>Ga0163155_10005833_pt1 | contig 12143 bp, 7 predicted proteins | sample OliLakLV19SP4G1_FD_148611 | JGI IMG/M metagenome (GOLD analysis project Ga0163155, IMG submission 148611) | Freshwater microbial mat bacterial communities from Lake Vanda, McMurdo Dry Valleys, Antarctica - Oligotrophic Lake LV.19.SP4.G1 | ecosystem: Environmental > Aquatic > Freshwater > Lake >...
ATTTCGCCGATGGCGATGTACACAAGTACTTCAATCCGTACGAGTCGCCTTACGACAGCTACATCAATTTCATGAACGTGATGGACAATCTCAAGACGCGTTCGGAAGCGAAGGAATGATGCATTCCCCGTTTAGCCGCGGAGCAAAGGTCCTCCGTCGCTCCGCGTGAACTGTCGTGAAACCTCGTCCGTGGTTCAGCTCTCGACTACAATGCACACATGGCCAAGAAGCACCAACTCACTGCGGTGATCGAACGGGAACACGACGGCTACGTCGCGCTCTGCCCGCAATTGGATATCGCAAGTCAGGGCGACACCGTTGAAGAAGCCCGTACAAATCTTGCGGAGGCTGTAACGTTGTTTTGGGAGACAGCGAGTAAGAAGGAGATCGGTCAGCGGCTGGGCTCGGAGGTGTATGTCACTCAGTTCGAGGTGAGCGTTGGCTAAACGGCGAACCATGTCGGGGGATGATGTTTGCAGATTGCTTGGCGCCAATGGATTTGTTTTAGTTCGCCAACGCGGCAGTCACGTCGTCATGCAAAAACGAGTTTCAGGCAGCACCATCACCGTACCCGTGCCTCTGCACAGGGAACTATAAGAATGGCACACTCGGATCGATCATTCGCCAATCGGGTTTGCCCAAGAGTGTTTTCGAGGTTTAGCAGTTCCCTCCCCGTTTGACTTTCTCGCTGGTTTTCCTACCGTACTTGACTTACCTTTTCCCGCTACATTGTCGGGATGCATGCCGCCCGGCATGCTGATGAATAATTCCTACCCCCCAACCCCCGGTTAGCCCCGGTCTTTCTGGAGACTCGAGCCATGGCTCTTAAAGTCGGTATCAACGGTTTCGGTCGCATCGGTCGTCTGGTCATGCGTGCCGCTTTTGATCGCAAAGCCCCTATCGAATTCGTCGGCGTCAACGATCTCGTTTCCGCAGACAATCTCGCTTACCTCCTCAAGTACGACTCCATTCACGGTCGCTTTGCCGGCACCGTTGAAAACAAGGGCGAAACCGCGCTCGTCGTCAACGGCAAGGAAATCCCCACCTTCTCGCAGCGCGATCCCGCACAGCTCCCCTGGGGCAAGCAAGGCGCTCACTACATCGTTGAATCGACTGGCCTGTTCACCGACTTCGAGGGTGCTAGCAAGCACATCGCCGGCGGCGCCAAGCGCGTGCTGATCTCCGCTCCCACCAAGACACCTGACAGCGTGCCCACGCTTGTCATGGGCGTCAACGAAAGCGTCTTCGATAAGAGCAAGCACACCGTCGTCAGCAACGCCAGCTGCACCACCAACTGCCTGGCGCCCGTCGCCAAGGTGCTCCACGAAACCTTCGGCATCGCGGAAGGCCTGATGACCACCGTGCACGCCATCACCGCAACGCAGCCGACACAGGACGGCCCGAGCAAGAAGGATTGGCGCGGCGGCCGCAGCGCTGGCTTCAACATCATTCCCTCTTCCACCGGCGCTGCCAAGGCTGTCGCCTTGGCGATCCCCGCGCTCAAGGGCAAACTCACCGGCATGGCATTCCGCATTCCCACCGCTGACGTCTCGGTTGTCGATCTGACTTTCAAGACCGAAAAGGCCACCACCTATAAAGACATCTGCGCCGCCATCAAGGCTGCTGCCAGCGACGGCCCGCTCAAGGGCATCCTCGGCTACACCGAAGAGGAAGTCGTCTCTTCCGATTTCATCCACGATCCCCGCAGCTCCATCTTCGATGCGGGCGCAGGCATCGAACTCAACAGCAACTTCTTCAAGGTCGTGAGCTGGTACGACAACGAATGGGGTTACAGCAACCGCGTCGTCGATCTGCTCCTGCACATGGCTAAGGCCGATGGCCTGGTGTAAGCCGCTCGCGGCTTCACTCTTGATCGACATCAAACGAAGCATCGTAAAACCCTCGGGAAACCGAGGGTTTTTTATGCGCCCAGCGCGAAGGCCTGTCTCGTCGTTCGCCAAGGCGAACGGCTAAATATTGCGGTGAACGAAGGTCCGATCACATCGCAAATTTTATCTCATCATCGCAACGTCTCAATCGGCCACTGGCTTGTGTCGATGAAACGTTAGCCGCGGCTTGGTCCATGTTCGCTCAAGCGTCGGCCTAAACGAAGGAGCCTTCCGTGGCGCAGCAAACCAAAGACATCCGCATCGGTCAGATTCTCATCGAGCGCGGCGTACTCACCGAACAACAGGTTTTCGAGATCGTCGAGCAGCAGCGCGTGCGCGGGCTGCCCTTTGGCGTCCTCGCTGAGAAGATGTTCGATGTCACTGTCGAGTCGATCGAGCAGGCGTGGATCGAGCAGTATTTCCGCATGACCGGTGAATTTGAGATTCGCGAAAAAGACATCGACATGAAGGCCCTGAAGCTCATCAATCGCCGGCAGGCCTGGCAGTTTGAGATTCTTCCGCTGCGCATCGAACAGACCGGTGAATTACTGATGGCTGCCTCGCGCCATCGCCTGGCACGGGCGGTGACCTTCGCAGCCAATCGCATCGAGCCTGTGGTTTACTTCCGCATTGCCAACAGCGATCAGCTGCGCGAGTTTCTTCGCAAGCATTACCCGATGCCTGAGGTGACCGAAGAGATCATCAAGCGAGCCCGCGAGATGGCTTACGATCGCGGCGATCAGAAGAGCGCGTGATCAGTGTTGAGTCTCGCGCACGCCTACGCCCCACCCGGTAGGGTGTGGGCTCAAACGCGCACAAACCACTCTTGAAATCGAGATTACTTAAAGGTCGTTAACGCAATAGCCCGCGCCCTGCCGGGACGGGGCTGAGGAAGCAAGAAAATAAACGCCGATGGCGCAATCGCCATCGGCTTTTTTCATGTTCTGTGTTGCCCAAGCGATCCGCCTCAGCCCTTCTGCGATTCGATGGATTGCCCTACTTTGGCGGCAAAGGCGCGGACTTCGGAATTGATCTTCTCATCAGCTGCGACCACCCTCACGCGAGGCAATAGCGCCTGCGCATCGGTGCCGCCGATGTTCACCGCCATGGCCAGCACTTCCAGTTTCGTCTGATCATCGGGGTGGGTCATCGTGTCGGCCAGTTCGCCCAGGGCACGGTTGAGTTCCGCATCGGCGCTGCCGTTGGTGGACTGTGTCCACTCGACGGTGTTAGTCATGCGCACATGGCGCGATTGCCACATCTGCATGCGTTTATTAGCGGCTTCGAGTTCATCGACCTGGCGTTGATACTCGGCGACCTTGGAGGGGCGTTCTTCGACGTACTTGCGAAAGAAGGCGATCTCTTCATCGATCTTGACGATCGCTTCATCGATCTGGCCTTTGCTCGTGGCATCGGTGGCTTGGGCGCTGGCTTTGACGGCACGTTCTCGCGAACGCAGCATCGTGTCGAGTGCGGACTGAATGGCGACAGGCTGATCGGGTGGAAGGCCGCGATGTTCCTGCGAAAAAGTCGAGAGCCACCTGACGATGTCCTTGGCCCGGCGTTCATCGAGGTTGTACATCTTCTCGTTGAACTGCATCAGGGCGGTCATCACTTCCTTCTGCCTGGCGGCTGTGCGTACCAGAGGCTGAACGGGAGGGAGAAACATGACGCCCGCCCTGACGGTGTTTTCACCCTGATGGACCGAGCGCGGCGTGCGATCGGTATAAATTTCATATTCATCAGGGCCATGGCCCATCGGATCGCTCTTGAAGATATATTCCTTGCCTTGCGTGTGCGTGCAGCCGGTCATGGTGGTGACCGCAATGCCCAGTCCACTCGCAGCAGCGAGAAGCGAAAATCGGTTCAATCTTGACTTGCTTGACATGCGTTTCATCATCAAATCTCCACTGGCGAAATCGAATGCACGAGCCCTAAGCAGACCATACGCAGCAGCAGGCCCGCCGGATCGAAAAAGTTCGACCCCCCAATCGGCACCAGAACCGCTGAGAATCCATGGTGATAACTTGGGCCATAATGGTCCAGCCCGCTTCTATCTTCGTCGCTTTGGCGGGGGAACGTGAGAGCAATCCGTCGCCGCGCGGCACAAATCCAACCCGTGCCTTTGGCACGGCGCTAAACGTAGAGACACCCACGCCTTGCCCCCTGCACAGCCATCGCCTCATTTCTCCGTCAGAACAAAACTCCCATCCCACGTCTCACCCGGCGGCACCGTGCGCCAACCGTCAATGCGCTCGATGAACACACGCGAAGGCGCATCATCACCGCGCATCGCAATGACGCGCTCAAACGCAGCAGCCGCCTGATCCCAACGCTGACTGCGGTAATCCTCCAGTGCTTCTTCATAAAGCTTCAGCGCCTCGGTGGTGACCTCGTCCACCTGGCCCTTCATGCCGACCAGTTCATAGACGCGGATCGCTTCGCTCTTGCCTTTGACAGCAATGAGATCAATCTCACGAGCGACAATCGCATCGCCTGCATCACGGCGGGTGACTTCGCCGATGAGAATGCGCGTGCCATAAAACTTGTTGACGCCTTCGAGGCGCGAAGCGGTGTTGGTGGTGTCGCCGATGGTGGTGTAGCCGAACTGTTCTTTAGCGCCGATGTTGCCGACGACGACCTGGCCGGTGTGAATGCCGATACGCATGTTGAGTTTAGGCAATCCTCTTCGCTCCCAGTCTGGCCACATCTCGTGCAGTTTCTGGAAGTTCATCAGCGCAGCCCGGCAGGCCCGTACCGCTTCCTCGCCCTTAGCAATAGGTGCGCCCCAGAAAGCGACAATGGCGTCGCCGATGAATTTGTCGATCGTGCCTTCGTAAGCCCAGATCGCATCGGCCATCGCGTTGAGATACTCATTGAGCAGGGCAACGAGCACATCAGGCGGCATCGTTTCCGAGAGCGTCGTAAAACCGCTCAGGTCGGAAAAGAAGACCGTCACTTCGCGCCGCTCGCCGCTCAGTTCCGCTTTCGTGTGATCCTCCAACAGTGCATCGACAACAGACGCAGCAACGTACCGCTTGAATGTTTTCTTGACGAACTCTCGTTCCTTGAGGCCGGCAATCATGTCGTTGATCGCGATGCCCAGTTCGCCGATCTCATCCTTGCTTCGCACCATCACATGCTGCTCGAAATTGCCCTGGGCGATTCTGTCCGCTGCCTTGTGCATTTCGATCAGTGGCGTGGTCGCGCTGCGAGCCGCTAGATAAGCGAGCAAGAGAGCGACTCCCATCGCTACCGCCGTGATGATGGAGATGACCACCACCTGCTGCGCCACTTCATCGCCCATCGTTGTCGCCATGCGATCGGTGGCTCCGGTGATGTCCGCGCGAATCTCCTGCACAGGGCGCACGACTTCTGCCAGAGGCACTTTGAGCACATAGCGCCAGACGCCGCCGCCAGTGTCGGGCGAGGCGACTTGCGGGCCAAGGGGCACGCCCAGCACGCCGCTGTTTTCGAGCGATTGCGAGCGGAAGCGCACGTTGGCGTAGATGTAAAGACTGTCATCGCCCTCGTCGCCTGAGATGAGGCCGCTGTTGTTGGTCGAAGCGAGAATCTTCATGAAGGCTCGCTTCAAATTCGCATCGGTCCACTCCCGAGCATGCAGCGGCGCCAGCAGTGTCTGTTCATCAAATTTAGCTTTGCCTTGCTCGTAGGAAGCGCTGACGCGCACCAGACCTTCATCATCAATGAGCATGGCCTGCGACACTTTCAGATCGCCCAGCGCAAACAGCTCGCTGATTAGTTCCTTGAGCCTCACATCCATCGCCGCCACGCCGACGAGTGCGCCATCGGCGGGTGAATAGACCGGGCCAGCACAGGTAACGATCAGGCCGTTGTCGCCGCGATCGTAATAGACGCTGGTCCAGATGATGGTTTTTTCCTGCTGAGCTTTGAGATACCAGGCGCGCTGGCGCGGGTCATACGTCGGCGAGAATCGCGAGCCGCCGGGATAGCCGAAGGTGATGCCATCGCGATGGCCTAGGTAAGCGGAGGCACAGCCGGGGATGACGTGGAAGGCATGCTGAAAGAAGGTGGCCAGTTGGCGCAGTTGCTCGAGTGTGTCCTTCACCTGTTCGTGCTCGACGCCTTGCACCAGTTGGTACATCGCGTAGGCACCTTTCTCAAAGACCATCTCCTTCCAGATGCCGTTGGCACCGCGCATGCTTGAAACTTCATCAGCGGTGTAGAGCGGATGGGCCTGCTTGGCGGGAGCATCAGCGGCAAGGAACTGCCGCATGAGCGTGGACTGAAGCTGCACCGCGGCTCGAATCGATTCGAAGAACGCTTCGAGCCGACCCGCTTTTTCCTGAATGATTTTCAGGTGCGTCAACTCCACTTGTTTTAGAAGTGCCAGTTCGCTCTTATCGGAAACCAGATCGCCGGTGAGTGCGACCTGATCGGTGATCTCCGTTTGAAGCGACGAAGTGCTTTGCATCATCACCAGCAGCACCGCCAGCAGAGGCAGCGCGACCAGAACGATCAGGAGCAGAAAGAGCTTCGCGAAAATACGCATGGAGAGATTGTCAGTTAAAAGAGAGCAATTAGGCAACTAGGCGGGACGGGCATCAGATCCGTCTCATTCTCGTTTACCATGACCAGCCCAAGAGATCACGAAGGGCACCAAGAAAATCGATAGGCACATCGGCAAGCACCTAGGATTAAGAAAACGCCATGGGAGTTGGACTTCCCCTCCGAGCAGATTCCGCCGATGATGTGTAAACACCATGCGCAAGTTCATCGAGAAAATCACGCTCTTTCTTCGCCGTGCCGTCAGTTCGCCGGTGGGAGAACTCACGCGCGCTCAGCGCATGGTGCGCTTCTGGATTGATCTGGTCTGGCACTGTGCCCGCGCTCTGCGGCATGATCGTGCTGGTGAGATGGCAGCCGCCTTGACCTATCGGACGATCTTCAGTCTTATCCCGCTGCTGGTCACGCTGCTGCTTGTTTTTCAGGCGTTTCAGGGACTGGAGCAGGTGCGCACCGAGCTTGAGCCTGTGGTTTACAAGTTCATGGGCATCAATGATCTTCACACCGATGCCTCGGTGCTCGGCGAAGAGCCAACGGATGACAACACTGCAAAAAGCCCCGCCAGAATCGCATCGCCCGCAGTGCCGCAGCTCCCACCCGATGTCGAGCCGAAGATTCTTGATGACACCGGTGACGGAAAAAACACCCGCACCAACGATGAAGGCGAGACGTTTAAGCACGACCCCAAGGCAGCCAATCAGCAGTTCAAATTCCGCGTCGATGAGTTCCTGGGCAACCTGACCACACAAGTCGCCTCGCTCGACTTCGGCAGCATCGGCGTCGTGGGTCTGGTGCTCTTCATCTGGGCGGCAATCGATCTGGTCGTCACCCTCGAGCTGAACTTCAACCGCGTCTTCAATAGTCCCGATGGTCGCCCCTGGCTTCGGCGCATTCCGATCTACTGGGCGGTCATCACGCTGGGCCCCGTGCTCATCTGGCTGAGTCTTTCCGTGGCGGGCAAACTGGTCGGCGCTGCCGAGCAAGTACCCGTGCTGGGTACGCTGATCCAGTGGTCGAGCAGTCTCTTCGCGCTGGCTGCCAGTTGGCTGCTGCTGTTCCTGCTTTACAAGCTGATGCCCAATACGAATGTGCATGCCCGCTCTGCGCTGGGCGGCGCTTTTGTTGCAGCGGTGCTTTGGGAACTGGGCAAATATGGATTTGGATTGTACGTCAACAAGGCTCTGCCTTACGCGAAAATCTACGGCGCCCTGGGCCTGATTCCGCTCTTTCTTTTCTGGGTCTATATCACCTGGATCATCGTGCTCTTTGGTCTGGAACTGACCTATACCTTGCAGGCGATGAACAGTCGCCGGTTCAAATATGAATTGCCTTCGCAGTCGCGCGGCGCGGTGCCTGGCGATCCGCAGTGGATCATTCCGATCATGACGCAGATCGGCCAGAGCTTTGCCCGTGGTCAACCCATCGACAGTCACACGCTGGCGGACCGACTGGCACTGCCAGACCGGGCAATCGTCGAGTTTAATTTGCAGCTCGAGAAAACCGGCCTGATTCACCGCGTGGCTCAAGCAGAAGATGCGACGGCACAGTATTCGCTGTCACTGCCACCTGAACGCATTACCATTGCGCAGCTTCTGGAAGTAGCGGACTCGATGCGCCATGCCGCCGACCCTTCGCGCAAACAGGCGGGATGGGAGTTGCTGCGTACGCTCGCAAAGGCGCAGGTTGAGGTCGCAGCCGACATGACGCTCGCTTCGCTGCTAAGTGATAAGGCGAAACAAGCAGAGCCTCTGCTTGCACCGGCAAGCGCAGAGTCTGCCGACGCGATTTGAAACTGCCAGTGAATCACGCGCCGCCGCTGAATGGCCGATGTAGATAGAACGCTGTTTCGGCGTCCATCGTTATCGGCCCGGTCGCATGGTCGCCCGTTCACATCGTTCTTGGGAGATGCGCCATGATCAGGGGTTTTTCATTTTTCTTCATCGCAAGCCTGGCACTGCTCGCCCCGTGTTTGATGGGCTGTGAGCAAAAGCCTGCCGCCCCCGCTGCGCCCAAGGCCACCTATCGCGGGGAGCCGGTATCGCACTGGGCGAGTGCTTTACAAGATCGCGATGCGAACTACCGCGTACTCGCCACGCTGGCCTTGGATGCACTAAGCGCCGACGCTGCCACTGCTGTACCCGCGCTGACAGATGCGCTCAAAGATGAAGTCCCTGCCGTGCGCGCTGGCGCTGCCCAGGCCCTTGGCACCATCGGCAGCGCTGCTCGCAGTGCCGAGTCTGCGCTGAGCGTTGCACTGGAAGATAAAGATGCCGAGGTGCGCATGAGCGCCATTCTCGCCGTCGGCCAGATCACCGGCACGCCCTCCGCTGATCCACTTGTCAACGCTCTCAAAGACGACAGCCCGCGCGTTCGCGATATCGCCACCGCACTACTCGTGAAAATGGGCCCGCCAGCCGTCGCTGGTCTGTCGCGACTGGCCAAGGAAGAAGATGCGCAGCTGCGCATGATCGCGGTGACGATTCTTGGCCGCATCAAACACGGCGACGGTGTGCCCGCGCTGATTGGGGCGCTTGATGACAAGGACCAAAGCATCGCTGACCTGGCAGCACAAGGACTGGCGCAGACCGGTGACGCTTCTATCGCTGGCCTATCGCCGCTGCTGAGTGATCCCTCGGTCGATAAGCGCTGGGTCGCCACTTACACGCTCAGCACCATTGGCAGTTCCAAAGCTGCGCCTGCGCTGATCACCGCACTGAACGATCGCGATGAACGCATTCGCGATCTGGCCACCGGTGCGCTGAGCCGTATCGGCAAAGATGCGGTTGAGCCGCTGACAATTGCAGCCCAGAGTGAGAATGTCGATGTGCGACTGGCCGCCATCAACGCGCTGGGTGGCATGGCGCGGCAGGACACGATTCCTATTCTTCATGCCGCGCTCAAAGATGAAGAGCCGATGATCCGCGATGCTGCCGTCGCCGCCCTTGGCAACACCGGCAGCGCCAAGGCGGTGCCCGCACTCACCGAAGCAATACAGAACAAAGATGTGAAGGTGCGTGCAGACGCCGTTCAGGCACTGGTCAAACTTGGCGCTGATTCGCTTTCCGTACTCGTCGAAGCCTCCAAGGATAAAGACTGGCAGGTTCGCCGTGTGGCCACCGATGGCATGGGCATGCTCGCTTCGTCTGATGCGGTGCCCGCGCTCAATCGCCTGCTGCTCGATGATGATGAACGCGTGCGCTCTGCCGCCGCCTTGGCCATCGCCAAAGTCGGTCCCTCAGCACGGCTCTCCATCTCACCGCTGATCAACACCCTCAAGGACAAAAGCGATGTCGTCCGCGATGGCGCTGCCTACGCCCTGGCCAAACTCGCGCCAGGCAATGACACCGTCATCCCCGCTCTCATTCGCGCCCTTCGCTATGAAGATGTCCGCGCTCGTGTAGGCGCTGCCAATTCCATTGCTCGCCTTGGCCCGCTCGCACCCTCAGCGGTCTTCCCGCTCATCACCGGCCTCAAAGATACGGAAGATGCCGTCGTCCTCGCATCCCGTCTCGCTCTCGTGAAGCTTGGCCCCGAAGCTATCACCGGCATCCTCAAAGCCCTTCGCGAAGAAGATGCCCGCACCCGCCTTCACCTCATCGATGTACTCGGACAAATCGGCGCCGATGCGGCACCGGCCATCCACGTGTTGCTTGTGCTGCTTCAGGATGATGACCCGCAAATCAAAAATGCCACGATCCTCACCTTGGGCCTCATCGGCGGCAACGCGAAATCCGCGCTGCTCAAAGCGTCACGCGGTGAAGATCCAAAACTCGCCGCCGCCGCCGCCCATGCACTGGAAGTGATACTCAAACAGTAATGAGATGCCCAAGCCGCTTGCGGCTTCGCTCGTCCGCCGATCGCGGCGTAGCGCCATCAGCGCCTTGCCTGATCGCACTCTATTTCTTCCGCAAATACTCAAACAAATCGCGCACCTGGTCGGCCGTCAGCGCATCGAGCAACTGCTCAGGCATGCGCGAGGTGCGCGAGGCTGTGAGCGTTTCAATCTGATCGCGCTGCACGATCACCTTGCCTTCCACGCCATCTTGAATCATCACCGACTTGGGATTCTGTTCGAGGAGGAAACCGGTCAGGAGCAGGCCATCTTTCGTTTCGATTTCGTAGTTAATGAACTCTTCGCGGACGGCGGCGGAAGGATCGATGATGGCCAGGAGCATGAAGTCGAGATTGTCGCGCTCGTAGCCGGTGAGATCGGGAGCAAGAAGCGCGCCGCCGGGCGGGCCTTGATCGTGAAGCTTGTGACACAGGGCACAGCTTGCGCCAAAGAGTGCTTTGCCTTTGACTGCATCGCCCTTGCCCGCGGCCAATGAATTTCGCACTTCTTCAATCTGTTTCACCTTCTGATCCGCAGTGGCACGCGTACGTCCCCACTGCTTGCGAATGATCGAAGAAATGCCAGGCTCGCGGTGCAGCTTCATCCGCTCCATCAGTTCGTAGGAAATATCCGTGCGCGGAATCTTCTTCGCCTCCACCGCTTGAAGCAGTGCGAGCGACCACTCCTTGCGTTTGGTGAGTGTGTCCAGCGCGCGATCGCGCACGCCTTGATCCTTGGGCAGATTGTTGTACATGGCGACGATGGCGTCGCCGATTTTCGGATCATTGAAACGTTGCACCGCAGCGAGTGCCGCACGGCGAACCGAGTGCCACTTGGATGATTTAGCGACATCAAGCAGCACGGGAACCGCATCATCCTTGCCGACCTGGCCGAGTACGTCGATCACTTCGATGCGTTTGGCTTTGATGGCATCGTCGTCGTTCTTAATGTATTCGAGCGCAGCAGCGTGAGCTTTGGCGTCACCTGATCGAAGACCAAGAATGATCGCAGCAGGATCAGCATTGCCTGTCGAAGTCGCGCTCATCGCCTGTGCCAAAGCTCTCTGCAAGCGTGGCGGAATCGCAGCAATACTTGAAGATTTGAATGCTGCGTTGACCCCACCCAGCAGTGCTTGCTTTGCCTCCATGTCTGGTGCTATTTCCAGAAGCTGCGCGAGTGCATCAAGATGTTCCGCAGTCGGCTCCGCAGCAAAGCGCTGCGCCAGTCGAGACATAAGCGTGGTGCGCACCATCGGGTACTGCCAGGCGTGAGCCGTGTTGAACACCGCCATGACCGACTCACGGCTGGTGCTTACATGCTGCTCCACTCCCCACCACACCAACAGCGGCAGGTGCGGATCAGCAGCAATATCCTTGCGCTGCGCAAGCTTCCAGATCGTGGGTAGCGCAGCGCCGCCATTGACACGAAGCGCAGTTGACGCAATCTGACTGAGCACCTGTAAGTCGGTATCGAGGTTGGCTCGGTCTTCGAGGTAGTCAGCGATACCGCGCGATGCTTTGCGATTTTCACCGGCAAGCTGCGCCGCAGCGCGGCGGACATCGGCCTGCGAATGTTGCAACAATTCGATGATCGCACGATCGCTGATGCCGCCGCTGCTGCTCAGGGCCCAGACGAGTTCGACGGCGTACTGGCCATGCGATGCTTTGAGCTGATGCTGTATCGCCTGTTGCAACGATACATCTTTGCGATCGGCGAGAATGCGCTGGACGGTTTGGCGCTCAAGTTTGTTGGGAGATTTAAGGTGGGTGATCAACTCTTCGTTTTTTTGTTTGCTCCAGTCTGGTGCGCTGAACCCGCCCATGGAATGAGTGGGCTTTTCGGGGGTTTTTTGTGTGATGCGGTAGATGCGGCCG
>Ga0163155_10005835_pt1 | contig 12141 bp, 9 predicted proteins | sample OliLakLV19SP4G1_FD_148611 | JGI IMG/M metagenome (GOLD analysis project Ga0163155, IMG submission 148611) | Freshwater microbial mat bacterial communities from Lake Vanda, McMurdo Dry Valleys, Antarctica - Oligotrophic Lake LV.19.SP4.G1 | ecosystem: Environmental > Aquatic > Freshwater > Lake >...
GGAAGTGCTTGAAGCTTATTTCCTGGAATGTGAATGGCATTCGAGCCTGTCTAGGAAAAGGGTTTTGGGATTTCATTTGCGCAGAGAAGCCAGACGCTTTTTGTCTTCAAGAAGTAAAAGCGCAGCGGGACCAATGTCTCGAAGTATGGCCTGAGATTAATCATTATGAAAGCGAGTGGAGTCCTGCGACAAAGCCTGGTTACAGCGGAGTGGCTACGTTTATTCGAGATAAAATTCCCCATTCAAAAGGAATATTTAAAGAAGGGGATCCTGAGGGGCGCCTAATTGTTAGCGAGCTTAACGATTTTTATTTATTGAATGCCTATATTCCCAATGGTGCTGCGAGTGATGACCGGCATATTTTTAAAATGAGTTATCTCGATCGATTTTTAGACTTCGTAAAAGCTTTGGAGCAAAAGAAGCCGATTATTCTTTGTGGCGACATTAACATTGCCCACCTGGAAATCGATATTCACGACCCGGTTCGGCTCGATGGGACGAGTGGATTTAAGCCCGAGGAGCGGGCTTGGATGGATAAGCTTTTTCAAAATGGTTTTGTGGATGCGTTCAGGTATTTGCATCCCGACGCCAAAGACCAGTATTCATGGTGGTCTTATCGAGCCGGAGCTCGACAAAGAAATAAGGGATGGAGGATTGATTACTTCATTCTTTCGGAAAGTCTTAAAGGACGAGTGAAATCGTTAAAGATGTTGAAAGACACCCTGGGATCGGACCACTGCCCTGTGGTTATGGAATTGCGATAGCCGTATTTTCGGTTGCGTAAGCAGCGTTGACCGGAACGGGTGTTCCGCAAAATAGTCCACGTTCTCCAGCACCGGCCTTGTAACGAACGGTATTGGAAAAAATTCTCAAGCCAGTCGAGGTAGTGTTTTTGAATCCGCATCGAGGAATTTCGATGGAATTGCTGCGAAGAAGTGCATTGTTAGAGTTCGTAAGGCTGATTCCATCACCTGCATTTTCTAACTGTTGCAAGGTATTGCCCTCAAATAGAATATCATTAGAAGTTTGCACATTAATTCCATTGGGGGATTTGATGAGGAGGTTGTCAGACAAGATCGCTCCGTTTGAGCCCATGATATGGATTAAGAAATCTTGAGTATCACGTACTTGGTTGTTACGGACGAAAACATTGGTTCCGCCGTTTAATCGAATTCCAACTTCAGAAATTTTTGCTTCGATATTATTTTTTTCTATTTGTGCCAAATTAGAAGCATTAGAATAAATAGCGTTGGCGATTAAGAAATCAGTGGTTACGCCAGCATCGCGCTCGATTTCATTCGAGTCAGCCCGAGATTCTGACGATTGATTTAGAAGAATCCCAGCATCCCAGACTCGATTTGAATTAAAATGTAAAAAGTTGCGATGAACCATCGTAAAGGGAGCTTGATTCACTAAGATTCCAGAGCGTATCGAAGATTCTGCATAAGGAGCGAGAATAAGCGTATTTCCGGATACCGATGTTTCGGTCGCGTTCTTTACTTCAATTCCTGCTCCATCAATTTCGTTCAAAACTACTTGGTGGAATCCGGCCGTCACTGGAATGGTATTCACGGGCACGGCATTATCTACCAGAATGCTTCGAGTGAAATTGCCAGAGATATTATTGCGGGAGATTTGGTTTGCGAAGCTGCCCGATCCAAGAATCGAGATTCCATTCGAAGATGCTTCGGTAGGGTTTTGCTGAATCGTATTTCCATGCACTAAAGAGTTTTTAGCTTCTAAATGAATGCCGTCACCACCATTGCATTCGGCGTTGGTTCCTAAAAGATTTGTAATGGTGTTATTGAGAATCGAAATATTAGAAGGCGTTGCGGTCCCGGGTAGGGCTTGGATTGCAGTTACTAGCCCGTCTAAGGTGTTGCCAATCACTTGAGCGTAGGCGGCTTTGATAATAATTCCACCGGTGTGATTTTCGGCGACGTCGCCCGCTGGACATCCGTTTCTAACAAAATCCACTGAGAACTTGGTGGGGTTCTCAATTTTTAAATCTTTTACGGTGACGGCTTGAGCTTCGATTTGCAGCGCAAAAAACTTTCCCACTCCTCCGATGCGAATTGTTCCGGGTCCACGCAGGGTAACATTATTCTTTCGCAAGATGGCCGATTGAGTGAGAGTGACAACCAAATTTAAGAGTGGGATCTCGTCTCCTGGATTCGCAGAATCGAGAGCAGCTTGAAAAGTAAGAGTGTCATCGGTGCGTCCATTTCCAACTACTTTGAAGGTTCGCAAATCGACGATGCCACCGACTGTGGTAATGCTCGGAAGGGCCGAAGTTCCTGTTGTTTTAGAATCTCCACTTGAACAAGAGGCTATAAAAAATGATCCGAATAAAATGAGGAGTGCTAACCGATTCATTGAAAATTCCTTCAGGGGGAAATAATGCAAGACCGATGCTGGGAAAAACTGAAGGATAATAGAGGCTTAGGACGGAGGTTCGCAAAAAATAGTAGGATATTCGCGAGTTTGGAGATTATCGCAGGATTCCATTCGCATAAGGTGTATCGAGACTTAGGCGAATCATCCATTGAAGGCAGCTCTTACGTCCGATGAATCGACCTCGCGGGCCTTCACGATAGCTGTCTTCCAGCCATCGATATTCTAGCGCCCAGAGTTGGGCGGATGACCTTCCAGATAATTTCGAACGGTTTAAACTTTCTTTAAATTCTTTATCATATTTTTTAACCAGTTTCTTCCATCTACCTCGGTAGAGAAAAATCTCTGATCTTTTTTGAATGCCCTGACTTCTTAAAAAACTCACCCATTCGGTCCGATCAAATACTTTCAGATAATCGGTTGTCGTAAATGCTAGCGCGGCAGCTTCTTTGGTGAGTCTTAAGTAGTCATCGACGGACTTACAGAGATCATTGTCACTTCTTTTCGCGATCGCTTCTTGGAGGTCTTTGGAAAGAGGGTTGCTGAATGTGGGCATGGAAAATCCCAAGAAAAATATGAGGCTGGCTGTCCATAGGAGCTTACCCATGAGGGGCTATTAAAATGCAAATTATGGGCCTTAGGCGGGCCTCAGAAGTTGGGTGATTTCAGGAGGTTACGGAATCCTTTAATTTCTTGATGGGGTAACGGTGGTGGAGCGGGTAGTTAGCGCCCCTTTGAGTGTTGTTGACTTATTGGAAGTTAAGAAGAGGTTCCAATTTTGTTGGAACCTCTCTTCACGTTAAGCGAGTTAACTTTAACTATTTGTTACGTTCTTGGAGAACTACTTTTTCATTCTCGTCGGTTACTTTTTCAAATTCAATTTCAGTGGAATTCGATTTATCGGCTTCGATAACAATTCGAATTCGAGACGCATCAACGTTATCTAAGGTTGCGTTCAATTTATCGATCAAAGGTTTGCGATAAAGTTCATTAGCTTTCTTTACTTCCTCAGCGCGCTTCTGAGCCGCCCTTTCTCTAGACTTTTCTAAGCGTGTCGCCTCCCGACGTTCAGCATCTGTCTGATATTCTTTACCAAACATTAGTTTTGCAGCGGCGTCTCCAGCTCGATTTCCGTCCTGAGCTTGAAGCATGGGAGAAACAAAAGAAGCCGCTAAAAAAGCAGCAGACAATATGAATAATTTTTTCATTTAAGATACCCCTATCTAATTACAATTTCTAAAAAAGAGCTAAAACCAGGTGGTTTAAGCGATCTTTTTGCCCTTAAAACACGCTCCATATAGCAGAGGTCTAAAATGGCCGCAAGGGGGTCACAGAAGGTTTTAAATTTAACTAATTTTGTTTTACGAAGGCCAAGTCTTCATGACCAATACTCTTCTCGGCGTATTCGGCGCCATCAAAGCTTAATAGTCTTGGTTGGTCTTGAATGAGCGTTTGTAGATGGACGGGCCGTCTCCAGCATTTATGAACATTAGTGAGAGTGTCTTTGGCCGTAGCCAACTTAATCTCAGAGCCCTCATAGCGGTGAGCTAAAAGTAGTTCGCCTCTGTTCTGAAAATTTCCATCCACAACGAAAATGCGAGGATGACCCCGGTTGGTTAATTGAAATAATAACTGCTGTTTAATCTTTTTAAACTCTCGCGACGCAATTTCATATTCATGAGACTTTGGATTCATGGCAAAAATAAAGAGTTTATGCTCGGCACAAAATTCAGGAGTTAAAAATTCATCAATAAAAGTGACGTCATTATAAACCCGGCGGACATCAAAAATCTTTTGCCGCCCCAACCCAAAATTCTTATTCCAAGCGCGTTTGTCAGCCAAGTTGTTGCAGTTATCGTACTCGAGTCCGAACTTTCCTTTGTTCCAGCGGTCTTCAATGTCTCTGAAGAGTTCGATTCCTATCTTGTAGGGATTAAATCTTCCCGGACTGGTAGCCACCGTGCCGGCATGAGAGCAGGCATAATCAATCACTTCTGCATCGGTGAGCTTATGTTTGGTCATGATGGTGGAGTGCCAATAACTTGCCCAACCTTCATTCATGATTTTGGTTTGAGCTTGAGGAAGAAAATAATAAGCCTCCCGACGAATCAGAGTAAGAATTTCGCGTTCCCAATTTTCAAGCGGAGCGTATTCAATTAAAAACTCCAACACGTCTTGTTGGGGGTTTTCAGGGATTCTCTGTTTTTTCTTTAAATCATCAAAAAGCTTTTGGCGCTGAGCTTCTAAGAACTCGGGAGGATTAATATATTTATCCATATAATCCTTCGATTTCAATTTTGCTAATGGAAGTCGCGATGGGTCGGTGTCATGGCCTTCAGCTAATTCATCCTTTACACGAGTAAAATTTCCTTGCGGGTCGATGAGGTTATCAATTGATTGCGCAATATCGATAAACGTTTCAACTCGTTCTGGGCCTAATTTTTCGACGAAACGACTTACTTTTACTCCATGGTTTGCCATCATATCGACGGACTTACGATTGGAGCTGGAGAAGTAATAATTGTTCTTAAAAAAATCAGCGTGGCCATAGACGTGAGCCATCACTAGTTTTTGATCCATCTCGCTATTTCCTTTTAGGAGGTAGGCGATGACCGGATCATTATTGATCACCATCTCGTAAATTTTTGAGAGGCCGTACTGATAGCTTTTGGCCAGACGTTCGTAGTCCATTCCAAAAGACCAATGGGGATAGCGAGTGGGAAATCCACCATAAGCCGCCAATTGATTCATGAGATCGTAATCAACGATTTCAAAAATGGTGGTGTAAAAATCGAGTCCATAAGTCTTCGCGATCTTTTCGATTTCTTCCTTATGACGCGCGAGTTCTGGAGGCAGATCTGCCATATCTATATTGTAAGGGGAACGTGATAAATCTCATAGTGGACAGTCGCGTCAGAGTGCGTTTCTAAACGCCTTTTTTTAAGAAATCTTTAATCGAGTCGTAGATGGCCTCTTTACTGGGAATTCGAGAAGCAACCACTCGTTCTGTGGCTGGATTTTCAGCCTTAAATCGCTCCGAGAGATCACGATAGAATTGACCACTACCGTAGAGACTTTCGACCTGGCCGTAACAGAAAAGATTAACCTTAGGCAGAAGGCGCTGCTCTAAAAGTTCAAAGCATTTTACGGTATCGTCAGAACTCCAGTTATCTCCATCCGAAAAATGAAACAGATATATATTCCAAGACTCTGGAGGATAATACCGATCGATAAGATCTAATGCTTTTTGATAAGCGGCAGAGATAATGGTTCCGCCTGATTCTCGAGTCGAAAAGAAAGTTTCGCGATCTACTTCGTTCGCTACCGCATCATGTACGATATAGCGAGTTTCTAAACCTTTGTACTGCGAACGAAGCCAGGTATCGATCCAAAAAGATTCCGTGCGCACAATGGATTTCTGCTCATCTCCCATAGAGCCCGACACATCCATCATAAAAATAATGACGGCACTATTGTTCTCGATCGATTTGCGTTTGAAGGAGCGGTAACGAAAATCGCGTTGTTGCGGAATAATGATGGGATCTTCTTTTTCGTAGCTTCCCATAGCGATATTTCGCTTAAGTGCTTCTTTATAAGTTCTTTTAAAATGCAAAAGTGAGCGGGGCCCGATTTTATGAACACTATTATAAACGTTCTTATCGCCCTTTATGTTCTTATCACCCTTGGGTTTGATGTGAGGAAGGCCGAGTTCTTCGCTCATAATTTCGGCCATTTCGGCCATGCTTAGATCGACTTCTTTAATGTGGGTGCCTTCGCTATTGCCGGCTCCGCCTTTGCCTTCGCCTTCCTTGCCGATGGCGTCGCCTTCTTGGCCGTCTCCCGTCCCAACACCTTGCTGATCATTTTTTCCAAATTCAAAGTGGGGGAGGTTGATCGTGGGAACGGGAATCGAAATATATTCTTTTCCCTTAATCCCAATCATCTCTCCATTGCTAATGTACTTGCGCAAGTCTTGCTTGATCTTCCCTTTGATGATCTGACGAAACCTAGCGTGATCTGTTTGAATCTTTAAATACATTTTGTTTTAAGTATTCTTACGATTTGTTCTTTACGTCTCCGCGGGCAAAAATCGAAGCCACGAAATTCAGAACATCGGTCGCACTTTCTTCGTTGTAACCAAAGTTTTTTATCAAGCGGCTCTTCACCACATCGATTTTCTCTTGGGTCTCTTTATCGACCACATTAGAAATCAAGTTAGTGAGTTTAATTGAATCTTTTTGATCTTCAAAAAGCTTCAATTCCAAAGCCTTATGAAGCCTTTCGTTGGTTTTGTAATAGAAAGTTTTTCCTTCTACCGCGAGGGCTCCGATGTAATTCATGATCTCTCGACGGAAATCATCTTTACGCGCATCCGGTACTTCGATCTTTTCTTCGATCGAACGCATCAGCTTCTCGTCGGGCTCTTCATATTGACCGGTAAACTTGTTTTTCACTTTCTCGCGTTGAGTATAAGCTTTCACCGCATCGATATAATTAGAGCAAAGTTTGGTAATCGCGTCTTCGTCTGCCGAAATCGCCCTCTGAACTTCGTTCTTCACAATATCTTCGTATTCTTGACGAACTACAGTCAGAATTTCACGGTAGCGCTTCTTTAAATCTTCATTGGCGATCAAAGAATGATTTTTAAGGCCGCCTTCTAATTCATTCAAAACCATAAAGGCATTGATCGAAAGGGATTCGTTTGAAACCAGGGCATTACTAATTTTGTCTTGAATATAACGTGGAGAGATTCCTTCAAGACCTTCGCGTTTGGATTCTTTGCGAAGCTCTTTAATATTGTCCTCGGTAAATCCAGGAAGACTCTTACCATCATACAATTTCAGTTTTTGCATCATGGTCAGATTGGCTTTACTCGGCTCCTCTAATCGGGTGAGTACAGCCCACATCGCGGCCATCTCTAAAGTATGAGGAGCGATGTGTTTTCCTTTTACGCGATCTTCGTTGTAATCCTTTTTGTAGACCTTAATTTCTTCGGTCCACTTGGTAATATAGGGAATATCGATCTTCACCGTTCGATCGCGAAGCGCTTCCATAAATTCATTGTTCTGAAGCTTTCGATACTCCGGCTCGTTTGTATGCCCAATAATTACTTCATCAATATCGGTTTGTGGAAATTTCTTGGGTTTAATTTTGTGCTCTTGAGAAGCTCCCAAAAGATCATACAAAAACGCCACATCGAGTTTTAAAACTTCTATGAATTCGATAACGCCCCGGTTGGCAACGTTGAATTCTCCATCAAAGTTAAATGCGCGAGGATCAGAGTCGCTTCCGAACATGGCGATTTTTCGATAGTTCAAATCTCCCGTGAGTTCCGTCGAGTCTTGATTCTTTTCATCCTTGGGTTGAAAGGTCGCAATCCCCTGGCGTTTCTTTTCTGACAATTCATGCCGTCTAATGATGACGTTCTCTAGAACCTTTCGATAGTCGCCACCGTAATGCTCTAAAAGTACGTTGTAGATAAAACGGCAGAAGGGATTTAGATCGCCTTCAATCTTTAATCGATCTTCAGGTTTTCGATCGCGATTAATTTCTTCTAAAACTTCAGTGCGGATTTCGGGAGGCAGTAGTTTTAAGGGTTCCTCATGCATAGGGGAGGGAGCTTCTTCAATTCCTTCTCCTAATAAAGGTTTACCTTCATACATTACCGGCTCTTTTAATTTCCAAGCGTAAGTAAAAAGTCGACCTTCTTGTTTGAGTGAATAACGCTCGAGGCCTTTTTTTATCAGTCGAACTATGGTGGATTTCGAAGAACCCACTGGGCCGTGAAGAAGAATTACGCGCTTCTCTGTTCCGTATCCTTTTGAAGCAGCTTTCAACACGCTAACAAATTTCATAAGCGGAATATCAAGACCGAAGATTGCATCGCGGCCTTTATCATCGGGATCGTCGAAAAAATTATAGTGAACCATGGGCTTTTTCGCGTCGGTGTATTCGCGAGTGCCATACGACATGATCATATCGAAGAGTCGTTGATGAGCATTGCGTGCGACGTTGGGATCTTGCTCAACGATTTTAAGATAATCCCAAAAACTTCCTGACCATCGGAGCTCTTTATAAAAATCCGTGTGTTTCGGATTCGAAAGAATTCCTTCAATTCTGTTGGTTAGATTTTTCTCATTGCTAGACATCTAGACCGCCCTCCCAGCTCAATTGGATCCCCACTTATTATTATCTCGTGTTTGGCTCAGTTAGTCAAAAAAGCCTAAAGATCCTCGTATATTGCGTTGACACACTGCCAGCGCGGTCCTCACAATCTCAATTATAGCTCGACGCTCTGCAGAATTGATTCGGATGCATCTGAGAATTCTAGGGTGAAAAGCAGGGAAAAAAGAGAAAAGTACGCAGTAGGTACAAATATTTTTAATGACTTGATTGGAGGACGCATGACGAAAGCAGAACTAGTTGCCCAAATTGCAAAGATGAATAAAGACATGTCGAAGAGAGCCGTAGCTCAAATTCTTGATGAATGTTTCGACTTGTTAGGCAAAGGAATCAAAAAAGATAAACGATTTAGCTATCCTGGTTTTGGAACCTGGACAGTAAAAATGCGAAAAGCTCGCAAAGGCGTTAATCCTCAAACTGGTCAACGCATTACCATTAAGGCTTCTAAGACTTGTACTTTCAAGCCCAGCATTGATTTCAAAAAAGCTCTTAACAAAGGCTAATGCTCTTTTAGATTTTCGCGCGCACCAGAGCGAGCGCGCAGTATTCAGCCCCCGGGAACACTCGGGGGCTTTTTTTTTGCGCAGCCAACGGTGAAATCCTTAAGAATTACAACAGCCCAGTGCGTTAAAATGGTACAAAACGGTTCAATTTCTTTCTGAACTCTCACCCCATAAGCCTCGCGATTTAAAGTAGTCCTCTACGGGTAGTACTGATGTTGATTACAAGCGATTTTGACGGAACAATTTCTCGAACCGACGGTCTTAAAATGGTCTTGGATCATTTTGTAGGACCGCAATGGCGTCCTTTAGAAGAGGCTATGAAATCGGGCGCTCTTCCCGAACGTCAAGGTCTTCGTCTCTGCATGAGTCTTTTGAAAGCTTCTCACGATGAAGTTATTCAGTTTTTGCTCAGCAATTTAAAATTGGATTTCGGATTTTCAAATTTTGTTCAATGGACTCAAAGCGAAGGCCATCGCTTGGTAATTTTGAGTAGTGGGTTCGAAGAATTTATTGCTCCAGTTTTAGCGCGCGATGGGCTTGAAGGAATTGAAGTGTGGGCCAACTCCGCCATTTGGGACGGGTCTTCCTGGATCGTTCGCGAACGTTCGGGCCCGAGAGTTTGTGAAGCTCAATCACATTGCAAATGTTCCTCGATCTTGAAGCTTTCTCGTAAAGGAGATCGAGTCGTGTTTATTGGGGACGGACATTCTGATCGTTGCGCCGTTAAGAAGGCGGATCAAGTATTTGCAAAAACTTGGTTGGCGGATTTTTGTTCTAAAGAAAAAATTCAGTTCCAACCTTATCAAAACTTTTCTGAAGTTCGTCACGAGCTGCGCGAAGCGCAGCTCTCTCTCAAAACAGGTACTCGTATCCCAGCCCGGCACGGATGATATCCGTTTTAGTAGAAGCACTATCGGTGCGAATGCCGGCGCGATTTCCAGTTCCGCTAAATTTTTTAGAAAAATCAGAAACAAATCCAAACGCTCGTATTCGAGAATGCTCGTAGCCCATAGACGATAGAGGATAGGCGAGACTTCCCCCATAGCTTACGAGCATGGAGCCGGTTTTCGGTGCCCCCGTTCGCATATATTCAGCCGGCGTAGTGGCCGTCTTATTTACCAAAAGAGAAGTGGGATATTCTGTAAAGGTTTGGAAGAGGGTGAGTTTTAACTCGGGCTCTAAAATTAAATTGAAAGGTAAATAAGCGCGAGGGATTGCGGCCACGGTTAAATAAATAAGCCTATGACCAAATAAAACTGTTTGGTTGAGAGTCAAATCTCGCAAACTATTAAGGCTCAAATATTGATAATTGGCACCCAGCTCAAGTTCTGGTTCTAAGGAAAATTTTGCAAAGTCAAACTTGCGATTGGCAAAGCCAGCGACGCCAAAATCATGAAGCTGTGCCAAGACACTAGACTTAGAAACTCCGCCAGCGACGTCGCTAACTTCGGAATCGTAAAACGTAAAGGCATAATGCCCACGGACTCCCAGCAAAAATGAATGCAAGGAATAGGTTAAGCCACCCAAAAGTTCCATCGTGAAACCTTCTAAGGTGTAGTCTAAAAGTTTGGTGGTGGTGCCGGCTGAGTTTTTAGAGGATACGGCATCGTGATATTGAGAGTAACCCAAACGAACGGCGGCATTCCACTTCCACGGCGAATTATTTTTTGATTCCCTTGGCTTTTCATTCTTTGAAAACACCATCGCTGGATTTTCTTTTACTCGTTTTTCTTTTTTGATTTCTTCAGTGGTCGTTTTAGACATTTTATCTTCGGGAAGTTTTACATTCTCCGGCAGGTCCCCGCTCGGAAGTTGTGAAGTAGGAGCGACTCCGACTTCTCGCTCCGTCGGCCGGTAACGATTGGAGTCGAGTCTCTCGATAGGTTTTTGGCCGGCCGCATCGAGCTGAATACTTTCTTGCAATACCCAGCCTTCGACTGGGAAATCTCCGTCGATCAAATAACGAACCCGGTAATAGTCACCTTGATACTGAAGAACATCGATGCGATCGCCACGGCGTAAGAGAACTACGGCTTGGGAATCTTCTTTAGGAAGGGAGCGAACTTGCGTCACTCGGCTTCGGACGCTTGCTCGATTGGGACCGCCTAAATCTTTAGGAGGAGGTTTTGCCGAGCCTTGATTAGTGTTGTCGATCAGAATTTCTTCTCGAGGTTTTTCGGGGACATCGGCAGCGGGTTGAATTCTTTCGGGCAAAGTCACTCCGCCGGGGTCACCCAATGGTTTTGGAGTTTCAATGGGCGCAGGCTTAGGCGCGACGGGTTTAGGATCTTCCTTAAGGATGATGTTTCCTTGTTCATCTATCTCGACTGCTGATTGTGCGCTCACTCCGTTGCGCGCATAACTTTCTACGTCGAACTTAGAAACGATAATCGAGTCTTGCCCAAACGGCATGAGTAAGAATGCTGCGACCCAAAGAATCATCTTCTTCACAAGAGAAATCATATCGAATTTGCCCTAGTAAGTCCGTGAGAAACTTGTAAGAAACGCCATGCCCTAGGTAGTAATCAGTTGATTTTATGTTTGCCGCGGCCGCCGATGATACCGAATTCAAAACCAAACGTTTGCTCCACATGACCTGGCCATAAGCGTCAAGGCCCCATTTTTTATTGGGGCTCCAAGTAACGCTTTGAAAGACTTCATAAGCTTTGGACTGATAGCGTTGATTGAATCCAAAACTAGTATCGGTCTCCACGGCATCGATGGGAAAAATTCTAAATCCAGGATCAACACGGTAAGCATTCTTCTTATTCAGAAGCGTTAAATTTTGAGTGGTGCTGGTGCCGCCCGCGGTATTGAGGCCCGTTTTATTGCTATCAAAAGTTCGGCGTTCATATCGAAGCTTCATATAGGGTTGCAGAAACGTAAACGCCTTATAGCTCACTCGGGCGTCGGCTCGATAACGATGCGAACGGTCGAGAGTGTCGCCGATGCGAGCGCTTTGTCGGCTGCCTTCGTCCGTTACCCAGCGCACCGATTCTTCTCGCAAGTAGCGATCGATTTTGAATTGGGTAAAGCCCCCCGATACAAACCAACGCAAGTC
>Ga0163155_10005839_pt1 | contig 12135 bp, 3 predicted proteins | sample OliLakLV19SP4G1_FD_148611 | JGI IMG/M metagenome (GOLD analysis project Ga0163155, IMG submission 148611) | Freshwater microbial mat bacterial communities from Lake Vanda, McMurdo Dry Valleys, Antarctica - Oligotrophic Lake LV.19.SP4.G1 | ecosystem: Environmental > Aquatic > Freshwater > Lake >...
GGTATGGACTACGCTTGGTGATCTCGGCTGTCCACTTTCAGGCAACGGTGGTAATTGTAGCCGACGGTACCACCCATTGGTTTGTGTTGGGGCTGCTGCCGCTATTGGGAATTCGCGTGATTCCCTCGCTGCACTGCCTGCTGTGGCGAACATTTCAGCCCCAGCGTCGGGTCGAACAACTGCTGTGGCGGCTGAATCGCGCCCTGTTTCGCGATCAGGTCACGGCAATCTTAGCTGTATCCACTGAGATTGCAGGGCAAGTAGAGCAATTGGCAGGGACTCTACAGCCACCAGTTGCTCTATTCTTACCAATTTACCGACGAGAGCAATTTGCCGATCTGGCTCCCTCAAACTGGGGCACGCAAGATTTGAGTCAGGGGCGATCGCCCTTTCGGGTGCTGTTTGCTGGCCGCATTGAACCTGAAAAAGGGGTGTTTGATTTGCTGGAAATTGCCAAGCGGCTGGCAAGGGAAGGTCAGGGCGAGATCGTGTTCGACCTGTGCGGCGAGGGTACAGCGCTTGACGAGTTGCGGCAGGCAGTCCGCGATGCTGGTCTAGAACTAGTTTTTTTCTGCCACGGCCACTGCAATCAAGCGCAGATGCGGCAGCACTATGCCCAGTCTCACGTCATTATTGCACCGACTCGCACAGATTTTGGGGAGGGGCTAAATAAGGTAGTGGTGGAAGGTGTCCTAGCAGGGCGTCCCGTGATCACCGCCGCCACCTGTCCCGCACTGTCTTATGTTAGAGCGGCTGTAGTAGAAGTGTCGCCAGACGATCTGCAAGGCTATGGCGATGCGTTGCTGAAGCTGTGGAGCGATCGCACCTTCTATCAACACAAACAACAGGCTTGTCTCAAGTTACAAGAATGCTTCTATGATCCTGCTCGCAGTTGGGCGGCCACACTGAGAACTATTTTAGTAGCGTTGCCAACACAGAAACATCCTAGCGGATGATTTAAAAAAATAAGGTTTCAGCAACGGTATTGTGAACGATTAAACGAACGTCTAGTTAAATACTTCAGTGAACGGAGATAGCATGATCAATTCAACCTCAGATACTACCTTCGTTTGTTGTGTAGAGTCTGGCTGGCTAGAAACCCAAACCCTACGGATGGTAGAAAGTTTGCGGCGCTGGGGCGGGCAGTTTGCCCAATCGCCAGTGGTGGCAGTGACTCCTCGGTTTGGCCCACCACTGGCGGCCAAGACACGGCGAGCGTTTGACGCTCTAAACGTAGAGCATTACCGCTTCCATGCCGACAACCAGTATGCCTGGAAAAGCTTTTTGAATAAGCACTACGCCATGGCAGCTGTAGAAGACCGCTGCTCTACAGAATTCATGGCTTGGCTGGATAGTGACCTGCTGATTTTGGATGAACCCAGCCAACTAGTGTTAACCAACAGCGAAGACTTCGCGGCCTGTGCCCCCGACAAAAATATTGGGACAACTGGCTCTAACGATCCGTTTGATCCGTATTGGCAGGCAGCATGCCATGCCGTAGGTCTAACGGTGGAAGAGTTACCGTGGATTACGACGGAGCGCGACAAGGCACGGATTCGCCTCTATTGGAACAGCGGTGTGTTTGTCTATCGTCGCGCTACCCACTTTTCCCAGCATCATCTCGACACCACGCTGCGGCTGCTAAATGCCCATATTGCCTCAGAGCACGCTGGACTTTACTTTACACAGCACACCCTCGGAATGACGATGGTGCAACAAGGGCTACGCTGGCGATCGCTGCCCCATTCGCACAATTACGGCATGGGAACTAAAACGTACCCGCAGTGGTACGATGCCGAAACACTGCGCACGACTAAGGTTCTGCACTATCATGACGCCATGTGGATGCCGTTTTGGGAAACATTGTTAACTTGCCTAGAAGCCACTCATCCTGATGTGGCAGAATGGCTAGCCCCTTTGGGAGCATTAAAAAATGAAGCCCCACCGCTGTGGAAAGTAGTCAGTAAAGGGCTAATTCATCTACGTCAACAGCAAGCGGCAGACTATCAAAAACTGTGCAGGCTGGTTTGATGTTTTGCTTTTCATATTTTCATATTTTTATCCTTTTATTATTTTCTGAACGACTATATCTTCTATTGCAAAACTATCTAAATATGTTGCAATATATTATTAGCAATATTCTAAATGCAGAAATAGTGATATTTCCCAACTTAATTCATTGGCTAAATATAAGGTCTGCTCACATCAAAATATCGAAACAATGCGGGTTTCAGCTTTTAGCAGGAAGATATCTTAAACTAAAATAACCAAGGTTTTTTTATATAAATAAACTACTTGATAGAATTTTAAAGACAATCTAAATTTATGAACTCTATATATTATCTGAAAAGGTAAAACAAGACAACTTTGCATGAAGTAGCCGGATAGCCCATAAATAATAGATATCTCAGTCCTGCTGAGCAATATTTATCTAAACTTCTATAGATCGTAAATTTTTCGACAAGTTTCTTCTGAGTATTTCTAAACCATTTTTCATGCTGTAGGATAGCTAAGTGGTAGTTAGAGAAAAAACTGTTGAGGGTACTCTCTAGGTAGCACTTATAGACATTGACTCCAAGAACACAGGCATTACATCTGATAGGAACTATATCCTCTACTGCCTGCGGACAGAGCAGTTGACTTCACATAACCACACATGAAAGATAATCCGATGGAAAACGAGAAACCAGATAAAAACTTAGCTCACTTGCTCAACATCCAAAAGCAAATTGCAGCGCGTGAAAGTATTCTCCGTTTTGAAGGAATGAAACTATATGAGGGGCAAACAACTTACTATAATCCTGTACTTAAAGAAAACATTTGCGATTATCAGCTAGGTGTGTTGTATAGTCGAATGCTCAAGCTAAAAGAAGAGTTGAGTATAAAAAATGAGGATAAATTTAGACTGAAAGCAGATGCTGAAAGGAATAAATTAAACCAAAAAAACCTAAAGAAAGTCTTAGGCAAAACTATCGAATATCTTTCTAGTGAGCAAGAAAATATTTCCGACACACAAGCACTCACAGCAGACAATCCACATGAATCAGAGTGGCAGCTTCAATTTGAGAACCTGGGAGAGAGGATTTGGGATAAGTTAGTACGAAAGGTACTTCTCCAGGCTGGTGTATTTGTCGTTAATGAGCTTCGTCACACTTCCAAAGAGGGTGTGGCTGGTGCTGTTGTGATTGGAGGTGCTGCAACTATTGCCTCTCTTGCAGATGGTCAGATTGACAGCCTTGAAGTACTTGGCATAGGTGCAGCGATTTGGGCGGGTATGAAAATTGGCGAAATGTTTAACTCGGCCGAAGATTTTTATAAAAAAGGAATAAATAGTGTTACGGACGGCAGTTATCGTGAAGCTATTGCTAGTTTTCAGAAAGCCATCAGCAAGGATAAAGACTATTTTGATGCATATTTTCAGCGCGGATGTGTTTACTCTCGCGTAGGAGACCTTAAAAAAGCATTGGAAGATTTTAATCACGTTATATTACTAGCACCTAACTACTTCGATGCTTACAAAAAGCGGGCAAATATTCATTACGCCACAGGCCACTATAAAGAGATAGTTCAAGACTGCAATTTTATAATCAGCAATCAGCCCGACTGGGAATCTCATTACACGCGAGGTTTAGCCCACTTTGCATTAAAAAACAGGAAGGCACTTGAAGATTTTAGTCAAGCCATTAAGCTCAACCCTAAATATGCGTTGAGCTATGTAATGCGCGGTAATGTTTATCTTGCAGATTTAAAGAACCCTAGTGAGGCAGTTAGAGATTTTAGTTATGCAATTAAATTAGAGCCTAATCTAGTCGAAGCTTACTTGTGGAGAGCTAGAGCTTACTCTAGCTTGAACCAGCATAGTGCTGCGATTCAAAATTACAATCAGGCAATTAAGCTTGGCTCTAAAGATACTAGGACCGATGCACGTGCAGGAAGATGTTTATCTTTCCTAGCTTTGAATAAAAAGTGGGAGGCTAGACTAGATGCATTTGCCTCAGGATTTAAGGTGAAGGGGCTTGGCCTGACAAAAGCGGAAATGGTAGGGCTAGCTACACCATGTCTAGTTATACCTATTATCTTCACTAGCGGGATTTTGCAGAGCGGCAAAGAAAAAATAGCAGAGACCAATTTTCCATTAGCCTCGACAACAGTGGAATCTCCAGTGCCAATTAAGGCTGATGATTCTTCTACTAAATTTCAAGAAGGATGTATCCAGATTTCACAAGCTATAGATTCATCTATCGAGCTTCGCTCTACTCTTGTTGCGAAGCCTAGTGATTCAAAAATAAGTAGCATCGCTGAAAATGCTGAAGGGATAGTTAAAGCTAACTCAAGATTTGTACAGCAATTGTCAAATCTAACTCTAGAAGATAAAAAACTGCACGATGCACAAAACTTGCTTCTAAAACTATCTAAAAACATATATTTAGCTCAATACAATAAACTTCGTATATTGGAACAGTTGCAAAAAACTACAGATGCTTCTACAAGAAATCTTTTAATGCGCGAATATAAAAACCTAGACGACAGAAATCAGGAGCTTACTGCAAGACATGGAAATTCTGTAATGCAGCTTGAGGAAATTTGCAAGGCGGCAACTACTCCATAAAAGGCAGGAAAGCAGCTGGCTTCAAGCTTAGCTCAAGGGCAGATATACTCTGACGGGGAGTAGATTTTGGTTTTCGGAAGGGGTAAAAATAAGGAAGAGATCTATCCGTGCGAAACCCTTGATTCAACTAACCTTCACTGCTGAAAACATTGAACAACTGCATTACAAACGCTTTCATCACCCCCCTCCACGGGTACAACGAAAAATGGAAGCGTCATATCTGCGGATATTTTTCTAATTCTGCCTTTCTCACCAGTAAATGGGAACAATTATTGAGCAGCACGATACGCTACGCTGCATTCGGGTGACAGAGGAGATTATGAATGGTGAGCCTTTAGAGGATGTTTGAGGCAGAGACCAACCGTTTCTGATGATTCGAGTTCAATCTTGCCGATCAAGTTCCGTGAAACTACACTAACCGAGTACGGCAAACCTATCTGAGAATAAGTTGAAAGCCGTGTAGCTTTGAGTGAGGTTGCATAAAAGATTACAAAACAGAGGTCAGTGTATGGCAGACATCAAGTTAGGTAAGGGCGAAGCGTGGTATCAAAGTGAACCTCTTACAACGCGACTGAAGAACATAATTCGGGACTACCCAGAAGGGGTTGGCATCATTAAGGAGTTACTTCAGAATGCTGATGACGCTGGAGCAACCCGTGTAGAAATTGTCTTCGATTGGCGTACTCACAACTTCAGCCAGCTACCCGACCCACGTATGAAGGCTCTGTTAGGAGCCGCCATGCTGGTCTATAACGACTCTCAATTTACAGACGAAGACTTTAACAACATCCGAAGTCTAGGGGATAGTGGCAAGCGAGAAACTCTCTGGAAAACAGGTAGATATGGGGTCGGCTTCAACTCGGTCTATCACGTTACCGACTATCCCAGCTTGATTTCTCGCGATCGCATTGTCTTCTTTGACCCTCATGCAACTGCGATTCCTAAGACAACGCTGAGTCAACCAGGATACAGTTGGAAATTTGCAGAGGAGGGTTGGTGGGACGGTTACCCAGAGTTCATGGGAGTCTACGAACCGGGCGGATTGTGGTCAAGCACACAAAATTTTGAGGGAACGCTCTTTCGCCTGCCTTTACGGACTGCTGCTCACGCGAAGCAAAGCAAAATTCGGAATGAGCCGTTTACTTCAGAGAACGTGCGCCAACTGCTGGCGGAGTTTGTCAAACACGGGGAGGAGATGCTGCTCTTCCTCAAATCGGTTCTCACCATTCGAGTTGGTGAAATCGATTCTGACGGTAACAAGCGCATTTTGCTTGCCATCACCACACAAAACGACCAGGCGGTCAAAGTTGAACGCAGAAAATTACTCGCTCCATTGCAAAAAGGTGCAGATGCTCTACTTGCCCGCTGCCAAAACAGCCCAGAAGCTCTTCCGGCAGTCTCATATCGGCACACGATCGAGGTTGCCACTCCTGAAAATCAAACGGTTTCAACTTGGCGCGTCACCAGCCTAATCCGCGCAGAAGGTGAATTGCTCAACTTGATGCAGGAGTTGGCAGTGCAAGGCGAAAAAGCAGTGCCTTGGGCTGGGACTGCTGCCCTAATCTCTAGAACGGGCAGTTCTCAGTCACCAGCCTTTGTAGGTCGTGCATACTGCTTCCTACCGCTTCCGCAGGAGACGGGGCTTCCAATTCACATCAACGGCTTCTTTGATTTGGACTCGTCTCGACGTGAGTTGACCAGCGATACCCTTACGGGCAGAGATGCAAAGCGAGTGCGCTGGAATCAACTCTTGGTAAACCAGGTACTCTCCCATGCTTACGCCAATTTAATTGTGAGCTTGGTAGACGATATTGGAGAGAAAGACCCTGAACGATTTTACAAATGCTTCCCCACTCAAAGCAAAACCAAAGCTTTGGCAGAGTTACCAACTTGCGTTATCAAACTGCTCCAATCTAGGAGGGTGATCCGATCTGCGATCGAGCATCCTTTTGTTGTCCAGCAGAACAGTCAGCGTCAAGTCGGTAAAACGCGCTGGGTTGCGCCCCAGACTATCAAAATTCTCCCCAAAGAATGGAAAAACTTACTTGAACCACTGCGGTTAGATGGCGTAGATTTGCCCGATCCATTTTTACCTCCAGAACTGGAGGCTGCATTCTCTACAGCCAAAATACCCCTTACGGTCTTTAAGCCAGGTGATTTGCGATCGCGGCTGCTGACGAGAGAACCGTTGGGAATGCCCATAGCAGAGGCTCCTAGAAAATGCCTTCGCAGTCAAGAGTGGGTGACAAACCTGTTGCGCTACTGCTTAAACGATGGCTGTCGTGATGTGCGGGGCTTGCCACTGGCGATTTTGGCAGATGGAACCCTGCAAAGCTTTGGTTACAATCCTCCAGGCTTTATCTACCTCGTACTCACGAGTGAGGAGGAGATTCTAATGAATCAAATCTTCAAAAGCTACCCTAGCTGGTTTCTGGACGCAGATTTCGCACATCAAGTGGAGGCAAGCAGCGTCTGGAAAGGCGTTTCCATGCTGACTCCGGTAGAGACAGCAAAACGGCTCAAGGACTTAATCGATCCTGAAGACTGCGTTGAAATTGAATGGGAACCAGATGGAGAACAGATTCCAAACGCGAATTGGCTATCGCAGGTTTACACGTACCTTGCGAACGTAAAAAATTTGCCACTCAGTGAGCTTAGGGAAGTGCCGTTAGTTCCGTGTAACGATGGTTTATTGTACATAGGAGGAAGTGCTGAAACGCCTCTATGGTATGGCACCAGCACATCAAAGGAAACGTTAGATACGTTTCAGTATTTTGAGATACCGCTGATTGAGGCTCAGGCAGCCTTGCAGAGAGCGATTGACACGTTTCGCAGTCGTTATCCTGACACACTGATTTTTCGACTCACTGTTCCTGGCTTGATCGACACGTTAGACACTCAGGATGATTTGCCTGCTTACAATTCAGACTTTTACAAAGGATTGGTTGGCTTTCTAGCCGATCGCCAATGGATGCAGGGAGAAGGGAAGAATGATCAGGTTCGCAAGCAAAAGCTGCGTCAGTTGCAGATCTATCCTACTACTGAGGGTTTGCCGACGGATTTGAAGAATGTCTATACACCCGGTGGCGATACTCCCCCTAAAGTTGCGGGTTCGTTGAAGCTGTTGTGTCTAGGAGCCAGCGAAAATAGCCAAGAGTGGAAAGCATTTTACGATTTCTTGGGTATTCCTAGTTTGGATCATGCAAAGATGGTTCAGAATTTGCTAGAGGACTATGCTGCTCTCAAGCCTGATCAACAGTTGGAAGCCCTGGAGTGGATACGTGATCACTTGAGCATTGCCCAGACAGAGCTAGAAAGGCGGAAGCAAAGCATTGACTTGAAGGCTCAAGTGCGAAAGTCACCTCTGATTCGCTGCACTGATGGTCAATTAAGAGCGGCAAGTGCTATCTACAACCCCAAGACTTACAGCGCAGTGCGGCAAGTGCTAGGAGACCGTGCCCATTCGCCAGATATGACCATCTACAAGAATGCAGAACATTGGCTCGACTTCTTTCGGGAGTTGAGGATGCTGGTAACGCCCAGCGCAAATGACATACTGGCATATGTAGATAGGCAAATTCAGCAGGCAAAAATTGGGGTGACGGATGCGATCGCCAAACATTTGACAGACATATTTAGCCACCTTGAAAAACATTGGGAACGTCTAGAAAAAGAGAAGGTTTCTACTAGTGGCGAAACACTATCTGAAGCATTAAAGATTAGGGCTTGGCTCCCTGTTGAGCGAGATCAAGAAAACCTCAAACGGTATTTGACATTTCTGGTACCGCAGAATAAGCTTTACCGGAGCGACGAAGTTTACGTCAGTTTCTACGGTTTTCACACAGCTAGCCAAAAACCACTATTTGTAGTTAGCCAACGTCCGAAGAAGGAGTTTGAGCAGGCTTTTGGCTTCTGTTTTCCCAGCCGAGAAGACGTGGTAAACCATCTTAAGGTTTTGATTCAACTTTGGGAAGTGGGTAAAGTTTCAGCATCTGAGGATAAAACATTTCAACAATCTATCAACAGTGTTTACAACTATTTCAGCACTGTATTTCCTAGAAATCGGGCAACGGATGAGGAGCGTCAATGGTTGCGAAACCAATTGCAAGAACACAAGTGCTTGTGGTACTACGCCGAGTTTTGGAAGCCGGAACATACGTTTCAGGTTAATGTTTCTTTCTTTGGGAAGCGTCGGCAAAAGATTAGTCTATCTTCCCCCATTCGGGAGGTATACGAACTTTTGGGACAAAAGCGGCAACCCGGAATTGGTGACTATCTCGCTTTCCTAGCGCAGCTAGCGAGGGAGTGTAAAGGTGAACCTTTAGAGGCTGATGATGTAAAGTGTGCTTACGAAGTTTTGAAGCTTCTAACGCGGGATTTGGAGCTAGAAAAACGTTCTCCTGCCAATTACGACTTGCTCCTGCTGACAGACGATAATCTGCTGTTACCGCCTGACCAGATTCTTATTCCTGATGCCCCCTGGTGGCTTGATGCCATTGTCGATCGCACTCAAGTAAAGATTTTGCATCCTGAAGTGCCGCCTAGCTTGGCAATCGGTGCAGGTAGTCGATCCCTATTGAGCGATGTCATTGAGCAACCAACGAACATTTCCCCATCAAACGACCAGGATGCGAGCAAGCTTTGTCAGAAGTGGCGTAATTTGCTGCGATCGCCAGAATTTATCGGAGGGTTAGAACGGCTGATTGTGGATCAGTACGGATTAGATGCTGAAGTAGAACTGAGTTGGCTGGCAAGGGCAGAAGTTAAAGCAGCATCAAAAATCACCACCAATTTGCTACTAGGCGATCACTGTATCGCATCTGGTTTGCAGGGAAGCTATTACTTTGACTTGAACAAGTACGTGTTCTACCTCAATCATGAAGGCGAAGAACTGATGCGCCATCATCTGACCGAGAGCCTCAATCATCAGTTAGGCAGTTTTAAGTTGAGCGCTACGTCTCGCTTAATGATGATGCTCAACAGTCAACCATCTGGAATTGAATACCTGCTTGATCAACTCAAAGTTAAGACACTCAAGCGATCGACCCCTTTGCCAGTGGCATTTGACGAAGTGGATGAAGCTGAGTTTGATCAAATCTTTGATGCTAATTTGCTGGATGAGTTTGAAACCGACAATGTGGGTGTGGATAAAGAGAAAAATGGAGACGAGCAAAAGCCAGCTAATCCTTCAGTTACGGACTCTAATGGCAGTGTTTTAGGACAACCGATCGCTAAACCTGGCTCTGCTCCGGCTACACCCAATAGTTCAACAACGACCTCACCCCCTATTCCCTCACTTCCTGTTCAACCTGTTGCCAATCCAATTATTGAACCTGTAAAACCGATCGCTCCTGTGCCACAGGGAAGAAGCATTCCAGATGTAAAATCTGCTGCTCAGTCCAGTGAGGAAGACGGATCGGAGAAAATGGATCGTCAGTTTGTCCTAGTCCCTTCTGCCCGTAGTAGAAACAATGTGACTCGGTTAAGACGATCAGGTGGTGGGAAACGATCGCGTAGCTCTAACAAGCCGCGATCGCAATCAAAAACGACACACTCAAACCAGCAATACCGCAATGGTGTCCGGGTTCGATCTGGGCTAGAGGCTGATCCGAACAAGAGTATAGAAACGGAAGTTTCAGAAGCAGAGGGCAAAAAAATCGACCGAGCTGGGATGGTGCGAGTCCTGGAGTATGAACGTTGGCATGGGCGTGAACCCAAAGATATGAATGAGGTTGCTCCAAACCATCCTGGCTATGATGTCGAGTCGAAGGATGGGCGATCAGGTGAAGTTCGCTATATCGAGGTGAAGTCGTTGCGGGAGGCGTGGAACAGACGAGGAGTTTGTATGTCTCTGAGGCAATTTGAAAAAGGCAACGAAGAGCAAGATAACTTCTGGTTATATGTGGTGGAGAAAGCCGAAACAGATGAAGCTAGGGTAACTCCAATTCAGAATCCGGTTGGGTTGGTGAGTGAGTTTTACTACGACGATAGCTGGCGACAGTTAGCCGATGATGAATCAAGCGAGGTGGGCTGATATAGCCTCAAGATGACAGCAGTTCATGCTCCTCCGCTCTTGCAATGAGCAGATAGGATGGCCAATCAGACTGTACTGAGAGGTTGTGCCATTCCTCTGCTTTGGGGATCAAGTGCCGTAACAGGACTACTGGGATGTGCTGGGAGAAATGGCACTAGCAGCATGGCATAAGCGATCGTCGTAAGCCACAAGGCTTCTTAGACAAACGGTAGCAGCGGAACCACAAACCATACAGCCTACCGATTGGTGGGCTGGAATGTGAAAATTGCTCACCTCAACACCGTTAGTAATGCGTAGTAATGCGGTTATCTGGTTATCTAGTTTTACAGCTATATAACTCTTGCTTCCATTAAGCCAACTCGCAGCCAAGTCACCCAGCATCTCAGAAAACTAGCATACTTTCGAAACCCAATCGGTAGCTACTGCGCTGGAGACCGTGCGGCAAGAACTAGGCTTAGAGCAGATTTTTACCGAGAAGAACTGCAAGTATAAGTTATCCAAATAGTTTCATAACCATAAGTTGTCCAAATCGGACAACTTATGGTTACCGTCACGGGCGATCTGGAGTTTTTGATCTGTAAAACATGCGGATGAAAGGACTTGAACCTTCACTTCGTGAAAAACTAGAACCTAAATCTAGCGCGTCTACCAATTCCGCCACATCCGCGTGGGCCTCGGCACTTGCCTCAACTAAACAATAATAGCAAAAGCGATCGCCCATAGATCAATTAATCAGCCATCAATTTGATCAATCGGCTCAAGCAATTCGATCAATCGGGGTGAAAGGTTCTTTGTTGCGACCCGCAGACCATTTTTCTCTGGCAGCCTACCGGAAACTTGAGAGCTAACCTTTAATCACCCAGTTGATAAAATATCCTAATAGTATTGACAGTGAATAGCAATAAGCTTAGAGTATATCTTAGTGTTCTCCTCTCAAAGGATCGGCAGGTGGAGTTAGTCAAAAGACTAGTTCCACCTTTTTTATAGGTTTTTCATGGTGTAGTGCCCATTAAAGTGCCTATTAGAAAACCTAGGTTCCTGAACTGCTACCTAGACCCAGTTAGCAGAAGCCTAGGCTTTTAGCAATTCTCGATTCCCGGTATAGGCTTAGGAGACCTTTTCTACCCATGGTTTGAGCAAAGCGTTCAAAGAAAGCAATTACGCACAATGACTTATGACTCTTTTGATAAAGTTACCAATCTACCTGTAAACCTTAATCTCAGGCATTTCCGATTTCATGCTCCAATAGTCCTCATGCTTTCAACGACCTTGAAGAGCAAGTCTATATGCCTCTAGTAATATAGGAGCTTGATAGCGCCACTCTAGTTTTTCTCGCATTCTCTGTTGGCCCTCATCGCCCATCATCTTCCGTTTCTCAGGATTGTTCAGCAACTCCGAAATTTTCTCTGCGAAGTCAACTGGATCATTTGGATTGGCGTAAACAGACGCTCCTGCCGCTGACCGTCTACCTTCTAGCAGGTCAAACTGAACA
>Ga0163155_10005866_pt1 | contig 12103 bp, 10 predicted proteins | sample OliLakLV19SP4G1_FD_148611 | JGI IMG/M metagenome (GOLD analysis project Ga0163155, IMG submission 148611) | Freshwater microbial mat bacterial communities from Lake Vanda, McMurdo Dry Valleys, Antarctica - Oligotrophic Lake LV.19.SP4.G1 | ecosystem: Environmental > Aquatic > Freshwater > Lake >...
ATTCTGGAAGCAATGGCAATGGCAAAAGCGGTGATCTGTTCGCGCACACCCGGCCAAACCGATGTCATTGAAGAAGGCCAAACCGGGCTGTATGTCCCGACGGGTGATGCCCAAGCATTGCGCGAACGAATTGAGTTTTTGCTCGACAACCCAGCCTTGGCGACCCAGATGGGCCAAGCCGGACGCCAGCGCATTGAGACAGAGATGAATTTGGAACACTATACGGCACGGCTGCAACAGCATGTACAAGCAGCCTTGCACGCGCAGACGCAGCAAAGTCAGCCAACAAGTCAGCTTGAGGAGGTAGCCTTCAATTGAACATCCTAATGTTTTCTATGTATATCGTCCTGTGGCTCGTAGGCGGCATGCTTACGGTCATGATCGGCTATTTGCTGTTGCTAACCGCAGCAGCAGGCTGGGCAGCCAAACAGAAGCCCAGCCCAACCGCAGGGCCAACCCATCGGTTTGCCCTATTGGTGCCAGCGCATGATGAAGAAAAATTGTTGCCGGCGCTGCTAGAAAACATTCGCCAACTGGACTATCCACGTCAGCTTTTCGCGTTGTATGTGGTAGCAGACAATTGTACCGATCAAACGGCGGTATTAGCGCGCGCGGCTGGTGTTGTAGCCTATGAACGCTTTGATCGCATCCATATCGGCAAGGGCTATGCCCTGCAATGGCTCTTGGCTCGTTTGCAAGAAGATGGTGCGCACTTTGATGCCGCGGTAATTTTGGATGCGGATTCAGTGATTTCTTCTAACTTTCTGACGGTGATGGATGCGCAGTTGGCCAGCGGTGCCCGTGTGATCCAGGCACACTATGCAGTCTTGAACCCTGGTCGCACTTGGGTGATGAGTTTACGAGCCGCCGCACTGGCACTTGTCCATTATTTGCGACCGTTGGGACGCACCGCACTAGGTGGTTCGGTCGGGCTAAAAGGCAATGGCATGGTTTTTCATCGATCGATCTTGGCAGAACACCAGTGGTCGGCATCGGTGACGGAGGATATTGAGTACCATATGTCCTTGGTGCTCGCTGGCGAGCGGGTTGTCTTTGCGCCAGATGCCACAGTTTGGGCCGAGATGCCAGGGACGCTCCACAGTGCGCACAGCCAAAATGTGCGTTGGGAGCAGGGACGGCTACAGTTGGCGGCACAATACATCCCCAAGTTGCTGGGAGCGGCTTTCGCCCCACCAACCAAGGGCAGACGCCCATCGCGCTATATACTTTTTGATAGCATCATGGAACATGTCATCCCACCTTTTTCCATTGTCACTGGGCTGACGCTGATTTATTGGATCCTAACCGCCATTTGGGGAACACCGGCATTATTGAGCTTGGCCAGTTGCCTGTTTATCGGGCAACTTGTCTATATTATTGCTGGGTTGATCTTGGCGCGTACCCCTGCCAGCACCTATCGCGCCTTGCTCTATGCACCATTTTTTATACTCTGGAAAATCTGGCTCCTGGTACGCGTGCTCGGCCGATCCGAAGAACAAGGCTGGGTTCGTACAGCACGCGATGGCGCATAATGACACAAGTAATTAACAAGAATAAGAGATACGCATGACACAACTATCCGTTCCACAACCAGTAGAACAGCCCGATCCTAAATTAGCGCGTATTTTGCAACTATACGGCGAGGGGCGCTTTCAATCGCCCACTGCCGCACGGCGTTTACAGATCCGTTTACTGCTTTGGAATATCCAGATGCATATTGTACAGCGGCTCAAACGTGGGGTGGATCTGATCCTGTCCAGCATTGCCTTGATCACCCTCTTCCCGCTTATTGTACTCACCGCCCTGGTGATCAGGCTAGAGTCGCCTGGGCCAATCATCTTTAAGCAGAAGCGCGTGGGTAAGTGGGGCAAGCCATTTACTTGTTACAAATTTCGCTCCATGTGCATCGATGCCGAAACGCGGAAAAAGGAATTACTCACGCAAAATGAAGTTGATGGCCCGATCTTCAAAATGCAGAGCGACCCGCGCGTCACACGGGTGGGCAGAATTATTCGCAAACTAAGTATTGATGAACTGCCCCAACTATTTAACGTTTTCAAGGGCGACATGAGTTTGGTTGGGCCACGGCCACCTGTGCCACAGGAAGTGAATCAATACAAATTCGATCATCTGCGCCGGCTCGATGTGATTCCCGGGTTGACGGGGCTGCAACAGGTCTCTGGCCGAAGCGATCTTTCCTTTGAACGGTGGGTCGAATTGGATATGCAATATATTTCTCAGCAGAGCGTGCGCAAAGATATCGAAATTCTGCTAAAAACGATACCAGCCGTAATTTTGGGCAAGGGTGCCTACTAAAGGCAATTTGTATTTAGCACACTCCGGCTCGATGCAACATGCTACTATACTGAGCAGCACATAAGTACGATTTTTACACGAGTAAGAAATGTACTTAGGGTCTGTCCAAGAATAACATAGATGATTTTAGACAGATTTACTCGGGTAACATCACGTAAATTAGCTACTTTATTTCTGGACAGACCCTTAGGCCATTTCAAAGAATAAAGTATCCAGTAGGGGCGGCTTGCAGCCGCCCGTTCGCAGCGAGCCAAACGCGGGGCGGCTGCAAGCCGCCTCTACGCATGATTTTGTTTGGCAAGCGCTGGATACTTATTGCTTTGAATGCGCCTTATGTGCTGCTGCGGAGTATAACATAGACAAGAGACCCGTGGACAAGCCAACGCGGGTCTCTGCTTGTATGCTTGCTAACCCCCATGCGCAAAAATCCCCATATCTACTACCTATCACTGCCTCGACATTCAGATCATCCATCGATAAATCATAAAATCTAGCTATAATCATACTTTTGTAGCTGCGTATCAAAATTTATTGCAACTTATTACCACTTGCTTTACCCTACATTTATTTAATGTCTGCCAAGTTGTAAGAGCACACGCTCCTTTTCCTCTCGTGTACGCAGACTATTTCCCCACTGATTCCCGTTCTGATCCCCTACGCCTGATATGATGTTGTCAGGTTGTTCCATTTGTCTTCATGGTACGATCAACTCAGACAAATGAACTATAGATCCTATGCCAGTTAATCCTATTCTGCTAACGAATACGATGAGCGGGCAGCGGATACGAAGCCATGAGGAAGTGCTTATGCGTAAATTACTCATCATCTTGGGTACACCGATTGACGATATTACTATGGACGAAGCACTCAATCGAATTGAAGATTTTGTTGCTGCCGGGCGTGTAACCGGCAAAGGTCATCAAATCGCGACGATCAATGCTGATTTTGTCGTTCAATCGCTGCACGATGCTGAATTACGGCATATTTTGCAGGAAGCTGATATGGCAACCGCCGATGGCATGCCGCTGGTCTGGAGCGCCCGCCTGTTGGGGGTGCCGATTGAAAAGCGTGTCACTGGCGCCGATATGGTACCAGCACTGGCCGAGCGTGCGGCGCAAAAGGGCTATTCGATTTACTTCTTGGGTGCCGCGCCAGGCGTTGCCGAGAAAGCTGCCAACATTTTGCAACAGCAATATCCAGGTCTAAAAATCGCCGGGATTGCTTCACCTTCAGCAGAGGCTGTGCAAAAAGGCGATCCGGCGATTATTGCAGAATGCAAGGCGGCTAAGCCAGACATTCTGCTCGTCGCCTTTGGCAATCCGAAACAGGAAAAATGGATTTACACCCATGCCCAGGCCCTTGGCATTCCTGTCATGATCGGCGTCGGTGGCACCTTTGACTTGATTGCCGGCGTCACCAAGCGCGCGCCACAATGGATGCAAAAGAGCGGTCTCGAATGGTCGTACCGCCTGTTGCAACAGCCTGGTCGCCTCTGGAAACGCTACACGACTGACTTTTTCGGTTTCGGCTACTTTTTTCTTTGGCAATGGTGGATTATGCGCCAAAAAGGCTCGCCGTCGCCACTCTTGCCCACGTCTGAATTGTTGAGGGTACGCGAAACCGTGATCATGAATGTAAAAGGCCGGCTGGATCGCAGCAACCAGGGTGCATTTGCCGAAAAGGCCTATCGCGCGCTGGCCGAACAGCCCCATTTGATCATCAACCTTGAGCAGGTAGAATTTCTGGATAGCTCGGTGATTGGTACGCTTGTCGCCTTGTGCAAACAAGCGCGCGAAAGGGATGGCAACCTCTGGCTCATGAATGTGCCACCGACCATCAACCAAGTATTTGTGCTGTTACACCTCAACCAATTTTTTGATGTTTGCCAGAGTGTCGAGGAAGCGCACCAGAATCGGCGCAACACACGAACAATCAAAGCGCACAGCTATACCGTTGAACAAACTCATGCCAAGGTCGTTGTGTTGAATTGAGCAGGTAGCGTTGATTTGCCAGGACTCCTGTTCCGCTGGGTTAAACCAGCGGGCCACAAGGGTTATTCTGGGTGAAAAAAGGAAGAGATTTATGCAAGCAATCCTTATTGCAACAGGCGAAAAAAATAAGTTATCCCCACTTACAGCCGACATGTCATCACCCATGATTCCGGTTGTGGATCGGCCCGTTATCGTATACGCGATTGAGCTACTGGCCCGCGCCGGCTTCCGTGACATCTTTGTGAGTTTATACGAGCAGGCCAGTCAGATTGAAAGTTATTTGGGCAATGGCGAACGGTGGAATGTCCGTCTCCATTACTTGCTACAGCGTGAAGCTAGCGGGTCGGCGGGGGCGCTCAAATGGGCTGCTGCACTCCTGACAGACACCTTTCTTGTGTTGCCAGCAGATGCGATTATTGATCTGGACATTCAAGCCGCGCTTGACAGTCACGTTGCCCATGGTGGCATGGCAACTGCGATTCTCAGCCACGCCGCAGCGCAACAGAGGTCAATAGAATACCTTGTCGGCCTTGATGCACATGGATCCTTACAGTCCGTTGATCCTACTACGGCAGACAGTGCGGCCTATGCCTATACAGGCGGCTTTATCTTTGAGCCCGCGGTCTTGGATTATATTCCAATCAAAACAGTCGTGCAGTGCCATACACAGTTGATGGCAACCCTGGAACGTGCGGGCAACACAGCGCACGGTCATATCATGAATGGCTATTGGAATCCGCTGACCACGTTCAGCGACTTCCAATCTGCGCAGAACACACTCCTTGCGAGCCTGACCGACACGCACGCCAACCGCGCAATCGGGCAAATGGGTCAATCATCTACGTTACGCTATCCCTATGTCGAGGCTGGCGAATTGCAACCAGGCATCTGGGTTGGCCCGAATAGCATTATTCACCCCAGCGTGCGCTTGACGCCGCCCCTCTTTATCGCGGCTGGCAGCCGGATTGGTCGCGATGTCGAATTAGGGCCAAACGCGGTGATCGGCGTTGGCGCAGTCATCGACGATGGCGTCACGGTTCAACAAAGTACGGTTTTGCCATACACCTATGTCGGCCAATTTCTACACTTGGCCGATCGAGTGGCCCATCAGTCCGAGTTGATTGATGTCAAAACTGGCGTCAATATCCAGATTACCGATCCGTGGCTCTTAAGCGCAGTCGATCCGGCCTTGTCAAGCAGTCTATTGCGCAGCCTGACCGAACGCTTACTTGCGCTATGTGCCCTGATCGTATCCGCGCCATTTATGCTCTGCATTAGCGTTGCCATCTGGCTAACTACGGGTGGCCCGATCACGACACGTGTGCAACGGATCGGGCGGATGCCAATGGCAAAAGGGCGCACGAACTTGGCTCAGCCACAGATCATCGGGCTCGACCATTTCCGTACGCGCGATGCCGAAAACGTGCCGACAAGGCTCGGCAAGGAATTGGAACTTTGGGAATTCAATCGGTTGCCGGAACTATGGAATGTTGTGTGCGGTGATATTGGTCTGGTGGGCGTAAAGCCGCTGGCGATTGAGAGCACAGCAACACTGCACGAAGCTTGGCAACACAGCAGGTTTGATGCGCCAATCGGCTTCACCGGGCTTTGGTATACGCAAGCCCAGCCAGCCATTGACTTGGATGAGCTTTGTATTATTGATGGCTACCAAGCAACAATACATACCTGGCGTGATGATCTTCGCCAGTTGTTGCTCACACCAACTGCTTGGTATAAGCGGCTCCGCTATCCGCAATATCAAGCGCAGCGCGTTGTCCCATCCAGAGAATTGGTTCTTCAAGAGCCAAATGTTCACTTTGCCGAACAAGAAATTAAAAAAAACCAGATCGCCGTGACAACGTTGGGTAAGCAAGCCATACAACTGATATTTTCCCGCTCGGATCGATTTTAAACAGAACGTACGCACTGCCCAGACCCAACAGGTCGCTGGTGGCACAATCCATTTGCGTAAGTCCTGTTAAACTACACGTTAATCCTTAGCACGAATTAATTTGTGCAAGAGAGGAAGAGAAATTGTGAACTTGCAATTAGATGCTTTTGACAATGTAACCGTGATCAAAATTTCGGGTCGCATTGATACACACTCCGTCCATCGTCTGCGCCAACAGCTTTTTTTGGCAGCCAATAGCTCAGATAAGAATATCGTCATCGATCTGGCAGGTGTGGATTTTATTGATTCCAGTGGTTTGGCCACGATTGTACAGGCAATGAAACAATGTCGGGCCAGCGAGGGTGATTTACGCCTCTGCCAGCCGACCCAATCCGTGCGCATGGTTTTAGAATTAACCCGGCTCGATAAGGCACTTGATATCTTTCCTACCCAGGAAAGCGCCTTGGCCTCTTTCGTCCCTACCAGCCAGGATGTACATGCACTGCACGCGGCCTAATCCAGATCACCCATATCCAGATCACCCATAAAGTGGCACAATCTCAGGCATGGAAAGCAGCCTGCATTCGTGCCACATGACATCTGAACACTATTTAGCCGCAAAGTTTAGAAAATCTGACTCCAATTTGCGATTCACCCCGTAGCCACCATAAAATGAGTACGGGATACCAAGCTAGAAATTTTATTCGATCCGCACACGGGGAAGTGGTTGAAAATCTTTCCAGGGATCGTAAAAGCAAGTGGCGCAAGGGAGTCAAGCATGGAGCAAGCAGAAACCTTTTATCTAACACTGCCGGCACGCTATCGATATCTAAAGCTTATCGGAGATTGTATTGATGCTCTGCTGGAAGAGTTACCAAATCGGCCGGAGAAGGAAGAGATCGTCTATGGGGTTAAGCTTGCGGTTCACGAAATTGCGAATAACATCATCGAGCATGCCTATGGCAATGAACAGGGCGAGTTCAAGATCATATTACAGCTCGACACCCTAACCCACTATTTTGTTGCCCATCTGCATGACAGTGGCCGCGCTTTTGTGCCCACAGCCGTGGTCGAACCTAATCTCGACGAGATCCAAGAATCCGGTTATGGGCTCTTTTTGGCAGAACAATTGATGGATGAAGTAACATATCGGCGTCAGCCAGATGGTAATCACTGGCGGTTAGTGAAAGATTTATCCTAATGCGCATCAAAACTTTCGCTTTACTCTTGTTGCTTGGAACGGCATTCTTCAGCGCGCCAACCGCTGTTTGGCAAGACAAGACAGCAGCCACTGCCCAGCAAATGTTGATGACACAAACGGTCCCTGTAGCAACACCATGCTGGCCCACCGACCTGCCCGCGGGTGCGATTGCCGGCCAGCCAGCACCCGTATTCTGCTCGATTGTGAACTCAGGGCCAGATACAAGCAGTACAGCGGAAAATCACTGGGTTGACAGTTTTCAACATGGCTTGTCGCTCGCCAATTTCGACGGAACGGCCTATCGCCTCTTTAACAATCTGGATGTTTATCAAACCATCCAATGGCGACATGCGGATCATTGGATGGTGGACATTGCGCCGGATAGCGAAGAAGATGCCGAGAGCAATAATGCGACTGGCGGCGCTATGTTGCGGCCCGATCGTACCTTTCGCTTTCAAGCGGGTAAATTTACGGTTGACACAGATTTTGCCGCTGGCATTGCCGACTACAATCCAGATGCCTGGGGGGAAATTATTATCTCCACCGGCGACCATCCGGTATACAACGCGATTCCCACAGGTGAGCAAGCACGCCAAGATAAACTCTATGGCTACGATCTATTTCCCAATCAGTGGACCCTGGGCTGCCGTTTTCAGGCAGATGGCGTCACCACTTGCAGTTTGATGAATCCCAACACCCTCAGCGTCACGAATGGAGGGCGCAGTTGGGAGATCTCCTTTTTCCAAATTGTCGGCGAAAATGCCACCGGCGGCTTTAGCGATGGCACTTTCTACCGCTTCTGTGGGGAAGGGGATCCCGATATGGTCTGCCGCGATCGTTTCCGATTGGCGCTGACCGGCACATCGCTCACCATCTATGCCAATGGCATCAAGTTTTTTGAACAGACAGGCCTACCACCCCTGCCCGATGAATTTATCGAAGGCGATCTCTACGTCTATCTCGCCTCAATTGTTGTTGGGTCGTCGGCCAACGCAGTGCGCTTTCACTGGGATCAATTTGTGATCAACAGCGACGAAGCGCCCTCAGCAGCACCAGGTTTTGTATCAGTCGTGCCCTTGCCATACCACATCTACTTGCCCCTCGCTAACTGAGTAACGTCAGGTATCCTTTACGCTACTATCCAGACGCGCCAAGGCCATCATGGTTTCTTGGCGCGTACAACATTCTTGTAAGTGACAGCAAGCGGTCAGTGAGAAAACGCGTTTTGTTGTGTAAAGTAGAGGCATATACAAAGGGGTGTATTTCAATTTGAGGGTAAATTTTAGAACGCGCGCGCAACGTGTGCCCCAAAAGTGAAATACACCCTATACAAAGTACCATCCGACAATCAGGGGACAGTCCATCCGTTGGTTGCGACAGCAAACGTGTTTGTTGTGAAAGATAGGAAGAAATATCCATGCACGATGTTCAACCACAAAAAAGTTATGCCACCTTCGGACTTGCCCGTTCGATCCGTCAGCTTAAACATGTCTGGGAAAGTCGCCGACAGATCGACACGGACATGCCCACCCTGCTCGGGCTAGTACAGGAAAGCGAACAACGTATTCAGCGTCAACTAGGTAGAAAAGTTGAGCAACTGCAAATGCTCGAAATTGGACCAGGACAGGGGCTGGAACGAGCACGCTATTTTGGGCGCAAAAATACCGTTACGGGAATGGATCTAGATGTTATCCCCGTGGGTTTTGATATGAGCAGCTATCTCCACATGTTACAAGAGAATGGTCCAGGTCGCGTGGTAAAGTCGATTGGTCGCCGGATGTTGATTGGGGAAGCCCATGATACAGCATGGGCTAGTCTTTTAGGCGTTGAAACGTTTAATAATCCGAAACTAATTCATGGCAATATTTGCGGCGAAACACCGAATGTTGGTCCATTTGATGTTGTTATGAGTTGGTCCGTTTTTGAACACTTGCCCAATCCGCGGCAGGCCGTTGAAAATGTACTGAAGCTCTTAAAACCGGGCGGCGTTTTCTATATCAGCTTGCATCTCTATACATCCAACAACGGCCACCATGACATTCGCGCCTTTACCGGCGATGAGGATAGTCTGCCACTGTGGGGCCATTTGCGTCCCTCAACAGAGGAAATGTTTGCGCCAAGCGCCTATCTGAACCAATGGCGGCTGTCCCAATGGCGTCAATTATTCGCTGAGATGGCACCCGACCATCAGGAAATTTTAGAAGCGTTTGAATCTTATGAACGCTTCGCACCCCGGATGACGCCCCAGTTGCGCGACGAGTTGGCCGAGTACGCCGATGAAGAACTCTATACCATCAACGTCGTCTACACAGGTCGCAAACCCATCGCGTGAGTAAAAAAATAAACGAATCAGCCGCGTATTTGCTTATATGCAGATAGGTGGCTGATTCGTTTTTAGTTCAATACGAGAGCGAACAGGGGTATCTAAAGACAGTTGATAGTATATACAAATCACAAGTAATTATGCAATCGTTTGAAATTCTTAGACGCTTTCAAAGAAATAAGTATCCAACGCTTGCCAAACAAAATCATGCGTAGGGGCGGCTTGCAGCTGCCCCGCGTTTGGCTCGCTGCGAACGGGCGGCTGCAAGCCGCCCCTACTGGATACTTTATTCTTTCTACTATTCTTAGACGGAAATAATTTGCCGATGTAGCAGCGCGTGTTACTATCTATTGACGTACAACAAGCAATCACTGTCTCCATTTGAAAGGACACCCGCCATGCCGCAAGCTCTGCGCGCCCTCATTCTGGGTGCTGGTTATGCCGGCGAAGGTCACACCCTGGCCTTGCGCCGCGCCGGAGTCGATGTCATCGCCATGGCCAGCCGCACCGCCACCAGTTGTCAGGAAGCTGCCCACCGGCTCAACATTCCCCAAGCCGGTACCGATTGGCGCGCCATGCTGGCCGAGCTAAAACCAGAGATTGTGGCCGTTGCCACGCCGGGGGGCACCCATCTAGAGATGGCGACTGCCGCGTTGGAAGCGGGCTGTCATGTCTACTGTGACAAGCCGCTGGCGCTCACGGCAGCCGAGGCGCGCACGCTCTATGCCGTCGCCCAGGCCACCGGTGGCAAGACCGCCTACGCGGCCAGCTATCGCTATCAACCACAAACGCTCTATGCGCGGGAACTGGTGCAACAGGGGGTGCTGGGCACGATCTATGAGACGGAATGTGTTTCTCATTATAACTGGCCACGCCTGATGCCCTTTGGCTGGCCCCACCGTCTGGAAACAGGCGGCGGGCGCATGAACAATAACTTTACCCACAAGCTGGCAATCGTCCAGAATATTGTTGACGGCGAGTTGTTGGCCGCCATGGGCGAGACACGCAATGATCTCAAGCGCGTGCCCGTAGCAAACAAGGTGCATGATTTTCGCGACTACTTTAAGCAAGTATTAACGCCGGAGGAAGCTGCACGCAGCGAATGGACCGCGGTCGATAGCGATTGGGCCTATACCGTGCTGGTGCGTATCGGTGATCCAGCAGCATCAGCCGACGCAGTCTCGGCCACCTTCCGCCATTCGGCGCTCAACTTTAGCAAAAATAGCGATTATGTGGCTATCTATGGCGAAAAGGGGACACTGCACATCGAAGGCGCGTATACCCAAGGGGCCATCTATCTGCGCACCAGTAGCGATGGCTGGGAAGAAATCGCGGTTCCCGCGCACATCCATGCCGCGCTACCGCCGGAGCCCGATCACTCCCAGCGTAACTGGGATCAGTTGGCGCGCGAGTTTGTGGCGGATATTCGGGGCGAAGGCTACACCGGCTATCCCACCTTCCGCGATGGCTGGATGCAGCAACAGGTGATCGACATTGTGCGCAGTGGTCAAGGCTGGGCAGCAATCCAGGGAGCATTGCTGGCATGACCCCCATACAGCCGACCATGCTCTGGGAATCGACCGATGCCAACGCGGCGCTGGCGCGACGCTTTCAATTTGCTTCATCGGCAGATGCGGAACACTGGCTGGTTGACACGATTGCCCGCGTCTATGGCATCCGTGTAGAATCGGTGGCGCGGCTGGTGATCAGTTCGGCCAATCTCATTGCCTGGTTGAGCACAGATACGGGGCCGCTGCTTGCCAAATGCTGTGCGCTGGTAAATCATCACAATCGATTACTGCAGCTTGCGGCGCTACTGCATTGGCTCGATCAAGCCCATCTACCCGTGTCGGCACCACTACTCGCCAACACTGGCGAAGGGCAAGTACGTTGCGCTCATCTTTCGCTGGGCGTGCAACGGGTGATCGCTGGCGAATTGCTCGATCCAACACAACTGACGCAGGCCCAAGCCGCCGGTGTGACGCTGGCCAATTTGCACAAAGCACTCGCGGTCTACCCACACACGCCGCTGATTTTGCCCCACCCGCGCCTATCGCGCCATTACAAACCATCCTCCAGGATTGGGCTGACCAGAAACGCGCAGCGCGGGTTGATCCCGAGCTCGTGGCTGGCCTCAACGCAATCGAACAGCGCTTGCAGACGCTCGGCGACGATAAGCTCGCTCTGCAACCGGTACACAACGACTACCGCGCCGCCAATTTGCTCTGGCATGGTGACAAAATCGCCGCGGTGTTGGACTTTGAAGATCTGAGTTGGGGCTATCGGGTGCATGATCTAGCCCGGGCCGCGATCCACCTTGGCACACGCTTTCACCATTGGGGACCCGTTGCGCAGGAGGTACATACAGCATTTCTGGAGAG
>Ga0163155_10005868_pt1 | contig 12102 bp, 11 predicted proteins | sample OliLakLV19SP4G1_FD_148611 | JGI IMG/M metagenome (GOLD analysis project Ga0163155, IMG submission 148611) | Freshwater microbial mat bacterial communities from Lake Vanda, McMurdo Dry Valleys, Antarctica - Oligotrophic Lake LV.19.SP4.G1 | ecosystem: Environmental > Aquatic > Freshwater > Lake >...
GGGTTCGCGCGATGCTCCGAAACGCGCACGACAAAGCGCTCAATCACATGCTCCCCGAAACCAGTTGATCCGTCATCGAACCCGCGTTCTTCAACGGCCTGCTAGGCGCACGATAGTTGTCGGCGAGGCGTCGCCGCTGCCCGACGGGACTATGGGCGATCGCAATCTCGGTTTCCTCCACCACGCACAAGTACAGCGCGTTGAGTACGGCCGTCTCCACCGCCGGATGGACCTCCATCGCCCGGACCAGGAGTTCGTGACGCTCGGACGCGCTGAGCCGCCAGGCCAGCAGCAGCACATCGTTCGCGGCACCGGCCGCCTGCGCATGATCGTCTTCCATCGCGTCGAGCAGGCCGAGCAACCGGTCGCTCGCTCGGCGGTATTCATCGGCCGAACGCGCCACCGTTGCAGCCGCGATCGCCACGTCCAGTGCGAATGCTTCGGGAGACATCGAGTCCCGTGGGCGCCTCTCCCGGTAAAGCAGCCCCGATCGCGCCGCGCAGTTGAAGACGAACGCATGCTCTACCTGCTGCGCGGCGTAGGCGATGGATAGCTCGCCGCAGTAGGGATCGAGCCACCGGTAGTGGTGGTCCAAGACCACCGGGTCGGCCGCGGAGGCGCTGGCGGTGAGGAACGACGTGATCGAAACGGCGAGCCAGTTCATCGGCATCATGGTGTTGCTCGGCGCAGGTCAGGGGATGGGGACGACGAGGGCCACGGGGGCACTCCGGGGAAGCCGCGAGGATCACTTGATCCTGATGATGTAGTGCATCCCGACGAACGCGGGGCGGTTGTCCTGCGCGGGGACTGCAGGCAAGGTGTGCGTATGCCCACGGCCGCCACCAGCCGGCGTGGCATCATTGGAGGTCTCTCCGGCGTTGGGCGTTGCTTCGGTGCTCGCCAGGTCGTATTCTGAATCGATGCCACACTTTCCCGTTGTGATCATGCTTTGGCGACGGTTTTCTTGAAGTTTTTGGTTGCAGTGGTCGCCGACAACTGCGATGAGGTGACCATGCGGATGGCTGTGAGACGGAATCTCTGCGAGTGTGAGCACATGCGCCCCGGTTAATCCGGGCGGCTGAGCGGGAGTGGTGTTCTCACCACCGACCACCGGCGGCTGAGCCAGATCAAGGTCGCCGTCGTATCCCATCACGAACCGATTCCTGAGATCCGGCTTGAGGAGATTGAACAACGGCGAGTCCCTGTCCTCGATCACTTCCCCATCGCAGAGCGAGTAGAACTCCAGAGTATCGACGTCTTTGCGCGATCCCCAGAACGCGATCACGGCCCCGATCGGCGGCGCGGTGCGTTCCATGAACTCGCGCGAAAGCCGCAGCCGTTCCGCATCGGAATTACCGCTGGGCTGCGACTGAGTGGCTCCGCCGCCGGTCGGCTGTAGCGCCGCTCCGATGCAAGCGCCGCCGGCCCCCACAATCAGTACGGTGGCGGCGATGCGAGCGCGGACGCTGGAGAGTGTGCGTGTCATGAAGGGCCTTTCTTCCGTGTGGGATTGCCCGCCGCGCTCTGCCTCGCCCCCCAAGGGAGGAGGCACCCAGGGTGTGCAGAGGCAGAGCGGCGGCGGGGTGGCCCCACACCCACTCATGCGGCGGGAGCGGGCGGCGGCGACACGCGGCAAAAGAAAAACTTGAAGCGAGCTTGAGGCCGGATCGCGGGGCTGCCAAGCCGAGCGGTAGGGGGGCGCCCCGTTGGGGATCGAACTCCTGAGTTACGGGAGCTCTGGCTCATGCCGCTCTGCAGACGGACGCCGCAGCGCCGGCACCCAGGCAACCTGTGCCAACCGTTCCCCGAACTGTCGCGCACATGGCCCGTCCCGGCGACGGCGGGGGGGGCGAGGTCCGCGGCGTAACGCTGGCCGGGAACAGGGAGGAGGCCGAGGCCGCGACCGCGAGCCTGCGGGCCCTGCGCGAGGCCCTCGAAACGAGTCCGCCCTCCGGCGGGCGCGTGGCGGAGGCGACGCTCGCGGCCGCCCGGGCTGCGGCGGTGCCGGACGCGCTGACGGCCCTGCTCGATGGCGCCCAGTCCGTGATCGCCGTGACCGACGGCCCGCTGGCCGGGATCCCGATCGAGCTGCTGCTGCCCGGGATTCAGGTGGTGTACACCCCCAGCGCGACCATCGCCCTGCGCCCGCGCGTGAGCCAGACGGGCGCTACCACCCTGGCCGCGCTCGGCGGCGTGGTGGTGGGCGACCCGGTCTTCAGCCGGGGCGGCCCGGAGTCCGACGACTTGGAGGCGCCCCACACGGGGATCCTGCTGGCGATGGTGGCCGAGGGCTCCAACGCCGAGCAGGCGGGGCTCCGCCGCGGCGATGTCCTGCTTGCGTACGGAGAACATTCGCTGGCGTCGCCCGCCGATCTGGCCCCCGCGATCGGCGCGACCGCCGAAGCGCTCACCACGCGCGGCGTCACGGACGAGCGCCCCGTCATCGCCCGTGTCTGGCGTGACGGTGAAGAGATCGAGGTGACCCTCGCCCTGGGCCGCATGGGTGTGCAGTCGGATCAGCGTCCGCCGGCCGACGCCCTGCGGTCCATGCGCTTCATGGAGCAGCCCGCCGACCGCATGGCCGCCGACGCCGCGGCGCTGGAGCAGGTCCGCTTCTACGGGACCGAGTTGTCGCCCCTGCCCGCGACGCGTCTGGAGGCGTCGGCGGTGGCGGCGATGCTGGGCGATGACGCCATCCTGCTGCTGGGCGAGGAGGCGACGGCGCCCGCCGTGCGTCGGGCGGTCGAGACCTCGACCCCGCGTGTCATCCACATGGCGACCCACGGCCTGCTGGGCAACGACCGCGACCCGCTGCTGGCGAGCCTGGCGCTGAACACCCCAAAGGAGCCCACGCCCGATGACATCGGCTTCCTCACCTTGGGCGACATCCTTGAGCACTGGGGCGGCCAGCTGCGAGGCGTCGAGCTCGTCACGCTGAGCGCGTGCGACACCGGGCGCGGCGTCCAGCAGGGCGACACGTCCATGGCCCTGCCCCTGGGCCTGCTGGTCGGCGGTGCCGACAGCGTGCTGGCGAGCCTGTGGAAGGTGCACGATCGCGCGACGAGCCTTCTCATGGCCCGCTTCTACGCCAACTGGCTGGGCAAGACGCAGGGCACGCGCGAGATCGACGGAGCGACCTGCGACCCCGGCACGCCCATGCCCAAGCTCGCGGCCCTGCGCGAGGCCCAGGCCTGGCTGCGCACGCTCACCGCCGACGACCTCGACCGGCTGCGGGACGCCTCGGGCCAGACCATCGCGCAGAGCGTCTCACTCGGCCCCGAGCTACGCCCCGGGACGTTCGTCGCCGCGGCCCCGAGCCACCGCCCCTACGAGCATCCGTACTTCTGGGCCGCATTCGTGCTGTACGGAGACCCAGAGTGAACGACGCCGACGACCGGCCTTGGAAAGCCGAAGACCTGCTTGGCGCCGTGGTGCCGGGCAATGGCGCGCGGACAGCCGCGCGCGTGGCTCGGTACTTCGACCTCCTGGAGGCGGACCCGCCGCCCGCCGCGTTGCCAGCGGGCGGCGCGATCAAGCCCGCACAGGCCGACCGCGCGGCGCATCCGCATCAAGAACTTCCCACCGAACCACCGGTCATGGTCCCCAATCACACCCTGATCCGCTGCCTGGGCGTCGGAGGGTTCGGGCAGGTCTGGCTGGCGAAGCACGCGCTCACGGAGCATTACCGCGCGTGCAAACTCATCCCAGCGAACAAGGCGATCGAGCTCGAGGGTCTCCGCCGGCTCAAGCAGCGGGTGCCCGGTCATCCCGGCCTGTTCCCCATCGAGGATGTCGGCGTCGCCGATGACTGGCTGTACTGCCTGATGCCGCTGGCCGATGCTGCCACAACCGACCAGGCCGTGCTCGAGCACGGCGGGTATCAGCCCCTGACGCTTGATCTGCACCTCAATCGTCACGGCCGCAGATCGACATCCGAGGCCGCCGCAGTCGGCGTGCAACTCGCCGAGGCGATCCGGCACCTGCACGCGCACGGCGTCACCCACGGCGACATCAAGCCCGCCAACATCATGCGTCTGAACGGCGCGTGGACCCTGGCCGACTACGGACTGGCGCGAGATCTCTCCGCGCCAGCCGGCGAAGGCCATACGCCGGGCTACTCGCCGCCCGAGGGGCCGGGTTCGACCAGGGCCGACCAGTACGCCCTCGGTGTGGTCCTGATGGAACTCCTGACCTGCTGGACCGCGGGGATGCTCAAGGACTTCCGCGAGGCGCCGATCGGGGGATTCAATCTCGACCACGAGGGCCCACGCCTGGCCGAAGTCATCAGGCGCGCGACGCAGCCCGAACCAGACAATCGCTTCGGCTCGATGGATGAGTTTGTCGATGCGCTGCGGGCGATCGTCTCGTCAACCCAAGCGGGCACTGGTCCCAAGGGTGTCCGTTGGCTCTGGCCCGCCGCCTTGGTCGTGATCATCCTCCTGATCGGTGTTGGGGCTGTACTCCTGAGGCCGCAGGGCCCCCCGCTGACGTCGCCGGTCAAGACCCCCGCCCTCGCCGCGTTCGATGTCGAGTCCTTCGAGGTCCGCCACTACCGCTACGACCCGGACACCGACACAAGCACCGCTACTGGTGCCAGCAGCGCCGACAACCCTGCCGCCCGTGCAACCGATGATGTCACCGTCCACGCCCGATTCTCCCAGCCGGCGTACTTCTACCTGCTCTCCCTGGACACCGACGGGCGCGTCTGCCCCCGGATGCCCGCAAGCCCGACCGACCCGCCGGTCCTCGCGGCCTCGATCGACTATCCCTGCGACCCCGTCGCCGATCCCAACGGCAACATCTTCTACAACCTCAACACCGGTCCAGGCACCCAGGGTTTCATGCTCCTCGCCTCCGCCGAGCCGCTCCCCGCCTGGTCCGACTGGATCGCCGCCCACGGCGAGCCCACCTGGTCACGCGAGAGCCTGCCTCCGGGCGCCGTTGTGCTCTTCGACGGCCGCGAGATCCGCACGCTCTACACCACCCGCGACCTGCTCCCCCGCCGCGGCCGGCTGGTCCTCGACCCCATCGACTGGGCCAAGGCCCAAGAGGGCATCGCATTACGGTTCATCGCCTTCCCCGTCCTGCCTCAGGAGGAGAACTGATCATGCCAAGCACCATCCGCGCCGCCCTCGTCGCCGTGCTGCTCCACGCTGCATCCGCGGGCGAACTGGCCACCGGCGCCGTTGACGCTGGCCATCTCACGGCGCGCGCTTCGCGCTTCGGTTGCTGTCGTCTTGCCGGGTAGTCTCGAGGTGAAGGAGCCGTCGTTCCCATCGCGCCTCGGTTGCTCCATGCCGTGCAATTCCAGCACGCGGTGTTGGGCGCTCTTCCCTCGATGTTGTAGATTCAGTCGAGCTGCGCTCGCCCTCGGACAGGAACGCCTGTGTGAGGGCGCGGCCATTCTGCACCCCGATGGTGCCCGAGCTTGGACTTGAACCAATCAGCCATTCTGAGGACGACGGCGATCTCTGAGTGCGAGCACGGAGCCTCGTCATGGCTGCCCCGCCGACCATTGCGGGCGATTGGCCAGTGGCGATGATGGCCCGCGCGACCTCCGCTGGTCGGCTGACTCTTGTCCGTGGCGGGGGTTGACTCGCCAGGCACGCGAATCGGTGTGCCGCTCGCCCCTGGCATTTGGCCGGAGATGACGTTGTCAGGCCGGCTGGCGGGTTGGCGGAATCGAACAGAGAGGTAATTCCAAGTGCGTTGAAGCCGACGTCATTTGGCACGCCGTACCGGCGGTCGCGTCCGGGGTCCCCCAGACTGCCAGACGGAAGAAAAAATCCCACTTGCAGCCGAAGTTGATACACTCGGCCTCCATATGGGCTCAATCACTCTCGAGGTCAATAGCGGCCAGTTGTCCCAGGCCACGTACCTGCAGCTCCGGGGGCGGGCGCTGGCCCACGTCGCCCGGGACCCGGGTGCTCGCGGGCTCGACCTGAGGGACGTCGTGCAGGACGCCTGGCTCAAGTTGCAGAGTACGAAGCAATGGGACAGCCGCGCTCACTTCTTCGGTGCCGCGTCGCGGGCGGTGCGCCAGATCCTGGTGGACGCGGCCCGGCGGCGGGTTCGTGACCGTCGGGCCATGCAGGCACTGGGCGCTAAATCCATGTGGTCCGAGCCTGCCGCCGGCGTTGCCGAGCCGCTGAACACGATGACCGCCGAGCGCATCGTGATTCTCGACGAGCTGGTACGTGAGCTGGGAGCGATCGACGAGCGCTGGGGGGCCGTGGCTCAGATGAGAGTCTTCGGCAATGTCTCGAACGAGGACATCGCCCGCGAACTGGGGGTTGATGCTCGCACGATCCAGCGGGATTACCGGCACGCGAAGAGGTGGATCGGCGACCGGCTGGCCGGAATCCCGTGCCAATCGCGGCGTCGCATGTCGGGAGCGGGCGACATGGACGCATGAACACCGGGTACGATGCAGTCCAAACCGCACATGCAGGCGGAACACGCTCGGCGCGAGCACCGGCTCCGCGACGTCTTTGACCGCGCCATGGACATGCGGGCCGACGACCGCACCGTGTTTGTGCGGCAGGCGCTGGCCGATGATGCCGAGGGGATGTCCAGGATTCTTCGTTGGATCACCGACGACGAGGCCGACGACGAGGCCAGCGACGCGGCCTTGGCGGCCGTGTTTGACCTTGCAGCCATCGATTCAGCCTGCGCCGGCGCGGCGGACTCGCCCCAACTCCCCGGGCGGCGTCTGTTAGCCGATGGCGACGAGTTCAAGGCATGGACCATCGTCCGTCTCCTTGGCAAGTCTCGGGCGTCCGAGGTCTACGAGGGGGTCGGCGGCGACGGCGGCCGCGTGGCCATCAAGTTCGTGCTTGCTGCGCGGTGGAGCGACGACGCGATGCGCCGTGCCCGCCTGGCGGCATACATCCTCTCGATGGTGGACCACCCGGGGGTGGTCGGGCACCTTGACGACGGCGTGGTCACCGACGGGCCGGCCGCGGGCCTCCCCTATTTGGTGACTGCGCTGGCCGAGGGCCAGCACGCCGACGCCTGGGCGCAGCAGGCGACGGCGACCACGCCCCAGATCGTCGAGATGATCGCCCGCGCGGCCGACGGGGTGTACCAGGCGAACCTTCGCGGCGCGGTCCACCGCGACCTCAAGCCCTCGAACATCATCGTCAGGGGCCCCGCGCACGACCCTTCGGTCGTGGTGATCGACTTCGGCGTGGCCAGCCTGGTGTACGCGGAGTCGCGGCCGCGCGACAGCCTCATCTCCCTGCAATCGACGATCGTCGGCACCATCGACTACATGGCACCCGAGCAGTTCCTGCCGTCTACCCACCCGCCCGACATGCGGTGCGACGTGTACGCGCTCGCGGCCGTCGGCTACACGCTCATCGCCGGGCGACCTCCCCACATAGCCGCGGGGCTAGGCATCGTGGAGGCGGCGCGGCTCAAGGAACAGCCCCCGCCACGGCTGGCGACGCTCGCGGATATGGCCGACGTGCCCGCCACCAGCAGCAAGCTGCTGTCGAAGTTGTTCGAGGTCGCCCTCTCGACCCAGCCCGGCGACCGATTTGAAACGTGCCGGGAACTCGCGGAGAACCTGCGGCGGGCCCTGCGCGGGCTGCCGGGGACGAAGGAACGCCCGGGTCCGCTCGTGCAGGCCCGCGTCTTCGCGCGTCGCCAGCCAGTGCTGGCCGCCGCGATTGTGGTCGCGGTGCTGGCCGTGCTGTCCGGCATTGCCGGTGTTGCATGGCAGGCCCGGGTCGCCATGGCGGAGCGCGACCTGGCCCGCCAGCGCCTGGAAGACACCCAGCGCTTCGCCCGCTGGATCATGGAGGACATGGACGAGTCGCTGGCGGGGATGCCGGGGTCGGCGCCTTTGCGGCGGCACCTGGTGGAAGAGGCCGCGGCGTACCTGGACCGCCTCGCGGGCTCGGTGCGCCGGGGCGATGGGGCCGCCGCGCGCGACCTGCGGCTCAACATCGTCGAGGCGAGGATTCGGCTGGGGGATGTGCTGGGGAACACGACGTTTGTGAACCTCGGCGACGCCGCGGGCAGCGAGTCGCAGTACCGGTCCGCACTCGCGACCCTGAGCGACATCAAGGGTGGTGGGGATGAAGCGCGGGCTTTGTACCTCACCGCACGCGCGCTCAGCGGGTTGGCGATGTGCCTGAAGGTCGACCATCCCGAGTACTTCGCGATCCATGATCGAGCGATGATGGCATATGACGAGGCGGCTGCGAAGGAGCCACAGAATATTGACCGCTTGGCGGACCGTGCCGGGGCTCGTGCGTCGTGGGCGTGGTCACGGATTTACCCCGATCGGCGGTGGACACTCGCGATGCCGGGGCTCGAACGGGCTGTCACAGAGGCGCGGGCCGCCTTGGCGCTCGACCCGGCACGGAAGCGCACGCAGCGAGTTCTCGCGCGATGCCTGATGTCACGAGGTGAGTGCCACGACCGCCTCGGCGAGCCGTCGCTCGCAGAGGCCGACCTCAAGGAATCGCTCGCCGCTTGGGAGAGGCTCGACGGGGTGGGAGAGCCCGACACGGCACTGATGCTCCGCGAATGCGAAGTCGTGAACATTCTCGGAAGCCTTGCGATGATTCGGGGGCGAGCCGGCGACCCAGACTCCGCCGACGCTCTCTCGCAGTCCGCCGTGAGCCGAGCAAGGCACCTGTTCGAGAAAGATCAGGTGAGCCAAACCGCCAGCCGCACGCTCGAGGTCGCGCTCAACCGCAGGGCGCTGGCGCTAATATGGTCCACCAAGGCGCACCTCGCCTCCGGCCAGCCCCTGACAGCACGCGAATCTGCGTCTCTCGTGGACGCCCGCAGCTGCACGGTCGAGTTTGGTTTCCTGCACGATCGGCGTGCAGCGCGGAACCAAGTCGGGCAAGGCGAGCAGGGCTATCGCGAGATGGGGCACGCGATTCTTGACACAATCGATGCCCTGCTGCGCCAGGCGGTCGAGGGACCCAGCGCGGCGCCTTGAGTGGGGCGAAGATTTTCTTCTGAGAAATTGTCGGGATCAGCGTCCCCGCTCGCATAGGCAACGGGGGGCTTGGCGTTTCGACGCTCACGCCGCCAACGGGTGGTCGTGGTGCGCGCGGGTTTGGTCGACGCCCTGATCAAGAACGCCCAGAGGCTCGCTTGTCCGCTGATGCCGTCAACTCGCGTTCAAGTCCCCCCTCAAGGAGTTTGCCATGAAGCAATGTGCGATCCCGATCAACATCCGTTCTGTGCTCCGGGTGGCGGCCTTCATCGTCGCGCTGTGCCTGGCTGGCCATGTCACGCCAGCCCAGGCCCAGCCCTGCGGCGGCCAGTGGCTGCCGGGGGACGGCGCCTCGGATATGAACGGGACCGTCTACGCCACGACGATGTGGGACCCCGACGGCGCTGGCCCTCAGCCCGCGGTGCTGGTCGCCGGGGGCACCTTCACCACCGCCGGGGGCGTGAACGCGAGCAGGATCGCTCGCTGGAACGGGACCGCCTGGTCGCCCTTGGGCACGGGCATGAACAGCAGCGTCGAAGCGCTGGCCGTGCTGCCCAATGGCGACCTGGTCGCCGGAGGCTCGTTCACCACCGCCGGGGGCGTGACCGCGAGCAGGATCGCCCGCTGGAACGGGACCGCCTGGTCGCCCTTGGGCACGGGCATGAGCAACACCGTCCGCGCGCTGGCCGTGCTGCCCAATGGCGACCTGGTCGCCGGAGGCACCTTCACCACCGCCGGGGGCGTGAGCGCGAACGCCATCGCCCGCTGGAACGGGACCGCCTGGTCGCCCTTGGGCACGGGCATAAACAACTTCGTCGACGCGCTGGCCGTGCTGCCCAATGGCGACCTGGTCGCCGGGGGCTGGTTCACCCACGCCGGGGGCGTGAGCGTGAACTACATCGCCCGCTGGAACGGGACAGCCTGGTCGTCCTTGGGCACGGGCATGAACAACAACGTCTACGCGCTGGCCGTGCTGCCCAGCGGCGACCAGGTCGCCGGGGGCGACTTCACCACCGCCGGGGGCAACGTCTCCGCGTACTTCGCTCGTTGGACTGAGACCAACATCCCTTGGATCGCGCTCCAGCCCCAGCCGCAGACTCTCGCCTCGGGACAGACGCTCAATCTCTCCGCCACCCCGGCCAACGGCTACGCGAATGTCTCCGTTCAGTGGCAGCGCAACGGCGTGCCCATCACCAACGGCCCAGGCGGCGCCTCCCCCGGCGGCGGCACCGTCTCGGGCGCCTTCGGCCCGCTCCCCTCGCCCACGATCGGCACGCCCGCCACGCTCACCATCACGAGCGCGACGCCCACCGACAGCGGCGCCTACACCGCCGTCTTCTCCAACGCCTGCGGCAGCGCCACCAGCACCGCCGCCGCAGCCACCGTGAACTGTCGCGCCGACCTCACCACCAACGCCATCCCCGGCACCCCCGGCTACGGCGTGCCCAACGGCATCCTGAACAACGACGACTTCTTCTACTACCTGTCGCAGTTCGCGGCGGGCAACCTGGTGGTTGCGGACCTGACGACGGGCGCGGTGCCGGGCCAGCCGGGATACGGGGTTCCAAATGGCCTTCTCAACAACGACGACTTCTTCTACTACCTCACGATCTTCGCCGCGGGCTGCTGACTTTACAACGCCGGTTGTTCGGTGACTTGATGCAAGAGTTCGGGAGCGACTCCGGCGGCGCGGAGTCGCTCCTTTTCTTTTCCTCATGTGGCTGCCCGCCGGCACACCCCGCCTCGCCGCGCCCGTGGGCCGCCAGCGGGCGGTTGGGCCATTGGTTCGGGCGTTCGCGCGCGGCAACCGCCCGCCGGAATCAGCAGCGGATCCCCGGAGGTGGGCGGTCTGGGCGGTTCGGGCGGTCACTCGCCCACCCTTTCGCTCGCGCGGACCAACGCCACCACGCCCGCGCGGATGGCTGCGGGCAGGCCATCCCAGGCGTCGATCACGCGTTGGAGGTCGGGGTCGGAGAGGTTGCGGAGTTCCGTTGCGCCGTTGAACGACTCGTTCGGCGACACTTGGCGCAACTCTTTGTCGTTGCGATCGTTAGCCTCGGTGGCCCTGCGCTTTCGTAAAGCGTAGGTCCGGGGTTCAAGTCCCCGAGGTGGCTCTTTGCGCACGGGCGTGCCGGGCGGTGCCCAAACCCCAACGTTTCCAAGCCCTTGCGCGTGGTGCTTCGGGCTGGATTCCGGGGGGTCAGGCGTGCCGCCCGAGGCCTCGATTTGCCGCCCGGGCCGTCAAACCGTTCGCAGAATCCGGCGATCAGGGTCGATGCCAAGTTGGTCAAGACATGCTTGAGATGATCAACCCTGCCGAGAGGACGGCCTGGCCGCATACGAACACATTCCAATCCGCACGCCTGGAATAAACTGGGGCTGAGTCAAGTGGGCCTTTTGTTGCCATGAATAGCCCCATCTCTGCAGCGCACCGATGGATCGTGATCGCCCTGATGGGCGTCGCGCTGCCGCTCTGCTGCTGCGGCGGGCGGGCGGAGTCGTTCGCGTCGGCCGATTCGGGTGCCGCAGGGTGGGGCGTCGAGGAACATTCCCACTCGGCGAGCCAAAGCGAACGCGACCATCGGCATTCCGAGCGCATGTGCTGTGATTCCACCGAGCAGGATGGTTCATCGCCGCACCACCGTGAGTCCACGCCTTGCGGCTGTGGACATCACAACCAGCCCAAGGCACCGCCGGAGAGCCCGGCAACCATCGACTTTTGGGTGCCGGTTCTGGCGGTGCTCTGCGATGTCCAACCTGCGGTGGTGATCGACCATGGGCCGGGGATCGTCGTCGATCGCGCCATCGCGGTTCCTCGACGCGCCACTTCCCTGCTGCGCCAGCACTGCGCGCTGATGGTTTAGAGGGCACGCCTCTCGACCCCGGGCAATCGCCGCGGGGATGTATGCGGCGCTCTTTGTTCATCCACATTCGAGGTTCACTGGCATTTCGCCAGTCTTGAGTCACATTCCCCAATCGCTCTTGAGCGAAGGAGTTCATCATGGTACAGTTCCCGTTCGCGCATGTGGTCGCCGCCGTCGGGGCGACGTTCGCTGTTTCGTCCGCGCTCGCGCAGCACGATCAGCACCAACCCGGCCAGCCCGCCGCCACGCACGCGGCCCCCCGCCAGCCGGTGCCGG
>Ga0163155_10005878_pt1 | contig 12094 bp, 9 predicted proteins | sample OliLakLV19SP4G1_FD_148611 | JGI IMG/M metagenome (GOLD analysis project Ga0163155, IMG submission 148611) | Freshwater microbial mat bacterial communities from Lake Vanda, McMurdo Dry Valleys, Antarctica - Oligotrophic Lake LV.19.SP4.G1 | ecosystem: Environmental > Aquatic > Freshwater > Lake >...
TTTTCAACAATGAACATCCACCTAAAACTGGAGCGGAGACTGGAGGCGATCGCAGGATTTTTTCTTGGCAGCTTAATCGATTGTCTTTCTGATAGTTAGTAGAATTGGAGAAGTAATTAGTTCTGTAAAACCTATGCTAAGAACCGTTGAAGGGATTTATCGGAATGGGCAGATTGAATTTACTGACCTTCCCAACGATGTTAGCGATCGCACTCAAGTTCTCGTTACCTTTCTGGATGCTGGCAAAATCGATCCAACCAAACTCCGCCACCTGATTGATCAGTTGGAAACCATTGCAGGCATTCAGCAAGGGTTTGATGAACTCAACGCAGGGCAAACTCGACCGATTGGAGATTTCGTCCAAGAAATGCAGCAAAAGTATGACATTTCAGGTTGAGATTACCTCAATTGCTGAAGCTCAGATCGAGAAAGCTTATTGCTGGTATCGAGAGCAGAATCCTGAATTTGCCGATCGCTGGTTTCGCGGATTGATGAACACAGTTGCAACATTGCAAGAGAAACCGCGCCGCTGTTCCTTAGCAGTTGAACACGAAATTTTCCCAGAAGAAGTCCATCAACTGTTGTATGGCAAATCCAAAAATATTTACCGAGTGCTTTTTGCAATTCGAGACGCAACAGTTTATGTCTTGTATGTGCGCCATAGCGCCCAAGCACCACTTACAGTAGACGACTTAGAGGAGTTATAAGTAGATCTTAGGCTTTCAGGCAGTTGCAGTCGAAGCGCAAAGTGCTTTGACCTGCGGGTCTCATCTTGGCAGTTGATCAATTCTTGTGGGACAAAATTGGCTCTACTTCTACTGCTCCTAGGGTTTTCAAGGTTGTTTTTTGAGCCTGGGTTAGTCCGGTGGCTCCGGCGATGTTCATGGCTTCATAGGGTCGGGGACTGCGGAGAATGCCCGCACAGTGCCCAGTTTCAGCATTCCACAGCCGAATGGTTTCATCTTCGCTGCTGCTGGCGAGAGTTTTGCCATCCGGGGCGAAAGCAACCGACCAAACGCGGCGATCGTGCCCTTGCCACATTTGGAAACAGTCACCCGTTGCCAGATTCCACAGTCGCACGGTGCCGTCTTCCCCTGAACTTGCTAGCACATCCGTTTGGTGAGCCTGAGCTTGTTGAGCCTGAGTTTGGTGAGGCTGAGCGCTTTTGTCCGAGGGACAAGGAGTGGGGAACGTGGGGCAAATCGCGATGGTTTCAATCGCGATGGTTTCAATCGGGGCGGTGTGTCCTATTAAGGTTTTGAGGCAGGCTCCGGTTTGCCAATCCCAAATTTTGATCGTGCGATCGGCGCTGCCGCTGATCAACAGTTTCCCGTCGGTTGTAAAGACAACGGAGCGAATTCGTGAGGTGTGTCCGGCTAGCGGTCGCAGACAGGTGCCCGTGTGGATATCCCAAAGTTTGACGATGCAGTCATCATCGCCGCTAGCAAGAATGCGATCGCAAGGGCTAAAGGCAACTGACAGCACATTGCTACTTTGGCAATCTAGCATCGTTATACAATGTCCTGTGGTGCTATCCCACAGACGGATACAGTGATCTGAGCTACTCGTCGCCAATTGGGTGCCATCGGCATTGAAGGCAGCCGACCAAACCCAGTGAGTATGCTCTGTTAGCGTTTGCAAACAGGCTCCCGTTGCCACATCCCACAGTTTCACAGTATGGTCAAAACTGGTGCTAGCCAGTATTTTGCCATTCGGGCTAAAAACTACCGACCACACCCATTGGCGATGTCCTCGCAAGATATTCACGCATTGACGAGTTTGCAGATTCCACAGTTTAATCGTGTGATCGGCACTGCTGCTAGCCAGTAGAGGATCAGTAGGACTAAAAGCAACGTTTAACACAAAGCTGGCATAGCCTTGCAGGGTTTTAAGGCATTGCCCGGTACGACTATCCCAAAATCGCACGGTTTGGTCGGCTCCACCACTGGCGATCAGTCCATCCAATGCTTCTAAATCAGACTCTTTGTCGCGATCGCACTGCTGAGGATTGGGCGCAAAAGCAACAGAGCGGACATGGGCAGTGTGTCCATAAAAGGTTCGGAGGCATTGCCCTGTTGCCACATCCCACAGCTTGAGGGTGTGGTCTTCGCTGGCACTGATCACAGTTTTGCCGCTGGGGCTAAAGCAAACCGATCGCACGTTGCTGGTATGTCCGTTGAAGGTGTTGAGGCATTTTCCTGTGGCGGCATCCCACAGCTTGATCGTGCGATCGTCACTGCCGCTGACTAAGAGGGAGCCGCTGGGGCTGAAGGCAACCGATCGGACGTTGCTGGTGTGTCCTGGGATGGTGTTGAGGCACCCTCCTGTGTTGACATTCCACAATTTAATGGTGCAGTCGTCGCTGCCGCTAGCGAGGATGGACTGGGTGGGGCTAAAGGCGATCGCCCAAACCCAGTGATCGTGCCCTTGCAATGTTTTCAAACAGGCTCCAGTCTCCACACTCCACAAACGAATCGATGCAGAATCGATGCCGCTGCTTGCCAATAAGGCACCCTCTCGACTGAAGGCAACCGATACGATCCAATCCGTTTGCCCTTCCAGGGTTTTCAAGCAGTATCCAGTGGCGAGTTCCCATAGTTTGAGGGTGCCATCGGCACTGCTGCTGGCTAATAGTTTTCCGTTTGGGCTAAAGGCAACGGAGCAAATCCAATGGGTGTGACCGCGAAAAGTGACTATTTTTTTGCCGTCGTCCATTCGCCACAGGTGAATTTCTCCCGCAGAATCGCTGACCGCTAGTAGGGTGCCATCGGGGCTGAACGCGACCGACCAAACGTTTCCCAAGGATTCGTTAAACACGGAGCGCACAAAGTGAGCGTTAGCAAAGTTCGTCTGATGCATTTCTACATCTTGGAGATAGGCTTGGCGAATTGTCAGGTTGGAAAAATCAAAATCGGTTAATTCCAACTTGAGATGATTCAGCAAATTAATCACCGTGCCAGCGGCATATCCAGTCGCAAACTGTGAGTGCGATCGCAAGTCTGCCAACAGTGCCTGGGTACATTCTTTAATATCTTTGGGCGATCGCATTGCCACCAATCGATTCGCGATCGGGTTCAAAATCAGCCGCGTTTGGCTCTCTCGTAAGTACTCTTTGGCTTCAGCTTTGAGGAGCGCGTGGGAGTGGAGCAGGGGAACAGGGAACGGAATACCGGGAGAAGGGGGGCAGTCTTGAGTAGCAGAATTAAGTTTGGAATTGAATAAAACATGCAAATTAAGTTCTTGGCACACTTGCTCAATCAGTCGCTCGGTAATATATTCCATGACGACGGGTTGCAGGGTAAATCCAGCGGCGGTGGCTTCGATCAAAAAGCGATGTTTGAGCGATCGCAACGTGCCGGGTAGCTTCTGTTTAGCCAAGGGCGACAGTACATCCTCTCGCAACTCGGTAAAAGAAGTGATTTCGCGGTTGATTGCCAACCAGTACATCACGTCTTGTTGCAAAGCAGATAAACAATTAAACTGGCGATCGATCAGGTCGCGAATATCGTCAAAGACAAACGTGCCCAGAATGGTCAAAAAATCAGACACATTGCTGTCAAACAATTCTTGAATCGCCGCCGCCACGATCTTTAGCGCTAAGGGATTTCCGGCGTAGTGCTGCACCAAGTGCTGCCAGTCTGCCTCAGTTGCCTGAAATTCACCTTTGCGCGTAAATAGGGTTTTGCCATCGATCGCGTTCAAACCCTCTAGTGGAAACGATCGCACGGGTAAAGTTATGCCTTCATTCCAGGCGATCGCCTCTGGCTTTTCACGACTCGTGAGCAGGATGCAGCTTTCATGGGTCAGGTCGCTTAGGCGTTTTAGTAGGATTGTATAGCCTTCATGGCATGGGCGCTGTTGCTCCTGGCAGGGCAACACGGATTCTGCATTATCCAAAATCAGCAGGCAGCGATGCTGACGCAAGTAAGTGATCAACCGCAAAATTCGACTATCCAAATCGGCGGGAAGCGTGGCTTGGGTTTCCTGCCCACTAGACAAAAACTGAATCCAATCAGCGACTAGATCTGATGCTGTGGGAGCATTCTGGAGCGATCGCCAAACCACATACTCAAACTGATGCTGAACTGTTTGCGCTAACTTGACCGCCAACGCCGTTTTGCCCATGCCGCCCATACCCATCAACGCCACCAATCGGCAGCGCTCATCCACAATCCAACGCTCCAACGTTGCTAGCTCTTGCATACGTCCTGTAAAGCGGGCGCTGTCGGGTGCCTCGCCCCAATCTTGACGGGGATTGGGCGCAGTAGAATAAAATATCCCTGCCGCTGGACAATGATGCTCTGCCCATCGCCGCAATACTGCCTGCAAGTTTCGTTTAGTGATCTTGATCCCTGTCAAATCAGAGAGCGAACCCCAGAGTTGGGCACCCACATTCTTGATGTGATCTGGGGTGTAGCCAAACTGTTCAGCCATGCGCTCATAAGTCCAGTCATCCCAAGCATGACGAAATATAAGCTCTTGCGTATCGTTGAGAGTCGTTTGTCCCAGCACATCATCCAAAATGGTCAACGCTTCTTCGATCGTCATAGTAGATAACCCTGTGTAGCGCAATATCGGCGGGGGCGTTTGTTGCTATAGGCTTCACGATGCAACTTTAAAGTTCCTGAATAGAAAAAATCTGCTTTTCTTTTCCCCTATTCTCCTGCCTATTTCACCCCAAAGGATGAGATGGTCAACGCCCAAAATTAAGACAGACCACTAATCGCTGTTTAGCAATCTTCTTGTAGCCAGTGTATGTCGAGGCAACTAGCGATCGGCTCACCTGTTTATGTGAGGTTTACGTGAGCGGTCGCTGACTTGCAAACCAGTAATGCTTAAAGAATTTGATGTAGCTCTTTAAAGAGGCATGACCTTTCCTTACCTCAAAGTCTGTGACTTTTTCTCACTGCGGTTTCCTCAAATGATTTGCTAAAGTCCGGATATAGCTCAGACCAGAGCGTTATTGATTGATTCAAAGTCCGAAAAGATTGATGCTTTATGGGCGATCTGAGCCGCCAACTCACGCGATCGCCGCTAGTTTGAAAAACTCTCTTCGGTTGCTGGTGATGAGAGAAATCATAATTTCTTTGGGTTGCATATCCAGCCCTCGCAGGCTAGGTAACTACTCGGATTCACCAAAACACTAGGAGACTCGTCTGAAACTGTAATGTTCATAAGCCCCCCATAACATTATGTCTACTTCAACAAGCCCCCAATTTTTACTGCAAGCTGTTCTTGAAGGTTTCGTGGATGGTATTTTAGTCCTCACTGATCAACAGGAAATACACTATGCCAACACCACTGCCAAGCAACTCTGCCTCCAACTCAACCCAAAAGCAGATATCTTGCCTGAAATTATTTGGCAAGCCTGCGAAGCTCTAATCGAAAGCCGTGATTTATACCCCAATCAGCCGATTGTGCTTGAATCGGAAGTAGAGTCAGCCGCCGTCAATCTCCGCATTCGAGTGCAATGGCTGCAACTGGATGCGGTTGATCGCCCCTGCATTCTCGTTAGACTGCAAGATCAAAACCAAGCGGCTCAGGGATTGGCGATCGGCGAAGCGCAAACCTGGAAACTCAGCCCACGAGAAACCGAGGTTTGGCTGCGTCGCCGAGCTAGTGCCAGCCGCAAACAGATTGCGATCGCGCTTTACATCGCGGAGGACACCGTCAAAAAACATTTGAAAAATATTCAAATCAAACGCCAATTCTATATAGATATGCAAGATTGCCGAGGCAAACACTCCATCAGTTCATTTAAAGTTCCCTGCTCTGTCTAAGAGGATTACGGAGTGCGGAGTTGATGGAAAATCAGTCCGCACTCCGTAATCCGTACTCCGAACCCCGAACGCCCAACCCCGAACTCCGAACTTTTCCCCTTCCCTCGCCTTCAAAATCTCTGCAATCATCTATTACCTATTCAGTGATAAGCTTGTGATGGCAATTTTTAAGATTGTTTGCCAACAAAACATTCGAGTCGCTGAGTCACAGAATAGGGCGTAAGCATGGTCACCACCACAGAGAAGAAAAGCATCGGCTACATTACGCAGATCATCGGTCCTGTACTGGATATCAAGTTCCCAAATGGGAAGATGCCAGAAATTTACAACGCTGTAAAAATCACAGGCACCAATCCAGCAGGCACAGAAATTAACGTCACCTGTGAAGTACAGCAGCTACTAGGCGACAACCAAGTTCGCGCTGTATCTATGAGTTCGACCGATGGGTTGGTTCGCGGCATGGAAGTGATGGACAGTGGCGCACCCATTAGTGTTCCAGTAGGCGATGCCACCTTGGGTCGAATTTTCAACGTTTTAGGCGAACCTGTCGATGAACAGGGTCCCGTCAATGCCAAAGAGTTTTATTCCATCCACCGCGACGCGCCCAAGCTCACGGAATTGGAAACGAAGCCCTCGGTTTTTGAAACCGGAATTAAGGTGATTGACCTGCTAACGCCCTACCGGCGCGGCGGCAAAATTGGGCTATTTGGCGGTGCAGGCGTTGGTAAGACCGTCATTATGATGGAATTAATCAACAACATTGCCACCAATCACGGCGGAGTGTCGGTGTTTGGTGGTGTAGGCGAACGCACCCGTGAAGGCAATGACCTTTACAACGAAATGATGGAGTCCGGCGTTATCAACAAAGATAACCTCAGCGAATCCAAGATTGCGTTGGTCTATGGTCAAATGAACGAACCGCCCGGTGCCAGAATGCGCGTCGGTCTTTCGGCTTTGACTATGGCAGAGTACTTCCGTGACGTGAACAAGCAAGACGTGCTGTTGTTCATCGACAATATCTTCCGGTTTGTGCAAGCAGGTTCCGAAGTATCTGCGCTGCTCGGTCGGATGCCTTCTGCCGTAGGATATCAGCCAACCTTGGGAACTGATATGGGCGATCTGCAAGAGCGGATTACTTCCACCACCGAAGGCTCGATTACTTCTATCCAAGCGGTATATGTGCCTGCGGATGACTTGACTGATCCCGCACCTGCAACCACATTTGCCCACCTGGATGGCACCACAACGCTATCTCGTAGTCTGGCATCCAAGGGCATTTATCCTGCGGTCGATCCGTTGGATTCATCCTCGACGATGCTGCAACCCAACATTGTGGGAGAAGAACACTACTCGACTGCACGGGCAGTGCAATCCACGCTTCAACGCTATAAGGAACTGCAAGATATCATTGCAATTCTGGGGTTGGATGAGTTGTCTGAAGACGATCGCTTGATTGTGTTCCGCGCCCGTAAGATTGAGCGGTTCTTATCTCAGCCCTTCTTTGTGGCACAGGTATTCACTGGTTCGCCCGGTAAGTACGTTTCTTTGCCAGATACCATCAAAGGCTTCAAGCAGATTTTATCTGGCGCTTTGGATGAATATCCTGAGCAAGCTTTTTATATGGTCGGCAGCATTGATGAAGCGATCGCCAAAGGCGACAAGCTGAAAGCTGAAGGCAAGTAAGCCAGTGATGACCGCTCAGTTTTGAGTTTTGGGCAAGGCAACAGTCACTCAAAACTCAAAACTCAAAACTCAAAACTCAAAACTCAAAATTAAGTTATGCCTTTAACTGTTCGTGTAATTGCTCCTGATAAAACAGTTTGGGATTCTCAAGCTGAAGAAGTGATTTTGCCTAGCACAACCGGGCAGCTTGGTATTTTAGGCGGACATGCTCCTATGCTGACCGCACTGGATACTGGCGTAATGCGAGTCCGGTCTGATAAAAATACTTGGGTTCCGATCGCTTTAATGGGCGGTTTTGCCGAAGTCGATGCGGATGAAGTGATCATTTTGGTGAATGGCGCAGAGCGTGGGGATTCCATCGATAAGGAAGAAGCCCGTGTCTCGTTCACAGCGGCACAAGAGCAATTTAATAAAGCTCAGCAAAGTGGTTCTCGGCAAGAGTTTATTAAAGCAACCAAAGCATTGAAGCGAACACGGGCGCGTTTTCAGGCGGCGGGTGGAATGGTGTAGAGCCGTAGGTTTGATGGCTCTTTACTATTGAAAGGAGGCGCGATCGCGCTTCCTTTTGTTTTATGCAGATTTTCTTTAGGATTGGCGACGCGACCCCGTAAGATAGGAAAGGCGTGACTGAACTGCACCACTGTGAAAGCACTTTCCCTTCTTGGCTCTACCGGTTCCATCGGCACTCAAACTCTAGATATTGCGGCTCAGTATCCTGACCAGTTTCGGATAGTGGGCTTAGCGGCAGGGCGCAATGTAGAACTGTTGGCACAGCAGGTGCGGCAGTTTCAGCCACTGATCGTGGCAATATCCGACGCAAATAAATTACCGGAACTGAAAGCCGCGATCGCCGATCTTTCCCCACAGCCAACCTTGCTAGCGGGGCAAGAAGGCGTAATTGAAGTGGCGCGCTGTGCCGAAGCCGATGTAGTCGTAACAGGCATTGTCGGCTGTGCCGGATTGCTGCCGACGATCGCTGCTATCAAAGCGGGGAAAGATATTGCCCTCGCCAACAAAGAAACTCTAATTGCAGGCGCTCCGGTGGTGTTGCCCTTAGTCAAGCAATATGGTGTGCAACTGCTGCCTGCCGATTCTGAGCATTCCGCGATTTTTCAATGTCTCCAAGGCGTTCCCGCAGGTAGCTTGCGTCGGATTTTATTAACCGCATCCGGCGGCTCGTTTCGTGACTTGCCCGTGGAAAAACTGGCACATGTGACCATTGCCGATGCGCTGAAACATCCCAACTGGACGATGGGACGCAAAATTACCATTGACTCTGCCACGCTGATGAATAAAGGGCTGGAAGTGATTGAAGCCCATTATCTCTTTGGCGTGGACTATGACCAAATTGCGATCGTCATCCATCCCCAAAGCATTATCCACTCGCTGATTGAACTGGAAGATACCTCGGTGCTGGCACAACTGGGCTGGGCAGATATGCGCCTGCCGTTGCTCTATGCGCTTTCCTACCCCGATCGCGTCGCCACTAACTGGGAACCGCTGGATCTGGTGAAAATCGGCAGTCTCACCTTCCGCGAACCCGATCACGAAAAGTATCCCTGTATGCAACTCGCCTATGCCGCCGGACGGGCAGGAGGCTGTATGCCAGCCGTGCTAAATGCCGCCAATGAACAAGCCGTTGCCCTATTTCTAGACGAGAAAATCCGCTTTTTGGATATTCCCCGCCTGATCGAGCAAACCTGCGATCGCTACCAATCCCAAAACCGCTCCACTCCAGACCTCGAAGATATCCTGGCAGCAGATGTATGGGCACGACAAGATATCCTTACCGCCAGCCAACCTCTAATCGCCACTCATTAAAATCATATTTCAAGGCGACAAACGCTCAATGATCCAATTGCCAGATGCCAATCGATAGCGCAGGCGATCGTGCAATCGGCTCGGTCGCCCTTGCCAAAACTCGATCGCACGAGGAATCACCCGAAACCCGCCCCAGTGAAGCGGACGGGGCACCGCTTGATCTTGATATTCCTCAGTCAGATTTGCCAAGCGTTGTTCGAGGACTTCCCGATTTGGAATCACGCAGCTTTGCTCCGATGCCCAAGCGCCCAACTGACTGCTCTGAGGGCGACTCTGAAAGTATGCCTCCGTTTCCCCATCCGCAATCTTCTCAACCGCGCCCTCTACTCTTACCTGACGCTCCAATTCGCCCCACAAAAACACCAGTGCCGCCTGCGGATTGGCAGTTAGCTCCTGCCCTTTGTGACTGTTGTAATTGGTATAAAACACGAAGCCGCGCTGATCTACTCCCTTTAGCAGCACAATTCGCGCCGACGGAGTGCCGTTTAGGGTCGCAGTTGCCAAGGTCATGGCATTGGGTTCCAACAAGTTTGCGGCGATCGCCTGATTAAACCAGGTTTGAAATTGTTGAATGGGGTCGGGGTGAATGTCCGCTTCTACCAGCGATTGGCGGGTGTAATTTAATCTCAGATCGGCGATCGACGGGTTCATAGAAACAATTATAGCAGTTATTAATCTAGTGTAGTACAGTTAAAACCAGAACTCTATCGATGGTTAATAGGGGATATGAAGCCTTACTCTTCAGACTTGCGCCAGAAAATTGTCGATGCTTATGAGTCTGGCGACATTTGACAACGTCAGCTAGCTAAAAACTTTGGAGTCACCTTAAGTTTTATCCACAATTTACTCAAACAACACCGTGAATTAGGAACCATCGCGCCTAAACTCCGAACTGAACAGACCCCACCCAAGCTCAATGTCGAACAGCTCGAAGTCCTGCAACAACTAGTCGAAGCGCAACCTGATGCCACGCTAGCTGAACTGCGGGAACGACTTTACCAGAAAACGGGAGTCATCATTGGCATCGCCACTGTTGATCGCATTAGCCGCTAGCTCAACAGTAGGGGACGGTTGGCAGTGCCTAAACAGCGACTTATGATAGAGAAAATCTCAGCAGGAAAAAGGGTATGTTTGGCAAAAAGCCCCCGTCCGAACCATCTAAATCTGAACAACCTAGCCAATCGCAAAGCTTTAGCAACGTGACGTTAACGGGTGGCATGATGCAAGCTGGGCAAGCTGGAGGGAGCCTTCAACAAAACCAGACCGGAGATTTGAACACCCAGCAGCAGGGCATTACGAGTGCAGAGGTGGTAACGCTGTTGGAACAGTTGGAAGCAGCAGTGAAGGGGACATCGCTTGACCCTGCTTTGCAAGAGGAACTGCTCGACTATCTCCGTCCTGCCAAACGGGAGGCGGCAAAGGAAAACCCTAGTAAGGAATTGGTGGGGCAAAACCTAAAGCAAGTGAGTGAAACGATGAAAACCCTGAAGGATACCAGCGAAGCGGGCAAAAGCCTGTGGCAAACCGGGACGGATGTTTTTAAGACCGTTGCCCCCTGGTTGGGCGTTGCCACTGCTTTTTTTGGCATTTGATTGGGCACTTGTAATAGAGGGGTCGGGGTTCAGACCTCCGATTTTTTGAAAAAGTCGGAGGTCTTTTGGGGTGAAGAACAAAATGGCTGCTCAAGATCAACGGATTGATGGAACCAAGCTAGAGAATAGTCAGGTTCAACTGGCTCAAGCTGGACGGAATGCGGTTAGTTTTCAAAATAGCGACGATAACCGAGTCACGATTAACCACAACATCCTGCGGCTATTTGGTCAACCTAAATCTGCGTCAGTGGATTGGGATTGGGCGAAGCGGTTGTTGGAGCAAAAGCAATTACCGGAGATCCGTCAACGGCTGAAGGACACCTTAACGCGCGATCGCTCGTTGATGCAGATTGGGCTGGATGAACAATTAGCGTGGGTGGGACGGTCGCCCCTAGAATCCGAGCGCCGTTTGCAGGTGCAGGGCGAGAATCAAGGCATCCTTGACAGGCATCAGCTTTTGATTGAGACGTTTGGACGGGATGATATTGCGGGTAAGTTATTGATTTTGGGAACGCCGGGGGCGGGAAAAACCACCGCATTGCTCAGTCTGGCAGAACAACTAGTCTGTGGGGCGATCGCCAAACCCAAAACCGTGATTCCGATGCTGTTTGAACTCTCCACCTGGCGCAAGGACAACCAGAGCATTCAGGATTGGTTGATTGAGCAACTCTACGATCTGCATGGGGGCGATCTCAAAGCCAAATGCTATGAGCAATGGTTAGAGCAGCAAGTGTTGTTGCCGTTGCTAGATGGGTTGGATGAACTGGGGTTAGAACGACAGCAAAAATGCACTGTGAAACTGAATGAGTTTGCTCGTCAGTATCCCCAACTGGTGGTGTGTTGCCGGGTGAAGGAGTTTGAACAGGTCAACGTCAAACTCAGCAACTTGCATGGGGCAGTGTGTCTGGAGCCACTCTCCGATGAACAAATTCAAACCTATCTGGAAACCATCCAGCGGACTCAACTCTGGTCGGTGATTCAGTCCACACCAGTCTTGCAACACCTGCTGGAACCGACGGAGGACGGCGATCCGGGGCTGTTGCGGGTGCCTTTGTTTGTCACTTTAGCTGCTAGCACATATGACTCCCAACACCCGTTTCAAACCAAAGCGGAATTGCTGGCGCAGTATGTGGATCGGCAACTCTCGCCAGAAGTGCGGCATGCAGAGCGGCGCAAGTGGGAGTATCCAACCCCGGAGCAGGAACCGGACTGGCGGCA
>Ga0163155_10005881_pt1 | contig 12088 bp, 11 predicted proteins | sample OliLakLV19SP4G1_FD_148611 | JGI IMG/M metagenome (GOLD analysis project Ga0163155, IMG submission 148611) | Freshwater microbial mat bacterial communities from Lake Vanda, McMurdo Dry Valleys, Antarctica - Oligotrophic Lake LV.19.SP4.G1 | ecosystem: Environmental > Aquatic > Freshwater > Lake >...
GCGGTGCTCTCCGTTACTCCCGCTCGGTCCTTCATACCGGAGCGGCACACTCTTGCTAGCGCTAAGCGAAGCTACCGCGTCAAGCTGGCCACAATAGGCTTCAACTGTAACCTGTCCGGGATCTAGCTGTCCCAGTTGAACTTGCGCGGTGATGGAGAGCGCTTGGCCGATAACGATCTGTTCACTCTCGGAGTGGGAAACCCCCACGACCTTAACTTGTTCCCAGCCCTCACGAATAGAATCTATAGCGGCCAGTTCAGACTTAACGCTACGAAAATCGGCACTATTCAGTTTCTCTCGCTCAGCTAGTAACGGGAGATACATCTGTTCGACGTAATCCACCGTCATGCGGTGTGCGCTAAACTGTGGGGCCAGTGAGCGGATAGATTCTCGCAGGCGTTCGATCCAGCGGAGCGGAATGTTCTCGGCGGCACGATCGTAGAACAGGGGTGCGATCTCGTATTCCAGCGTGTCATAGAGATTATGGCTCTCCACTTCGTCTTGATAGTTCTGGTCATGGAACTCTTCGCCGTGGCCAATTGACCAACCATTTGCGCCATTAAAACCTTCACACCACCAGCCATCCAGGATACTAAGGTTCAAGCCACCATTAATGGCTGATTTCATCCCGCTAGTACCGCTCGCTTCCAGGGGACGCCGGGGATTATTCAACCAGACGTCAACACCCTGGACCAACGCGCGCGCGACATCCATGTCGTAGTCCTCAAGAAAAACTAGTCGGTGACCCACCTGATTAGTTTTGGCGAAGGCCTGCAGCTCTGCAATGATCTCTTTACCTGGCCGATCGGCGGGGTGTGCTTTGCCAGAGAAGATAATCTGCAATGGCCGTTGAGTATGCTGCAACAAACTGAGTAGGCGCTCTCGCTTGAGCAGAAGCAGATTGCCCCGCTTGTAGGTAGCAAAGCGGCGGGCGAACCCTAGCGTCAGGATATTTGGATCGAGTGCCTTTAAGGCTCGTTCGACGTCTGAGCGGGCGGCGCCACGTCGGGTGGCCTGTCGGGCTAAGCGATCTCGACAAAACGAGATCAATTTGTGGCGTAATTTATTGCGGGCGTCCCATAATTCGGGCGCGGGAATTTGTGAAATTTTGCGCCAGCTTTCACTGCGCTCCGGGGAGCGACGCCAATCCAAACCTAGGTTTCGATCGAAAAGTGCAGCGAACTGAGGAGCCAGCCAGGTCGTCGTATGGATTCCGTTGGTAACATGCTGGATCGGAATCTCTTCGGTCGTAACCCCCGGCCAGAGAGCACTCCAGAGCTTACGTGAAACCTCTCCGTGAAGTTTACTGACGCCGTTACATCGTCCGGAGCCACGAATGGCGAGCACGGTCATTGAAAATGGAGTGTGATCGTCGGCGATACTTCCAGCAGTGTTCGATCTACCAAGGGCCAGGATCTGTTCCAGGCTCACACCAAGCTCTTCAGCAAAAGGCGCTAGAAAATGTTGCATTAGTTCTTCGGAGAAGGCGTCATTACCGGCCGGTACTGGAGTGTGGGTAGTGAAAAGATTCTGGGCTCGTGTCCCACGAAGCGCTTCGGAAAAGCTGAGGCTGTAACGGCGCATTAACTTGCGTATTTGCTCCAGCACCAAAAAAGCAGAATGCCCCTCATTCATGTGACAGATTAGCGGCTCGGATCCGATGGCGTCGAGCATGCGTAAGCCGCCAATGCCAAGCACCAGCTCCTGTTTGATGCGCATGGTGGAGTCGCCGCCGTAAAGGCGTGCAGTAATCTCGCGATCGGCTGGAGTGTTCGCCTCGAGGTTAGTATCAAGGAGAATTAATTTGACCCGTCCAACACGGACTTCCCAAGCTTGAATGGTGAGCGCTCGCCCCTCAATCGGTAAGGTGATCTGGGCGCGCTCTCCGGCTTGCGTGAGCGCGGGCTCGAGAGGGGAGGAGGCGAGATCAAACTTTGAGTAAAGCTCCTGCTGCCATCCATCTGCGTTTAGTAATTGCCGGAAGTAACCCTCGTAGTAGAGCAGCCCCAGGCCGACCACTGGCAGCCCTAAATCGGAAGCCGCCTTAAGATAATCTCCAGCTAATACGCCCAGCCCGCCGGAGTAAATCGGCAGACTCTCGTGCAGACCAAACTCCGCACAGAAGTAAGCAATAGGTCGCTTGATCTCGATATTTTTTTCGCTCCACCAGGTGCGGTCTGCTAGATATTTTTCGAATTCCGAGTAAACAAGATTGAGCTCTGAGAGGAAGTTGCTGTCATGTGAGAGTCGGTCAATTTCGCTCTTACTTAACGAATTAATTCTTTGCAGGGGATTATTGGGCGAATCCTCAAGCAGGTTAGATTCGCCTACCCGGACGCCACTCGCTGTCGATTGAGAACCCTGACTCGGTTGCAATTGTCGAAATAGCTCGCGAGTCTGTGGGCTCCAGCTCCACCAGATATTTCCAGTCAGCGTACGTAGAGGCTGAAGCGGCTCTGAAAGTTCAGAGACTACTGTAAAAGGATAGACGCGCAATGTCTGACTTAGCCGACCACTGGTCCGGGCACTGGCGCCGGGACGGTAAGCTCGCTCGCAAAAAAGAAATTAGTGCGAGCGGTAAACATGCCAAAAGCTGGATAGTCGACCTGACCATCTTTGGTTGCGGAATCGAGAAAAACGCGCAGCTGGCCTACTAGTTCTCCATACGGCGCTCTTGAGCCAATCGAAAGTTTTTGATCGATATTTAACAATTGATCTCGCGCCTCAGTCAGGTGCTTCACTAACTCAGTTTTATCACCACGCTTTTCCGCGACCGAAAGAGCGTTACTCAGGCTCTGTGCAATGGCCTTCGCCGAAGGCACGATGTCGCCGCGCGTCCCGGCAAAGCTTGCCAAATTGTTATTCAGATCTGTTGAGGAGCGTTCAATGAGAGTCGCCACACTTGGCGCCTGGCCCCGTTCCCACCAATACTGAGTGCAGCCGGTCAGAGTAACCAGGCTCAAGGTAAGCACTAGGGTTAATTTGGTTGGCCACAGCGCCTTAGCAAAGCGGGTAGTGCCTGAGCGGGGAGGGAAGGAGAGGTCTTTCATCTGGATTCCTAACAATTATAAAACTGGTCACCCGACGCTGTAGCTTCTCTCTACAACTTCTCGGACGAACTGCGTATGGCTTTTCTAGTTTGCTTCGTGCGTGCTAGTAAAGGGTAAAACCCCCGATATTTAAAACCAGAGCTGAATTCCCCCGAATGATCGCAAAAGAGCTATTAGACATCTTGGTCTGCCCAGAAACTAAACAGGGCCTTACCCTGGCCTCTTCCGAGCTCCTGTTAGAGTTAAATTCACGAGTACAAGCAGGGGTGCTTAAAAATCGAGGAGCACTACAGATTACTGAGCCTTTCGAGGGGGTTTTGGTAAGAGAGGACGGAAAGTGGGGCTACGGGATACGGAAGGGGATACCGGTAATGCTGGTCGAGGAAGCTTTTCCACTTAATGGGTGACAAGAATTGTCACTGACCAAAATTGGCTCCAGTTTAGGTGTATTTGGCCCGGTACAGCTGCTCCGGCAGACGTTTGCTTAGCCAGTATTATCAGTCAATTAACTAATTTAAGGGTGTTTTGTACATCCCTCGATGCCGTTGGCATGTGATTCGCATCATAAAGTGCGTGCTTCAGGAGGGATGGAAGATGATCTCTAAGACATTAACGAGTTTGAAACAGCAGCGAGAGCAGGGCTTCACGATGATTGAGCTGCTAATCTCGATTTCCATAATCGGGATTCTCGCGAGCCTGGCGCTAACCAGTTTTTCGATTTACAGGGAAAACGCAGAATACACCAAAGCCGAATCGGATTTGAGAAATAGCCGAGTTGCGATGGAAGCCGGCACTCAAGATATCTCAGGAGCCTTTTCATTGGCGCTCTCTTACAGTGGGACCGCCGGGGGTAATGTCCCTGCTCCCCTGGATAGCGTGATGCCACAGGCCGTGACCTCAAGCGACGTTAGGCTGGGAGTAGCCTATGATAGCTGTCCAGTTGGTGCTGGAGCGGGTGCTGTTGAGCAGTACATTATCTCCAGCTCCTGCAAGGGTCGCAAATCAGTCTCCTGGACTAGGTTTTGCGACGGTATGGAGGTCACGATTCCAGAATTACCGTTTGGCTGCGTTTAAAGAAATTTTTTAAGAGTTTACGGATTTAAGACTAACCTCATTATAAATTGCGAACGTCTTGCTCAGAGAGGCTTTGTAACCCTGCCACGGTTACAAAGCCTTTCATCTTTTCCGAATAATCTCTTAACCTTGAAGCATCTATTGAGAGGTGGCTAACTGTGGCTCTAAAATAGATTTCGGATTTTATGGCGCAGTATTGTTAACTGGATCTGAGTTAGGCCGATATTACTAGATAGATACAGATTCAACTTGTATCGAGGCAAAGTTCTCTGGTGGCTCGCAGACAAAATAGCGGAACGAAAACTCTCTTTGGTGTGGCGATTTTTTTAATCGTCGCGCTCGGCTCGCTCGTGGGTTATCTAAAATTTGGTCGCGAAGCGGTTACTGAACGATCAGCAATTGAAGCCAGCATTGAGCAGGCCAAGCGAAGTAATGACATTAAGCCCGAGCAGGAAGCTTTGCTGCGGGTGCAGCTTTCAATTCTTTCTTATTTAGGTCGAGAGGGCCAACCGCCCGCGTCGCTAGACGTATTGGTGCCGACCTTTATGTCGTCCGTGCCACTAAATCCGCAGACCAAAAAACCGTTCTACTACAAACGGAACGGGCGTCAGTACGTTCTCCGCGGTAGTGAAGAGGAGGCCAACACGGTGCAAGTTGCTTCCCTGAAAGGTGGCGGAGAACCGAATGCACAACCCGTAGCGCTTTTTGACCCGAACGTTTTTGTCAATCCGAACACCTTGGAGATTGAAGAGTTCACTTACGATCCGACTGGCAAGCGAGATCCCTTCAGACCTTTCGATCTCTCTCGTCGGGTCGATGTCAGCGGAGATAAAACGCCGCTCGAGACGTACACCTTAGGTCAGCTCCGTTTGACTGCGGTCTTGGATGATGGTCAGGGCAGCAAGAATGCCATCGTTGAGAATGAAGCGGGCAGAGGGTTTAGCGTTAAGCTGGGCACGAAGATGGGAGATAAGAGTGGAGTGGTCGTGGCGATCGAGAAGGATCTCTTGAAGGTGCTAGAAACAAATGTAGACTTCACCGGGAATGAGAATCAAAACGTCGTGGAGATGAAGCTCTACTCCAAGCCCACCGAAGATGGCGCCCCGAGGGGGGACGGACCCTCCTATAGCGGCAAACGGGAGGTTGAGAAGCCCACCAAAACCCGTCGGGAACGCCGTTAGAAGCTCTTTCGGAGCAAGTATTTAACATTTATTGTCCGATTTATGACTAGGCTAATGTTGCTATTTTCGTGCCGCGTTGATAACATTGCTATAATTCGGACTACGTAGGTTAAGCTGTCATTCCCGGTTTCTGATTAGGTTCTCAGGAGAATTAATCTGAAATTTTCGGGGCGCGCGGTATGGGCTTTTTCGAAAAACGTGGCAGCGGTTCGCTGGCACAAAAATTACAACAAAAATTTCTCGGGCCTTTTGGCTTCAGTCTCCGACGAGCATCGCTGAATGCTGAACGGATCGAGAAGCTACGCATGCCGCAGTCTGCGAAGAACGATCCGTTGCCGATTCACGATGAGCACAGTTATGGCAACGTTAAGACTTTTCATGTGCGTGGAGTTAAGGACGACTAATCTCTAACTTTTAGCTACGCAGTTTTTAGCAACACATTCTTTTAGTTACACGTTCTTTTAGTTACTCAGTCTTTTAGTTACTCAGTCTTTTAGTTACTAAGTCGATAAGAAAGTGCCTCCAGCAGGTGCTCGTCGCCAATCTCAGCGCTGTCTTCTAAATCTGCAATGGTTCTAGCTACCCGCAGGGTGCGCGTATAGCCTCGAGCCGAAAGTCTGAGCTTATCACCAGCCGCTTCGAGAAGTTTTTTAGAGTTAGGTGTTAAGCCGCACTGTTCGCGCACCTCCCGTTCCCGCAGACGAGAGTTAAGGCGCGGACCACGTTCTAACTGGCGCTGCCGGGCGAGGGACACCCGGGACTTCAACCGTTCAGTTGGGTTATCAGAGTTGCCCCGGTTAAGTGCACGGATAGTTAGTGCAGGGACCCAGAGTTGGAGGTCGATTCTATCGAGCAGTGGACCTGAGAGTTTCCTGCGATAACGCTCAATGACCGGGGAGGAGCAACCGCAACTGCCGGGCTCATTCGATGAGCGGCCGCAGGGGCAGGGGTTCATCGCGGAGAGCAGCAAGAAGTCCGCTGGCAGCGAGACGCGCTGCTTAGCGCGTGAGATCGTCACGGCTCGATCTTCTAAGGGTTGACGTAGTGCCTCGAGCGCGTCACGCCGGAACTCTGGGAGTTCATCCAAAAAGAGTACGCCGTGGTGAGCCAGCGTAACTTCCCCCGGTCGAGGGGGTGAGCCCCCGCCGAGCAGTGCCGCACAGCTGGTGCTGTGATGCGGCGAACGAAATGAACGTTTTAGCGTAAGGGAGCCGCTTTGCGGAGCCTGCTCGAGTTCGTTCTCGATAAACCCCTGGGGTAAGGCCGAGTAAATTTTAGCGACCTCGATCGCCTCTTGTTCTCGAAGTGGGGGAAGCAGGCTATTCAGCCGTCTAGAAAGCATGCTTTTGCCTGCCCCTGGAGGGCCAATCATGATCAGATTGTGCCCGCCGCCGGCGGCTATCTGCAGTGCTCTTTTGGCTGCCTGCTGTTCGACGACATCACCGAAGTCCTCGAGCTGCTCCTCGCTTGGAGAAACTAGGTGGGCGGGGGGCTGCTGCGGCATGGTGCCCTGCGCCAGGTAGTTCAACACCTCGCTCAATGAGCTTGCTCCGGTAACATTCGCGCCGGGAATCATCCGGGCGAACGTACTTTGCCGAGCCGGTAAAATGACTTCACCCAACCCTCGAGTGAGAGCAAGAGCCGCCGCTTGCATCGCGCCGGTGCCGCGTAGCAGGGAACCATCCAGTCGAAGCTCTCCCAGAAAAAGCCGCCCTTCTAAGCTAGCGACTGGCAGCTGGGCGCTCGCCGCCAAGATTGCTAGCGCAATCGCTAAGTCGAAGCCGGAGCCGAATTTGGGCAACTCGGCTGGAGAGAGATTCACTACGACTTCGGCTGCGGGGAAGCTCAAACCGCAGCTCTCAATGGCGCATCGCACCCGCTCTTTAGCCTCTCTTACCACCCCATCTGGTAATCCTACGATGGTGAAACGACGCAGCGCGCCGAAGATCTGCGCTTCAACTCTGACTTCAGCAGCTTCGATACCGATAAGGGTAATGGTGGTCGCTCGGGCCACAGTGTTATGCATAGTGAGCTCGTTATCGGCTAGAAGGAGCGGAGCGTTGTCATATCATCTTGCTGGAATAATCAGCTCAGTCATTTTTTCGCTCACCCTTTGGGGGATATTTACACAGCTGCGCCTGATTTGGCTGCGAAAGGCTGGAGAGGGCTACGCAGGGGGATGTCCCAGTGCAGTCTTGTCGGTTAATCAATTCTTAAGCAGCTTTTTAGCGTTCTTTGCCTTCTATATTTATGGAATTTCGCTTGAGCGCTTCAATCATTATTTGGTCTGGACGAGATTTCCTGCCTGCTTGCTGACGCTGGCGGTGCTCTTTGAGATAGCTAATGATCGGAGGCAGCTCTTAAGTGTGCTGGCTTTTCTTTTTTCGAGTATAGCCTTGTTGCTAGCGACATTCGTCCTCTTTGGCTTTCCAGAGCTAAGAGAATCGGTGCGGTGGGGATCTTCTACAATGATCTTGGTGGTGACGGTGATTCTCGCTCAGGGTTACCTGCATCAGGTTGTGCTGATTCGACGAAGCGGTTCCACCGGAGCGATTTCGATTCGTTATCACCAGCTTTTACTGGCGAAGGATCTTGCCACGGCTGTGTTTAGTGTGACGATGGGGTTAAAAGATGGCTGGCCTATCCTTATTCTCTGCACAGTTAGCGGAATGACCAAAACCATCACGCTCTGGCATTTTAGGCTGGTGCGGAAGTCAGCGTTGCCGTCCCAGCAGGTAGCTGGACATATATAAACGCAGCTCCGAGGGAATCCCGTTATAGTGTCCTGTTACTGTAGGGGTACGAATCCTCTCCAAAGGGGCGTGATGAAAAACGAGGCCTCCGAAGGAGGCTTGGTTTTTTCGCCCCGCGTGCCCGATAGGGCACGCCAGGAATAAGGGGCAGCGCTGGAAGTTATTGAGTCGCCCTGGGAAGTGTACTAGCTTTTTCTGCCATGGCACTGAAATCCGGAGAGACCCAGATGAGCATGAATATCCCCAATGTCGAGGAGCTGATGGAGTCGCTGGTATTTAACTTGAAACGGCTAATAAAAATCAACTCGGAGCCGATGCCGCTGGTTGCTCAAGATTCAACGCCAGAGTTCCGCCGAGTTTCGCAGCAGGCCTAATAGGGGAAGAGATCGTGCCGTAAACTTCCTGGTCGAGAAAGTTGATGAATTGTAATGTTTTGTAAAAGAATAGCAGTAACTCCATGAAAGTACCGAATTCTGTTTTAGTTGAACCTTACCGATTATTTTTTCCATTGGGTTGGATTGCCGGGATAGTCGGTGCTTCGTATTGGCTATTGATCTCAACCGATCTGGTCTCCGGCTATGCCCCGTCGTATCATGGACTTATACAGATTGAACTTTTCTGTTCCGCGTTCGCAGTCGGATTTCTACTTACTGCTTTGCCAAAGTTTCTTCGAACCCGAAGCGCCTCTGTCGTCGAGCTTGTGGTGTTTCTTGTGGTCTATCTTGTGCTCGCGGGAGCAATACTCAGCAACGCTCTCATCATCGGCCAATGGAGTTTTATTGCTTTTCTCTTATTGTTGATCAGATTCGCCCTAGTTAGGGTAAACGAAAGAAAATCTACGCCTCCTTTCTCGTTTTATCTTATTGGATTTGGACTTTTAGAGGGATTATTCGGGGCATTATTGATAATCTTTCCGCTTTCCGCGTTTCCATTACTTGGGGAAAAATTGCTTGAACAAGGAATGTTCCTCTCCTTATCGTTGGGAGTAGGCTCGTTTTTGGGCCCGAGGTTGATGAGAGTAGTGGATACGGAAAACGCGATTGTAAGCCTCGCGGGTAGAGGAAGCGATAATTTGTCCTGGTATCGGTCTCCAAGCGCGGTTGTTTTCGCGATTGGGATCCTGATCTTTGCAAGTTTTATAGTCGAGACAGGCTGGAATCGAGAAGTCGGTTTATACATTCGAGGCGTGGTGTCACTCTTCTGTCTGGCGCGTTTTAACGTGCTAAAGATCCCGCGCAGCCCACAAGTGATCGGTGTGCTTGTCGCCATGGCATTATGGACAATGCCGTTAGGTTTTTTCCTTGCGGCGCTTTTTCCGAGCCATGAAGTCGCAGCGCTACATGTCACCTATATTGGTGGTTTTGGGCTCCTGATCCTAACGATTGGCGCACAGGTAGTCTCAAGTCATGGGGTCGTTCATAACTTTTGGCAGAATCACAGAGCGGGAGCTTTATCCATCGCTGTATTAATTTTCCTTTCGGTTCTATTTAGACTGAGCGTCACGTTATTTCCTTCGCATTATTTTTTTCTAATTGGAGTGGCAGCGTTTGCTTTCAACATTGCCATGCTTTGTTGGGGTTTTGGGGTCTTGAGACATATAGGAAGCGGAGCGCAATTTAAGGAAAACCCAAGCGCTTTTCCGTCTACGCCACCAGTTACGCTGCCAAGAATTCCGCCCTCTGAATCCAGGGCAACTATTAAGTTTGAATGAATAAACTCACCGTCTGCGGCCTTCTTCTGCTTTAACTGGAGGATCACACTTAACTCATGCATATCGCATAGACGCTGCGTACTCCGTTCGAGATCGATCATTTATGTTTATTGCTCCGCCACCACAAAACGCAGAGCTATCTTGGGATTTGTCTCCTCGAGAATCTCCAGAAGTGAATTCGCCGTTGAAGTCGTCAACCGATTCCCAGATCGAGCCATGTATGCCAGGTATTTCTAAAACTTCCGATTGGACGAGCAGCGGAATTACGGGCGGCGTACCAGAACTTACCAGGGACTGAGCCCCCCAAACGTCCAAAAGACATAGCTAACACCGTCCGCGAGCTGTTTTTGGAACCTCTCGGACTTCTAGATGAACCGTCACCTTGGCCGGGTGAGTTCTTGTGATATCAGGCGGAACTTTTGGCGCATCGGTAAGCAGCGCTTCTTCGGTTCCTTTGCTGGCCTCGGACGAATGTGCAAAACAAGGTTTCTGAGAAGGATTCAAGAATAGCATCAAGGCGAAGGCAGGAAAACGATTTGCGAATATCGAGTACCAAGCTTCTCGTGTACATGGCTCGAGACCAGCAGGGTATCGTCCATGCTAAGGGCCGCTGGACTTACACTGCTACTTTAACCTGCTCAGCTGTTGATTGCGCTAAGACCGAGTCGGAAATTAGTAGTGTGCAAATTTCGTCCGGACTACTACGTTACTTTCTTTACGACGGTATACCCGATTATTGCTAAAATCAGCGCTCCCACGAGGAAAACTCCGAAAAGGAGCTTGGCGATTCCAGCAGACGCACCGGCGATACCTCCAAATCCAAGTGCACCCGCCACAAGCGAAACAACTAGAAATATTAAAGCCCACTTTATCATAATGCCTCCTATTCAACATTGGCGAATACAACCATACCCATTCGGAAGGAAATGGGTATGACTTATGTCAGGCTAGGCGATTAAAATGTGAGGAAGGTCATATCCATGGCTAGGCCTGCTATCCTAAGCTCCTCCTGTTAAAAACAGTTAGGTAGGAGGAGGCTATGCGGACCCTTGATAGAATCAAATTTCTTATAGTCGCTAGCAAACTCCGGAGCGGACAGTGAAGGATTATTAGGTGATGCAAATGAACTCGCTGCCCCTCAGACCATTGAAAAATCCGCCAATGAAAGATCCTCCTAGCACCCATCCGCCTCTAAAAGAGCCGCCCCAAGAAATCCTTCCTGAGAAAGATCCGCCTAATGAGCGACCGCCGGTTGAAATTCCTCCGAGGGAATCCGATCAACCGCCGATAACGCCTCCCCCAAAAGATGAGCATGATTACACCGGCTTGAGTTGATATCAGCGCTGCTTCCTGATTGGCTGCGCATGCTAACGGACGCGGAGGCCCCAAAACCTCCGCTTACGCGGAGATTCTCGACGGGCCTGTGTAGTGCCCCAAAAATTTCCTGCATGAATGATCAAGATAAAGTTCAGCAGGCACGAAACCTATCTCAAGCTTGAAGCTGGTGGACCACCAACAAATTGCGGCTATTGCTCATTACTCCAGAGCCTGTCACGAAGACTACTCGATCACCAGGCACCAGCAAGTTGTTTTAGCGTCCCCACCGCACGACCTCGTCGAACAGCTGTTGAGGATTGTCTAACGCCTCCACGCGATGTGGCATAATCCCCCAGAACAAGCACATGCGCCTGAGAGTGGCTTCACTGTTGCTAACTCCTAGCGTGGGAATGAAATTGCGTTGCTTCGCCTTGACCCATGCCGTTCCACCGGTCCTGCTAGCAACAACTACTAGTTTGGCGTCGATTGCAGACGCAATGTTTGCTTGCCGAATGGGTAACGGCCGGAGTGATTGGATGGACGCCGCCTGTCGCTTTGGAAGGCGCCAGAAGCGGTCTATCTTTCAATAATTGTTCTGTATGCACCATGATGCGATCCATGGCGGCCACGGCTCTGCAGGAAACTCTCCGATGGCCGTCTCACCGCTGAGCATACACGCGTCCGCACCGGTCAAGATCGCATTTGCCGCATCGCTCGCCTCAGCGCACGTCGGGCGCCGATTGTGATGCATACTTTCTAGCATTTGCGTGGCGACAATTACCGGTTTCATTTTTACACTACAAACGTCAATGGTCCGCTTTTGCGCGACTGGCGTCTCGGCAATATCAATTTCGACTCCTAAGTCGCCTCGAGCGACCATGACACCATCGGCCGCATCGACGATCTCCTCAAGGGCCCGTCGAAAAATAGCGCTTTGCGCTATTTTTTGGGCCCCAGCATGCGTAAGCAGGCGCAGCCAACAAGGTAGCAGCGCTGATATTG
>Ga0163155_10005883_pt1 | contig 12087 bp, 9 predicted proteins | sample OliLakLV19SP4G1_FD_148611 | JGI IMG/M metagenome (GOLD analysis project Ga0163155, IMG submission 148611) | Freshwater microbial mat bacterial communities from Lake Vanda, McMurdo Dry Valleys, Antarctica - Oligotrophic Lake LV.19.SP4.G1 | ecosystem: Environmental > Aquatic > Freshwater > Lake >...
CGCCCCGCCCGTCTGGTCGAGCTCGACTTTGCGCGCCCTCGCCGAGGAGGTCGGCTCGCTGCGCAACGCCCGGATCGCACTCCCGCGAGATGGGGATCGTCCGCCGCTGGTCTGCTTCCTGCGTGAGGTCGGCGACGACGATCGGCGCGAGATCGAGCGACGTGCTCCGGGGCTGCGTCTGGTCACCGGTCTCTCCCGCGACGAGGCTCAGGGCCGCGCCGCCGAGGCGAGTGCAGTCGATGCGTTCTACGCCACACCCGAGTTTCTGAAGGCGGCCACGAATCTCGTCTGGGTGCAGGCGCGAAGCGCCGGTGTCGACCGCTACGTGGCGGTGCCGGAGCTTCGCGACTCGCCCCGCATCGTCCTGACCAATGCCCGCGGCGTGCATGGGCCGGCCATCGCCGATCACGTCTTTGCGATGCTCCTGGCGTTGACCCGCGACCTGCCGACGCATCTCGAAGGTCGCACCGCTGGGCGCTGGCAACCAGAGGGTTCCGGCTCACTTCAGCCGATTGCTCTCCAGGGCAGGACCCTGCTCGTCGTCGGGCTTGGCGGCATCGGAACCGAGATCGCCAAGCGTGGCGCGGGGTTCGGCATGAAGGTGATCGCCACCCGCCGCACCGCAGGTGATGCGCCGCCATACGTCGAGCGCGTCGAGCGCGGAGATCGCCTTCTGGCCATGCTGCCCGAAGCCGACGTGGTCGCAATCGCCGTCCCGCTCACCGACGAGACCAGCGGTCTCTTCAACGCCGAGGCCTTCGCGGCGATGAAGCCAGGGAGCTATCTCATCAACATCGCCCGCGGCAAGGTGGTCGACAGCGCCGCCCTGGTGGAAGCGCTCCGCTCGGGTCGACTCGCCGGTGCCGGCCTTGACGTCACCGACCCCGAACCGCTGCCGCCGAGTGACCCGCTCTGGCAGTTCAAGAACGTGATCATCACGCCCCACGTCGCCGCCCGCGCCGAACTCACCGCGGATCGCTCGCGAGCGATCTTCCTGGAGAATCTGCGGCGCTTCGATTGCGGCGAGCCGCTCCTGAACGTGGTCGATCTCGCGGCGGGGTACTGAGCGAACGCTGCACGTATGGCCCGATGTATGGCCTGATGTGTGGCCTGATGTCCCCCGGTACAGCCCGGTCGACAACCTTCGCATTGCCGCAGGAGTTCGGTCGTTCTCGACCGGACTCCGATCAACGGTTCGCCCCCACCGCGAAGGAACCTCGCCATGAACGGACGTCAGACTTCTTTCGGTCTGGCCGCGTGCGCACTCGGCATCGCCCTGAACGCGATGCTGCCGAGCCCGTCGCCACTGGCCATCGCCACGGTGGAGGACGGCCCCCGGGGACCTGGACAAGGACCCGGACTGGGACCGGAAATGCGCCCCGGCATGGGCCCAGGCGGCCCCATGCGCAAGGAGCGAGCGATCCTCGCGACCTACGACCTCGACACCAACGGCCGACTGGATCGCGAGGAGCGGGCTGCGGCCCGCGAAGCGCTCAAGGCCGAACCCCGTCGCGATCGCCAGGGTGGTCCGCGCATGCGCGAGGTGGAGCCGGCCACGCCGGGGCCGCGGGTTGCGCCTGAGGGCGTCAGGAACTTCCCGGGCGCGGCGCTCTACGACACCAGCGTTCTCCGGACCTTCTTCCTCGAGTTCGAGAGTGCCGACTGGGAAGCCGAGCTCGACGCCTTCCACAACACCGACGTCGAAATCCCCGCCACGTTGATCGTCGACGGTGTGCGCTATCCCGAGGTCGGGATCAGCTTCCGGGGCGCCTCCTCCTACATGATGGTGCCCGCCGGCCACAAGCGCTCCTTCAACATCTCGATGGATCTGGCCAATCCCGACCAGCGGCTGCTGGGCGTGAGAACGCTCAATCTGCTGAATGCCAACGGCGATCCCTCGTTCATGAGCTCGGTCCTCTACGCGGAGATGGCGAAGGGACGGATTCCCGCGCCCCAGGCGAACTTCACCAACGTCGTCGTCAACGGCGAGAGCTGGGGCGTCTACGTGAACCTCGAGCAGTTCAACAAGGACTTCCTCACCCGCAACTTCGGCTCCGACAAGGGCGCTCGCTGGAAGGTCCCGGGACGTCCGCGCGGTGCTGCCGGACTCGACGATCTCGGCGACGATCTTGATTCCTATCGCGATCGATACGAGATCAAGAGCACGGACGAGAAGAAGCAGTGGAAGGCCCTGCGCGAGCTCTGCGATGTGCTGAGCAACACCCCGCTCGAGGAACTCGAGGCACGGCTCGATCCCATTCTCGACATCGACGGAGCGCTCTGGTTCCTTGCCCTCGACAACGCCCTGGTCAACAGCGACGGGTACTGGGTGAGGGCGAGCGACTACTCGCTGTATCGCGATCCCAGCGGCCGCTTCCATGTGATTCCACATGACATGAACGAGGCGTTCGCGCTGAGTCAGGGACCCGGCGGAGGTCGATGGCGGCAGCGCGGCCCCGACGGCGCCGGCCCACCGCCCGGTGGTCCGGGCGCGCCCGACTTCAGAGGCCCTCCCGGCGGACCGCCGTATCCAAATGGGCCTCCAAATGGGCCTCCGAATGGGCCTCCGAATGGACCACCAAATGGCCCCCCGTCTGGACCTCCAAATGGACCTTCGGGTCCCGGTGGTCCAGATGGTCGCCCCGGCAGTGGGCGCGGCCCGATGCAGCACGGTGGCGTCGAGCTCGATCCGCTCATCGCACTCGACGACCTTCAGAAGCCGCTGCGCAGTCGACTTCTCGCCGTGCCCTCACTGCGGGCCAGGTACATCGATCACGTCCGCGAGATCGCCGAGTGCAATCTCAACTGGAATTCCCTCGGACCAATCGTCGCCGCCCACCGCGCGCTCATCATCGACGCCGTCCGCGCCGACACCCGCACGCTCAGTCCGTTCGAGGCCTTTGAGCGAGCCACTGCGGACAGTGCTGCGACCGTCGCCCCTGCGGGAGATGGTCGCCCGAGCGCTGCTGGTTCCCTCCGTGCCTTCGCCGACACGCGGCGGGCCTTCCTTCTTGGTCATCCGGCCCTCGCTCCGCAGATTCGAGACGGCGACAGCGGCAGCACCCCGGAGCCCGACGCATGATCGAACAGCTCAAGCCGCTCATGGGGTCATTCGAGAGCGACGCGGATCTCGCGATGTCGGTGGTGGTCACCCGACAGGTCCTCGCCCTTGTCCTCGGCTGCGTGATCGCCGGGATCTTTCTGGCCACGCATGGTCGGGACACCGCCGCCGCCCGCTCGGGGCGACACGCCCGCAGCCTGATGGCGACGCTCGTCCTTCTGACCGTGCTCATCTCGATGATGACCTTGGTGATCGGCGACAACGTGGCCCGCGCATTCAGCCTGGTCGGCTCGCTGGCCATCGTCCGCTTCCGCACGGTGGTCGAGGACACCCGCGATACCGCCTTTGTGATCTTCGCGGTTTCGATAGGGATGGCCATCGGCGCGGGTTTCCTCAAGGTTCCGCTGGTGGCCATTCCGGTGGCGGCGATTGCGGCATTCCTGTTCCGGCCGCGACTCGGCGATTCCATGCGTCGCTCGCTCGAAGCCGATCTCGTCGTGCGCGTCGGCCTCGGCGAAGTGGTGGACGGCCTGGTCGAAGCGACGCTGGCCCGCCACCTCGAACGCTTCACGCTCACCGCCATGGGCACCGCGCGACAGCGCTCGGCACTGGAGTGGACCTACGCCGTGCGGCTCCAGTGCGAACAGAGCGTGACCGTCCTCGTGGACGATCTGAATCGCATCGCCGGCGTCCAGAGCATCGAGTTGACGAGGAGGTGAGAGGGGGAATGAGGAATGAGGAATGAGGAATGAGGAATGAGGGCCCCCTCGACGAACTGCGCGGCATTTGGCTGCCGACGCCATGCGCGAGGCGCGGGCAGGCACAGGACGCGCCCGAAGTTGATCGGGCCCTCATTCCTCATTCCTCAACCATTCCTCATCCCTCATTCCTCAACCATTCCTCATCCGCGATCTGCATTCCCCGTGCGCGCCAGCGGGACGGTGGCGATCGATCATTCGGCAGCATCGAGCAGCCATTGATCGAGGCAGTTCCGTGCACGCACACGGAGGGAAGCGCCCGCCGCGGGTGCGATCAGCCCTTGAGCGCGGACATGAACGCGGCCTTGATGTCCTTGGTCTCCTGCATGGAGGTGACCGTCGAAAGCACCTTGCGGGTCCTGGCGTCCACGAGCAGGACGAAGCCGGTCTTGCCCGCGTGCTCCTTCCAGAGGTCGCCATAGCCCAAGGCCGCGAGCATGTACTCGGCCTGGCGCGAGTTCTTGTCGCTCTGATCGAGCTTGACCGTCAGGCAGGGCTGCCCCGCCGCGTCCTTCATGGCTTCGTCGAGCTTGGGCTGGAGGGCCTTGCACCCCGCGCACCAATCGGCGTAGAACTGCAGGGCGATGACCTTGGGGGCCTCGGCGGCGGCGTGCGTGCCGCTGGGCTTGCTGCCCGAGCCGTCGCGCTGCTTCGCGGGCGCGGGCGTGCCACTGGGTGCGGTGCCCGACTGGGCGAAGGCGATACCGGCGACGGCGAGTGTGAGAGCCGCGAGGACGGGGGCGGCGAAACGAGCGATTCGGGTCTTCATCGGGATGCTCCGGGCGGCGAGACGCGGGGGCGCGCTCACCGTAGTGCTGCCCGCCCACCGCATCGCACACTGCGGTATGGCTTCGGGCAAGGCGGGGTTGGGAAGGCGGCCGGTCTGCCGCCGTGTGCAGAAGGCAACAGGCGAGGCGTGCGGCGTATTCCGTACCGGCGGTGCGATGCGAGCGCCATCGTCATCGCCCGCGCGCAGATTGCTCACTCGCGGCCCGTGATGGCCTTGACCGCCGCGATCACCGCGTCGGGGTCGGCACGCTTCTTGTAATCCCAGTCGGCGAAGACCCAGCGGATCACGCCGGAGGTGTCGATGACGAACGTCGCGGGCGCGGGGAGTTCCCACGTGCCGCTCACGTTGGATTCGTCGACCTTCAGGCCGAACTTCCCGTACCTGGCTTTGGTGTCCTCATCGACGATGAAGTGGACCTTGAACGCTTTGGCGGCCTCGGAAGCGCCGTCGCTGTAGACGGCGTAGTCGTCTGCCTTGCCCCCGGTTGCCTCCTCGCGCGTCTTCGCGGCGAGGTCGGGCTTCTCTGGCGTCAGCGCGACGAACGTGCCCCCGGCGGCCTTGAGCGCGCTCATCTTGTCGTGCCAAGCCGACAGGGCTCGGGTGCAGAAGGGGCACCACCCGCCGCGGTAGAAGGTGAGGACGATGGGGCCGTCCTTGTACAGGTCGGCGAGGCGAGCAGGCTTGCCGTCCACGCCGGTGACGGTCACGTCGGGGGCTTTGTCGCCGATGGCGAGGCCTGGTGCAGCGACAGCATCCGAATCGAGCGCCTCCGGAACGGGCTTGGTGGCTTGGGACGTTGGTGCCCAGGCAGGCGTCGACGGCGCTGATGTGCCCGACGATTGGGAACTGCTCCCAATGGGCTTCGCCGATGGCGAGGTCGCGAGCCCGCTCTGTTCGGTGCACGCGGCGAGGGTCAAGAGCGCCACGCCGCTCGGCAAGAGCACGCGGCGGGCAGAAAGGACGCATCGAACGGTTGCCAGGTGAGGCATCTTTGCGAGTCTCCTTCGGGTTAGGACAGCGGAGAGGGAACAGGAACCCGAAGCACCTCATTCCCTGTAACCCTGCGCTTCGCACCATGAGAGAGCCGACGGCAGTTCGCGTTCATCACACTCGTGGGCCCCGAGTCATCGCGACGAACGGGGAGCACGAGGGGACTGCGAGCCCACCTCTCTCGTGACCGGCGTCTGCCCTACCGCATGTCACACCACCGGCCCCAGATGGGGCGCAAGCGCTCCACCTCGGCCTTCAGGATCAACTCCTTCTTCGTCCAGATGCCGAGCTTCAGGGCGTCGTGGGCCGGGCTCTGGTGGTCGCGGAGCATCGACACGTCGCGCAGGGCGGACTCGATCAGCAGAGCGGCGGCATCGGCGCTGGTGTGGAGGTTGCCGATGATCTCCATGAGGAGTGATTCGGCCCCCTCCGTCGGGGGCTGACCAGGCCGCGGAGTTCTCTGCTTCCAGCAGTCGTAGTCGGTGGGCAGGGCGACGAGGGCGTAAGCGATCTCAGCCTCGCGGGCAAGGCGAGCCTCGGGGAGGGCGGTCATGCCGACGACATCAGCCCCGAGCGCTCGGTGCATCCTGCTCTCGGCCCGTGTCGAGAACGCCGGGCCATCGATGCAGACGTATGTGCCGTCGGGATACACCTCGATGACCTTGTCACTGATCCGCGGTGCGGCGGCCTGGAGCCAGCCGCGCATCACCGGGCAGCACGGATCGGCGAACTCGACGTGCACGGCGGCATGGTCGAAGAACGTGCGGTTCTCGCCGCGCGATCCCGCGCCCGTCGTCCGGTCGATGAACTGGTCCACGAGCAAGACGCCACCAGGCCTGATTTCCTCGCGGAGCGAGCCCACCGCGCCGGTGGCGATGATGTGCGTCACACCCAGAGTACGGAGCGCGAAGATGTTGGCCCGGTACGGCACCATGTGCGGCGGGATGGTGTGGCCGTTCCCGTGACGTGTGAGGATCGCGAGCTGAACGTCGGTCCCCGGAAGTTGGCCGACGGCGATCGGCGCGCTCGGCGGGCCGAAGGGGGTCTCAACCTCAACCATCTCGGTTGACTCCAGGATCCCGCTGGCCGAGAGCCGGTCTTCCAATCCACTGCCGCCGATGATCGCGATCCGCATGATGGCTCCCGAAACGTTGGACGGGTCTGGCTGACCACAACGCACACGCCTCCCCGAGCACGGTACTCGCAGGGTGGCGGCTCGACGGCCTGCCCGTCGAGCAGGGAATAGCGAGGACCCCTTGCCCATTCCCCGAGTGCGAGCCCGCGCGTGCGGCCAGGCATGGGGGCCGCGCCCGACGGATGGACCGACGGCGTAGCCACCCCACCGACCGCGATTCGGAGCAGACGACGAATGACCAACGCTTCCCTCAACAGCAAGGCACGCAGCGCGGCACACGGCACCGAGGCCATCGAATCCGCCGTGCTCGGCCGTTACGCCGAAGCTTCACGCGTCGCCGAACAGGCCCTGTGCTGCCCGACGATCAACTACGACAAGGCCATGCTGGCGGTGCTGCCAAAGGAGATCATCGAGAAGGACTACGGCTGCGGCGACCCCAGCAGGTACGTGGGCGAGGGCGAGACCGTCGTCGATCTCGGCTCGGGCGGAGGCAAGGTCTGCTTCATGATCTCGAAGAAGGTCGGGCCGCGCGGCCAGATCGTCGGCGTGGACTTCAACGACCCGATGCTGGCGCTGGCCCGCAAGTATCAGGACGAGATGGCCGGCAGGATCGGCTGGGCGAACACGCGCTTCGTCAAGGCCCGCATCCAGGACATGGGGCTCGACCTCGACGCCCTGGCCGCGTGGCTGGCCGAGCACCCGGTCACGACGCTCGAAGCCGCCGACGCGCTCGAAGCCGAGAAGCGCCGCCTCCGCGCCGAGGCGCCAGCGGTGGCCAGCGAGTTTGCCGACGTTGTCGTCTCCAACTGCGTGCTCAACCTCGTGGGCACGGCGGAGAAGGGGCAGCTTTTCGACGAGATCTTCCGCGTGCTCAAGAAGGGAGGGCGGGCCGTGATCTCCGACATCGTCTGCGATGAGACGCCGCCGGAGTCCATGCGCAGCGATCCGCACCTGTGGAGCGGCTGCATCTCGGGAGCGTTCCGCGAGGACGAGTTCCTCGAACGTTTCGAGAAGGCCGGGTTCTTCGGCGTCGAGATCCTGGAGCGGGCCGCCGAGCCGTGGCAGGTGATCGAAGGCATCGAGTTCCGCTCGATGACCGTGCGTGCGTACAAAGGCAAGCAGGGCCCATGCTTTGAGCACAACCAGGCAGTCATGTACAAGGGGCCGTGGAAGAAGGTGATCGACGATGACGGGCACACGCTGGTGCGCGGCGAACGGATGGCCGTGTGCGACAAGACATTCCAGATCATGACCAACGAGCGTGGGCCGTACGTCGGGCAGGTCGTGGGAATCGAACCCCGCACACCGATCACGGCGACCGAAGCCAGGCCGTTTGCGTGCCACAAGCAATCGCTCCGCGATCCGCGGCAGACCAAGGGGCTGGAGTACCGCGAGACCATCGCCTCCGACGGCGATGCGTGTTGCACCGATGGCTCGTGCTGCTGAACTGTGTCATCATCGACGCGAGTGCGCGTGCGCCGGCATGCCTTGCCGTCTTGCACCGGAAACTCCATGACGTTCACTCTCATCATCGCAGTGCTCTGGCTGGCCTACAGCAACGGGGCCAACGACAACTTCAAAGGTGTTGCGACGCTCTACGGGAGCGGCGCGGCCACGTTCAATCGTGCCCGCCTGTGGGCGACCGCGACGACCATCGCCGGCAGCCTCGTCTCCGTCGTGCTCGCGGCATCGCTGGCCAAGCAGTTCACCGGCAACGGGCTCGTGCCGGCGGAGGTCGCCAGCAGTTCGGCGCTCCTGGTCTCGGTTGGAGCGGCCGGGGCTGCGACGGTGCTGCTCGCCACGGTCCTGGGCATGCCCACCTCGACCACGCACGCCCTCACAGGCGCGCTGACGGGCATCGCGCTGGTGGTCAGCGGCGGGAGTGTCGCCGCGATCCCGTTCGCCAAGCTCTGGTCAAGCTTCTTCCTGCCACTCCTGGTCAGCCCGGTGCTGGCCATCGTGCTCGCGGCCGGGTCGTATCTCGTGCTCCGCAGGCTCAGGATCGCGATGGGCGTGACACGCCAGACCTGCGTGTGCATTGGGCCGGAGCGGACGCCCGTGCCTTTGCTCGCGTCGGTCGCGTTGTCGATCGATGGGCGCGCCGTTCCCAGCTCGCTTGCCGCGCATGGGTCATCGGCGGGCCGCTTGAGCGTGACGGTGGGTGAGGCGCCCGAGTGCGTGGAGCGTTACGCGGGCCGCGTCATCGGGGTCGACGCCCATACGGTGGTGGACACCGTGCACTACGCCAGCGCGGGCGCGGTCTGCTTCGCCCGCGCCGTCAACGACACGCCCAAGATCGCGGCCCTGCTCATGGTTGGGGGCGCAATCGGCGGCTGGAAACTTGCGATCGTCGCCGCGGCGATGGCCATCGGCGGCGTGATCCAGGCCCGCAAGGTCGCCGAGACCATGAGCAAAGGCATCACTTCGCTCAACCCGGGCCAAGGCCTCACAGGAAACCTCGTCACGGCCCTCCTGGTCATCGGCGCTTCCCGCATCGGCGTGCCCGTCTCAACCACCCACGTTTCGGTCGGGTCCATCTTCGGCATCGGCGTCGCGGGCGGCAAGCCGCAGTGGGCCACCGTCGGAAAGATCGGCACCACCTGGCTCACCACGCTCCCCTTGGGCGGCGTGCTCGGCGCGGGCCTCTACTACCTTCTCACGCACGCCCCCGCCCTCACCGCAGCGATCGCCCAGTAATCACGTCTGGAGTTCCTCTTGATGTTCGCTTCCGGCTCCCCCAACTCCGCCTCAAGCCCCCAACCGCACGCGGCGTCCTGCGGCTCCACGTCCGAGACGCGCCCCGGAGGCGGCCCGGTGGCTCTCACGCTCAATGGCACGCTCAATGGCACGCTCAATGGCACGCTCAAGCGGGAGCCCAACGCCTTCGACCGCGCCGTCGAGGCCGCGACAGGACATCCACTGTGCGCTGCCGACATCCGCACGTTCCAGGTGAACATCGGCCTGCGGTGCAACCTCGCCTGCCATCATTGCCATGTCGAGAGCGGCCCCAAGCGGACCGAGGAGATGAACTGGGAGACGATGGCGATGGTGCTGGAGGCTGCCCGGTTCGCCGGCGCAGAGACCATTGACATCACCGGCGGCGCGCCCGAGATGAACCCCGACTTCCGCCGCTTGGTGGCCGCGGCGAAGGTCCAAGGCCACGAGACAATCGTCCGCACCAACCTGACAATCGCGCTGGAGAAGGGCTACGAAGACCTGCCGGAGTTCTTCGCCGCGCAGCGCGTTCATCTGGTCGCCTCGCTCCCGTGCTATCTCGAAGTCAACGTGGACAAGCAGCGCGGCACGCACGTCTATGTCGAAAGCGTCGAGGTCATCAAGCGGCTGAACGCCGTCGGCTACGGCATCGAACCCGGCCTGCCGCTGGACCTGGTCTACAACCCCGGCGGCCCGTCGCTCCCGCCGCCGCAGGGCGCGCTCGAGGCCGACTACCGCCGCGAGCTTGACCGCCAGTTGGGCTTGCGCTTCACGCGGCTCTACACGATCACGAACATGCCCATCGGCCGCTTTCAGCACGACCTCGACCGAAGTGGCCAAGGCGGGGCCTACAGGCAGAAGCTCATGGACGCCTTCAACCCCGCGACCATCGAGCCGCTCATGTGCCGCCACCAGGTCCACGTGAGCCACGACGGCACGCTGCACGACTGCGACTTCAACTACGCCCTCAAGATGGGCGTGAACGCGGACACGGCCGACTCACCGAGACACATCCGCGACCTGCTCGCGCCGGGCGCGCTGGCCGCGATGCGGACCCGCTCGATCGCCACCGGCGAGCACTGCTTCGGCTGCACCGCGGGGTGCGGATCGTCGTGCGGTGGGGCGCTGGCCGGAGCAACACCATGAACCCCAACAGCGCCAACGGTCGTCTTCCACATACCCAGCGACCGGTCCGCGTGCTGGTCATCGCAGGTTCGAATCGTCGGCAGTACAACTGTCCCGGCGTCGATTCCAAGGCGCGGGCCCTGATGCTGCGCATGGCGGATCGGCTCCCTCAGGAGTGGGAGATCGACGTCGAGGACCTCGGGAATGTGTATGCGCGTGCGCAGATACAGAGCTGCAACGCGTGTGTTTCCACCAGCATGGCGCTCTGCTGCTGGCCCTGCAACTGCTACGAGAAGGGCAACCAGAAGGAGCCTGATCTCCTGTGGGACCTGGACCTGTACGCTCGACTGGACCTGGCCGACGCATGGGCGATCATCGGTCCGGTCAACTGGTATGGACCGACGAGCAACCTCAAGCTCCTGTTTGATCGCCTCGTGTGCATGAACGGAGGGAACCCGCGCGAGGAGCTTATTGACCACAAGGATCCGGAGAAGGCGATGGCGCTCGAACACACTCCCGAGTGGGCCGAGCTCAGCGTCAACCACCTTGAAGGACGCTCCGCCGCGTTCTTCTGCTACGGCGATGGCGGCGGCGATGAGATGGATTCGGCTGGTCGTCCCAAAGTCCTGCGACATCCCGAGTACTTCGATCCAGACCACGAGCCGTTTCGCGAGATGCGAGACGCGTACGCCCCGCTGGTCTGGCAATGCCGCTACGGGGGAATCGAAGTGCCCGACCCGCTCTGGCACTACGAAGAGTCCGGCCTGGGCGTGAAGTACAGCGACAACCAGGCCGAGGACATGATCCGGGAGCCCGGCGTGATGAGCGCATTCGACAGCTGGGTGGATCGGTTTGCCGCGCACGTCCTCGCCAAAGGCACCGTCCCTCCGGGCAAGCATCGGGCCTTTGATCACGAGCAGCCGTCGCATCGCATCGCCGACCTCAAACTCAAGTGGCGTGAACTGCGGATGAGGGCCGGTTGGCCGCGAGAGGGCTCCTCGCCACAAGTGCAGCAAGAGCTCGGCCTCAACCGTGACGCGACCTGGACGCCGGGCAAGTCGGCGGCGGAGGGCCCGGCGGCGGCGCCGCGGGACACCCCGACCGAATGACGAGGACTCCGCGCCGCCCCGATCGTCAGGAATCCGACCGTTCCGGCCCGAGTTGCAGAACCATGAGAAATCCCGCAACCGACACCCCCGCCTTTCAATCCGCATCCGCGAAGGAGCGGATCCCGTCCGCATCTCCGTCAGATGGGAATCACCTCAAGGCTCCGCTCGGTCGGACGGTCCGTGCGCTCGCGGGGTTCAGCCCGGGCTGGTGCTCGCGCGCATGTACACCGACGAGGCCGTGGGGCTCAGGACGCACTCGCCCCGCGCGGCATTGATGAGCAGTTGAGCGATCGTGGAGGTGGGATCGTCCTTGACGATGTACCCCGCAGCGCCCTCCTGAAGCGCGCGCTCGATGAGGGCGATCTGCGTGTGCCCGCTAAATATCACGACCCGCGGCCCCCCCC
>Ga0163155_10005884_pt1 | contig 12087 bp, 3 predicted proteins | sample OliLakLV19SP4G1_FD_148611 | JGI IMG/M metagenome (GOLD analysis project Ga0163155, IMG submission 148611) | Freshwater microbial mat bacterial communities from Lake Vanda, McMurdo Dry Valleys, Antarctica - Oligotrophic Lake LV.19.SP4.G1 | ecosystem: Environmental > Aquatic > Freshwater > Lake >...
GTCTGCAATATTGCGATTTTCTTGACGGTAGCTTCATACAGTTCATTTTCAGCAACTTGTTTCTTCAGGCTTTCTTGTTCTTTGTGCAGCACTTGCAGCTCGGAAATCATCCAGTTTCCTACGGTTTTGATTTCCGAGAGTTCGAGGTTTATTTCCTCGCTTGTCTTTTGCGAAAAGTTGCTTCCTAGAATGCGCTTCGATACATCTAACTTATTCTTCAGAACTACAAGCTGATCATTCAATATTGACACTCGAGCGTTGTGTTTGGAAGTTTTTTCTTGTTCCGCAGAAAACATTTGTAATTCTGTATGTATATCCTGCATGCGCTGGTTGATCAACTGGATCTTTTCTTTGATTTCCTGTTTCGCCTGCGAGGAAACGGCAATTTTGAGAGACTGCAGGACCGACAGGGCAGATTCCGAATTGATTTTGATATCCAGCAGCCTATCCTCCAGATTATCTGACGAACCGTCTAGACCGTCAGAAAACGAAGTATTGATCTTAGAAAGATTTCTCGACAAAATCGAATCTAACTGCCCAGATTCAACTGAATTCTTCTCAACCATTTTGAGTTTTTGGTGTTCTTTGGAAATCTTTTGCAGCTCGAGATTCATGAGGCTGATACGTTCTAACCCAGCTTGCTTGTCAACTAAAATAGATTGATTCTCGGTCCTGCGAGCGTCGCATTCTAATTCTTCAGCTCGTGCGGAGTTGGCCTTCACGAACAAAGACGCATCATCATATTTCTTGCGCACGTCGCTGTCTAGGAGCTTGTGCAGTTCGTCAGATCTGCGTTTCAGAGCCACGATTTCTGCGTTTTTAGCGTCAAACTCCAGGTCAGTTTGAATTTGTTTCTCAAAGAGTTCAGTAATGCCCATATCGGGAGCCCGCAACACTGACTGCAGCGACGCAATATTTTCCCTGAGCCCAATAACACGCTCAGACAGATTGGAGCATTTCCTATCTGCAATCTCTATTTCCAGTTCGGTGCTGCTTATGAAGACTTTAATTTTGTCTTTGTATTCTTCTGGACTTTTGTCTTTGAACGATAGAGCATTGATCAATTCGAGTTGATCTGCGGGGCTGAGGTTGATCAAACTGTTTCGCTGGCCCTGTGCTACGTAGCTAGAGATTTCGAACTCGAGAGGGTTCATACCCATCTTAGATTCGATGAGCTCTTGTGCTGTCGTACTTTGCAGCCCGTTGCAAGAAAGTATATTGGGGCTCTTGGATCTGCTGATATCCAAGCCGAATGCCGTTAAATTGACTTCAGCCGTCTTTTGTGTCCAGGCAATGATATTCTTTGCTTTGTTGTTTAGCGCGAAGTTGATTGCCTGGAGCACTGAGCTCTTGCCAGTGCCAGACCGGCCAGAAATTCTTACTAAACCTGTGTCGGGCAGATCAATTTCAAGATTGTCGTGATTCTTGAAATTTTTCAAAGATAATTTCATAGGTTTCCATTAGCCCTTCTTGATGTACAAGTTCTTCAAATCGTTCCTGGAAATTCAAATTACGGTCGTTCTCAGTTCGGACCGCTTCTGTTCGTTGCACATCGAATTTAAATTTCACAGATCTATTCATGGATTTATAAAACGGCGTCTGTTTATACATGACAATTTTTTCTGGAGTTCCTTTGACTATGATGCGGTAGCTGTTGCCGTCTTGTGAATCAATGACTGGGAATTCTTCAGTAGTTGATTCGATCGTAACAAATTCGGGCATCTTTAGGTTGATCTTTTTGAGAAGTTTGTAAGAGCCCCCGCTTATTTCGATCAGACCAATGAATTTAGAGTTGTCTTCTGCGAAATTCTGCTGGCAAGGCGTGCCGATGTACCATACATTCCCAACGGTCTGTTCACCATGTATGTGTCCGCTGATGACTTGCATTTCGGGGTTTTCATCGCCATGGTCGGATTTGAAAAACCCCATTTGACAATCTTTGAATTCCTGGTGCGCGAATACTACGTGGGGGGGATCGGTAAATTTCTTAAGACATTCCTTGAACATGCCATTGGGCACGTATGGCACAAAACCCAGAATTGTTCCGTCAGGCAAGGTCAGGTCTATTGGCTGGTCTACTACAGTGACGCCAGCATGCTTCTTGTACGCCTGTAGCGCGTGGAATCTCGGCAGGAAGGTGCGGCTATCGTGCATGTCGTGGTTGCCGACTAAAATGTAAACTGGGATCTTCTGAGTTTCCAGGAATTCGTGGAAAACCGTGCATAGATCGGAATATAGCTCTCTGTGATGGTCGAAAACGTCTCCTAGGAGGATGAGCGCTTCGGCTTGGGTGGCTTCTACTGCCAGCCCAATGCGTCTGAGCAATTCCGCGGACCGCTGTAGTTTCTTCCTGTGAAGATGTATATCGCCTACGACTATTACTTTCATTAAAACCTCGTGGGTTGCTGCGAATTCATCGTAGCAGAAATAAAAACCTTTGGCAGGGCTTTTCTACGTCAAGCGTTTTTAGAGTAATGATTGAGCTTTCTGTTTTTGAGTGTTTATTGTACTGTATTGCTGAACACTTGGCTTTAGTAAGTGAAGAAGGGAAGCAAGAGATAATGAGAAGAGAAAAGGAATAGCAAATGCCAATCAAGACTTACACAGATAAGACGTCTCTGCTCATAGACTTGAAACTATGGCTGTCTTGGAAACAAGGATCAGACCCTAATTTGTCCTTGTTCCCGATAATTGCTTCCAACAGATGGACATGGGTAGTTGCGAATTGGGAATCGCAGTTCTACAATCAATTTTTAGAATTCTCGAATGGTGACGAATACTTGCTTGAAGTATTGCAAATTCTGGACAACCACGTTTTTGCATGGAATGAAGGCTCACAAGTCAATCCGTTCAACGATATGACGATCTTTTCAGATGCGGCCGAATTCTTGGAACAAATTTCTGTTGCAGCATTGGCTCCGATCCCCTCAGAAACACAATTTATTGGCGAAGAAATTCGTAATATTTCAGAATTCGATCAAGCCAATTTCCAACAAATGTTGAATTTTCTGAGAACCCAGCGAGACATTGCCTTCGACTTTATCGGTCTAGGCGATCCGTTGTACGACAATTTTAGGAACCGAAATCAATCTCCGAAGCAGAGAGATTTTTTCGTACTCGATCTTTTCCAGCTAAACGACGCCATCGAAATGGAAAAGTTCATCCAAGGCATCATGTTAGATTTTAAATATAACAAGAACATATCGCCGAATCTTCTTGCGTTCGCTAACCAGCAGCTAGCTGACGGCGATTCTGACATTCGTGCGGAAGACATTTTCAATAGTTTTTTCACCGTGCCGTTTGAACAATCTCTCGAGCAGATGGCCACGGATTACCTGGGTGATCAATCACGCTGGTTCGAACTCGTGACCGTTAACGACCTCAAATCGCCGTATGTAGATCTTTACGGTGTCAAGTCGTTGCTTACTGAAAACGCCAGCGGCAATTCAGTCCGAGTGCCCATAACTGAGCAAGCAAAGTTCCAAGTGGGAGCCAGTTTGAAAATAGGCAGTAGGATAGCACCGGAAGAAATACGGCAAGTAGAAGTCATAAGAGACAACAATGACGGAACTTTTTCGTTGTTTCTTTCTGGGAAACAAGATTTGGCCAAATTGAAATTGATCCATCTTGCTTATATTCGGGTGTACCAGCCAGAAACTATTACGGATTTCTCTTTCGTCAAAATCCCTGTTTCTGCTGTTGCACCCAACAGAAACATTCCAGAGCCCACTATCGGGGAATTAAAAAGACTGGATAAAGCGCTTTTAGCTTTCGGCGTTGACGTTGCTCGAGATGATAGATTCGGAGATTTGGTCATTTCAACAACTGGCGATTTAGCGATACAATATGGAATTGCCAACGTCCGACAAGCTGCGAGATCACTAATCAACACAGAACTGGGCTCGTTGCCGCTACACCGAAATTATGGCTTGCCTGAAACGGCTGGATTTGCTCTAGAAGGTGCGGATTCCGCTGCTAGAATTTCTACTATAATAGAAACAGCTATGAAACGAGATCCGCGATTTACTTCTGTAACTATTTCTGATATAGTCATTTCAGCAGAAGGACGAATCAGTATGTCTTTGGCGGTTTCGATCGCAGGTTCTAGTCAATTGATTCCATTGGCATTCGTCGTTTAACGAGGTAAAACGTGGCAGCACAGGTTAAGTCTGTTTCTACAATTCTGGCAGACATGATCCGAAAGGTTTTGCTCGAGACCAACATCACGGATGTTGCCGAAGGTTCCAACATTGGAACTATTCTTGAAGCTGCTGCATTGCAAGATTTCCAAAATCAACTTGCAGTTCTCAAAGTTCTTGAAAGTACAAACCTGCAAAGTTTGATAGGTACGGATTTAGACAGCAAATCCCAGGAAATGAACATTCCGAATGGAATTGGCGGAGTAGGCAGGTTTCCTGCTCGGCGTGCCACAGGCACAGTCAAAATTTCTTCTGCTTTCACCAAAAAAGCTTCAGCCATTTATATCGGTAAGCCCGCACCCTTCGCCACCTCTGTAAAGCTGTTTGTCCAAGATGCTTCCACCTGGCCTTCGAGCGGTTCGGTATATGTTGGCCGTGGTACGCAATCTGAAGAAGGTCCAATCCCATACACTTCGATTGTTAACAATTCTTCGTTCTTTACTTTGAATCTCGGAGTTTCGACTCCATTGGTCAATAACCACAACTATTCTGATTCGGTTATCCTGGCCCAGGGCGGCCTGCGCGCCGTTCCAGCAGGACTTCTTGTGTCGGCACCTGCTTCGGCAGGCAACGCTCCAGTTGAGTACACAGTAGACTTGGCTAGCCAGTTACTCGACGGTGAAGATTCTATTTCGGTCCCTGTTACTTGTTCGGTTTTCGGCGAAGAAGGTAATGTCGCTGGCGGATCTGTCAAGAATTTCGCCACCGTGCCGTTTTCTGGCGCGTCGGTTACAAACGAGACTTCGTTTGCTTCGGGAGCTTCTGCAGAAAAAGACGAAGCTCTTAGAACAAGAATCAAAAACTACGTCGCCACATTGGCGCGCGGTACTAAGACAGCAATCGCGGCCGCATTACTCGGACTTCGAGATCCAGAAACTGGCAAAACAATTATTTCTCTTAACATCGTCGAACCTACAAATCTGAGTTCACCGGCTAAGGCGTATATCGATGACGGTTCTGGATTCGAACCTGGTCTAATCGGCCAAGATTTCGAACAAATGCTTACAAATGCGGCTGGGCAGGAAGTTCTTTTCAGAACGTCTAATTTCCCAATTACTCCCTGCACGTCCACAGGTTCTCGATCTGCGCCTTATTCGTTGTCTGACGGCATGTTTATGGATGTTGCTCTAGATGGCGTTGTCGAGCGTTTTAGAATCAATACTGCAGATTACACCAACTTGCTTTCTGTTTCTACTTCAGAAATTGTACGTGCATTTAACTCGCAAGAAACAGTTTCTGGAACTCAAGATATTGGATTTCGCACGTCGAATGGCGGGCAATTTCTTTCTGTATTCGATCTTTCTGGTTCGGCTGAACGTCTTCAAGTTCTCCCAAGCGAATTGCAAACTATTCTGGGCATTCCAACTGACGAATTACGTCCAATCTTCCTTTACAAGAATAACGAACTTCTATCGTTCAAGGGCACTACAGGGTCGGTGCAGACTGCTGCTTATCCGTGGGCTTCTTTGACTTCTTCTGATTTGTTAAATGTAGGTATCAAAGTCGATGGCGTTGCACAGTATTTCACTGTCGACAATTCAGATTTCGCTCAATTTGCGGCTTCTGTCACTTCCGCCACATTAAATCAATGGGCTACGGTTCTAAGAACTAAAATCGCTGGGTTGAATATTTACTCTGGCGGCGGAAAATTAACATTTGCGTCATGGCAAGAGTTTTCTGCCAATGGTAGTGTCGAAATTCTTTCTACATTGCAGAACGGATCTCCATCCAGCTGGATTGGAGTTAACAAGCTTTGGTCCACTGCTGATGTTCTTTCTAAAGCTGGTTCCCAATCTGAATTTGAACTCAACCGGTTGAGCGGCCAAATCAAATTAAAAGAAAAACCAATTGTTGGTTCGAATATCACTGTGGCTTCGCGCAACACTAGATCTGAAATCAAAAGCAAAACGTCTCTAACTGGTCTGTTCGCTGTTGGACCAAATTCGTTTGGCCGAGCACGCTTGGTTGTGGCCGCAGATGGTGTGTTCGAAGTCCGGGCTGTTTCCGGATCGGGTTCTACTTCTATCACACCGTCGATTTTTTCTGCAAATAGCAATATTGTACGTCTTTTTTCGTCCGACACTGCTTTGTTCGCTACAATGAAATTGAATGATTTCTTGTACATATCTCCTGATTCGTCTGTGGCCAACAAAATGACTGCGCGATTGAATTCTTTCTATAGAATCAGGCAAAAAGGGTTAAATACCCGAAGCACTGCAGACACATTTATTAATTCAACATTGGAATTCGCAACTCCTGTTGGCGGTCTATGCACCGCGACTTTATCTACTTCAGGAAATCACAATTGTGTGGTTGGACAAAAAATTGATATTCAATCTCTTGTTTTAGATCCGGCGACCCCCGCGCTGCTGACTGTAACTCAAGCCATTCAGACGGTTACGGAAATAGTTTCAGGCACTCAATTGAAATTCGTGGTGTCTTATGCTGGTGCGGTTCCTGCTGGACCTAATATCTGCACAGCATTTGTTGTTGCGGATTCGTATATAGACATCGAAGTGTCTGATCTTCAGCGCGAAGCTTTTTTCGGGTTGTTCAAGAATTCAAAAGTTGCGTATTCGCTGCTTTCCAGCTTAGTCAATGTTGAAATCCCAAGACACGATATTTTGGGCGGGTTTATCAACGTCACGTCAGCTTCTGCCGCATTGTTAGCAATGTTCCCAGGATTATCTTTTGGTCCTAAAGCAGTTGCTTCGATCGTGAACGAGAATACGATTCAAATCGATTTAGGTCTCCCTGCCACTGGCGTAGTTATACCTGGCGCAGTTACTCTTGACGGGCAATACACTACCATTTATCCATCTTACGACATTTCCAGTGGAATGATTGCGGCATTTAAATGTGAAGGTGCAACCCCGCAAATCATTGATCTAGGCACGCTGCCTAACCAGACTGCCGATCAACTGATCGATTCTATCAACACTGCGGTTGGCGTTTCGGCTTATAAGATTTCTCCACGTCAAATTGCGATTCGTTCAGTTTCTTATGATTTCAAAATTTCGACTGTATCGATTCTTGCTACAACCGGTGCAGCTTCTGCTGTATTCACTCCTGTTGTCTCGTCGGCTATTCAGAGCCACGTCGCAAATAAAACTTCCCAGAATTCCAATTCGGGGGCTTTCAAGGTTCTAGGAACGAGACTTCCTACGACGGCATTACAATATTACCCAACAGCCGGCAGTTTGAGTTTCGCGCCTACGTTCACTTTAATCAAGAATGATTTTTCAAATCCAGACATTTCGGCAAGTGCAAGCATTGCTGCTTACCCTGTTGGATTGCAGGAAATTGGAATTTCAGGTCGTGAATACAATCATCACAAGCGGGTGTATAACAACAGCATTTCTGCGCCATTCGGCGGCTCCACTCGCGGCACCGACGTAATTCGCCCAATCAGCCAATCGATTAACGGCACGAACGTCGATTCGTCTTCTATGGGCTTGCGTCTGACTGATTTGCCTTTCAGCTTCACCGACAAATTAGTAATCCAAATGGATTTGGATGAAACTAATAAAACTACAGCTATCCCAATGTTCAAAAGAGCTCTGATTGAAACAATGCAACCTTTCGGCCAAGGTGCTGGTTCACAAATTGAGTTTACGCTCAAAGATCCCGACGATGAAATCACGCCAGGAACTCCGCGTCCCTTTTTCGAAGTCAATAGCCCATTCAAAGACTTTGATTATACGGATTTCAATATTCTCTTGAAGCCGACTCTCATCCACACTATTTATTCTTCTTTGCCTTTTGTCGGCAACCCTTCTGACGCCCTGCTTCTGAAAAGCACGCAATATGGTCCAGCCCACGAACTTCGTTTTTCAATCAACTATCCGACCAAAGCATCTCTGAATACGGTTGTGATAAATCACAGAACATTTGAAGAAAACGCAAAAACGATCGAAATTATTTCCGCTACAATCGGTTCTGGAGCCAAAGTCGTTGGTTCTGATTTTACTGGTATTTATTCTGTCACCCCGGCAACTTATACATCGCCAACTGGCGCATCAATTGTAAGCTTATCAGTCTCAGCTCTTAGCTTGAATTTGTCTGGTGTTTTCTTGATCGGCAATATTTTAAATATTGGCGCGAACCTGCCGTATTCTGGAGCATTCTTGATCATTGGGGTGCCGAACGCCGATACAGTTATAGTGTCTGCGCCTGGGATTAGATCTTCCCCTATGCCTGGAGTCGTTGTTTACGACGGTTCAATTGCACCATTAGTTTCTTATCCAGTCGGAACGAAAACTATATTAGACATCAAGACGGCAATAGACGCATATTTCCAAAATAACCCAGTTGTTACAGCTACTCTGACTGCGTCTACTGTCGCTTCGACGATTGTGCGATTCCCTACTTATCACACGCACGGGAATGCTACTGTTAGCAACGATCGTCCTAACATGGTTTCTTCGAACGAATATCATTCGAAGCGCGCCAATTTCGGTTCAATCGCCCACATTCACACGTATGATAAAGTCAACAACAAGATCATAGCTTTGGTCCAAAACGTCCAACCAGTGCTGCCACTGCAATCTGAAGCTATTTCCACTGGCTACCCTTTGAACTATGTCAACGAAGAATGCATGTTGATCCCAGCTACTGCAAAAGCATTAGAAAAATGGATGCAATTCACTGCAATCAGCCCATTTTTCATTCAGGGTTCGGTTGATCGGTCCCAGAATGAAAACGCTATCCAGTTGAGTTCTTTGAACCTTGGCTCTGCTGGGGCCGTAAGAGTAACTGGAGTATCAGCCAATACGGCTTCATCGGCTGTGAAATCAGCACCGTTCAAAGTAGGCGGCTCGTTGAAAATCCGTACCGACTTTGCTACTGCCCAAGCTTTCCCGAGAGACACGTTGATCCGCGTAGCCAACAAGACCGCAGCGCCTATTTACAGGGCTTATCGAACCATTCCGGCTTTGGATGGCGTGTCTAGCACCCCTACGCAAATCAATACGACTGATATTTCACAATGGTTTAGGAATTCTACTACCGTTGGGTATTCTCGCCCTGTAGCGAATACTGGACGGTTCACTTTCCGAAAGAGTGATTCGGGTCTGATTGGCGGAGAATCTATTGCGATCACTAAGGTCAGTCCTTTTATCGCCAAGCTTGAAGTTGTTTCTGGCCTAGGAGATTTTTCCACTAGAGTTGGCGACATGCTGATTCTGCGTGGTGCTTTTTCTGGCGCGGACGTCGCGTATACTTCGATTTTCAATCTTGCGAACCAATGCATTGGTTCTGCATCAGATATGGTAAATCAATATATTGGATATCCTGTAGTCCATATTGAATCTCCTACTGTAATCTATGTGATTGCCCCAAACGTCACAGCAGAAACTGTATCTGCTAGAGCGACGTCCTTCGCAGGCACTGTTACAGTTTCGGATAATGGCTTCGGTTTCATGCGTCTGAATGGGATTACTAACGCCAACCAATTTTCTGTCGGCGACATTGTAGAAATCAGCGGTTCGGCTATCCCGTCTTACAATTCCAGATTCAGGGTCACGCTAGTCAATTCAGCATCTAATTTCATCAATGTCACTGGGGTTTATACGTCTGCTTCTTCCGGCACATTAGTAGTTACACGCAAAACAACTGAATTCATGTTTGTTTCGTCTTTGAAATCTGAAAAGAATATCAAAACAAATTATCAATCTGGCGCTGTCAAGGCGGCCAACTGGAAAATTTCTGCGTCAGAATCGGTATTTTATAGAATCAAAGATATCGGCAATGGCTTCGGCTTTGCTGATTTCACGTTCACGACACATGACGACATGGAATTAGACGGCATGTCAGTGTCTTCTGATGATTGGATTGAATTCAGCAATGCCTTTAAAGCTGAGAACCGTGGCAGATTTAGAATCGTTGCCCACAACGGCAAAAATGGTTTCATTTTCAAAAATGATGCCATCATAGACGAAATTATTTCAATCGACGAAACAATCAACGATGGGAAAATTGGTTCACATTTGTGGAGAATTGGTCCTAAGTCCGACATCAATGTTTCTACTGCAGATAAGCGCCTCGTCAGAATATGGGACGGCGATTCGGTATTCGAACAGGATAGGATTTCTATCACTAACCCTGCTGCCGGAGTCACAGATTGGTTCGATGGAACAGCCATAGGTTCGTGGACCTTATCCAAAATTGGACTCGATAGAGATTTCGATGCTTTTTGCGAAGCTTCGATTCCTAATGTCACCTCTATTGCTAAAAATGTTTTCTTAGGAAATTCGGTAGGATCTGTATCTTTCACAGAAGGTGTCCCGTACGTGGGATACAAATGGGCGATTGGGTATGGACACAGTGATGTCTCGCAGAACGATGCAGAAATATTTGTGATGCCGCAAGTTATGGATTACAAAATTAATCCATCATATGGTTCAACTTTGAATTCTGAATTCAAGCTCGGCTTCGACGCCGAAACTTCAATCGGTGTGGACGGTTACAAATACTACGGCGGATTAATTTCTGAAGCTCACAAAGTGATTGATGGATCTTCTTCGAATGCTATTGCTTATCCTGGAGTTCGAGCAGCGGGTACTTCAGTCGAAGTACAAGCGCCTTTGATCAAAAGCATTACTATTGCTTTGCAAATCGAATCGAAAGACGGTGTATCTGTAAATGCAATTAAGAATCCTGTCAGATCGACTATTTCTACTTATATCAATGGTCTCGGCGTCGCTAAAGAAGTAGTGTTAAGCGAAGTCACGAAACGTATTCAAAATGTTCCTGGTGTGAAGAGTGTAGTAATTATTAATACATTGCCTCAAGCTGTCGATGGAGTTATAAAGGTAGGAAGCTTCGAAGTTCCTAGAATTTCTAGATCGGAAGACATCCTCATATGACAACCATAAAAGACTTTCTTCCGAATTCTTACAAGAGACCAGATTTGCCAAACATGGCTGGTATCTTGGCCGCCATTCGCACTGGTGATGAACATGTCATCAATTTGCTAACAAGCGCTCGTCGGCAGTTGTTTTTGACAAATGCAGAAAGCGGCTACCTAACCAATTTGGCTAACCAATTCGGATTTGCGATACCTCCCAATTCTGGTCTCGACCAGACTGGTTTCCGCGCTCTTGCTATCCCAGCCATTTGGTCGCCCAAGCAATCTATTCCAACGATCAATAGAATCACAGAGCTGTTCTATTCATCGGCTGTTTTGCACCCTGTGTTGACCGCGACCGTGTTAGACAAATACGTCTTGACAAATAACGACACTTTGTTGTTTGAAACAGAAGACGGCATTATTCCGATTCTGTTCGAAGCTATCAAATTCGCAGACATCACTAACGTCTCTGCATCTGAAGTTAGCTCCACTATCAATTCACAAGCAAACGGACAAATTGTTTCTGATATTGTTTTAGATAGAACTTCGCAAAGATATTTTGTTCGTGTAATTGGCAAGAATTTCGGTTCTGCTGCCAAGATTAGATGTATCGGGGGCTCAGCGCAAAATGTCATTAAATTCCAAGACATTGTTGCTACAACAATTGCACCTAATACCACCTGGAATGTGACTAAATTTGCCTCGGCTGTTTATTCCAATATTGTCAGATTCACATGGGATGGCATTGGGACTAATCCTGGTCTGTACGCATTAAATTTCAACGATAACGTATCTATTCGCGGCCTAGTAGATGGAGCATTCCAGCTATCTCTGCTAAATGGTTCCTTCAGACTGCTAAATGTCGGTGCAGATTATTTTGAAGTAGAAAATCTATATTTTCCACATTCTGGGATTTCCTTTGTTCAGGTTCTTCAGAATCAAATAGTATTCACTTCTCAAGAATACCGAACTTTGTTTGACAATGAAGAATACGCAATCGTTTCAGAAACTAGCCCAGGCGTCTTAGATGTTTCTATT
>Ga0163155_10005886_pt1 | contig 12080 bp, 17 predicted proteins | sample OliLakLV19SP4G1_FD_148611 | JGI IMG/M metagenome (GOLD analysis project Ga0163155, IMG submission 148611) | Freshwater microbial mat bacterial communities from Lake Vanda, McMurdo Dry Valleys, Antarctica - Oligotrophic Lake LV.19.SP4.G1 | ecosystem: Environmental > Aquatic > Freshwater > Lake >...
ATCGTCTCCGGCGCCGGCTGCCCCCGCCGCCGCCGGAGACGATATGGACTTCACTGCCAAGCCTTGAATGGGCTTTTCCCCGGGCCAAGCTGGTCGTTTCCATCTGTCGCGGGAGCGCGCGAATCTGGCCGTTCCCGGCAAAGCCCTTGGGGTGGAATGCTGCATCGCGGTATCATCGCGCCCTGATACCAGTATTTCCCGTAATAAAAGCAAATGAGCGGCGGCGTGCGCCCAGCCTGGATTGAACATGGACTTTGACCTGCAAATCGGCAAGTACACCGTCAAGCGAATGCTTGGCAAGGGCGCTACCGGCACCGTCTATCTTGCCTATGACGCGTTCTCGGGCGCCGAGGTGGCGTTAAAGACCATCGAGCCCGAGGTCTTTTCCGACCCCGAGTTCGGTTCGATTTACCGCTCGCAGTTTCTCAATGAAGCCTCGCTTGCCGGCAAGCTCAAGCACCCGCACATCGTCGCCATTCTGGACGCGGTGGTCGGCGAGGACTCGGGCCACATCGCCATGGAATACGTGCCCGGCGGCGACTTGTCCGAGCATGTGCGTGTCGACAAGATGCTGTCGGTCGAGGATGTGGTGCAGGTCGGCTTCAAGTGCTGCTGGGCGCTCGACTACGCCTTTCGTGAAGGCATCGTCCATCGTGACATCAAACCCGCCAACATCATGTTCATCGGTGGCACCGAAGTGAAAATCGCGGATTTTGGCGCCGCGCTGCTGCGCAAGACGCAGGTGGTGCAGACGGCCAACATCGGCTCGCCCTATTACATGTCGCCGGAGCAATTGTCGGGCAAGGAACTGACGCTGCACAGCGACATGTATTGCCTCGGCGTGGTGTTGTACGAATTGCTCACCGGGCAGCGGCCGTTCAACGCCGGCAACATGGAAGACCTGGTCAAGAAAATCCTCAACGACGCGCCGGTGCCGCCGTCAAAGCTGCGCCCCAGCCTGTCGCCGTCAATAGACAAGATCGTGTTGCAGGCGCTGGGCAAGCGGCCCGAGCATCGCTATCCGACCTGGGCCGATTTCGCAGCCGACCTGTCGGCGGTGGCGCAGTTCATGAGTGCATTGGATACCGTTCCCGACAGCGAAAAATTCATCGCCCTGAAGCGTGTCGCCATGCTCAACACGCTGACCGACGCCGAGACCTGGGAACTGGTCAAGGCCGGCAACTGGACGCGCGCCGAGCCGGCGCAAATCCTCATCACCGAAGAGCAGTCCGGCCAGAGTTTTTTCTTCCTGGCGCAGGGCCAGGTCAAGGTCACGCAAAAGGGCCGGCTGCTCAACCTAATCGACCACGGCGAATGCGTCGGCGAGATGGGTTATATCCGCGGCGGTGAAATGACGCGCCAGGCGACGGTCAGCACCATGACCAAGTGCACCCTCGCCGAATTCGAACCGGCGGCGCTGGCGCGCATGAGCGTGGGCGCGCAACTGCACTTCACGCGCGCACTGGCGAGCAACCTCGTTGACCGCCTCGCGCTGGCCAATTCGCGCATCAAGTAAAGCGGCTTTTCTGCAATGCCATAGGCTGGAAATGCCCGACTGGCGCGGGTTTCCAGCCTATTGCCCCTTACGGGCAGACCCTCCGCGGCAAGCTGATAGCGCGCCGCCGGCTGCTCTATGCGATTGAGCGGCGACTTCACGCCGCGCCCGCCCTTGTTCATGACGTGGGTGTAGATCATCGTGGTCTCGACGCTGGCATGACCGAGCAGCTCCTGCACGGTGCGAATGTCGTAGCCATTCTCCGAGCAAGTGTGTGGCAAAGGAATGGCGCAAGGTGTGGCAGCTTATGTGCTTGGCAATGCCGGCCGGGCGTGCCGCCTGCTTTAACGCCCGCCCGGGCACATCGTCATAAACATGATGCCGCCTGATCACGCCAGAGCGCGGATCGACAGACAGCTTGCGCGACGGAAACACGAACTTCCAACCCCATTCGCAGGCGGCGCGCGGATATTTGCGGACCAGCGCATCAGCTAGCTCGACATCGCCGAACCCGTCAGCAAGGTCTTTTTCATGCCATTCCCTGACGCGCACAAGATGTTGCTTGAGCGGCATGAGCAAAGCTTCGGGCAGCATCGTGACACGGTCCCTGGCACCCTTGCCATCCCGGATCAGCACCAGCCGATATTCAAAATCGACGTCCTTGACGCGCAACTTCAAACACGCGCGCAAGCGCAATCGGGCACCGTAGATCAGACTTGCCATGAGCCAGTGGGTCCCCTCCAGGCGCGCCAGGAGGCGTTGCGTTTCGGCGGCGGTCAGCACGCTCGGCAGTCGCGCCGGGCGCTTGGCGCGGTCAAGATCATCAAGCCAGGCCTGCGGGCGGACGAGCACCTCCTTGTAGCGAAACAGCAGCGCCGAGAGCGCCTGATTCTATGTGGCTGCGGCTACGCCGCGCTCCCTGGCAAGGTAGTTGAGAAAAGCCGTGACCCCGGCCTCGCCAAGATCACGCGGATGCCGTTTGTCGTGGAAGTAGATGAAGTGTTTGATCCAGTGGACATAGGCATCCTCGGTGCGCAGGCTGTAATGCCGTCGCCGGATGAGGTCCCGCACCTGATCGAGCAGCCACGGCGGTCGGGCAGCATCGTCCGTTTTTATAGTATGGTTACGCATCGCGCCATCCGAATCACAGGAATTTTTTATGCCATACTGCTTTTGACGTATTGATCTTGCGGAAGGATGACAGCGAAATGCGCGATCTGACGCTTTGCATTCCGTCGTTTCGGCAACCTACTTCGTCAGGCAGCTGAACAAATGCCACGCTCATACGCCCGCTGCCCGAACACAATCAATACTGTGCTTGCTTTCCGTCAAGCACAGACTACTTGGAGAAAGATATGACAGACAAGAAAAGTGTCCTGGTGATTGGGCTGCAACCAACACTCATCGATTTCTCTGACCCCGACTACGCGGCTTATCCTGGCATGGACGCGGCGAAGGTATCGGCCGGCCTCAAAGCCTCTGAAGGCAGCTTGACTGACCGCGGCTACGACGTGCAAATGTGCTTGACCGATTTTGGCGAAACTGCTGAGGCAGTTGTTCGAGACCAACTGGAGCAGAAGCGGTTCGATTGCATCCTCATCGGGGCGGGCATACGAACGATCGCAGGAAACTTCCTATTGTTTGAAAAGTTGATAAACGTCGTGCACGCGCACGCTCCTCAAGCCAAGCTGTGCTTCAACACTAAGCCGACTGACACAGCTGAGGCAGTACAGCGCTGGCTTTGAAATGCAAGACGACTTTGTGCTTTCGCGAGGCACAGCTGCCTAACCCTTCCATCGAGCGGACATCCGACAGCGGGCCTCGCCCACTGTCGGCTGCCGCGCATGTCAAACGTTCGGCCCCTGCCTGAGCGTCTGGCTCCTTCGGGGAAGGGTTCTTGTGCCAAGTACGCCAAAGGCGTATATTGGCGGCAATGTTCACCTTCATCGAATCATCCGCGTTCGAAGCGATTCGCCCGGTCTATCTGGACGACGATGAGTTTGCTGAGCTTCAGCAGTTCATGATGCGGGCCCCCGAGTCCGGTCAGCTCGTTTCCAGGTCCGGTGGTGTGCGCAAACTGCGGTGGAAGCGTCCGGGCATGGGAAAGCGCGGAGGGCTTCGGGTGATCTATTTTATGCAGTACTAGCCGAACCAGTTTTGGATGCTGTCCATTTATGCCAAAGCGAAGTTGGACAATGTCCCTGGACATATTCTGAAAAAGTTGTTGGAGGCATTCCAAAATGGGTAAAAAGCTGACTGGGGAAGCGTTGGCAAAGTTCGAGGCCGAGCGCGATGTGTGGAAGGAAGTCTTGGAAGGAGTCAAAGAAATCAAGGCGGGCGGCGGAAAACGCTCGAAGGTTCGGCCTACGTTGCCGGTCGTAGACCTGAGGCTCAAAAGCGGGCTATCGCAAGTGCAGTTTGCGGCCGCGCTAGGTGTTTCAAAACGCACCCTGGAGCAATGGGAGCAAGGGCGTCGCGAGCCATCCGGTGCCGCGAAGCAGCTGTTGAAAATCGCGGAACGCCATCCTGAAGTTCTGATTGAGGTTGCCGCCTGATCTGCTGTGCCGACGAAGGCCAGCGAAATACTGCGAATGCTTGGTGTCGACGGTTGGTCTCAGGTGGCAACGCGTGGCAGCCACCGACAATTCAAACGTTCAACCAAGCTTGGCCGTGTAACCGTACCTGGAAAGCCAGGCGACGACTTGGCACCTGGCACACTGAACAGTATTCTGAAACAGTCTGGTCTCAAGAACTGAGGCTCAAATGCGCTACGCCGTTGTGATCGAAAAGGCCGAGGGCAATTACTCCGCATACGTACCTGATCTACCGGGGTGTGCAGCCACGGGCGAGACTGTGGCGGAAACCAAGTCGCAAATCCGCGAAGCGATTGAATTTCATCTCGAAGGCATGCGCAAAGATGGAATCGCCATTCCGCAGCCGGCAAGCCGCGTGGAGTACATCGATATTGCGGCATAACCGGGCAACGCACCGGACGCGCAGCGAGCATCGTGCGTCGCATAGGCCAGTGCGTGCGCGCCGGTGGTTTTCACGTTAGACAGCTGTACGGAATGCAGCTTGACAGGCCACAATTCATAAATACAATGTACTTATGATTGCGTTTGAATGGGATCCGGCAAAGGCTGCTGCCAACGTCAAGAAACATCAGGTCTCCTTCGAGGAGGCCAAATCTGTCTTCTTCGACGAATTCGCCACTCAGTTCTTTGACGAAGATCATTCACTGAACGAAGAACGTTTCCTGATATTGGGTATGAGTTCTGGCACCAAGTTGCTGATCGTATGCCATTGTGAACATCAAAACGGCGAAATTATTCGCATCATCTCGGCCCGCAAGGCAACAAAGCGCGAAAGCGCGTTCTATCAAGGTGGCTAAACATGAAAGCTGAATATGACCTCTCCAAACTGAAATCCCGCAAGAATCCGTATGCCTCAAAATTGAAGAGGCCCGTCACCATGCGATTGTCAGAAGATGTTGTGGAGTACTTCAAGGGGATGGCTCAAGAAGCCGGCGTTCCGTATCAGAGCCTTATCAACCTCTATCTGCGCGACTGTCTTGCACACAATCGAAAAGTCCAAATCAAGTGGCCACAAGCTGTCTAGCTCGACGCTCCAAAGGGACGCCCCACAAGCGGCGCGCCCTTGAGCCCGGACGTTAGGTTTCCGGGTACGCCATCCGAAGTCCCAGGTGAGTCGCGAACGCTTCGAAGTCCCGGGCAGAATGCAGTAGCGTGTGACCGTCCTCAATGCATCTCGTCGCAATGATCGTGTCGATCGTCTTACGGACGGTGATTCCCAGCGCCCGCAAGATTCTGAAGTTCTTCGCCGCCTGGACCGCGATCCCGCCTCCACCCAGTTCAACCATGGTGAACGCATCGAGCGTCTTCCTCGCCAAGTCAAACTCACGATCGTTCCGGAAGCCTTGAAGCACCTCCGTCAATATGAGGTCGCCCACCGCGAGTCGCTCCCTATCAAGCAGTGAGTCGAGTAGTTCTACTTGGGGGGTCTTCGCTCCTCGAAAGAAGTCGATCCAGACGCTGGAGTCCACGAGAATCACTTGTCTGACCTCATTGCCTCAAGATCGCCTTCCCAGGTAAGCTTCCCTCTCAATTGCCGCGCCTGCGCTTGTTTGCTCAGTTGAACAAGGGTCCGGAGTCCGAGTTCTACGGCTTCCCGCTTTGTCTTCGCACCAGTAAAACGAAGGGCGTCTTTCATGAGTTTGTCGTCAATGACAATGTTGGTTCGCATGGTGTGTATCTCAAGGTCGCAGTGTACACACTGTACCCCGTTCTCCAGACAGCAGAAACCTAACTTTAGCTGCTGCGGACGTGCCGCCAGCACCATGCAAATTCAACCCCCGTCCTGGTCCGCCGCAGAACAACACGTTCGGCGTCGTAAACCCTGCCGGATAATCGATGAATCGACTTCGAGTGGGATTCCGCCAAAGCGGCGGCAAACGTCGCAAAACGCGGCGTTTCATTTGAAGACACGAAATCCGGGTCAGAGTCACATTCCCCGCGCGCGCGCCCTGCGGTCGTACCGTCCCGCGCCCCACCTCTAACGCGGGCGATCAAGCGCGTCGTCGCGCAATGCGCTGCGGACCGTGTCCGTGTGCCGGAGTCCGATACGGATCAATCCAGCGCGTTCGATCCGATTGTATAGAATGCCGGCATTTGTCACCTGTCGCGGATTGGGGAATGGCATGCTGATACTGACCATCGGTCTTGTGGTTTTTCTGGGCGTTCACCTGTTGCCGGTTGTTCCGGCGGCGCGGACGGCGCTGCGCACACGCCTTGGCGAGAACGCTTACAAGGGCATGTTTTCCGCGCTCTCCGCGCTTGGCTTCGTGCTGATGGTTGCCGGCTACGCCCATGCCCCGCGCGGTGAGCAACTGTTTGCGCCGCTCGCAGAAGCGCGGATGTTGGCGCCCCTCGCCATGATCATCAGTTTCATCCTGCTGGCGGCTGCCAACATGAAAGCGCACCTGCGGCGCGTGCTGAAACATCCGATGCTGCTTGGCGTCGGCATCTGGGCGACAGTGCACCTGCTCGCCAACGGCCACCTCAAAGCCAGCCTGTTGTTCGGCGCATTCCTCGCCTACGCGTTGCTCGACATTGTGTCGGCCACGCTGCGCGGCGCCGGTAAATCCTTCGAGCCGCAACTCAAGCACGACTTCATCGCCGTTGCCGGCGGGACGGTGACGGCGCTTGCCTTCATGGGCCTGCACCGCTTGCTGATCGGCGTGCCGGCGGTGCGCTGGGGTTGGTAGCGCGGCTGGCGCCACGGTGTACGGGTCGGGTACAGGCTGGAAACCCGCGCCCAGCGCGGCTTTCCAGCCTGTACCACGTAAAATCAGTGCACCATCAAACGCAAGATCAGGACGGCTGCCACAAATCGCTGAAGCCGGTGGCGACGACCTTGTCGTAGGCGACATCATGCGACAGCAGGCCGATGTCTTGCGCAAAGCGGTTCATGCTGGCGATCTTGGCCGGCGGCACGCTGGCGTCGTAGAACGGCGCGTCGCGCCGGATCAGGTCGGCGATCATTTCGGCCTCGGCTGCGGGAAACAGTTTTTTGGCGATCGGCGTGGCACAGGCGGGGTCGGCGGCGAGGGCGCGCTGTGCGCCGGTGATGGCGCGTATGGATGCGCGCGCAAGGCCGGGGTTTTCGGTAACCAGTTTTTCCGTGCTGACCCAGGCGGCGAAGCAGTAATCGATGGCGCCGGGCGGGCCGTCGCCGCGGCGCGCATCGAGCACCAGCGTGCCGATGCCGCTTTTCAGCGCGACATCCGATCCCATGCCGTTGGCCCAGAACGCATCGATCTCGCCGTTCTCGAGGGCCTTGGCGGCGCTGACGCCAAAGGACACGCCGGCACCGGCGGCGGCCGGGATGGGACCGATTTTCACGTCGGTGTCCGGGTTCATGCCGATTTGCGTCAACATGCGGCGCAGGCCGTCCACCGGGCCGGGCGCCGCGCCGATGCGCAGGCCGCGCACCGCCGCGAGGTCGCCGCGCTTGACCTTGAGGTCGGCGCGCACGATCAGGAACCAGTACATGTTCTGCGACAGCGCACACAAGATGCGCGAACCGGCCCAGTCCTTGAACGCATACAGTGGCGCGTGCGAGGCGCCACCGATGAAGTCCCATTTGCCGTCGTGCAACTCCTGGTAGGCGCGGGTGACCGGGAACACCAGTTCGAGCGTGGCGTCAAAGCCCTCTTTTTTGAACAGGCCCAGTTCCACGGCGGCGATGGCGGGAAAATACGACGGGGACACGAGGTCCGGAATGGCGACACGTACGGTCATGAAGGCATTTCTTTCTGGTTGGGATGCGGCTGTGCGAAGGCACCGCAGACAAAGCACGGAAGGTTTGAACTTGAAAGTTCGCTCGAAATGATACACGCTTGCAAGCTAATTGCATCGACGTCCAAGTCTTTTGGCAAACCCATCGGCAAACCCATCCGCATATTCACCCACATTAACGCAACCTGAAAGCACAGCGCATTCATGCCCACCAGTAAAGCAGTTCATATCGGCGTCGTCGGCGCCGGTCCCGTCGGCGTCGTCGCGGCGATCGCCCTGATCAAAAACGGTTTCAAGGTCACACTGATCGAAGCCGAGGCGGCCATTGATCACGGACCGCGCGCCGCCACGACGCACCCGTCCACACTTGAAATGCTGGCCGAGCTTGGACTGGTCGAAGAGTTTCAGGCACTGGGCCTGGTGGCGCAGCACTTCCAGCACTGGGATGGTACCGCCATGACGCTGCAAGCGACTTTCGATCATGAAGTGCTCAAGGACGAGACGCCGTTTCCGTATGTGGTGCAGACCGAGCAGCACAAGCTGGCCGAACTGGGCCTGCGCCGCCTGGCGAACGAGGACGCGGCCGAGGTCTTGATGGGCACGGCGGTGACGGCGATCAGCCAGGACGCCGATGGCGTTACGGTCGAGCTCGACCAGGCCGGCGCCACCGACCGCCGCGTATTCGACTACCTCATCGGCTGCGACGGCGGCCGCAGCACCGTGCGCAAGTCCATGGACATCGAATTCGAGGGCTACACCTGGCCCGAGCGCTTTCTGGTGCTGACCTCGCTGTTTGACTTTGAAGCCGCCCTCGGCTGCAAGTATCGCTGCTACATCGCCCATCCGGACGAGTGGGCCAACCTGTTCAAGGTCATGGGCGATGACATGAAGGGCCGCTGGCGCGGCGTGTTTCGCGCCGGTGAAAACGAAACCGACGAAGAGGCCTACAGCGATGCCTCGGTAATCAGGCGCTTTGCCCAGGTCATAGACGATCATCCGCTGGACATGGTGGTGCACCGGAATATTTATCGTGTGCACCAGCGCGTTGCAAAATCATTTCGCAAGGGCCGCGTTTTCCTTGCCGGTGACGCCGCCCACGTCAACAACCCGGTCGGCGGCCTCGGCCTCAACTGCGGCATCCACGACGTCATGGAACTCGCCGACACGCTGTCACAGGTGAGCACCGGCGCGGCCGATGCCGCCCTGCTCGATCGCTATGAACGCCGCCGCCGCCCGCTCAATATCGAATACGTGCAGCAGCAGACCATCGCCAACAAAAAACGCCTGGAGGAGCGCGACCCGGCGCAGCGCCAGGCCAATTTCGACGACATGCGCCGCATCTCCGAAGACCCGGCGCGGCACAAGCAATTCCTGCTGCGCACCTCGCTGATAGAGAGCGTGCGCAAGGCGGCGAAAATCGCCTAGCCTGCATTGACCAGGCCGGCGGCAGACGCGCCGGACACCATCGCCGGACCAAAACGCAGACGGGACGCAAGCACATGCCAAGAGCACTGATAACAAACATCGGTGAATTCTTTACCGGTGACCTCGCTGCGCCAACATCGACCGCGCGCTCAATGCTGATCGAGGACGGCCGCGTTGCCGTGCTCGACCCGGCGAATCCGGGCGAGTGCGAGGTGGTCATCGATGCCATGGGCAGCGCCGTCATGCCGGGCATGGTCGATGGCCATGTGCACCCGGTGTGCGGCGAGTGGACGCCGACACAAAACGCCAGCGGCTGGATCGGCAATTACCTGAACGGCGGCACCACCACGATGATATCGGCGGGCGAATTGCATCTGCCCGGCCTCGACCCCGGACTGCTGACGGCGGAGATCGTCACTTCGCTCGCCATCGTCATGGCGCAAACCACCGGCCGCGTCCGCTGGAGCGGCGCCAAGCTGATCGCCGGCACGGTGCTGCTGGTGCCGGGCATGACGCCTGAGCACTTTGACCGTGTTGCCGCGCACGGCAGCAAATTCGCCAAGTTCCTGTTCTATCCACTCGACGAAAATCCCGCAGAAGCAAAAAACTATGTGCGCTGGTGCCGCGAGCGCGGCATGCGCACCAAGGTGCATACCGGCGGCGTGTCGCGCTCTGGCTCGTCGCAAATGTGCGGTTACGACATCTTGTCGTGGCTGCAGCCGGACATTGCCGCGCATGTTTCGGGCGGCCCGATTCCGATGAGCGATGAGGACCTCGATCGCGTCGTTGACGAGACCGAGTTCGCGCTGGAGATTTGCTCCTCGGGCAATTACGGTTCGACCGCGCGCGCAGTCAAGCGTCTGGTGGCGCGCGGCCGCCTCGACCGGCTATGCCTTGGCACCGATACGCCGGGTGGCACCGGTGTCATTCCGCGCGGCATGTTCAAGAACATCCTGTTCCTGACCTCGATCTGCGGGCTGTCGCCGGCCGAGGCCATCGCCGTCGGTACCGGCAACACGGCGCGTGCGCACGGCCTCGATAGCGGCATTCTGGCGCCGGGGCGTCCGGCCGATGTGGTGGTGTGCGGGCCGGTCAAAGGCTCCAAGGGCAAGACCCTGGCCGACGCGGTCGGACATGGCGATTTTCCCGGCATCACCCATGTGCTGGTTGACGGCGTGCCGGTGGTGCTCGGGCGCAGCCACCAGACGCCGCCGCCCGAGCATGCGGCGAAGTTCCTTTGCTGCAATCTTGGCTGGCTGTCCGCAGGTGCGGGTTCAGGCTCGGCGCACAACCTCAAATAGCCCGCATCTCAACAATAAGGATTCGCACCTTTTCCCTCACCCCAACCCTCTTTCCCCGGGAGAGGGTTGGGGCGAGGGAGATTTTTGCGATGCGGTCCAGCCCGCTGGCCTCTTACTCGGGCTTGATGCCGGCGTCGTCGACGATTTTCTTGTACACGCTGTAGCTTTTTGAAATCGACTCGGCAAAGGCTTCCTGTGTGGCGACGCCGGCTTCAAAGCCGGCGGCCTCGAGGCGCGAGCGCACGTCGGGAAACTCCAGCGCCTTGCCGACCGCAGCGTTGAGCTGGCGCACGATGGGCAGCGGCAGCCGCGCCGGCCCCATCAGGCCGATCCAGGTGTCGGGCGTGGCGAAGCCGGGCACGCCGGCCTCGGCCACCGTCGGCACTTCGGGCACGGCCTTGGAGCGTGTCGATTCCATCATTGCAATCAGCCGCAGCTTGCCGGTGCGCACGTGCGGGATGACGTTGGACAGCGTCAGAATACCGACCTGGATCTGTCCGCCGAGCAAGTCGGTGGTCGCCTGCGCGCCGCCCTTGTAGCCGATGTGCGGCATGTCCATGCCGGTGGCCTTGTTGAGCTGCAGCCCGCCGAGGTGTTGCGCCGTGCCGGTCCCCGAGGTGCCGAAAAAAATCTTGCCCGGATTTTTTTTCACCTGCTCGATCAGCTCTTTCAGCGTGTTCGCCGGAAACGACGGATGCACGACAATGGCCTGCGGGAAGGTCGCAATGATGGCGACCGGTGTGAAGTCCCTGATGTTGTCAAAAGGCAGGTTTTTGATGAAAAACGGCGAGGTGGTGTGCGGCGGGCTGACGGCGAGCAGCAGGGTATAGCCGTCGGGCGCGGCCTTGGCCACCACGTCCGCGCCTATGGTGGCGAGACCGCCGGGGCGATTGTCGATGATCACCGGCTGGCCCAGCGCCTCGCTGATGCGGTTGCCGGCGGCGCGCGCAATGGTGTCGGCCGCACCGCCCGGCGCGAAGGGCACGATCAGGCGCACCGGTTTTGTCGGATAGCTTTGCGCCAGCGCCAGCAGCGGCGCGAGCAAAATGGCGAAGACCCAAAGGCGGATGGTTTTCATGCGAGCGTCCTGTTCTGGTGGATTCATTGCGGGGGACCCGGCGGCAGCGGATGGTCCGGCAAAGACTAGAGCAACACGCGCCGAATCGCAATCGGCAGCAAATCGCTGTGCGCAATAAACCCAAGCCTGAGGCTTTTTGGCTCCTGCCGCCGCTAGATGACGCGCCGACCCTCGCGCCAGCCGGCGACGACCACCGGCACGCCGGAGAACTCGCGCACGCGGATGAAATCGGCGCCCAAGCCGGGCGCGATGGCGCCGCGCCCGATTATCCGGGCCGGCAGCGCACTGACAGTCCAGAATTCACAATGCCGATTCACGCTGCGGGGAACGAAGACATTTTCCTGACGGCAGCCTCGCGCGTGATGATCCGTTTTTCACTAAGGTAAACGGGTAAACGGGTAAACGGGTAAACGTGTACACGGGTACAGCGCAAACACCCGGGCGAACGTGCCGTAGCTGCGCGG
>Ga0163155_10005888_pt1 | contig 12076 bp, 9 predicted proteins | sample OliLakLV19SP4G1_FD_148611 | JGI IMG/M metagenome (GOLD analysis project Ga0163155, IMG submission 148611) | Freshwater microbial mat bacterial communities from Lake Vanda, McMurdo Dry Valleys, Antarctica - Oligotrophic Lake LV.19.SP4.G1 | ecosystem: Environmental > Aquatic > Freshwater > Lake >...
CTATAAGGGGTTGGTGAAGGGGATACGATCTACGTAGTATTTTTATGATTTTGATCAGGTAGTAAAATAAACGTGAGAAAAAGTTTGGTCGTAAAGTTACGAATAGCCTATCTTAACAATATTATTTGTGTGAGAGAAATATAACCTGTCCTCATATCCTCTTAAAAGATCAGCATTCAATTTCCTGAAATCGCTGCATCCAATCCTTTAAAATACTTTTTTTAGTGCCGGAGTTTTGCTCCAGGAAACTTGTTTTATTTGTAAACCATTATAACTGTTTTATAACCTTAACCAAAACGGCAGTATGAATATTCATTTAACAATCTTTGCTTCGCTGGCATTATTTATCCCGGCAAGTTTATTGCGAACAGCTCATTCCCCTCCCTGATCTCCTGTTTCTATATATACTAAACCATTATGACCACTAAATATAATCTTAATCAAAAAAACTTTCAAGTATGAAAAAATTTCTAAACTTTATTTGTACCAAGGTAACTAGTTTGCTTATTATGTTCCTTGTCTTATCAGCAACAAGTTCGTTTGGCCAATGCAGATTCCTTAACGAAAACTTTAATGTAAACCCGGTTTTATCTCCAACAAACGTTAATAATACCTGGTATCCTGACCGTTACCCGCCAGCAGGTTTTACTTCTGCTGTTTTAGCAGGTAATAATGTATTAAAAATATCGATTGATGGAATAGCAGATGGTGCATTAAACCGCCCTGGAGGCCAACAAGGCACATTTTACAATACACAAGGCCGCAAATTCAATCAATGTGGTGGATGTATTACCAAGTCAAAAGCAGACCTGTATATACCAGCAGATTGGGCAACCAAACACAGAAGATCAGACATGTGGGCTACTGCCTTTAACATTACCAATAACGTAACCATTTTTCCAATAATTGGATTCCGTAATCCTGATGCAGTTTCTCCTGGAATTTATTTTTGGGACGGGAATGTAGGTTGGGTAAATACAGGTGTTGCAATTACTTACGATTCGTGGTATAATCTTGAATTTAGACTTGTTGGAGCAAACTTGGAATATTTAGTAAATAATATTGTTGTGGGAACCATAGCTTCAGGTGGTTCTACTTATCTGGGCGATATAATCATGCAGGCATATAATTTTAATGATCCTACTCTTCTAGCAATCAATCAAAGTGCAGACTCGTATGATGCATATTGGGATAATCTGATTACTTCTACTACAAATGGAAATGTGGTTATCAACACCAATACAAATGAATATTTCTGTTCTATTCAATCAGCAATAAATGCGACAAATACTTTAAACGGACATACTATCACCGTTGGAGCAGGAACATACGCCGAAAATGTAGTAGTAAATAAATCACTCACCATACTTGGCCCTAACAACCTCATCTCACCTAATACAGGTGTCCGGGTAGCGGAAGCAATTATAACCGGAGGTTTGACTGTTGATAATGCAGCTTCCAAAACAGTGAACATTGAAGGGTTTAAATTTGTGACGGTTAGCAGCCCAATGAGTTATAATGGAAATGGGGCGGGTACAATCAATGCAAACCTGACTTTTAATAAAAATATAGTTAATGCAAATTCTGGTCAGTTGGTTGTATTTACAGGAACAGCTACGAATACTGCCACTGTTGTTGTTGATGATAACCTGTTTCAGGGTATGGCAAGTAATGCTATGCAAATCGGGCCGGGGGCTCCTTCGCATGGCGCAGTAACAACAACGATTACTAATAACACGATAAACACTACCGTAAATTCGGGCATTAATACGGACGGAATAACATCCTCATTAATCAGTGCCAATTTAATCAGTAATACAACACAGCAAGGCATTCAGGTAGCTGGTGCAGCCGGCAATGTTACCATTTCGCAGAACGTAATAACTAACTCCAATACATCGGGGGATGTAAACAGAGGTGGTATCAGGCTAAGAGGCGGATCTTATACGGGACCTGTTACCGTCATTAATAATATTGTTTCTGGTTCTGTAAATGGTGTGATTGTGCCAACAGGCGAAAATATTACCGGCAAGGCGATTACAGTTAATAATAATAATTTGTCAGGAAATACTTTTGGAGTTAAAAATGCAGGTACTGGTGATTTGAATGCTACCTGTAACTGGTATGGAACGGCAAATGCAGCTGTTGTTGCTACAAAAGTTTCAGGGAATGTTACTTATGTACCTTATCTCTCCAGTGGTACCGACGCCAGTCCTGCCGTCGTGGGTTTCCAGCCTGCAGCGGTTTGTGCTGCCTGCACACTGTCTTCTGTCTCACTGGGTAACAACAGGTATATATTCTTTGGTATTCCAGGATTGCCCGGAGCTAGCGGAACGTTAACACCGATTATCACAGATGGGTTGGCACCGTTTAGTTATAACTGGTCAGCAAGTACCGATCCATCCGTTAGCGCTTTGACTGTAGCTTCTGTTACACCAACAGGCTACACGGATGGTCAGGCTTTTGACTATACCGTAATAGTTACAGATGCAAACGGTTGTACAGCTACTGCAACAGTTAACATTACTTATTTCAATATCAACTGTTCAAGCAACGGTAATAATGTTAAAGTAAAAGTTTGTCATATACCGGGAGGTAACCCAACCAATTGTAAAACTATCTGTGTATCCATCAATGCATACCAGGCGTTGTTGAACAATGGTTCTTATCTGGGTAATTGTTTACCGAATTGCGAAGTGCCTGCTACCCGGGGTGTTGTTGATATTTCAAATTATATTGTAGGTAACCAGGACTTTAAGGTGAAAGTGTTCAACAATCCCACAGAAACTTATTTCAGGCTTTATGTTTCCGGCGATCTGTATGAAAAAATCAGCATCAGGGTATCGGATATGTATGGAAGAGTGATAGAGCAAAAGCAAAATATAAATTCAGACGAGGAAATAAGAATTGGTGATCGTTATGTTTCCGGATTGTATATAGTAGAAGTGGTTCAGGGCATGAGCAAGAAGGTGATAAAACTTGTAAAACAGTAATAGAGAAATTATGAGTTCAATTTTTGGAAGGAGGTTGTTGAAAGACGGCCTCCTTTTTTATTAGCAAATCACAAAAACACATGAATTGATATTTTAGAAACCTATAATATGGGAATGAAAAAGGTTTACTGTAATATGGGTAAAAAAATAATGAAACGAAGGGGCAGTCAGTTGCTGTAAATACCTAATCCTGTCAAATAAGTGTCTGATTAAATTTTCAAAAAACCATCCGGAAATGTACTAGTAAGTTATTAAAGATTAAGAGAAGCTCAGATTAGATTTTCATGATAATAACGCAAAGAAAAATTTCTTTTAAAAAAGCTGGAGTACTAAAAATAAAAAAGGCATCCCGGAATGGAATGCCTTTCAAATAATTTGTTTAATCTATTTATTTAGCTGCATTGGCTTTTCTTGCCAATTTGCTCTTCAGGTTAGCCGCCTTATTCTTATGAATAACATTGCGCTTAGCCAGTTTATCGATCATGGCAGCCACTTCAGGGAATTTTTCGCCCATTTCTTTTCCTTTAAGAACTTTCAGGTCACGGATAGCGTTACGGGTAGTTTTACCGTAGTACTTGTTTCTAGCTGTTCTCTTAGCCGCCTGGCGGGCATCTTTTTTTGTTGCGCTGTGATTAGCCATTCTTACTTGTTTTTTGGGATGGCAAAGGTAAGGCTTAGCAACGAAAAACCCGTATTTAATCAATAGAATTTATTGACTTTATACTGCTGGATCCTAATTTTGGGTGTCTTAAACAGGGAAGGGCAGATTCGCCATTTGTTTATTAATGTGTTGATAATCAATTTGTTTTAGAATTATAGTTATTGTGTTGAGGAAGTCAATTTCCTAAACGTAGTTCTAGGCTGATCAGAAGCAGGACAGATAAGACACCCGAAAACTATACTTTACAGCATTCTGCAAAATTTTTAAGTAATAAATGGGTCCTTTTAATTCACCAGTCGACATTCCTTCTTTGCGCTTGTAAAAAAGAAGAATCATCACCCCTGACTCAATTTTTTTTGCACGCACCAATCGGTTTTTAATAGCATACCAACACGGAACAGGCTATCAAAAAGCTGAATAAAGAACTTTTTCAGATCAGGATGCTGATTCGTTAATAGCAAGAATACTATTGTGTGGCTGGGAATTCTGTGATCTGCCATTGCCCTAAATAGTGTAGATTTGTCAACCCAAATTCCTTACAATATTTGTCAATTTCTTTATGAAGGATATCCAGTACATCACCAGTCAGCACCCCGCTTTTATTGAAAGTATGTACCAGGATTTTTTAAAAAATCCAGATACCATTGACCCCGAATTCAAGAAATTTTTTGAAGGCTTCGATTTTGCTATTAGTAGTGTTGCCACCAATGGTAATAGTAAAGAAGCTTCGGCCTCGCCAGATTCCATAAAACAACCTTCTGCCCCTGATGTAGACTGGATGCGGGAGATCAGGGCTTACCGGATGATACTGGGTTACCGGAATAAAGGTCACTTGCTGGCGAAGACCAATCCTATTCGCACCCGCAAAGACCGGGGTGCCAATATTGAGCTTCGGTTTTATGGGTTTTCAGAAGCTGATTTAGATTCCGTATTTCAGGCAGGTAACCTGATAGGGCTTGGTACCACTTCTCTCCGGAATATTTACAATCATTTGGAGAAAATCTATGCCGCACATATTGGTATTGAGTTCAAATATATCAGCGACCAGAAAAAAATTGACTGGCTGACCAATGAAGTAGAAAAGAAAATGCTGGTACCCCTGCCGCTGGTCAAGAAAAAACGAATATTGGAGAAGCTGAACCAGGGCGTGATGTTTGAAAAATTTCTGCATACCAAGTATGTAGGACAGAAACGTTTCTCTTTAGAAGGTGGCGAAACAACCATTGCGGCGTTGGATGCTATTATTAATACAGCTGCTGATAACGATGTGCACGAAGTAGTAATCGGGATGGCACACCGCGGAAGATTGAATGTACTGGCCAATATTATGGGCAAGACCTATGAGCAGATCTTCAGCGAATTTGAAGGAACCGCCAAGTTGGATCAAACGATGGGCAGCGGTGATGTGAAATATCATATGGGTTATGGCAGTGAAGTGCAAACGATCAATGATAAAACCATCCACCTGAAACTGATGCCCAACCCTTCGCATCTGGAAGCGGTTGACCCGGTAGTAGTTGGTTTTGCCAGAGCCAAAGCAGATGTGCTGTATGAAAGCGATTTCGATAAGATCCTTCCGATATTAATTCATGGTGATGCATCCGTCGCAGGTCAGGGTGTTGTGTATGAAGTATTACAGATGTGCAACCTGGAAGGTTTTTATACGGGCGGCACCATTCATTTTGTAATTAACAACCAGATCGGGTTTACTACTGACTTTGATGATGCCAGGAGTTCTGATTATTGTACTTCATTAGCCGCTGCTGTACAAGCGCCGGTATTTCATGTAAACGGAGATGACCCTGAGGCGGTGGTGAAATGCGTGGAGATCGCTACCCGTTATCGCCAGGAATTCAATGCTGATTTCTTTATTGACATGGTTTGCTACCGCAAACATGGTCATAATGAAGGGGATGATCCGAAATTTACCCAACCTCATTTGTATGCCTTGATTGACAAACATCCCAATCCAAGGGAGGTATATGTAAAATATTTATTGGAGAACGGCGAAGATGATGCGCAGGAACTGGCTAAAGAAATGGAGAAAAAATTCTGGGCTGACCTGCAGGAAAGATTAGACGAAGTGAAGCAACACCCTTTGCCTTACCATTACCAGGCACCGGAAGTAGAATGGAAAAAATTAAGACGGGCTACTGAAACTGATTTTGATCAATCCCCTGTGACAGCTATTTCAACAGACAATTTCAAAACCATATTTAATGCGTTGATGAAGTGGCCTGGCGATTTTAAGCCGCTGCGCAAAGTGGAAAAAATATTGCAGGATAAAATAAAGTTATTTGAGACCGAAAATAAAGTGGATTGGGCTACTGGTGAATTGCTGGCGTATGGCAGTTTACTACTTGAAGGAAAGAATGTAAGAATGAGCGGACAGGATGTACAGCGGGGCACTTTCTCACACCGTCATGCAGTATTGCGGAATGAAGAAAATGATAAAGCCTATAACCGCCTGAGCCAGGTTCCGGGCGCACAAGGTCTTTTCAGGATCTATAACTCTTTATTAAGTGAGTATGGTGTCCTGGGTTTTGAATACGGTTATGCCCTTGCCAACCCGAATACATTGGTATTATGGGAGGCGCAATTTGGTGATTTTGCCAATGGTGCCCAGATCATGATCGACCAATTTATTGTGGCCGGGGAGCAAAAATGGAACCGGATGAACGGAGTTACCTTATTACTGCCACATGGCTATGAAGGGCAGGGGCCCGAACACAGCAGTGCCAGGCTGGAACGGTTCCTGCAAATGTGTGCAGAACTGAATATGGTGATCACCAATATTACTACGTCGGCAAATTTCTTTCATGCATTAAGAAGACAACTGGCCTGGCCTTTCAGAAAGCCGCTGGTCGATTTCTCCCCCAAAGCCAATCTCCGGCACCCCGGCAGCTATTCAAGAATTGAAGAGTTTACGGATGGTGGATTTAAAGAACTGATCGATGATCCCACTGCTGATGCAGCGGGCACTAAAAAAGTTTTGTTTTGCAGCGGGAAGATCTATTTCGATATGGCGGAGCGCAAACAAAAAGAAAACAGGACCGATATCGCTATCATCCGGCTCGAACAGATATACCCATTACCTTTTAAACAAATTGAAGCCCTGCATCGAAAATATGGTAATGCCACCTGGTTCTGGGTGCAGGAAGAGCCATTGAATATGGGGGCTGCTTCATTTCTCAAAATGAACCTGAACTGCATTAATTACGGGGTGATCGGAAGACAACCTTCTGCCTCTACAGCAACAGGGTATAACAAAGTGCACCAGCAGGAACAGGCGGAGATTATTGATACGGCGTTTAGTATCTGATCCCGGCTTAAATAAAATTTAAAAAGCTATCTGGTTAGGATAGCTTTTATTGTTAGGAAGGTTTAATGGTTTAGAAAGGAATTTTAGCATTCACAGTTTTTATTTTTCCATCGCTATCGTACAATGGCATGTCTTTAATGATCAGAGTTCTATCGGAAACAGTGATCGATCCTGTTGACTTGCTTGAGCCAGTATATGGTTTATCACCCATATCTGCACCAACGCCTGATAGGGAAACTGTTACCGCTCCAGCTTCCGGTTCTGTCATAGGTAGCATGGATCCGCTATAAAGTTTTAGTGTTGAATTGGTGGCATCTTTTTCATTTACAAAAGTGACCTGTAACAATTCGAAATTCGGATTACTTGCATCACCTTCGTTATGCTGGCAAAGCACGGAGAAATTTCCTTTTTCTTTATCTCCAAAATACTGTGTGGTTACTCTTCCTGTCACCGTTTTTTCATCAATGGAAATTTTTCCAGATTTTTCATCCCTGCTTTCAATGTCTGATGAGGTACTTGTTTCTGTTGAAATATTGCTTTTTCCGCTGTCGCTTTTCTTTTTATCACCACAGGAAACGAAGAATGTAGCAGCTGCAATGATTGCAAAAATTGATTTTGTCATTTGATTTTTATTTTAATAATGAGTTATTAATTGAGTGTTCAATGAATGGCTATATCTATTTCCTTACAATTTAATAACGGCCAGCTCAGGAATAGTTTGCCGGTCTTTCCTTGGCAAATTCCATTCCTGTGTATAAATATTGCTTTTGACAAACTTACCGCTGCCAGCATAGTACTGATCTTCGAAGCGCATTGTTTAACGATTCTGGGCCACTTGTTTTTTTGAAAGCAGGTAAACAGTGTCCTTCTGGTACAGGCAGACACTAATGTTGGCAAAATTTCCTGCGATCGCCTTCTTTTGGATCGTATCCGGGATCACGAAAGACGTTTTCGTGGCCGGTATTAGTACGCCAGGAACTTTTATATATTGATATTGCACCTTATGATTCAACGGTCCTGAATCAGCAAAAGTATATGTGGTTTTTGCTTCTACCGGAAAACCATCTTTGTTATACGTGTACGATAATTTCCCTGTACTTGAGTTTCCTTCCAGGTTTTCATCAAGATTATTATTGGCTGAAGTAATGTCGCCTTTTGTATAATTGCCGAGAAGCGAGTGAGGATTCGTTTGTGAGTCATAGCCGGTGAAAACAAAAGGGGATGCTGTTTCCTTTCCATTTTTATCGCTGTATTCAATTCTCAGAATGTTCTTTGCATTGTCCAGCAGATACGTTGCAATTTGTGTAAGCATGCCGCCAAAGGAGACTCTCAACTCAGTTACTTCGATCATTCGGGCATCCCATTTATATTCTTTTGACAAGAGGAATGATTCTTTGTTGTCCTTTAAGATAGTTTCAGTTAATTTGTTTAGTTGGCCTTCTGCATTGTATTCCAGGGAATAGGTTTCGCGGGGTGTTAAATTGTTAGCGTATTCCCTTATAAATCCAATCAGTTTGTTTTGCTGGTTTGTTTTAAGATTTGTTTCAGAATAGATCAGTTTTTTACCTTCTTTATGAGACACGCCAGAAATATTGCCTTTACTATCATACTGGTATTCTGTAATCATTATTCCATCAGGATGGTGGTATATTTTTTTTGCCAGACGCCAGGTCGAACTATGTTGGCAAAATGAACCCATTGCCAACAATAATGATATCGGAAAGAGTGCTAATTGACGATTCAAGAATGAAATGTTTTACAAATCATAAGGGCGGTACTAACATATAATAATAGCACTTATTTAATGACCCAAAGTTAGATTGCTGATAGAGCTTATTTCAGGTGATTCGCTGAAGGGAGGCTTAAAATCGTTGAATGTTATCCTGGTAAATAGGCGCTGATAATGGCTTTATTTAACAATTAGCTTCCAGGAAGCTGCTGAGTCAACCCAGGCCTCCATTGAAAATTCTACCAGGTTTTCAGCATTTACCGGATACAATGCCGGGTCGCTTTTATTTATGAGGCGGATATAAGCTGAGGCGGGAGATGTGCTGCCTTCGTTTATAGCTTTTACCCCGATCCAATATTCACCAGGAGAAAGTTTACCTAACGGATATGCTACATGGGTATTGAGAATAGCCAATGAATCAGCCAGCATTTTTCCGTTAAAAAACACTTGTATACTGTCGCCATCTTCCGCATCGTGATCCCAGACCTCTATGACAATATCGCCGGCCGTTATTTCCAATTGCCCTTGTTGCGTGAAATTGTCCTGTTTTTGTTGTTTCTTATTGGGATAAAAATACCAGACAGCACCAGCCGCAAGCAACAACAAGAGTAATAGCAGTAAGGACCTGTTTCGTTTATTCATTATTTATTTTTTCCATGGTTCATTCACCAGGGTCATTTTCATATTGAAATCTACTTTGGTATCAGTTAACGTTTCAGTGCGATTAAAATCACCAGTCATCGTATTGGTTCCGTTTGATTTTGTTATCGGCAATGTAACCGTTGGTGATTTTTCCTGCATACGCATGCTTCGTTGAAGGATGAATGTGGCTTTGTTGATCGGGTATTCAAATACCGCACCATCCACGTTGTATGGCTGCTGTTTAGCCTTTACCACCATCACGGTGCGATTGGAAAATGCCGATGTAAAATCACTGAGAGCGGGCATGAGTTTGATGACCATCTTTTCCTGCACGATCTGTGCTTGTAGCGGAAAATAGAATGCGCCAGGCATAGCACCCCGGGCTGCCGCACCAAATCCCGGATCTTTTTCGCTTGCATTGAAAGGCATCACAGGGGCAGGTATCCGCTGATTTTTTATTTCTTCCCAGTCCGATTTGTCTTCTACAGCCCAAACGTCATCTGTAAATTCCATTTTTACCACGTTGCCCTCTAGGTAACCACTTAATTTGGGCAAAGCGCCTTTTGCCTTCTCTTTAAGGCAATACAATGATGCTTTGCCTTCGTAGTACAATTTATAACGTAGATAGACCTTGCCCTCATTCTGCATTTCCACGGCAAAATCACCACTGATGGGGCCTTTGTATTCCGTACAGTAGGCGCTGAAGAGTTCTCCACTAACGTACTGTACGAAATCCCCCGCCATCCCGGCCCCAAATGATTTTGTTTGTAACGATTTGATATCATCCAACGCACTTAGTCCTGCTTTACCGCTTTGGGTAAAAAAAAATTTGTCATTATTATCAAACTTGTTCGTAGCTACTTTTTCTGAAATCTTTGGCCAAACTTTGTCTATAAAGATCGATTTGCCTATAGCAATGATTCCACCGCTGGCAAAATTCATCGTCGTTGAAAAAAGAGCACAAGCCTCACCCACCTGGTAAAATTTGTTGCAGATATCGGACTGCTGCGACTTACTGGTGCCCAGGTCTTTTTCTATTTGTTTAAGGAGGTCACTACTTTCCTGGAGTTTGCTGCTGAGTTGCCCCAATTGCGGTGCGGCGATCGCTCTTATTTCCGGGTACTTTTTTGAAAGTGTTTGAAGATCTTGCAATGATTTTTTTAGCTTATCCCAGCCTCCGTCAAACTCTTTTATCTGTTGCTTTAATTTTTGTGTTTCCAGTTTTGTTTTAGCTGCATGTTCAGGCGCCAGTTCGGGTACAAGCGCATTCAACGAAGATTCCAACGCATTCACCGCTTTGTCTTTTGCCGCGTCAAATTTGTCCAGCATTTCATCAGCATCAAATTCAGCAAGAACCGAAAAAGTTGTCTTTGCTGTTTGTTTCTTATCTGCTGCATAAGCAATCACCTGGTACTTACCCGTTTCCGTTGGCGTATACTTTACAAAATACTCACCTGTTTGTTTGTCAGCCCGGGCCGATATGTTATCTGTACCTCCACCCGGTTTTATGATCTCGATATGTACCTGACCTGGTTCATTGTCAATACTGTTACTTATACCTGCCAGTTCAACACTACCGTCCGGAAAATTGACAGATGTATTTAGGCGCACGGTAATAGGGAGCCCATCTGTTTTCCCTTGCGAATAACCCGCCGGGATAAAAGAGCCAATACAAATAAATAGGAGTAATATAATCTTTTTCATAATAATGTTATTGACAACCCTGGCCGCCCTTGGTTGGTTTTTTACCATCCGCAGTAAATCCATTTGCGCGGATCAATTCAATTACGTTGGTATAAACTTCCTGTTTTCCACCAGCGGACAAATACAGTTTGCCGGTACCGCTATCAATACTGGCACTGTTTACCTCATCTTCCTCTCTCAGCAAAGCTTCCATTTTCGTTTTGCCCGTAGCACAGGTGATTGTTGTTTTAATGATGAATTCGCCATCATCGTTCGCTACCCCAGCTACAACAGTCTTGGAATCAGATCCGCCGCTGCCAGTATTATCGGTGTTTGGTGTTTGGCTTCCTGTAGTATCTTTTTCTTTTGTATTTTTCTTTCCAGTGACGGCCTCTTCCACTTTTTCTACACCCTTGTTAAGGGCCTCCTCAGTTTTCTGTTCGGCTTTTTGCTCCACTTTTTCTTTGGCCTTGTTCAATAATTTTTTTCCAAACTGTGCATTTGCATTGGTGCAAAAGACGGTTAAACAAATGATGAGGATAGTTTTCATAGAAAGTATTTATTGCTGACAATTTTTAATAGGACTTTTTTTGTGTTATACACTACGCTGAATTTTCCGTTGGTTAATTGAACTTTAGGTTTGCTTGCGCCATCTTAGCTATATGTCATTTCACTTGCAAAAGTTCCTTCAACCAAACGATTAAAATTTACCACCGTTAATTGAGCTGAACTCATGCTTTATTCGGAATTTCCCTTTGATAACATGGTCTGTATTCTTAGGGTCCGTTTCTTTGTTATCGCTATAAGTTTTTATATTAAACGTGCCGGTAATTATTCTTCCCTCTTCGCCCCGTGCTTCTGTTGTAGTTACAACAATTGCATCCGTTATTACAGGTGATTTCTCCGGATAAGTACCGTTAAAACTATTTGATGTATAATTTTTTTCAGGATAGTTTTGTAATGAAGCACTGCCCTGGCTTATATTCATTTTAAGATCAGGAGAACCGGATGGGGTAGTTGAAGGGTTTGTCATATCATGTGGTATG
>Ga0163155_10005895_pt1 | contig 12069 bp, 7 predicted proteins | sample OliLakLV19SP4G1_FD_148611 | JGI IMG/M metagenome (GOLD analysis project Ga0163155, IMG submission 148611) | Freshwater microbial mat bacterial communities from Lake Vanda, McMurdo Dry Valleys, Antarctica - Oligotrophic Lake LV.19.SP4.G1 | ecosystem: Environmental > Aquatic > Freshwater > Lake >...
CAAACTCTAACCAATGAAGAGCGCTACATTACCGTGGAACTCAAAGATCGGGAAAGCCGGATTTTCGCTGCACGGGATGAACTGAATCGGCTGGAATATGAGATTTTCGCTGAGTTACGTTTAGATGTCGGCACCCACGTCGAGCTAATCCGCACTGTGGCAAAAGCAGTCGCCGCCGCCGATGGGCTGTGTGGCTTAGCAGAACTCGCCACCCTCCAAGGCTACTGCCGTCCTCATATGACCCAAGGACGCGAAATCCAAATCCTCGAAGGTCGTCACCCCGTCGTCGAGCAATCTCTACCCGCCGGATTTTTTGTGCCCAATTCTACAGAACTAGGGAATGGGGAACAGGGAATAGGGAATAGGGAACAAGATCTAGAAGAAGAAAGAGCAGAGCAGGATCAAAACTTAGAAACGCAAAGTATTGCAGACACGCTCAAAACTCAAAATATCTCCGACGGAGACGCTACGCGAACAAAACTTAAAACTCAAAACTTAGCTATCGTCCCTGATTTAGTCATTTTGACGGGACCCAACGCCAGCGGCAAAAGTTGCTACTTGCGACAGGTGGGATTGATCCAGCTACTGGCGCAAATGGGTAGCTATGTGCCAGCGCAGTCGGCAACCTTGGGGATTTGCGATCGCATTTTTACTCGTGTGGGAGCGGTAGACGATTTGGCAACGGGGCAATCTACCTTCATGGTGGAAATGAATGAAACGGCGAATATTTTGAACCATGCCACCCCGCGATCGCTGGTGTTGCTGGATGAAATTGGGCGCGGCACCGCAACCTTTGATGGCTTGTCGATCGCCTGGGCAGTTGCCGAACATCTGGCGACAGAAATCCGCGCCCGAACGATTTTTGCCACCCATTACCACGAACTCAACGAGTTGGCATCGATTCTGCCCAACGTGGCAAATTATCAGGTGACGGTAAAAGAACTGCCCGACCAGATTGTGTTTTTGCACAAAGTTCAACCCGGTGGTGCCGATCGCTCCTACGGCATCGAAGCGGGACGATTGGCAGGGTTACCCGCATCCGTGATTCAACGCGCTAAACAGGTGATGACCCAGATCGAAAAACACAGCAAAATCGCCGTGGGGCTGCGAAAAAGTAATCAGCCTGAACAATCCGCAAAAGCAAAAACTGGCAGATACGCCGCCAAGCCAGACGAACAATTGGATATTTTTGGTTGAGAAGTGAGCGCCTTGATTCATATTTCCAGTTTTAAGAAGTTCTCTACAATAGAGCAAACCTTTACGTCAGGAGGCGAACCAATGGCGATCAAAACTCAAACTAGCCACAAAAGTCTTTACGAAACTGACTTTGTGCAATGGGTAGAGGTAACCATAAAACAACTTCGGAGCCAAAATTATACCGCCGTCGATTGGGCAAATCTGATCGAGGAAATTGAGGATATGTCTCGACGAGAACGAAAAGCCTTGAAAAGCAATCTCATTGTCGTGCTGCTGCATCTGCTCAAATGGCAATTTCAACCAGATCAGAGATCGGGTAGTTGGCGCAGCAGTATCCGTGAACATCGCCGCCGCGTCAACGACGATTTGAAAGACTCACCCAGCCTGATTCCCTACCTGCAAGAAGTTTTTGCCGAGTGCTACACCAATGCTTGTGAGCAAGCGGCTGATGAAACAGGTTTACCACTCACTATCTTTCCTGAAACTTGCCCTTACACCATTGAGCGATCGCTCAATTCTGATATGTTGCCAGAGCCGTGAAAGATCCAAGACTCGCTCAGTCAAGCAACCGCCTAATTCGTTAGTTTTCTCCGGTGGGGCGCTTGAAATCCAAGAACAGATAAATGGTTGAAAGTCAGGTGTTCTGGATGGCATAGTGAGGTATTCTGGCTCTGGGATAATAAATTTCAATGTTTTTTGGGAATGTTCGTGAAGAGTCGAGGAGTGATTTACTGTGCCACAACTAGCATCTGCTATCTTGAAGCTGCTTTAATTAGTGCAATGGCGTTGCGCCAGCAAGAACCAGATTTGCCAATTACGCTAATTTCCGAGCATCCTCTGTTGGAATTGCTGCCCTTACTGCGCTATGGCATTACGCCCAGATTGCTAAAGGTAAACGAAGTTGATAACACCTCTTACCTCTCCCGATACATCAAAACCACTTTAAATATCCTCAGTCCCTATCAAGACACGCTCTTTTTAGATGCAGATATTCTCCCGTTGCAGCCCATTTCTCCTCTGTGGGATCATCTTTGCTTAGGTGATTTTGGCATGGTGGCGGATCGATTACCTACTCTGGGCTTGTGTGATCACATTGCAGAAGACGAGAAAGAATATACGCTGCAACGGTTGCCAAAAGAGACGGTGCAGTTCAACAGTGGCGTGATGCTTTGGCGAAATACCGCAGCGACTCAAGCGCTGTTTCACCGCTGGCATCAAGAGTGGCAAAAGTTTCAAAAGCATGACCAACTTGCTCTGATGAGAGCGATCGCAACTACGCAAACCTCTGTAACCAAACTTCCCAATAGCTACAATATCTCCCCAACCGATTCAGCTTCTGTGCTATTTGACAGCCATAGTGTGCATTTACTGCACTGCTGGGGCGGCATGGTGGGGTCTGGCAAGTTCCGCGAGTTTGCTCAAACGTTTTATCCTGATATCGCTGATACGGTGGGTAGCTGGGTTGAGTGGCAGTCGCTTTTGCCGCTATCCAAGATCGTAGAACCTAGTCTAAATCACTATTTGAGCGCCTCACCGCGATCGCGATGATTTCCACAAAAAAGCATTGCAGAGTTCGCTAGGAGGGACAGCGATCGCCCACGCAGACTTAGCACTGTAGAGATAGGGTGAGCATCTATGAGCGGATGCTCACCCCACTTTTTAACCCACCGATTCGGCTTTTACGGCAAACTCGGCTTCCAAAGTAGTTCCGGGGGCGAGATGGATCAAGCGATCGCCCGTGTTCAGAGCATTTCGTCCTGCCGTCCAGGGTTCCAGGCAGTAAAAATCTTTGCCCTTGACCGTCCAAAACACCACGGTAGAAAAGTCTGGGCTAAAGGTGAAGGTGAGTTTGAGCGCTTTGGTTGGATCGGTGACGACTGCCACATGGCTCGACAGTTCAGTAAATGCCACATCGATTTCGTCTAGTTCAAAGTCAAAGTTACCCATATAAGCCTGAGACACTTTGGCACGTTGATCATAGAACTCGCTGGAGGGAATTTGAAATTGCAGTGCGGTCTTGTCAGACACGGCAAAGTAGGGATGAAAGCCAACGGAAAAGGGCATTGGCTCGGTGGAATGATTGGTGAAGCGCTGGCTCAAGGTGAGAGTATCGCCCTTCAAGGTATAGGTAAAGGCAAGCTCAAACTCAAAAGGATAGACGGCGCGGGTTTGGTCATTGCTGCTTAACCCTAGGGTGAGGCTGGCTCCATCCTCGGTTGATTGGCTGACCACGCTCCAAGGCAGTTCACGGGCAAAGCCATGCTGCTTGATGGTGTAAGGCTTGCCATTGTGAGTGTAGGTGTTATCTGCCACATTGCCGCATAGGGGAAACAGAATGGGGTTACCGCCCCGTACGGTTAATGTGGGATCGGTGAAGCGTTCCTTATCCATATAAAAAATCTCTTGACCGTTCAGTTGCCAACTAGTGACGATGCCGCCACGTTCTGGCACAATTTCCACCTTTGCCCCGGTTGCCTCATCCGTAAGAATGTAGGTGAGATATTGACGCTGCTCGGTTGCGATCGCGCTCATGCTTGACTCCTTACTCTAAAATCACCTCACTTTAACCTGTGTGGATTAATGAGTCGTTAACGATTACCACATCATCGGCGCTTTTAACGCTACATCCTGCGTCGCAAAATCTGGTTCAGATTTATCCGTCAGCGCGGGTTCACTCACTGGCGTTGTTTTTCCTGGTGCTGTTTTTATCACCGATTTGGGATAAATCTGAAAGCTAATGTTGTCAGGGTGAGCCAACGGTAACGCCGTAGAATCCACCGAGTCAACTGGATTAGGCTGACTTCCTTGGGGAAGATCCGGATTTCCTTGTTGATTTCCTCGCTGGTTTCCTCGCTGGTCTCCTCTAAAGGGAGTTCGGCTAGGAGAATTGGTGAAGGAGTTGCTGGGGTTGGCAAAGGGGGGAAGTTGGGGCACATTCGGAGAAACCACCGGAGCCTCAGTTTGGGCGGCAGGGGGCTGAGTGGCATCGGCTGGGTTGCCCGTAGGTGTGGGCGTTGGCGGCGTGAGTTCTCCATAACCCGGCAGAATATCAGTATTGGCTGGATCGATCGGCGTAGGAGTGTAAGTTGACTCCGGGTTAGGCGATACTGCTGGGTTATTGAGCGCTTCTGGAGTGGGCGCTTGGGGAATCGTGCCATCAACGGCGGGAACATCCGCAGGGGGCGGCATTAAATCATCGGGGGGTAGCGGTGCGGGTGCCCGATTGATCGTCGGCAGAGACGGAGACGCTGGCATCGTGGCAGGAGCCAAAGCTTCTGGGGTTGTGGTGGGCGCGGGCGTTTGTGGCGCACGGGCATCCAGCACCACAGGTGACTGCATGGGCTGCTGAAAATTGGCAGATAGTTGAGTCAGATTTCCAAGAATCGCCGTGGCGCGATCGCCCTGGGCAACTTTTGGCTGATAGCCCGTCACTTCCACGGGCAAAAACTCTACTTTCATCTGCTTGTCTTTAAGGGACACTTGCATCACGGCTGTATCGTAATCAGTGCGGGAGTTACCCCCAAAAATAAAGTTGCCTAGGGAATAGGCGATCGGGCGACCTTTATAGATCTCTGCGCCTTGCAGCACATGAGGATGGTGCCCCACAATCACATCGGCACCTTGATCAACGGTGAAATGCCCCAGTTTCACTTGCCAATCGGCGGGTGCTTCTGCCAGTTCTTGCCCCCAGTGGAAATTCACCACGACCCAATCCACTTGATCTCGAATGGCTTTGATATCTTCTGCAATCCGTTCTTCTTTAATCGAATTCACGCCTGCTTTATTTGCCTCTGCGCCATATTCCTCTCCCCAATAGGAAAGGTAGGCAATCCGTTGACCCTTGACATCAATAATTTTAGGGCGACGGGCTTCCGTCAAATCTTTTCCGGCTCCCATGTATTGAATTCCGGCAGCATCTAACGTCGTCAGCGTTTCTTTCAATCCATCGGCTTCAAAATCCATGATGTGGTTGTTCGCCAAATTCACAATATCTACCCCGCCAGAAGTCAGCACCTTAACGGCATCGGGATTGGCTTTGAAGTTAAACTGCTTACCCGGCATGGCAAGAGTTGCTTTAGTCAAGGGGTTTTCCAGATTCACCATTGCCAAATCTGCCTGCTGATATTCCTTCATAGCTGCAAAAGGACGGGTGTAATCGGTGCCAACCACTTCTTCAAAGTGATCTGACAGGGTGACATCACCGGAAAACATCAGTGTCACCGTTGGATCTTGGGGATTGGCAACCTGATTATGCTTGAACACTGGCACCGTTTCTAGGGCAGTCCGAACGGTGTCGGAGCGGGTGGGCAGGTTTTTGTTGCCCGATTGGGAAGAGGCAGAGGCATCCGTTTGGGCAACGGGCGCTCGGCTGTAGCCCAGAAATCCACCCACCATAATGGCGGCAGCGGCAGGTCCACCGACTAGCATGGTGCGAGCGAAACGGAGGCGGGTTTTGCGTCGAGCGGTTTTATGAATCCGCGATCGCACCTGTTGATTCTGCTGACGGGGGTGAGATCGATGCCGATTAGCCGGCGTGACAATCCGTACCGATTGCTTCCAAAGAATCTGCTTGGGTTGATCTACTAGACCAACCGCAATGTTGGCACCCCGAATCACCGGAGAATTTAACTGCCATAAGTGATGGCAAATGAAGCGCATCAATTGCTCTTGCCAGCTTCCTTCAGCAGCCTCTTGGTCTGGAATAAAAGGCAGTTCAATCAGCAGCCGTAGATTGGTGGGATTGCCAGAACCCACTCGTGCCTTAAGCCCATAGGGACGCAGCGATTGATTAAGCCACTGCGCGATCGCCTGTAAATTTCCGCGCTGAGCAAGTTCCAACACATTCGGCGAGTATCCCAACATTGCAGACTGAACCATACCCCTTCATCCTCAAACATTGCCACTGATCAAAAAACATCTCTTTCTCGACTACGAGAAATTGACAACTTATTGATACTCTATATTGACCAATTTCAACCAACTATATCCAGCAAATCGCCTAAAACGTTTAGAGAATCCTTTGTTATTCACCTGGAAATGATTATCCATACCTATTTTTGAAATTATTGAATAACCGTAGGGGCGGGTCTTGTGCCTGCCCGTTAGAGCAAAGGGCACCCACAAGAGGTGCCCCTACCTACACCAATGATAGATCTTTGATTGCCAGGTTAATAGGTGGGTTTTCTATCTCTTGCCCCTTTCTGGCGGTGTTTTAAAACTGGTAGTTGACGCTGAAATAAAAGCCAGAATCTTGGGCATCATTGCCGCGATCTCGCAACCGCAGAAACGATGCTGCATAGTCCAGCCGGATATTCAAGCCGGGATAGGGTTGCCACAGAAAGCCCAGCCCAGCCCCAGCCAAAAATCGCTGATCGGCTTGATTGTTGGGATTAGCGCTATTGTTCCAGACTTTGCCCATGTCGAGGAAAGGCGCAAATTGGGCGATCGGGCTTCCGGCTGCATCGCGCAAAAAGGTAATTCGATCTTCAACCGAGAGCCGAAAACCGTTGTCTCCTGAACGGGCATTTTGCCGAAAGCCGCGCACCGACTGTCCGCCGCCAATGACAAACTGCTGAGAGGGCAACAGCGAATCGGGTGTAAGCTGCAAATCGGCTTGAAAAATCACCAGTTGGCTGCTGCCCAAGCGCTGGACTCGCTGCACCTGTCCTAGCCAGCTTAAAAAACGCCCGTCGGGGATAGGCGACTGATTAATCGTGGCGTTGAAGATGTCTAAACCGATGCTGAACTGCGATCGCAATGCCCACGCCCCCAACGGATCACGCTTCACATAGTCTTGCCCTAGCTTCAGGACTCGTGTGCGGCTGTTGCCATCTTGATCAGGACCAATCCCAAAGGGAAATGGAATGTCATTAAACAGGAAGGTTTGCCCATTTTGAGACGTAAACCCGATGGATAAGCCCAACTCCTGACGCGGATTGCGAATAATCGGATGCCGAAAGCTGACTTCATAAAGCTGCGAACTGCCTTGAATATCCAACGCTTTGAACGCCGGATCAATCACGCGGTTCCAGTTGGGCGCAAACCGAAACTGCACCGTGCTGTTTTGCGGCGTGACAGGAAGGCGATAAACCAGATCGAGCGTGTCGGCACCCCCCGCTGTGGTGCGATAGTACGTCAGCCCAATATCATCGCCATAGCCCGTAATATTGCGATAGCTGAGGGCACCGCCCAATCGCACGGAACCCACGCTAGGCGGCGAGTAATTATCCACGCCAATGACACCGCTGAACGATTTCGCCTCAGTCACGCGCACCACCAACACGCTCTGCCCTAGGTTGGTGCCGGGTCGCAAACTGGCTTCCACATTGGTAAATAATGGATCGGCTTTCAACAAGCGCAGTTGATCTTCTAGGCGATCGCGGTTCAATGGTGGCTGTGCGCCTAAGCCAATGCGACTGCGGATATAGGCAGGCTTGACCCGCTGATTGCCTTCCACCTTGATTGCTTCCAGCGATCCTTCAATCACGCGAATTTGCACGGTGCCATCAGTCACAGCCTGCTCAACCAGCACCGCTCTGGACGTGATGTAGCCGCGATCGAGGTAAAGCTGCGTGATGCTATCTGCCGCCTGTTGTAGCTCACTCAAGCTCACCGATCGCCCTTCCAAGGGCTGAATAATTGGGTTCCAATCTTGAGGCTCTAAAATCGTGCTGCCAACAACTTCAATCGTTTTTACTGCAATCTGCACAGTCGGTTGAGTCGGAGTTGACGGCTGAGGAGGAATACTCGGAGCCGGAATCGTCGGCTGAGTTTGGGGCGCGGGGAGCGGAGTCGGCGCAGCACCCGGCTGAAGCAAGCGATCGCGATTTGGATCGGGAGTCGTGCGGCTGGGGTCAGGCAATTGAGCAAGCAGGAGCGGCGACGCAGCCAGACTATTAGAATCAGTAATTTGCTCCGCTAAAGCTATGTTTGACAGCATCCCAACCGAAACAGCTTGAGTCAGACACCCAACCGCGATCGCCCCAGCCCAACGAAAATCGTTTGTCCTAGAAAATCGCCGCCACCACAATCCACATCGAAAATATTGCATTAGAAACAGCTACACCGCGCCAGTTTACTCCGAGAGAATTTTACTCTCCTTTTCAAATCCTCACGAAAATCGCAACAAACCCGGAAAAACCCCAAAGTGGAGTGTGGAGTAACTTCTACCCTGCGGGAAGCAAGAGCTACGGAGACGCTACGCGAACAGAGTGCGGAAGGTAGAGTCTCAGCAGATTATGATGATTGAGATGAATCCCGAAAACTAGCAATCAATTTCCTTTAGGACTTACGCACTCGCCCCCTAAATCCCCCAATTCTGGGGGACTTTGATCTCTAGCTCCCCCAGAATTGGGGGTTGGGGGGCAAATTTCGGTTGATTTGCGTAAGTCCTGTCCTTTCTACTCACCCCTCGCCCCTCGCCATTCATCATTCCCCATGTCTCTCCAAAAATACTCCTCGCCCGGATCGTCAAAACGTCGCAAAAATCTTTGGTTTGAGCGATTTATGGCGATCGCGGCTGTCACCAATTTGACCCTCATCACCTTTGATATCACCTATGTATCATGGCGAAATTTTTGGCTGCAAGGGACTGTGGGCGTTCCCTTAACCAATTTCAAGCTGAATATTCCTATACCGATGATCCCCTGCCGCGATCGCTCAGTCGAAACGGGGCAACCCGCCCGTACCATCCAGCAGCCGGTGATTCCCTGCCTGTATGACCCCGTTAAAGGAATTGAGCCACACCGAGACACCCAAGCCTATTTAGATACCGTTGCCCAGCTTGAAAGCCAGATTGCCCAAAAAGGAGCAGCAGCCGGCTTGCAAGATGTCGCCGTTCAAGACACCTTGGCTAAACTGCGAAAACTCAGTACCGAAATGATTGAAACCAACCCCTTTGGAGCATCTGGCAAAAGTGGTGCCCTCGAAAGAATCAAAAATAGAATTCGCAGCCGTGTGGCGACTCGAACAACCACTAGGGTGTCTGCAAGGGAAGCCTTTAATATTTTTTGGAGTACCAACAATTCCAGCTATCCCAACTACCTTTCCCCCACAACCTGGAACGCCGAGATCGGTTGGTTTAATCAAACCATCAGACCCTTAATTCAGACCAACTACTATCGCAGCATGGACGAGAACGGCAATCCGACAAACAATTTTTGGTTGCTGGATGCCCCGTTTCTCGGATTGTTTTTGTTAGAGTTTCTGGCGCGTACTTATCACATCAGCCGCCGCCATTCCAGCTTGACCTGGCTAGATGCCATGATTTGGCGCTGGTATGACATTCCGCTCTTTATCCCGTTTAGCCTGTTTGCGCCCACTTGGGCACTGTTACGGGCATTGCCAACCACCTTACGACTCCATCAAGCCGAGATGATTAACCTGGAAAACATTCAGGCGCGGGCACGGGAAGGGTTTGTGTCGGCGATCGCAGGTGAAATGGTCGAAGTGATCATCGTCCAGGTGATCAATCAAGTCCAGGGTTCCATTCGGCGGGGAGAACTGACGACCTTTCTACAGAGTGCCACCTCTCGCAACTATGTCGATGTGAATAATATCAACGAGATGGAGGCGATCGCCGCGCATATGACGCACATGATGGTACACGAAATTTTCCCAAAAATTCAGCCCGATCTGGAAGCGTTAGTGCGCCATAGCATTGAGACGGTGATGACTCAATCACCCGCCTATCGAGGATTGCAAGCCCTACCCGGAATTGGTGCTGTGCCCGCTCAAATCACCGAACGATTGGTTCATGATGTCACCCAACTGATTCACAGCAGTTTGAAGACCGCCTTGGATGACCCCAAAACCGCAGAATTAGCGGCTCGCCTCACCCAAAACTTCAGCAGTTCATTCATCCAACACGCCCAGGAAAGTAATCTACAAGAAGTGCAATCTTTACTGACCGACCTGCTCGAAGAAATTAAAATCAACTACGTTCAAAATTTGTCTGAAGAAGATGTCACGTTGATTTTGGATGAAACCCGACAGCTACATCAGCAAGCAACCCAAAAATAAATAGGGCGATCGCATCTGCCCCCTAAATCCCCCAATACTGGGGGACTTTGATCTCTAGCTCCTCCAGTATTGGGGGTTGGGGGGCAAATTTCGGTTTATTTGCGTAAGTCCTGAATAAATAGGGCGATCGCATCATCACTCCATGCCTCACCTAGCTGATCCATTCGGTGGATCAACGCGATCGCTCAGCAAACTACCCAAACACGAGCAAAATGCAATAGAAAAGATCAGGTGTATTAGAGTAAAAGGAAACCCAAAGCTTAAAACTTTCACAGCCGCACACTTTCCACTATGCCTCTCAATTCCTCCCAAATCTTAGCGCTGCTCAAAAAGAAACGAGCCGATTTTGAACAGTTTGATCACACTGCACAGCAGGCTTTTCAGCAATATCGCAAGGCTCTGGCAAAGGCTTCGCAGCAGTCAGAAGCAGTGATTTTAGACGGCTTAAGCGACTGTGCCCCTAGCGATCGCGGCGCGGCACCATTGGAAGCGCTCGTTAACGATGGCAATTGGGTGAAAACTTCTGGGCTAACCTGGCAAAGCCGCGAAGACAGCCACGCCTGGGTGCGCGATCGCCTGACCGACATTTCTACCTTTGCCGTGGATGGCTCCCAAATTTATCCCGGCAAGGATATCTCGATTCCGATCGCGCTGATTCAAATTGGCTGGTTTGAAAACTTTCATTCTGCCGACAGCCGCTATGAAAAAGACATTGATGTGGATGTAATGACACCCGCCGAGCTAAAAGCAAATAGCAGCGGCGATCTGGTGAATCAGCAGGTGAATATGCGCCGCTTTGAAATGGAAGTGGAGCGACTGATTCAATATATGGAAGACCGAGCCGGCGATCGCACCTGTCTTGCCTTCTTTGATGGCTCCTTGGTGGTCAGCTTTGCAGACACATTTGATCCAGCCACGCGAGATTTTTATGTGAAGCGCGTAGTGCGGCTGTTGCAGGCAAGCGAACACTATCAGGTGCCTGTGGTTGGCTACATTGACACCAGCTATGCACGGGATTTGACCGTGATGCTGCAACGCCTGTTTAACTTGCCGGATGCCCCTTCGATTCACGATGCACCGCTGCTCGGAACCTTTATGCAGTGGGGCGATCGCACACCGCTGTTTTCCTGTCGCCGCGCTGGAGTTTTACGGGACTACCCGACGGCGATCGCCGACCAAATCAGCTTCACCTACCTCAAAGCCCACAACGGTTTACCCGTTCGCCTAGAGCTACCCCAATGGATTTATGATTGTGGACGGCTAGAGCAAATTTTAGACTGGGTGCGGGGTGAGGTGATTATTGGCGGCGGCTATCCCTATGCGATCGAAACGGCTGATCAAACCGCCGTGCTTAAAGCCGAAGATAGCCAACTGTTTTTTCGGCTGCTGCAAGATTGGGCAGAATCGGAGGACTTAACCTTTCGCCTCTCTCGCAAAATGGTCAGCAAAGCCAGACGACGATAGGGAGTCTCGTTGAAAGCCCGTTTCCCCTTTTTAGGTGTAGCTTGCTTCCCGCAGGGTGGAAAATCGGGAAAGTTGCACATCAGGTCATTATTGAAGCAACTGTAGGGGCGGGTCTTGTGTCTGCCCGGTATGATTGAAGGCACCCACAAGAAATGTCCCTACCTGTGCCGATGATGGATCTTTGATTGCCAAATTTTTATGACCTCCACTCCTGAAACGATCGCGACGTTTGTTCAGTTTTGCCAGCAGCACATAAAAGGCGACGAAAGAGGAGAAGCCCAGGTGTTTCTCGATCGCTTCTTTCGGGCGTTTGGAACTGTTGTAGGATGCTGGGCACCTGCCGATCATTAGGTTCAGGAGTAGGCTATTAATAGGAGGGGAGACCAC
>Ga0163155_10005897_pt1 | contig 12067 bp, 9 predicted proteins | sample OliLakLV19SP4G1_FD_148611 | JGI IMG/M metagenome (GOLD analysis project Ga0163155, IMG submission 148611) | Freshwater microbial mat bacterial communities from Lake Vanda, McMurdo Dry Valleys, Antarctica - Oligotrophic Lake LV.19.SP4.G1 | ecosystem: Environmental > Aquatic > Freshwater > Lake >...
CTCATGGAGCTCGACACGCTCTACTGCGATGTGATCGTCCAGCGCTGGGAGAAGTTCACGGGCCGCAAGGCCGAGCGGCTGGGCTCGAACGCTGTAGCCGAAGAGAAAGCCTCGACTGCGGTCGGGGCTTGAAGGAGAGGTTGTCGATGCCGTCACGATTGCTGAGCCAATATTTCCATCCAACCCGGCCCGTTGCCCTCCGGATCGGCGGTCGGGATCACCAACACGCCATCGTCGAGCGTGATGGCCAGCGCCGGATTCATGCCGATGGTGGCCTCGTCGAACCCGATGGCTGTGCTCTGTTTTCGGGTCAGGGCCGCCACGGACACGATGCGGCGTCCAATCAGGCTGGCGATTGCTCCTGCACACCTGACCGACATCGAAAAGGAGCGTCGCACACCGTCCGAAGACCTCATGCTCCGCATCGCCCGTGAGTACGGAATGCCCGAGGAAGACCTTCGCTCGGGCTGGAGCAGGGCAGACGCCGTGGTCAATGAGATGGCCATCGTAACGCCAACAAACGCCAAGAAGGTCCCGGAGTTCCTACGCACAGCGGGCGACCTGACTCCTGAGCAGTGGGACACGTTGATCAAGCAAGCGAAGCTGTTCTCAAAGAAGCCAACAAACGGGGGTGCGTGGTGAGACATCTCCAATGGCCCAAGTCAGTGCTGCCTCTCAACGCGTACTCGCAACGTGTCGAAGACAAGGCGATCTCCGTCCTCGGGCTCTGCTTGGACCGTCTTGGACTCGCGGAGCTCCCGCTGCCGATCCCAATTGACATCTGGATCGAAACCCCGCTCGGGATCGGCTTCGGTATTTCCAATCTGGCTGAGCAGCTCAAGGTGCCCGCGCTCGGAGCCGCGTTTACGTAAGAGAAAGAGATACTGATCGACGAAAGCGTCGTGAAGCACGAGGGCCGGTATCGATTCACATGCGCTCACGAACTAGGACACATCATGCTCCATTCAAGCGTCAAGCGAGTCTTCCACGACCAGTACATCGGGGAAGCAGAGCAGGTGGACAAGTTCGAGCGACAAGCCGAACGGTTCGCCGCCGCGTTCCTCATGCCGATTCCGCTGCTGGTCATTGAGTTCTTCGCAGCGGTAAAGACGCACGCGCCGGGTGCAAAACAGGCTGTCGAGACGGCTGTCATGTCAACCCCGCAATCCGAAGAACTTTGGCGAGAACTCGTCATTCCACGATTGGAATCCCGGTTCGCGGTTTCCCGAAACACGACTTGCCGACGTGAGGCTCTCCGACTCTGTCTCTCTGTTGCCCCAGGAAATATCAGAACGCATCGCTGCGGACCTCGTATTCAAATCCTCGTTCGGGGACAAGCCTCAAGGCCGTTTTCACACCCGATGAACGGTTGTTTTTCATCACACTGTTCGCAGTTTAGCGTACATGCAATGGAGTTCAGGATGGAAGCCTCGAACAGCACTGAGATCAACGAATCGTGGGCGCTCACCAGCAGCGACGGACCACCTCCACCGAATGAGCCACCCCTTCCAGAAGACGTGCCCACCAAAGACGTCAGAGGCCAGTGTTTCATGTTCTGTGTTCGCTGCGGGTTCGCTGCGACATCCGCCGGCGATTGCTGTGATCGGTGCGGAGTTCGGCGGTGTGCAAGTTGTTCGGAGTAAGGCCTCCGCTCCTTCCACATGGAAGAACCGTCCTTCACCACTCTCGATGTTCACAACCCCACCAAACTCCGACAAAGCCAAGGCCAATCCAGGCCGCGTGGCCCTATCTGCGGAAGAACTCGCTGAAATGCTGGGAGTCAGTCGGTCACACGTGTTCAGGATGGCAAGCTCTGGACTACTGCCACCCGCCATTCGCTTTGGGCGGGTGGTTCGCTGGAGTCGTGCCACGATCGAAGATTGGGTAGCTGCGGGTGCCCCGCCCAGGGACACGTGGGAGGCACTCCTCGTGGACGGAGTTCCCAATCGAGCAGCACGCTCACCGAAGCGTGCATGATGTCTACAGATACACCCCACCTTTTGAATGGAGGCGACGATGCGAGTATTCCGGTCTACGTACAAGGACAGGAAAGGCAAGACTATAACGACAGAAACGTGGTACGTCGAATTCGCCGACCACAAAGGCGACACGCGACGCGTCTCTGGCTTCAGCAGTAGGTCTTCGACCCAGGAACTGGGCAGAAAGCTGGAGCAACTTGCCAGCTATGCCCGTGCGACCGGCGGGCAGATTGATCCGAATCTCCAAGGATGGGTAACCGATTTACCGCGTGGCCTAACCCGCCGCCTTGCGGAGATCGGATTGCTCAAGGCCGACCGGGTGTCGGTTGGAAAGCCGCTTAAAGAGCACGTTGCCGACTACGGGGCCGCGCTTTTGGCAAAGGGTGGCACGGGGAAGCGTGTCAAGCAGGTGACCCGACGCGTTGGTCGCGTGTTCGAAGGCTGCGGATTCCGTTACTACGGAGACATCTCCGCCAGCCGAGTGCAGAGCTTTCTCAATGCGCTGCGAAAAGGGGATGAAGCGGAGAGCGAGAAGCGGGAGGTGATCAGTGCACAAACTTTCAACTATTACCTCGCAGCAGTCAAGGCGTTCTGCCGGTAGATGGTCAAGGACCGTCGATCGGTTTCATCGCCCGTCTCGCATCTTGAGCCACTCAACCCTCCCATTGATCGACGCTACGAGTGTCGTGCTCTCAACGAACCAGAGCTTCGCAAGCTCATGCGTGCTGCAAGTGAAGGCCGCGAGCTCATTGGCGTTGATCGCCACCGCGTGGTCGCGTGGCGGCTTTCCGGTTGGGACCGCTCCATTCTCTACCGACTGGCAGTTGAAACGGGGCTTCGCGCCAGCGAGATCCGCAGCCTGACTCCAGAGTCATTCGACCTCAACCCCAGTCTTCCGACAGTCAAGGTTCTCGCTGCCTACTCCAAGCACCGCCGCGACGACACTCTTCCGCTTCGAAGCTCAACGGCGGGCACTCTTGGCACCTACTTGAAAGTGCGAGTTCCTGCCAAGCCCATTTTCAGCCTTCCCAGGCGAGATAAGCTCGCGAACATCCTTCGAGTTGATCTGGCTGCGGCCGGCATCCCTGTGAGTGACGCACAAGGCCGCGTAGTCGATTTTCACGCTCTTCGGCATACCTTCATCACCAACTTGGCTCAGGGCGGCGTGCATCCGAAAACTGCTCAGGCGCTCGCTCGACATTCGACAATCACGCTCACGATGGACCGCTACAGCCACGTCGGTCGCGACCAGGAAGTGGAGGCTCTACGTGTTTTGCCGGACTTGTCGGATGACCTTGAGGACAAACCGACCACAAACGCAAGAGACAATGTCCGACCTCTAGCGGGCACGGAAACTATACCGAATGTCTCGGCGGTATGCTTGGCGCGAATCGAGCGTCCGAGGGCGTCCGAGGGAGACTCTGAGATACTCAGAACACCCGAAACACGACCATGCAAAGAGGCACGATACCCCGAAGAAAACCGCAAAAAACAAGTGGCCCCGGTGGGATTTGAACCCACACGACCCGATGAGGGTCTGCGGATTTTAAGTCCGCTGCGTCTGCCGTTCCGCCACAGGGCCGCGTTGGCGCATTCTATCGGCGCGACCGTTCATGGGTCTGCATTTCGCCTTCGGCTCCTCCGCTGGTCATAGTTCAAGCATCAGCCGTTGTGGATCCTCAATGCCCTGCTTGACTTTTACCAGGAACTGCACGGCCTCGGAGCCGTCGATCAGGCGGTGGTCGTAGCTGACGGCGAGGTACATCATGGGGCGTAGCGCAATCTGGCCTTGATTCTTAGGGTCTTCAACAGGGCGGCTCTTGATCGTGTGCATGCCCAGGATCGCGGACTGGGGCGGGTTGAGGATCGGGGTGCTCATGAGGCTGCCGAAGATCCCGCCGTTGGTGATTGTGAAGGTTCCGTTCTGCATGTCGTCGAGGGCGAGCTTGCCGTCGCGGGCCCGGCTGGCGAGGTCTTTAATACCCGACTCGATCTGCGCGAACGAGAGAGACTCGCAGCGGCGGAGCACCGGCACAACGAGGCCCTTGGGCGTGCTGACAGCCACCGCGATGTCGCAGGTGCTGTGCTTCTCCACCATCATCTGCCCGCTCTCTTCGACGATCGAGGCGTTGACGAGCGGGAAGGCCTTGAGCCCGGCGACAACGGCCTTGACGAAGAAGCCCATGAAACCGAGCCCGACGCCGTGCTTCTTTTCGAAGTCTTCTTTGAAGTGCTTGCGGAGTTCCATGACCGCGGTCATGTCGCACTCGTTGAAGGTCGTGAGCATCGCGGCCGTGTGCTGGGCCTGGACCAGACGCTGCGCGATGCGCATCCGAATCGGCGTCATGCGTTCGCGGGTAGCGCCGCCCAAAGGCGGGGTCGGAGCGGCGGACGACGCGGCTGGCGCGCTCGCGGTGGTGGAGGACTTGGACGCCCCGAGGACGTCGGCCTCGCGGATCTTTCCGCCGGGGCCGGTGCCGAGAAGCGTGTTGATGTCTACGTGGAGCTGCTCGGCCGTTTTCTTGGCGAGAGGTGTGGCGCGGACATCGCCGTTGGTTTCTGAGTGACCCGATGAGTGCGGCGGCGCGGTGAGGGTCGCGGTTGCGCTTGCGGAAGCCGACGAAGTTGGAGCGGGAGTGCTGGCCTTGGCCTCGATCTTGATGTCCGCCTTGGCGGCACCGGCAGCGGGGGCCGTGGCCTTTTCGTCGATCACGCCGACGGTCGCGCCGATGGCAACGGTGTCGCCTGGTTTGACCGACTGCGACATCAGCACGCCGGCGGACGGGGCTGGGACTTCGAGCGTGACCTTGTCGGTCTCGACTTCAAGCACGGTCTCGTCGCGCTTGATGAACTCGCCGACGGCCTTGGTCCACTTGAGCACGACGCCGCTGGCGACGCTTTCACCAGCCTGGGGGATCACGATGTTGACGGGCATGAGCTTGGGTTTCCTTGCGTCGGGCCAGTGGATCGAGGCGCTTGCGCCCTTGGATGAACTTCTTCAAATCATCTTCGTCAAAGCGTGCGGCGGATCCCGAAAAATGAGCGGTCTTGAATTCGGCCAATGTACCGAAAGGACGAGGACGAATCAGCGCGAGGCCTTGGCTGGGGTCTTTGACGATTGAACGGGCGGATTCTTGGGCTTGCCAACGGTGGGCTTCGTTTCGTGCGGCCGAGCGGGGCCGAGGTCCTGCGGGGCCTTGCCGGGGCTTGGTGATCCGTTTGGACTTGGAGTGGTCGCGCCCGATCCGCCGAGTGGTCCGACCGCGAGGGTCAGGAGTTTCTCCTGCTGGTCCTTGTGGGTGTGCTCGGACCCGGTAGCGGGCGACGCGCTCGCGGCCCGCCCGATGTACTCGAGCTCGATGCGGAGTTCTTGGCGGAAGATATCCGAGATGAAGAGATAGGCCCCCGCGTTGCGGGTCTCTTCCTGGGCCCAGACGCGCTTGGCGCTGCCCGAATAGCGTGCGTCGATCTCGCGGGCCAGCGCGGTGTGGAACGGGTAGAGCTGTTCGACGCGGACGAGAGCCACGTCCGTCCTCTTCGCGGCCAGGCGACGCTCGTGCAACTCGTGATAGACCTTGCCCGAGCAGTACACGACCTTGATTACTTTCATGGAGGCGGCCGCGTCGAGGTGCGAGTCGCCGATCAAGTGCTGGAAGGAGCCTGTCAGCAGCTCGTCGGTCGTGCTGGTCTCGGCCCGCAGGAACTTCTTGGGCGTCATGACGATCAGAGGCTTGCGGAAGTTTCGCTTGGCTTGGCGACGAAGCAAGTGGAACACCTGTGCGCCCGTGGACGGGTACACAACTTCCATGTTCTGATCGGCGCACAACTGAAGGAACCGTTCAAGACGCGCGGAGCTGTGCTCGGGGCCCTGGCCTTCGTAGCCGTGGGGGAGCAGGAGCGTGAGCCCGGCCCAGCGGTCCCACTTGACCTCGCTGGCGGCCATGTACTGATCGATGATGACCTGCGCCGTGTTACAGAAGTCGCCGAACTGGGCCTCCCACATGATGAGTGTCTTCGGGCAGGCACGCGAGTAGCCATACTCGAAGCCCATGACGGAGTACTCGCTGAGCGGGCTGTCCCACACGTCGAGCCTGGCTTGGCTTTGGCTCGCGCTGCCCGGCTGGATGTGGTTGAGCGACGTGTACCTTTCGCCGGTGACGATATCGCGGAGCACGGCGTGACGTTGCGAGAACGTTCCGCGGCGCGAGTCCTGGCCCGAGAGGCGGATCGGCGTGCCTTCGAGCAACAGCGCGCCGAGCGCGATCTGTTCGCCGTCGGCGTAGCTGAGCTTCGTGGTCAGCGGCAGTTTCGCACGAGCTTCGAGCGCGCCTTTGAGTTTCTCGTGATGCGTGAAGCCCTCGGGCACGTGCCCCATCGCGGCGCAGATTCGTGCGAGGGTCTTCGCGTCGATCGCGGTCCTGGGTGATTCGAATGAGTAGGTGCCAACGAACCCGGACCACGCGCCGCCGCCGGGCGGAGGGACAGGGCGCATCGGCTTGGCCTGAGCGCTCACCTGGGCTTGGTCCAGCATGTTGATCTCGGCCTCAACCAGTTTTTCAGCAGCTTGGGCGCTGGTCACGCCAGCGGCGGTGAGTTGCTCGGCATACTTCGCCCGCGTGCCCGGGTGGGCTCGGACAAGGGCGTAGAGCTCGGGCTGGGTGTATCCGGGCTCATCCTGTTCGTTGTGGCCGTGCTTGCGGAAACAGCAGAGATCGACGAAGACGTCGAGTTTGAACTGTTGTCGGTACTCCGCCGCGATCCGCACCGCGCGGACGCACGCCTCGGGGTCGTCCCCGTTGACGTGAAGCACGGGGGCGTTGATCATCTTGGCGACGTCGGTGCAGTAGATGGTCGAGCGTGCGTCGTCGGTGTCGGTGGTGAAACCGACCTGGTTGTTGATGACGATGTGGACCGTGCCGCCGACGGTGTAGCCATCGAGGTTCGCCATGTTCAGGCACTCAGTGACGACGCCCTGCGCGGGGAGCGCGGCGTCGCCGTGGATGAGCAGCGGGAGAACCTCATCCTGGCCCTCACGACCCTCGTTGTTCGCGTCGTCCTGCCGCGCGCGAGCCCGACCAAGCACAAGCGGGTTCACCGATTCGAGGTGACTCGGGTTGTTTAGCAGAGAGATGTGAACGTTGCCAGCGGGCGTGATCTGATCGCCGGAGAAACCGCGGTGGTACTTCACGTCGCCCGCGCCCTGATCGAGCCCGCCGCTCCATGAGTCCTCGAACTCGGTCAGGATGCGCTCGGTCTCTTTGCCCAGGTAATTCCGCAGCACGTTGAGCCGCCCGCGGTGGGCCATACCGACGATGATCTTGTTCGAGCCCAACTCTCCCGCGCGGTCGGTGAGGAACCGCAGCATCGGGATGAGCGATTCGCCGCCCTCAAGGCTGAAGCGTTTCTTGCCCGTGTATCGCTTGCCAAGCCAGCGTTCGAAGGTCTCGCTGCGCGTAAGCTGGTTCAGGATTTCGAGCCGTTGCTCGGTCGAGAGCGGCGTCGTCGCGGTCTCAAACTTTTCGGTGAACCATTCGCGTTCGGCCGGCGTGCCGCAGTACGAGAACTCGACCCCGATACTGCCGCAGTAGATCTCCCCCAGCCGCGCGATCAAGGCGCGAAGTGTCAGGCCCGCACCCGCCCAGGTCACAGCCCGGTCAAGGTCGGCGTCCGACAGCCCGTGGGCCGCGAGCGAGATCGGCTCGGCCGCAGGGCGCGGCTGATTCAGCGGGTCGATCGTGGCCGCGAGGTGCCCAAAGACGCGGTACGCCTCGATGAGATTCCCGACCGAAACATCAAACGGCGTGGGGCACGACCCGCCAGCGCCCGACCCGCCGCGTTCCAGCGCAAGCTCGAAGCCCGCGAAAAACGCACGCAGGCTCGGCTCCACGGCATCGGGGTCCGCCTTGAAGCGTTGGTACTCAGAATCGATGTAGGCAGAATTCCACCCGTTGACAGACGGTGGGACAGCGTTTGACGCGACACTCATGACGATCCGTCCTCAAGCCTCGGCGCGATGGCCGAGAACCGAACAAAGACTTATCAACCGAGCCTCGAGGCCCGTGGCTGATGCTAGGCTCAGGCATCGACCGCGGGGTTGCCAGAGCGTCGGACAACGCCCTGAGATCGCCCGCTAGCCAACAGTTTCCAGAGTCCCAGATTCCTTGGTTGGCAGGATTTCTTGGTCGGGCGGTGCGGATCAACTCCGGCGAAACGTTTCCCGCACAAACTTGCCCTCAGCGTGGAACAACTCTCCGTCCCCATGAATCGTCCCGCCCGGACTCTCAGGAAAGGCCCCGTCCGGCCTCAGGTCGCACACCATATCCCAGTGCAGGCCCGATTCGTTGGTGTTCCCGGTCTCGGGGTACCCCGCGCCCAGAGCGACGTGAAACGTCCCGCCAATTTTTTCGTCAAAGAACGTGTTGCCAGTGAACCTCGTCAGATGGTCGTTGGTCCCGATGGCGATCTCGCCCGCGACCCGCGCCCCCTCGTCCTGATCGAGCAGACGGATCAGGTACTCCTCGTTCTTGGTCGCCTTCGCTCCGACCACTCGGCCGTCCTTGAACTCAAGCCGCACCCCCTCGACTTCCTTCCCGCGAAAGACGGCCGGAAACGTGAAGTTCACCACACCGTTCATGCCGCGAGGCCCCGAGTACACCTCGCCGTCGGGCAGGTTCTCCTGCCCGGCACAGTTGATCCATGATCGGCCCGACACGTCCACGGTCAGGTCGGTGCCGTCGTGTGGCCGCGCTCCGCGCTCGCCGTTGCAGGGCGGGACGCAGAAACGGAGGGTCCGCTTGCTCTCGAGGTACGCACACACTTTCTGCTGCTGCGCTTCGAGCCCGCGCCACGCCGCCACCGGATCGGGCAGGTGCAAGAAACCGGCTCGATAGACCCAGTCAGCGTATTGCGTCAGCGACATCTCCGCGTCCTGCGCGGCCGCGTGGCTGGGGATCTCCGTTAGCACGTACCGAGTCTGTCCCGCGGCCTTTCTCTTTAGCGACATCGCCAGCAGCCCGCGCCGCGCAGCCTGATTCATTGCGATTCTCCTCGGGTCGATGTTCCCCACAAACTTTGTGTTGTTCTGATATCCCAGCACGATCAACACGTCGCAGGTCGCCAGCCGGTGCGACTCAAACGGCGAGACGTGCGTGAGCTGCGCTTCGCTCCCGTGCCGCAACAAGAGTTCCTGCAGGCTCTCGCAGCGTGGATGAAAGCTCGGGTGCCCGCCAGCCCGTAGCACGGCCTCGAACGTCGCTTCCACGGCCGACATCGCGCCGGGGTCACAGACGATCGTGACCAGGTCGCCGGGCTTTACACGCGTGGAGTATCCAACGATCACGTCGGCGAGTTTGTCGAGCCTGGGATCACGCACGAAAGAATGATATCGAACGAGTCTCGCGCACGAGCATTCCCGTTCGCGTTAGCCGAAACGACCCGTCACGTACTCTTCGGTTTCCAGCAGCCTGGGCGTCTGGAAGAGGTCCGAAGTTCGGCCGTATTCGACCAGCCGGCCCAGATACATGAACGCCGTGTACTCGCTCACGCGGGCCGCCTGCTGCATGTTGTGCGTCACGATCAGCACGGTGTAACGCGACGCGATCTCGAGGATCAACTCTTCGATGCGCAGCGTTGCGATCGGATCGAGGGCCGAGCACGGCTCATCGAGCAGCAACACCTCGGGCTCCGCGACCACCGCCCGCGCGATGCACAGCCGCTGCTGCTGCCCGCCGGAAAGACCTAGCGCCGAATCACGCAAGCGGTCCTTCACCTCGTCCCAGATCGCCGCCGATCTCAAGCTCCGTTCGCAGGCCTCTTCGAGCACGGCACGGCGGTTCTCGCCGTCGATACGAAGCGGATAGATCACGTTCTCGAAAATCGACATCGGGAACGGGTTGGGTTTCTGAAAGACCATGCCCATGCGCTTGCGGAGGTCGATGACATCGACGTCGTGAGCGTACACGGGCCGCCCGTTGAGGATCATCTCGCCGTCCACACGCACGCCGTCGATCAGGTCGTTGAGGCGGTTCACGGAACGGAGGAGGGTTGATTTGCCGCACCCGGAAGGACCGATCAACGCCGTCACCTTCCCACGCGGGACCGGCATGGTGATCCCGTGCAAAGCCTTGTTCGCGCGGTACCAGAGTTGGAAATTCTTGATCTCCAGCACCGGGGCCTCGGCGTACACAGTCTCGTGGACGGAAGGCTCAACCGTCTCATTCCGGCGGATCGCGTCGATGATCGGATACTTGGGCGCGCCGGGCACCTGGCCCGCGCGCGGCAGGTCGGCCACTATCGCGCGAGCCACCGCGGGGGTTGAAGAGGTTCTGGTCTGAGGGTTGGATTGATTACCGCTCGTCACGCTCACCATCGTAGTTCTCCGCCCGTCGCCCGCCCCGCTGCCAGAACAGACTTTCGCACGACCGATCCTCGCACACCGCAGAAACAAAGAGGACTAGAACTGCTGCGATTTCAGCCGACCGCGAAGCCTCGCCCGGATCGTGATCGCGGCGAGATTCAGCAGCATTACGATCACGATGAGCAGCAGCGTCGTGGTCCATACCAGCGGCCGCGCGGCGTCGGAATCAGGGCTCTGGAAACCGAGGTCGTAGATATGAAACCCGAGGTGCATGAAACTGCGCTCGAGATGGATGAACGGGAACTGAGCGCTGAACGGCAGCTCCGGCGCGAGCTTCACCGCGCCGACAAGCATGAGCGGAGCGACCTCGCCCGCGCCGCGCGCCATCGCCAGCACCATCCCCGTCATGATCCCCGGCATCGCGCCCGGCAGCACGATGCGACGAATCGTTTGCCACTTGCTCGCGCCACAGCCGTAACTCCCCTCACGCATCGTGCGCGGCACGGCGGCGATCGCCTCTTCAGTAGCGACGATCACCACCGGCAATGTCATCAAAGCCAGCGTGAGCGCGGCCCACAGCAGCCCGCGTGTTCCGAACGTGGGCGACGGCAGGTTGGCCTCGAACAGGCCGTGGAAGTGAGGGATCCCGGAAATCCAAACCGTAACCACGCCCAACGCCGCGAACCAGATCACGCCAGCCGCAACCGCCAGCGCCCGGTGCCCAGTTGCTAGCGCGTCGCCCGGTCTGGGCTTGGCGTACAGCGCGATCGTGAGCCCCAGCGCCACCAGCACCGCGAGCCCCGCCCCGACCAGCCAGAACGAGTTCTGCCCCATCGGGCTCGTCGGCCCCTGGTCCACGAACTTGCCGACGGTGTAGCAGAAGAACCCCAGACCGAACACGCCGTAGACGATGCTGGGCACCCCCGCGAGGTTGTTCACGGCGATCCGCACCGCGCTGGTCAATGGCCCCTGCTTAGCGTACTCGCGCAGGTACAACGCCGCGATCACGCCGAGCGGAACGACCACGAGGCTGAGCAGGAGCGTGAGCAGGACCGTACCGAAAATGACCGGGAAAACACCGCCCTCGGTGTTGGCCTCGCGCGGATCGTCGAGGAGAAACTCGCGCCAGCGCGAGAAGTACACGCCCACCTTGCCTCCAAAGCTCAGCGCGTTGGCGGGCACGGCACGCACGACCTGCGCGACCATCAACGGATCTTCAGGCGAACTCTGCCGCAGCGGCGCGAACGCGCCTCGCGACGGCTCGACAAACTCGACCCGCTCGCGGCCTTCCTCTTCACGCAGCTCGTTAATCGTTCCTAGAACTTTCGCGTACTCCGTTTGCAACGCCGCCGTCTTCTCAACCGCATCGGCCCTTATCAGGTCCAAACCTGCCGCCGAGACGCGAGGGCCCGACCACGGGTGCTCCAGGCCGACGAACACCACGCCCAACGCCACGACGCACCACAGCGACCGGGCGATGACCATTCCGATGCGCGGGTTGGCGGTCCGACGCCGCGCGAGCAAAATCGCCCCCGCCGCTGCGCCAGCAATCGAGACGACGACCGCGAAAACTCCGACGATCCCGAGCATCGGCGCGTCGTGCGGAGCCACCGTGCGTGCGTGCTCGATCTCCGCAGACTTCACCCGCAGCCGCTGGTCGTCCATCTGACGGTTGAGCGACCCGATATCGAACTTGGTAAGCCGCTCGATCGCTTTGTGCCGATCCGCGGCC
>Ga0163155_10005898_pt1 | contig 12066 bp, 8 predicted proteins | sample OliLakLV19SP4G1_FD_148611 | JGI IMG/M metagenome (GOLD analysis project Ga0163155, IMG submission 148611) | Freshwater microbial mat bacterial communities from Lake Vanda, McMurdo Dry Valleys, Antarctica - Oligotrophic Lake LV.19.SP4.G1 | ecosystem: Environmental > Aquatic > Freshwater > Lake >...
CACCAGCGGGAGGCCCTACTGATCATTGAAGACACTCACGAAATTGCGCTCAATCGGAACTTTACCCGTACTTTGCTCACTCGAGAGGCGAACACCGAAGGTATGGGACGCATCTCTCCAGCCCAGGCAATTCGGACCGGTATGCGGATGGCGATGAATCGCATTATTCTTGGCGAGATGCGAGACGCCGAAGCCGCTGAGGCTTTCATCGATGTCTGTTCCTCAGGGCACAGCGGCATCTCGACTATTCACGCTCGTAGCGCCCGCGATGCGCTCTCTCGCCTAGAACTCTTTCTGGCTCGGGCACAAGGCAATGTGACTACAGAGACTATTCGGCGTCAAATTGCCAATGCTCTATCCGTAGTGATCTATCTTGACCTGGATCGTAATACCCAGAAGCGTAGAATATTTGAGGTCTGCGAAATTGGCGGTTCCGCCGACGGTGCTATTCAAATTTCCCCGATATTCTCTTATCGTCCTCAGTGCGCGCTTCCGACCTGGCAGAGAGAATCAGGAATCTCGATTCATGGAGATCTCCTCGCAAAAGCTGGGGTCCAGTTGCCGCGACCAGGTAGTGAGCTTTCTCTAGATCCTGAGCAGCTCTATCGCAGAAGCTCCGAGGGCGGCTGAACCAATGTTTAACAACAATCGCCGTATTTCACTGACACGAGCTGCCGCAATGATCGGCGAGCAGAAGCCCGAAGTAGCGCTAGACGCTGAAGCGTTTGCGCATCTCAGAGCTAGCGATGCTTGCTCCTTCTTTGAACATAAATTGCGACAGGCCGATCTAAACTTAGGAGTTAAGGCATTTTCTTTGCTGGTGTTGTTCTCCGCTGTGACTCTCGCGGTGGTAAGTGCTCGGCTGCTTGATCCGTATTTTGTTCCCCTTTTCGCCCTTGCCGGAGGATGGCTTCCGCTGTCTTGGCTTGGCACCAGGATCACTAAAAGGGCTAACTCCTTTGCTGAAGATTACTCCGCGACCCTTCTCGCCACGGCATCCAGTTTAAAAGCTGGTTTGACGCCCTACTTGGCCCTGGAGCGCAGTTCGCGATTGCTACAGGAAAATAGCTTAGTCAAGCGCGAGGTCATTCAGTTACTTGAGGCGCTGCGAAGAGGCGAGACAAAGGAAGTGGCTGTCAGTAGGTTCGGACTGACAATTGCGCTGGAAGACTTGGCACTTTTTCGTTCGGCGTTCCTCCTACTGCTAGAAAACGGGGGTCGCTTCGCCCCAACCTTGATGCGACTTTCCCAAGTTAGTCGAGATCGACTAGCACTAATTCGCAGCGCTCATGTCAGTACCGCAAATATGCGAATGACTGCCAATATTCTCCTAGTTTTGGCTCCGTTATTGGTGCTGATGACGGCGGTGCGGACACCAGATTACTGGACCTTGTTTCTTACTCATCCCACTGCACATTTTCTGGCCAGTTTAGGATTGGTAGTGATCCTGCTCAGCTTTGGACTCTTACGCCTGATGAGTGCTTTTCGCCCATGAGCACGTTTTCAGCCGCTATTTCGTTCTCCGACCGTCAACTTCAACGTAGACGACTTCGCGCTTTACAGTTTCAGAGCGAGGCGCAAGTAGTGGAAGCGGAAAGCCACACGTGGAATCATAACTATTCATTACTCAGCTCCCTCGAGGGGAAACTCGGACAAGCTGGCTTCCAGGCGCCGGGCTCCCAGGCTCGGGCGCGCTTAGTCAGAATGCTGGCGCTGCTATTACCAGTTGGCAGCGGGCTGCTATGGGGAATCTCCCTTGATCGTCCAGGAGTAGCGATAATTAGCGCACTGGTCGGTCTGTACCTCGGATTCGGTGGGTGGTTGCTTTATCTGCGGCGCGCGAAAGCTGAGTATCACCGGCAGGTAATGTTTCAACTGCCACTAGTGCTTGAGGCTCTGATACTTCTAGTCGAGGCGGGACTTGGCATTTTGCCAGCACTTCAGCGGTTGGTAGAAGTGGAAGAGGGTAAGTACCAAGTGCCTACTGGAGGGCGCTCTGGGCAACCAGTCCTCTTCATCTTTCGCCTAGTGTATCAACTCTGTGCTCACGGCATGCCATTCTCGCAAGCCTTGGAAACTGTGGCCCAACGAATCGAGTTAAAAACGCTCCGCCATGTGCTGCTGCACCTAGACATCAGCGGGACTGAGGGGGGTGAGCTTATTCCTAGCCTACGCAGTCTTAGCGACCACACCCATACTGAATGGCGATTGTCAGTGGAAACTCGGGTCAAGCGACTCGAGAACTTAGTAGTATTTCCGGTCTTTGCAGCGGTCCTAGGTTTAATTTTACTGACCTCGGCAGTGCCGTTAGTTCCAGTGCTAAAATTTCGAGAGTCCCTGCGGGAGGGGAGAACTACTTCGGCGATTCTCGAACCGGAAACGAATTCTGTCGGAAGTGTCAATAATCCTTAGTTGGGGTGAATATGTATCATTCTCGTTATCCCTCTCTTTCCTGCCATTGCCGAGCTAGTGCGACACTTTCAATCCTCGCCTCTGTGGTTGGGGGACTGCTCCTGACTATGCTTTTTCTTAATCTGACTCGCTATGTGGGGGCCACGAGCGCGCTTGAACAGGCCACTCGGCGTACTGCTCGATGTTTAACCCCGACAGATGCCGCTTGCGTGTCCTATCAAGCAGTCTCTCAGGGTGGACCAAGAAATTGGTATCAGGTGCAAACTCCAGAGCGCTTACTCCTGCAGACGGATGAGCGGATCTATACAGCTTCGATGAATGAGCTACGGCTGAAGTTGAATTATTCGGTGGATCTCGAGCACATCGTCTCGCCCTCGATAAACTATTCCACCTTTCAGGTGCCTGTCCGAGAGTATCGACCTAATCTTAACCCGTTCGAAACTGTTAGCGTTCCGATCTTTACTTGCGGTCAGGCTGTAAGTGAAGGCACTCCTCTCAATCCTTACTTCCCCGGTTTCAATTTGGCTTACGAGCGAGCGCGCGATGATACCTCCCCAAACTCCTGGCTCCCGTATCGGGTTCAGGGGGGCAACACGCACGAAATGACACTCAACCTCGCCTCCAGGACGCCCTCAGTTACTGGCCCAGTCCGCAACAGCGCAAACGATTATGTTTTCTCATTTGCGGAAGATTTCACTGCCCCAAACCCGGTGTCAGACCCTAACGCCAGCCTCTCCTGTGTTCCGGCAACCCCCAGCTCCCCAGGCGGATCCCCTTGCAATTTGCCCAATCAAGCCCAGTATCCCTGGAGCAACTATGCCAGGCTCGTGGTTAAGCCCTCCGCACTGATCACAGACAATATCGCACCAGTAGGTACCCATCTGGCTTGGGCGAACCTACGAATCGAAACTTGGGATAGTCAGGGACGTCGACAAGTTAGAGATCTAGGCGGACGAGATACCCAACGACCTGTCTATGGATGGAGCTTCCTCCCCAACAATCAGGCTTATTTTAACATGTGGGTGCGGGGTCCCGTGGACTCTCATGGCGGAAACTCGGGAATATCCCACGGAAACATCGTGGTCGAGCGGGGGCAGCCCTTTCGAATTTCAGGTTCGCTGATAGCACAACATAACGACGTCAATGTTAACGTCACGCTAAAGGTCTACTACGACGAGATCGATTATCGAGAGGGAGCCATCGCCTGCGAATGGCTTAATAGTGGAGCTCCAATACCTCAACTTAACTCAACCGCCGAGCTAGATGGACCCGCAGGTCAATCGCTCCTACTTGATACGAATAGATTCGTTAGGTGGGTTAATGCGAGTTCGGACAAATGGCCTGCAGGAACTTCTCCGGGGTGCGTTTCATTTGTAGCGCCGGGACGAGCACTCGACAGCTGTCGTGCGGTACGCGCACCCAGTTGTGACGCGACTGCGCTAACATTCGCTACCAATACCTTCTCCGGCCTAAGCACACTTTCGTCGGAATCAAACTGCGAAAAGAGTTTAGTGGTTGCTGATCCGAACTGGCGCCCTAGTGCGACGTCTGACTGTCCAGCAGCCCCAATGGGTCGCTCTTACTGTGATTGGTCGGTCCCGCATCCTCCCTCTGAATTTCGCGAGTTACTACTCTCGAGCGCTCCCGCAGAGATCAATCCTGTCTCAAGACGACACGAGTGTGGTCGTGAACTGAGCAGCACTGTCTCAGATTGGACACAATGCCGAGGTGCTAGGGAGCTTCACACGAATCTACTGCAGGCTGTCGCGCAGTCAAATTTTGACAACCAGAGCGTTGACACCTCTGCACCACAACTTGCACCGCCCAATACTTTTCCCGCTCCAGTCGAGCTTGAGATCGCAGGTAATGGCGCTCATCCCCTTCATCCAGCGGAATACTGGAGCGCGTCTTGGACCTCCTCCGCGGCAACAGAATCATGCTTGACCGACACGGCAACCTCAAGCTGCCGTTACGATGGAGAGCTTCTCTCTGCCGAGTCGCCACCGATTCTCGAACGTAATGACGGTGCTTTTAGTCACGTGAATCGAGAACTGAGTTTCGCGGAGCTACGGGCTCCAGATGGCAGTGCCGCGCCAGCAGCGCGCTTAGCAGAGTTTCCTCTAAGCATTGCGAGCAGGAGCAGACGCCAGATTGAGGGAGGCTATCCTTTCACTGGTGGGGCCGTCCATCAGGTGCTCTACTCTGAAGCTGACCGCTCTCAAGGGTCTGACTGCCCCGCCGAATATAGGTATCCGGGAACACTCGAAGCTAAGCTAAGAGAGTTTGCTAGTCAGCTCTTGCCACCAGCTAGCGACCCTACACTCCTTTTCAGTTTTACAGAGTCCGCTCCCAACGCTCCTGGAACACGCTCACAGACTTACACGACACATCTATTTGCGTCGCTAAATCCTGCGATGCTGAGATGTACGCCAGTCCATTCAATCGTAGAAACTGACGTAAGTAATGAACAGGTGGTGTATCTAGGAGAGTTTGACTCGCAAGCCTATCCCAGGGGCCCCGCTACCTGCTTAGGCAGACGTTGTTTTAGTGAGCCGGTTGGCGAGATCCCACAGTTGGAGGCTCCAACTTTGATGGCTAATCTCGATGCCGCTAGACTGCGTGGGCAAACTGAGTTCTCTCACTTCGCCCCAGGAGTAGACTTCACGAATAATTGTAACGGCGCAGGGTGTGGTTCGTTAGAAGTGGTCACGGAAGGAGAGCTGGCAACGGTAACAGCTTTCTATAACCTTCCCATCCTTCCTCCACTTTCGACCTTTCTCGGGACAGAATTTCTTCGCCTAGAGAGCAGCGTCAGCGAGGCATTAGAAATGCGGTTAGCCGGGGCCGACAGGGAAGGGGATTAACGGTGAGTCGATTGATTTCGCGGATCTGGCCCAATCAAAGGGGTAATATGGCCTTCTTCGTGTTGGTCCTCACTCCTGTGTTGTTGTCTCTCTCGATACTTGCAGTCGATGTATCAGGCTGGCACGCGCTACGGGAGCAAGCTCAGCGGGAGGCCGATACTATTTCGCTGCAGGCAGCCCAACTTCTTCCAAATGTTGAAAGTGCCACGCTCTATATTAACCGAGTTCTTCAAGCGAACCCTGTATTTCAAAATGGCTTTAGCTTTAGCACTCCGCAGGGCAATTCAATAGTTTCGGTCACACTGAGGGCACAGTATCCTTCGGTTTTTGGTCGTTTTTTGAGCGCAGTCGGGAACGGTCCCGCAGCGGAACTCCTCAGGGTGGAGCGAACAGCAACAGCGCAGATTGCCCCGTTAGACACCATCATTATCCTCTCAGATGGCGCAACTTTGCGACCAGCCTTGGGAAGCGCGCCTTGGGAACTTCCGGAGTGGAGTGACCAAAGGTATGAGCCCTCCCGTTTCTGGGAGTGCAGTCGCATCGCAGCTCCCGTGAGAATTTGGCGAGGGGAGCAGCAAATTCCTGTCAGCTCTGATCCAGAGGGTTGGGCCACGCAAGCCTGCTTCAATCCTGTTTGGAGTACCTTAAAGCTGGCGGCTGTTAAAGCGGTTGATTTTTTTGGAGCGCACCGCAGCAACCGACTGGGACTGATTTTTACTCCAGGCAGTATCTCTCACGTAAAGTATGCAGTGGCGCGGCGGCTCGTTGGCACTCCTGGCGACCATATCCCGGGTGGCTTTGTCGATACTCACGTCGTTGGTGCTGAAGCTAGCTGGCAGCCCTATCGCGGAGGCGAAAGTGGCGTTGGAGATGAAGCATGTGTTCTTCAAAGCAACTTTGATCTGCGCTACGAGCTCCCACAATCCTCCAGTGGATTCGGAATCGAGCACACGGCGCAGAATCAAAGTTGCGGCTCACCATTACGTTCGGCACTTTGTTCCGCAGCGAGTTCCTTTGAGAGCGCCCTCTCTACTTGCTATTTTTCCGACAACCTTAAATTACGAGAGGCCATCTACTGGCGCGCGGCGAAGCTTGCGACAGCGGAGGGATTCGATGGCATCCCGAACATCCCAAGAGCACTCCTGGCGGGGATAGAAGAGTTTCAACTCACGGGCCAAAGTTCGGAACATTCCGCCCGAGGTAACCTAGCTTATAGAACCCACCGTACTATCCTGGTCCTGACGGACTACCTCCCTGAGCCATTTGATCCGGCCCTTGGTCAAGCTTTGGAGGCGGCCAGGCGTCAACGGATCAATCTAAGTTTTGTCTTGTTGCGCCATCCTCATGAGCATCCAGCGACAGAGTCACGCAGCGAGCTATTTGAGCAGCGGGCGGGCTTCCTTGCTGATTCAACCGCTGAACAAGTTCGCTTCTACGTAGCAGAGAATGACGCAGCATTGCATCAGCAGGTTCTACCCCAGCTATTCCTTAGAGGACGTCGCTATGCGCTTCGAACTTAGAGCGTTCAGGTCAGAACGAGCAAACGGTGTTCTGGAGCTCATGCTCTTTACACCGGTCCTGCTTTTCTTTGTCTTGGTGGTAATTGATGCAGGAGTAATGGAACTTGACCATGCGGGGCTGACCGACACCCTGAGACGCGGAATGAACAGCGAAGGGCTAGTCGCTAAACAATTTCCACCACTGACGTTGGATCCCATAGGCTCTCGTCCAGTGGTCATTGACGGTAACGTAGGGCCATTTCTTAATGGTGTAGCTGAACATACCGCGAGGTCGCTTGCGACACTGCAAGGTGTCGCTGTTGATAGTTCTACAGCCAGCTACCGAATTGCCGCTAGTCTCTACCTACTTTCCATCGATCCGCAAACCGGACGCATAATTGGTCCGCCTTCGCAGATCGGCCGAGTCGACTGGGGGACCCTCCGCGACTCCGAGATTGACCCGCTATTTCCGATCAAAGGAGAGGCAGAGTTTATAGAAGAACGGTTGTCGAGCACGGCAGAGTCAGCTCCATCACCATTTGCAAGCGCTGCACCCTTCTTGGGCGATGGCGGCTCCGAACCACGATACTTGAGTAGCTCCGTAGTGCTGGTTGGAGAGATCGTTTCTCGCACTCGAGGCTTAAATTCTTGGGCTACACGAGAGTTACTTGGAAGACATTATATGTTTCAAGGACAGGAACTAAGATTGCTACGAACACAGGTCATGTAGGAGAGAAGATTTGATACTTCACAGATTATTCGATGCCGTGGAGGTGCTGCGTTATCGTTTGCGACACGCATCGTCCATAGAGGATGCGCTGCTCCAGATCTTTCCCGCCTCCCAACTGCTACCGATTATGCGAAACCTGATGCCGGAGCAGTTAGTCGCGGTTGTCGCAGACTACTCTGGGATCCCGGAAACTACCCTTTGGGGAGCGATTTCTGAACGTCTCAATCTGAGGTTTCTCGACGAGATAGAAGCTCCCGATGCCTCACTCTTCGCAGTTGCAAACGAGCACTTGGGCTCACTGCGTGAGCTCCGGGCAATTCCACAGCGCTTTGCTTGGTCCGAAGTAGGTTGGGGAGTTGCCTGTGCAGCGCCCGATCGTTTGAACAGGAAGCGTCTCCAGGAGCTCGGAGTTCCACTAGTGTTGACCTCCGCCAGATCGCTAGCTGAAGCTTGGAAGAAGTGGGATTGGGCGCAAACTCCCAATAGCACAGAGCTTGGTTCGCTCGAAACATTCAGCATCATCATTCAGCTCGCCCTGGATGCTGTAAATTGTGGCGCTGACGAAGTCTTCATTGGATACCCCAACGAGGATCAATACGAGTTTTTGGTCGGGGAACGCCGCTATCAGGGCATCTTGCACCCCTATGTCTACCGGGATTTTGTTGAAAAGTTTCGAGAATCTCGTCGACTGACCCATCCTATTAGCGAAGAAACGTGCGGATTAGCTGCGGTCCATCTTTCGTTAGCCAGAAATTTGGATCGTCCTGTACTCTGCTTGACCTGGGATAAAGTAAAAAGCAGACTTGCAAATGTTTCCGAGTTACGAAGCGACTCTCCCCCTCTCCGATTCTCTGCAGAATCAGATCAATCTCAAACTGCTGCACTGTACAGTAAGCGCCGAGTCCTCATTGTCGATGATGATGAACGATTTCTAGCGGTGCTGGAGAAAATATTATCAGCCCGGGGGTGGGAGGTCTCTTCTGAGCAGCGTAGCCAACTGGCGCTTAGCAGAATCCTAGAAAGCCAAGAGCAGTTTGACCTTGTGATATCAGATATTCATATGCCTGAAATGGATGGCTGTTTGTTCCTGCGGGAGTTAAGAGCGCAAGGTTACCTGGCACCAGTGCTGATGCTGACCTCTGATGAAGATGAGGCACTAGAGGCAGAACTAGCGGACGCTGGCGCGGATGCATTCATCCGGAAACATGAAGACTTGCGGGTGCTTTTGGCGTGGGCCAATAATTTAGCTTCTCGCGCTGGTAGTTCATCCGCGTCGAGTCGGTCGGAGTTCGGAGTGGCGGCGTGAATAAACTGCTTTCACTTCAATTCCAGCTTTCAGAATTGCTGCTCCTAGCCTTATTGTTTGCGATGCTGCTAATACTCTGTCGTTGTTATTCTGCAGGAAAGGCTTGGGTTGACGACCTTACCGAGCTTCGCAGACGACTTCACTTCTTACTACAACGCTCGTTACCCCGCCCGGGACTCTCCTTCAATCGGACGGAGATAGAGAGCGTGTGGCAGCTCGCTCTAGCGCTGTCGCAACGGGCGAGGAGTGGAGACTCAGCGGCCTCGACATATTCGGAGGCTCTTTCGCTTGGGACCCGGATTGTCTCACAAACCGACAATTCTGCGCTCACGGCAGACAATATCGCTCAGCTACTATTTGAGCGTACTCGGCCCGAGGTAATGGGAGTTGCCGTAGTTTTGGTCGATCCCCACTCAGGAAATCTAGAGCTCTCGTCAAGTGCTGGACTTCCGGGCTGTCGCTTCGCTGAATCTCTGCTGATAGAGTTCGATCAAATACTTCGAGAAGACGGTCAACTCCAGTGGGGCTACCACACCCCGGAGCGCAACAAACTGTCCGATATGTCGGCTTTTGGAATTTCTCTTACCTTGCGAGTTCCCATTCGGATACGCACTAACTCAAACTCGGGGGAGGAGACCGTCGGTGTAATCTGGCTCGGATTTAAGCATGGAGCTGACATCTTATCAGCTGAGCGCCGAGCGTTAGTTCATGCCATCGCTGAACATGCTGCGGCGTCTTTGACGGTTGCACAACGCGTTCAAAAGAAACAGGATCGCTCCACCGCAGAGCGGGATTACCTCATTGGCCTCTCGCACGACCTTCGAGCACCAGGCAACTCCGCACTCTACGCGGTCCAAGATCTGCTGTTAGACGACGATACCTCTTCCTTGACTCAGCTCCAGCGGAAAAAGCTACTTACGATTGAGAACGCGGTGAGACTGCAACTTGAGGTAGTCGGTGATGTTTTAGATCTGGCTCGACACGAGCAGGGTCTACTACAAGCTCGCGCTGAGGTTGTTGAGTTAGGCCCGCTGCTGAGGGAGGTTGTTCGAGATGCTGAATCTTTTGCGCTAGCTAAATCGATCTCTATTGAGATTGATGAGCAAGTTTTGTCCAGTAAGGTAGTTTTCGAGCGTCGCCAGCTTAAGCGAATTCTCGGAAATTTTATTAGCAATGCGATAAAGTACTCTTCCGTCGGTAAGGTGATCGTCTCAACCAGCTTCCAATCGGGTGAGATTGAGGTCTCGGTTAGGGATTGGGGAATGGGGGTTCCAAAGGAGGAGGCGAATCGGTTGTTTAGAAAGTTTGAGCGGTGTACTAATGGTCAAAGGGAACGAGGAGTCGGTTTGGGGTTGGCGCTTAGTAAAGTTTTGGCTGAACTCAACAATTCAAGCCTTTTTTACCAGGCAGGAATTCCAACTGGATCGATCTTTGGAGTTAGAGCTAGAGCATTTACCGGCGCAGTTCTGCCCGTCACTAAGCGCGCACCCTCAAAGTTTCATTCCGCGCTGATTATTGATGACGATCGCGCGGTCTGTAGAACTCACTCTCGATTTTTATCTGAGCTCGCATCCGAGATCTACTCCGCCGATAATTTGACCGATGCCATCCAGTTGCTCCAGCAGAAAAGTCCGGAGCTGGTAATCGCGGATCTGTACCTGAAAGAGGGATCGATAGAGCCATTTTTGAAAGAGCTAAAACTGGCAGCTAGCGCAACCAAAACTATTATTCTAACTGGAGATCCCCACGCCGCTTCCAAACTGGCCTTGGGGGTAGATTTGCCCTTAGAGATACTTTCCAAACCGACCGATCGAAGGTCACTCACTGCCGCCGTTGAACGGCTTTTAAACAACGAGCCAGCTCAGCTTTATAAACTCACCAGCGCCGGCTAATTGTATCTGACAGAATAAATTCTTGCCCTCCGTCTAATCCAGATAGACTCCCTCTGGACTATGCTGCATCATACAGAGAAGGGCAGGGGTGCTGCGCTTCAGAAAAGCAACAATTACGCATAAAATCAGTTTTTAAGCTGCGTCGTTAAGAGTGCGTCTTTAGCGGAATTGAATTCTTGCCGATTGATCCTTAGAATTCTGCAGCTACGGTGTATCAGCGTGACGTCCGACTCTGTCCCAACACTCTATTCCATGGAATCGAGAGGTGAAGACCTCGCTGTGGATCCTATTTTGAGTCCTGAGACTGCACTGGCCAGCCAGATGCCGACGCCTCAGCCTTCGATCCTGGCGCAACAACAGACTCCTATTATTAAGTCCGCTGCGCTTCCAACCGCCGGCATTGTCTTACTCGCTGCTTTTATTGGATATTTCGCCGGGCAATCAAACCACGCTCCAAAAGTTACCACCCTTGCAACAGCCGAGGTTGCAGTCGTGGGCCACGATCAAGCGACCTCGGGGAACCTCCTCCGTGGCGAGAGCATAGCTAGCAAGGCCATGGGGAAGTTAGCTCCTGAGTCGGCAACTGAACTCTTTGATAAGATTTCGACCAAGATTAAGCGCGCCAATCTTGAAATTGCTGACACAATTCCAAGTTCGGAAGCCGCTCCATTAATCCTTCAGGGAGATCAATACTTCCGTGAGGGGAAATTTATAGAAGCAGGGGTTCATTATAAGCGAGCGCTCAAATCCCAGCCGAACCTGCTCTCAGCGCGACTCTCCTTAGGGGTCTGCTTCTTGAAGATAGAAAAGCTCGACCTTGCCCTAAAAGAATTCCAACTAGCTTTGCAGTTGGATCCCAACTATGCAGCTAGTCACTACAATCTCGCCGCTTACTACGCTCTAGCAAATGATACTCCGAATTCGTTGAGACACCTCTCGCAGGCCATAGCGCTACAGCCGCGCTCGGGCGGTCTTGCAGCAACAGACCCTGATTTCGCTAACCTGCAAGGCCAAGATAACTTCGCCAAGCTGACCTTACAAGCACCGACTAGATAATCTTTAAGTAACTCAGATAACTACGCTAGTTATAAACAGCAATGTTGCCCGATAAGGTTACTTATCGGGCATGGTGTCTAGAGTAACAAAGTCTCTACTCGATGGCCGTAAAGCGTTGAGTCACACTTAGCCCAAGAAAAAATAGTAAATGGGCCGTCTTGCGACGCCACCATCGCTATTGCGTCACGTTGATCGTAGACAAATTGAGCCGCTGAAATGTGCCGAGTTCCACCCAGCGCCCCAATGGGAACCACCTGAGACACTGCGTCTTGAATTGTTCAAGATCGAGACCTGTTCCAGGAACGCT
>Ga0163155_10005904_pt1 | contig 12059 bp, 7 predicted proteins | sample OliLakLV19SP4G1_FD_148611 | JGI IMG/M metagenome (GOLD analysis project Ga0163155, IMG submission 148611) | Freshwater microbial mat bacterial communities from Lake Vanda, McMurdo Dry Valleys, Antarctica - Oligotrophic Lake LV.19.SP4.G1 | ecosystem: Environmental > Aquatic > Freshwater > Lake >...
CCGCCCCCGTGTCCCCGCCGTCCACCTGATCAATCGTCACCGTCACACCCCCGTTCTGCAGCGTCAGACTGTTACTCCTGCCGGTTTCCCCGTCGATCTGTTCGATGTTGCTAAAAGTAAAACTGGAACTGTCAGTCAAGTTGGTCACCGTTCCGGCCCGTGCGGAACTCAACAGCACATCGATGGGGTTTCCCGATCCCAGGTAGCTGATTGTATCCGCACCGTTCCCGCCATCAATCGATCCGGACAAAACACCCGGGCCGCTCAAGGTAAAGCTGTCGGCCAGCACGTTGCCAGTCAAATTTTCAATACTGGAAAAAACAACGCTATTAAGAGAACCCGCATCTGAACCGGTCAACAACCAGCTATTGGCGGTTGAATTGCCGGTTAAAGTATCGCTTCCACCTCCGCCCGCCAAAGTTCCACTGAGCGAACCTGTTCCGGCGAAGGAAAAGAAGTCAACATCGGCACCTCCAGTGATATTTTCAAATGAACCAAAGCCAAATCCACCGATTGTTCCCGCGTCTGCTGCCGTGATCACCCAGGTTTGACCCGTCGTAGTGCCAGTCAAACTATCGATACCATCGCCGCCATTGATCGAGGCGAAACCGCTGAAATCCGTATTGGTCGCAACCCCGTTTAACTGACTAATGGAACCTGTTCCTGTAGTGTTGGCCAGCATAACAAAGTCGGCACCCGAACTCAGGGTCAGGCTTTTGCCCATTCCACTGGTCGAAAGCGAAATAACCCCGCTGGAGCTGGTGATGGCCCCACCCAACATAAGGCTTTCCGTGGTGTCCAGAGTGATATTCCCGGTCGTGGCCAGAATTCCCGTGCTGAATCCATTATCATCACGGAAAGTAATGGATCCCGTGTCACCGGCTAGATTAGTAACGTTGTTGTTTTGGGTGTTTAGAGTGAAGGTTCCCCCTGTTCCGTTCAAAGTCAGCATGGAAGCCGTAAGAACCCCGCTCTGCGTGACCGTCCCCGCGTTGGATTGGAAAGTCAGGTTGTTGCTTCCCGCATTCACCGCTGCCAGACCCATGTTACCGCCCGCGAAGGTCACGGAATCGGTGAAGGTGGACGAATTGACGGTCACTGCGCCCGTTCCTGAGACAACATCACCAAAAGTAATGGAAGCAAATCCATCGAGAATCTTTCCCAACTCTGTTGTGCTGATGCTCAGGGTTCCGACTCCGCCCGCGACTCCGATGCTTGTTGCTGCACTATCCGCCTTGATGACAAGATTGCCGCTGGATTGGAGTGTGGCATTGGTCACGTTGTAATTGTTGGTGGTGATCGTGATGTTGCCCGAAGCACTGAGGCCTCCGATGACGTTTGCATCGGCCACGGAAAGGACCCCATCACTCCCCCCGGCATTCCCTATGCCCGTCAAGGCGATCGTGGAAGCTCCTGTCGAAGTAATCGATGAACCGCCCAGAATCTGGATGGCATGGCTATTCCCATTTGTTCCGGCTGCCGTGCCGGAGAGATTGATAGCCCCACTCACGCTGCTGATAGTAGCGCCATCCAGACGGATCGCCCGGCTGTTAATGCCACTTGAACCAATCGAGGCGACCATAATGTTTCCTGAGCTGGTCACGAGCTGGGAACCGGTATTCATCAGAAAGGCGTCAATATTATCGGCTGTAGCAGTTCCACCAGTATTGGCGTCGATCACAATAGTGCCAGTGCCCAGGGAAATGCTCACACCGGCCGCCAGTTCGATCTGCTGCGCCTGCAGGGTCAGAGAAAACCCTGACGTCGAAACCACCGACCCGTTCACCGTGATTTTAATATTGGCGTGGAGCTGTGTGTTAGCCGTGGCCAAAGAGGCCACCAGTGCCGTATTGGAAATGGTAAAGGTTCCCGTCCCGTCACCAAAGAAAATCTGCTGATCCGACAACTCGCCGTCGTCTACGGAAGAAGCGGCATTGGCAATGATGATGTTATCAGGATCCAAAAGCAGGGTTCCGGTCCTTCCATAGGCCGCCCTCAAGTCCACTGCGCCATCAAAGGAAAGGCTGCGCTTCCCCGAAACTTCCACAAAACCCCCATTTCCAGCCAATTCACCACCCCGTGCTTCGACATAACCATAAAACTTCGTCCAGTCGTCCGCCCAGAAAATAACTTTACCCCCGTCACCGTTCTCCAGAGCATTGGCATAAATGGTCACGCCTTCACCCACAAAAACTTTCTGTGCGTTATAGATGTCGGGATTCTTTCCCTGGTAATCACCCCCCACCAAAACAGTTCCGCCATTCTTGCCGGAGACCGTGATGGCAGCCCCTTTTGTCAGCGCAATCTGGTCGCCCAGGATCTCCACCCTCCCACCAGTCAGCAGTGAATTACCTTTCGCTTCGATTGTTCCGGAAACAAGAACCGTGGAAACATCGTTTTGCGGCTTGCCCATCAGTTTGACATAACCACCGGAACCGTCCTTGTTCGTGGCGTAGATGCTGCCACTGTGCTGCAGCGTTCCACCCTTCGAAACCAGAAAAACCCTGCCTTCCCGCTGAACACTACCCGTGGCACGTATGACCCCTTCATTGTTGATGGCCAGGGCAAAGGGGTTCCTGCCCGCTGCCTCGAACTCCACCTGTATTGCTTCCGCCGAACCAGTGTTCCAGATACTGCTCTCACCCTGTCCCTGACTGGGCTGAACATAAATACGACGGGCCGCGTCTTCCGCGCGCGAAACCAAAACCTCCACCCCTGCCCCCAACGCGACCACGCCGTCCGGAGCACTGAGTCTTCCGTGATTCTCCACTTGGCGGGCGATCATGATCACATCACCGGCCCGGGCCCGGATCTGACCGTTGTTGATGATTGATGCTTCCGAATTTCCACTGAAACGCCAATCCTGGCCGTTGAAAAAAGAGCCGTTCGGCATGTCCAATGTCGAAGCCAGAAAGCCTCCCGTATCCACCTTGCCACCGGATCCCACCATGACACCGTTGGGGTTGATGAGAATGATCTGCCCGTTTCCTATCAGATTGCCATAGATCGCGGAAGGATTGCCCGTCACCACCCGGTTGACCGCCACCGAACTGCTGCCGGGCTGGATAAACTGCGTCGTCTCGTTCTGGCCTACGGAAAAGTCCTGCCAGTTGATGATTACCTGGTTGCTAGTGGTGATGTTCAATCGATCTGCGGAACGGTCAAAGGTTGCCGAACCTGCCACAACCTGTTCACCTTGGGGATTGGCTTTCAAGGCGAAGGGAGCATTGACCATACAGGCAAACAAGAGCGCGACAGTCGCACGCAACAATCTTTCTCCTGTTCTGTTTGCTTTTTTCATAGGACTAAGGGGAAGTTTCGCTGCCTTTGTTGATCCACAAAAAAAGCGTGTTCCAGAATGATCTATTTCCTCTGAAATTAGAACTTTTGTCGAGGTGATAAGAGAAGCTTTTATTCTCAAAAATGATCCCATTCGCCCGATCTCCACAAAAGTCCTTTCCTTTAAGAGTTTATTACCTATTTTTATGTAAAATACTCTCTTTCCTTACCTGTCTTTTGCATGTCCGGCGTGGTCTTGTGCTTGATTATCTGAGAGCCTAGGAGTAACTCAGGGGTGTATGGAGTTAAATCGAGTCTGGAAATACCTAAAGAAAAACAGCTACGGGCTGTTGGCTCCTCTCGCCGCTCTCTCGCTTTACGCCCTTTTTTACGAGCAGGCCTTCATTGCACGGCTCGAGAATATCACCGTCGATTGGCGTTTTGACAACCGCCCCGCCTTGGGAAGCAAAGTCGATCCTTCCCTCCTTCTGGTCAACATCGACCAAGCCTCCCTCGACCGTTTCGGCGGCTGGCCCTGGCCCCGCAATTACCATGGCGACCTGCTTTACCTTTTGGATCCAGAACAACCTTCTGTGGTCGCCTTCGACATCCTCTTCACAGACCGCCGCGAAGAAAAACGTGACCGCTTCCTGGCCGCGAGCGTGAGGGAGGAGCAGGCCAACAAATTCTTCGCGGAAAGCCTCCGTAAAAACGGAAAGGTTGTCCTCTCTGCCTTTGCCCAAAGCGGACAGTCACCGCAAAACCGGCCGGGCACCATCGATTTTGGAAAAACGCAGCCTCTTCCCCAAGTTAAAGGAAACCCCAAGCTTGTTCCAGGTATTGAGGACAGTAATCTGGCCCTTACCCCCGTGGCCCTACTTAGATACGAGTCCTTTTTCGGCTTTACCGATACAGTTTCGGTAGGATCTGACTCCATTCGCCGAAAAATGCCCCTAATCATCCGGGTTGGCCGTGATATTTACCCCTCATTTGTCACCCAAATCCTGCTCCGTTATCTCAAGATAGATCCTTCTGCTGTTCGTGTTGAACTGGGGAAAGCCCTTATTCTTCCTACGGAAAAGAAGGAGATCCGCATTCCGATCAATGAACGTGGCGAACTCCTTCTGAATTATCGTCCCAACCTCGAATTCCCGTCCTTATCCTTCGCCTCAACTCTTCAAGCCCTTTACGAAAAGCAGCAACAAAACAAGGAACTCCCGCCCGAGTTCCCTTTGATCAAAGACCGCATTCTTCTTGTGGGGGCCACTGTCTCCGGACTGATGGAATTGGCCTCCACCCCCATCAGTTCCTCCTCCCCGCCTGTCTTCACACATTTCTTTGCCCTGAACAATATCCTCCAGAATGACTTCCTGCACGTTGCTCCCGTAGGCGCAACGGCCTTGGGCTTTCTGCTGCTTTGCTGGATCACCCTGATCGGCCTCCATAAAAAGAACATCCGTATCACTCTGGCGGTTCCCTTCATAACCTTGGGCCTCTATTTCGGCTTCTGCCTTTACGCCTTCAACTACCACAACCTCCTAACCCCTCTCGTCTGGCCCTCCCTCGGATTCCTCATCCTCCACCTCGGCTCCTTCTTCATCAGCTGGATCGACGAACTCCGCTCCAAACAGCAGATCAAAAGCGTTTTCGCCTCCTACATCGCCCCCAGCGTCATGAACCAGCTCCTCAACAGCGAGGAAAACATCAAGCTCGGCGGCGTCCGCAAACCCGTCACCATCCTCTTCTCCGACATCCGCGGCTTCACCTCCATCAGCGAAGCCCTCGGCGAAGAAGAACTGGTTGTCCAGCTCAATGAATACTTCGAACAAATGGTCGAATGCGTTAACCGCTATCAGGGCACCCTCCATAAATACATCGGCGACGCCGTCATGGCAGTCTGGGGCGACGTTGTTTCCAGCTCCCCGCGCGACGACGCCCGCAACGCCGTGCGCTGTTCCCTCGCCATGCGCGAGCAACTTGCCCTTCTTAATGAACGCTGGAAGTCGGAAAACCGCCCCGCCTTCAATATCGGCATCGGTCTCAACCACGGTAACGTCCTCGTCGGTAACATCGGCGCCAGCCAACGCCGCGAATTCACCGTCATCGGCGACGCCGTCAACCTCGCGTCCCGCCTCGAAGGCGTAACCAAACAATTCCACACCGATTTTGTGGTGGGCGAAACCCTACAGCAATTCCTCAAGGGCGAGTTTCTGATCCGTTCCGTTGGTGTGCTCGTAGTGAAAGGCAAAACCAAACCGGTCCGCGCCTACGAAGTCCTCGAAGCCTTCGACAACCCTGTTCGCCAGTGGGAAGATAGCTGGGTCAGCGGCTATGAAGAAGCCTTCGACGCCTTTCTCCTGCGGGATTTTGACAAAGCCACCAGACTGTGGGAACAATGCGCCGCCGCCAGACCGGAAGATTTCTGCACACTGGAATACCTTTTCGAATCCCGTGGCTTTCAGCAAAATCCCCCCCCTGTGGATTGGGATGGCGTTATGACCTTGAATACCAAATAGGTGGATGCCACACCCTCATCCCGGCTGGAACCTTATCTGTGAGCAAGAAATCGCCCAAAATCGCCGGACTGATCCGGAATCTTCAACGCCCAGGCCTGGATCCCCACTACCTCGGCTATTTTGCATGTTTCAACCGCCAGGACTACTACGAAGCCCACGATGTTTTGGAGGAACTTTGGTTGGCCGAGGGCAAATGCGGCCCCAACTACTCTTTTTATAAAGGTCTGATCCAGGGAGCAGGAGCTTTCGTCCACCTTAAACTCCATCACCAATTCCCCACCCACCGCGTCCATGGCGCACGCCTCGCCCCCGCCGGACGACTGCTCCAACTTGCCCTGAACAATCTTTCCCCTTACGCAAGCCCCCACCTCCAACTAGACCTGAATCCAGTCCGCAATCTCTGGAAAAACACAGTGCTGTCCCTGGAAAAATCAGCCTTTCAACAAAACCCCTGGCACCCCGGCCAGGCCCCACAGATCTTATTTTAGCCAAAAACCCGAAACGCTGAACCCATAACTGTCACCACCCTTCACACATTTCTGACTTGGTTCACACACGGCCTTCGTTAAGCTGACCCCATGCTGTTCAAAGTCTTTCCCCTCATCCTACTTACCACCGTCAGCAGCATCCAGCGCCCCGTCATTGATTTCGATCTGGTGATCGAAACCCTCAAACCCTCGGGTACATGGGAATCCATCGGCGGGGAAAGTTACGCCTTTCGCCCCGTTTCCACTTCTCCCCAATGGCGACCCTTGCGCGAAGGCCGCTGGTTATACACCGACTACGGATGGACTTGGGAAGGGCGCAACCCCGGATCCTGGGCCACCGACCATTATGGAACCTGGAGCAAAAAAAACACTGCAGGCTGGGTCTGGATACCTGAACGTCAATGGCTTCCTGCCTCGGTCGAATGGCTGCAAAGCGGCACTTATCTCGGCTGGCGCCCCAGCAAACTCGATCGCTTCAGCAATCTTCTGGAATCCGAGACCGATCGCCGCAGTGATCCCTCCGAATGGAATTTTGTGCCCCTGACCAAAATCAAAGATGCGCTCAAACCAGAAGATTTCGCCGACAATGCCACCACGGAAACGCTGCTGAAAAATGCCGTCCCTGTCGATCATGTCTACGTTGCTTACCGGGAAATACCCCGCCCGGGGCCTTCCCAGGATCTTCTAAAATCCGAATCTGGCGAAGTCTCCCAGCCTCCCGTCATCCGGGAACTGCAGGATCCACTACGCCCGCCGGAGAAAACCGGTCCCGGCGATTTTTATGTCTACCGCCCCACGTTCCACCAGGACAACGACGGCCTGATGCGCCGCGTCCATCTCTTCCTCAATCCCCGCGCCCAGAAGGAAAACGAAGGTAAAATCAAGGAAACCGTCGGTGACCGCCGCAGCGAAGCGGAAAAAAGGAAGGATATGAGAAAAATCGAGGATGCCCTCGAACAAGAACGTAAAAAAATGGAAAGCCTTTACCGCTGAGACTTTCTGAGAAATGGGGATCACCCATTATCAGACATTATCCATCGCGCAGCTCGCCCGCAATCAAACCATCGAGGATCTCTCTCGCCGACATTGTCTTCCTAACGGCCCGCAGCTCCTCCAAACGTTCCGCGATCTTACGGAACGGACGCGTGTAAGGATAGCGACTGAGCAGGTGCCGCAGCGCAGTGTGACAGCGCACGAGGGAACTAACGCGCTCGTAGTTGCCGGGAATCTCTCCTGACACCGGGGGCGCTGTTCCTCCTTTCTGAAAAACCACCGTGATATTGCCGCCATCGGCGGAGACCGAACTGCTGACCACGTTGTAGCCCACCTTCCTCCCGAGCATATCGATAGCAGCCGGACTAAAATTATAGAGATGTGCCCGATGAAACCGGCTGCGGGGCCACTGGCAAACCGCCTCGACATTGGGCACATCCACCATCACCTGACCGCCGGGCCGTAACCACTGGCTCATGTGCATCAGTGCATCGTAGGGGCTTTCCAAGTGCTCCAGGACATGGAAGGCCGTGATGAAGTCTTGTGACTCTGGCTCAATGCGGGCCTCTTGGTAGAAGTTGTGAGTAACGGGCAGACCAAGAACTTCAGATGCGAATTGGGCATAACCGCCATTGGGCTCGAAACCAGAAGCCTCATAGCCCATCGCCCGCAACACGAAAACGACTTCGCCGCTGCCCGCGCCAAAGTCCAACACACGATTTCCTTGCTTGAGAATCGGCGCTAGTCTGCGGAACCTGGCCAATGCAACCTTGCCCGCCCGATAAACGTGCTTCGGCTTCGGCTGGAAGGTGGCCTTGTAATCCATGCGGTAACTATGCTGATAGTAATCGCGAACCTCTTCCGGACCCGGACGCGGGTAGGAATAGACCAAACCGCAGCGGCGGCAAATCATCGTGCGTAGATAGTTACCGCCGCGGTCTGTCAGGCTAAGCTCGTCTTCGTCTGTGGAACCACACAGGTCACAAGGAATCGAGGGGGGGAAGACAGCACTCACTGCTGGAGGGAACCTTGCGCAATCTTGGTCAAATCAAACGGAGAAAGTGACCGCGAGCGGGCTTGGATTTGTGGCAGGAGAGTTTGCCCTAACCCCTGAGCTTGGCCAAGCAAGCCTTGAAAAGTGGTGCGAAGCTGATCAAGCGGTAATTTCCTGCCCTGACCATAATAGAGATCCGCCAACTTCCCCATGGCGTAAGTTGTGCCAAAGGTCATGGCAGGCCCGGTGGCTCCTGAGACCATGCCGCCGAGTAACGAGCCCCCCGCCTTCTTGGCCAGCCCACCCAGAAATTTGCGGGCCAGACCTTCCAGGGCTTGAGAGGCCAACCCCAGGCCGCCCACGGCGAGAAATTCTTTTACGTGACTTCCATCCAACGAGTAGCCGTAATGTTTTCCGACGCGATAAACCAAATGGGTCTGCACGGGCAGGATCGCCAGCGTGGCCATCGATTGCGGCAGCAGCTCTAAAGCTCCGGCTAAAATTGCAGTGTTACGAATCGAGCTTTCCGGCATCGCCGCGACTCCGAGCGATTGGGCCACCCCGGGAGAAGGAACTGCCTCAGATCTCGTGGCACTGAGGGAGGAATCCCCGCCACCTGACACAGGCTGGTGGTTAGCTTGCGGCAATGGGGCCGCCGTTGCCAGGGCATCGCCTTGAGCCAGGACGGGATTAACCACAGATTCTCCTAGTTTTAACCGACTACTAAGGGCACTGAGAAACTTCGATTCCTCCTGATTGCGCAATCCATCGGCTTCGCAAACGCAGACCGCCAGCTCAAAGGCCAATTGCCGCGACTCTGCGGTGGTCAGATAATCGGCGGCACTTTCCCAAGTCAGCTTTTTGTATAGCACCTGCTGGGTCAAACCGGAGGCGGAAGGAAGATCGAGGTTTTCAAAGATTTGTCTTACTTCGGCCCGTTCCGCTTCGGACTTACTGCCATCAATCAAAGCCGCCGAGAGAGCAATAACAGCGAGGGATTCTTGTTCATTTTTAGTCATGGGTGGAAATTATAATCTATCTTAGCCAACCCGCAAGACGAAGAAAACGCTAAACCAAAGGATATACTAATAGATCCGTGGGATGGACTACAGTCGTTGGGTCTGTGGAAGTCGCAGGCAAGGCGCGGCGAAGGAGCATGTCCACCGGACCTGTGACTGGGAAGCAACGCAGCATGAGGGTTCCACAGGCTCAACCCGTAGGGCGGGGGAGCTTTTGCCCCTGGCCAATGCTGCTCCCCGCTCACAGCCCCCTGCGGGGATGCCCGCTGCCCGCGCCTTGGCCAGAAACAAAATCTCCCGCCGCGACTGTAGTCGATCCCACGAACCTAGTATTAAGGCAAAGAGTGAGCGTTTGAGGGGATTATTCGACCAAGATTTAAAATTTTTCCGGGGGTGCTGGAGGGCCGTCTTTAACATTTAACGACGCTGTGCCGTCGTCCGGGGCTTCACGATCTTCGGAATCATCATCATCATCAAAATCCGGTCGCCAGGCCCGCGATATATACGGCCTGACAAATCCATAAATCAAATAGCCGGTAAAACAGATGGCCAGGCTGTAGCGGTAGAACACCAGCACCACACAGGCAAAGAAAATAAACAACAACAACTTGGGAATCGGGCGCTGCGCGCGGAAATCCAGGGCTTTGAAACTGGGATACTTGAATTTGCTGAACATCATGAAGCTCAGGAAAACCATCAACACCGCCAGCACATACTTCCAGGGACCTATCTCACGCTCCGCTTCATACACATCCAAAAGCAACATGGTAATGGAAGCAATCAACCCCGCCGCAGCCGGAATCGGAAACCCGGTAAATTCCTTCAGGGCATTTTTATTGGGCAAAGCCGCCAGCACATTAAACCGGGCCAGTCTCAACGCTCCACAGGCCAGATAAATCGCGGCAATCACCCAGCCCACACGGTTCGGCAACTCAAACAACACAATCTTGAACACCAGCAGTGCCGGTGCCACGCCGAAGGACACAATGTCGGCCAAGGAATCAAATTCTCGCCCGAAGGGACTTTCCTGACCTCCAAGCCTCGCCACACGCCCGTCCAGCATATCAAAAATAAAAGCCCCCAGGATAAAAAAGAGGCTCATCTCATAGTGATGCCACCAACCCTCGGCAAAATTGACCCGCTGGATCGTCCCTTCAAAAATTTTCAAAATGGCCATGAACCCGCAGATCAGGTTCCCCGCCGTCATCAGATTCGGCAGCACATAGACCAATTTCGGTTCCTGCTCTTTCATACGATTATACGCCGGTTTGGGGCCACTTCGCAATGACCGAGGCCCCGCCTTCCACGCGCTGCCCCAGCTTCACCAAGACCTCACAATTCAGGGGAAGATAAACATCCGTTCTGGACCCGAAACGGATCATGCCAAAACGATGCCCCTTGGCCAACACATCCCCCTCTTTCGACCACCCCACAATACGCCGTGCAATCAATCCCGCAATCTGCCTCACAATGACCTGTCCCCGGGAGGTCTCAAGCAGCCAGTTCATGGCCTCATTCCTGACATCAATTTCTGGATTTCGCGCATCCAGAAACTCGCCCGCCTGGTGATGCACCTTCAGGACTTTCCCCTCCACCGGACTGCGGTTTACATGCACATCAAAAACGGAAAGAAACACGGCCACCCGCTTCATTTTCTGCCGGGAGAAGTGGTTTTCCTCAATCTCATCCACCGCGATCACTTTCCCGTCCGCAGGACTCACGATATCCAAAGGATCGGAAGAGACGACACGCTCGGGATCACGGAAAAAATAGAGCACATAGACAAATAACAGGGCCGGCAGCAGGGCCAGCCACCAGAAAAGGATGGCGGCAATCAGGGTCACAACCCCCAGGATGATGAGAAAAGGGCGGGCTTCTTTTTGGGCGGAATTCATAAAAAGGCTTAAAGTCTCCTAAGCAACTAGCGTTTGATCTTACAATTGAAAAGACTTAACCTTCAACACCCCTCTACTTCATGATCAGGCCCCTCAGCTACTCCCGCTCCATCACCCTGACCTTGACCCATGACTGTCCATGGCACTGCGCCTACTGCGGCTTTCGCACGGAGCGCGAAGGACTGCTGTCCGAGGAATCCCTCCACCACCTTCTCTCCCAGGCCCGCACCCAGGGTGCCCGGGAAGCACTGCTCATCTCGGGCGAAAACCCTGAACAGTTGCCCCACATCCGTGAAGAACTCAGAAAACGTGGCCATGATGACTTTCTCGGCTTTGCCATCCATGTGGCCCAGGCAGCCCTGAACGCCGGACTCCTGCCCCACGGCAATTACGGTGCACTCAACCGGAATCAACTCGAACGTCTCCGTCCCTTCCACGTCTCCATGGGTGTCATGCTGGAAAATATCGACGACCTGCCCGACATCGCCCCCGAAAAAAGAAGCCAGGGCCGCCTCAAAACCTTGGAAGCCGCCGGCCATGCCCGGGTCGCCTTCACCTCCGGCATCCTCATCGGCCTGGGCGAAACCAGGGAAAGCCGCATCCGTTCCCTGGATGCCCTGGCCGAAAGCCATCAACGCCACGGCCAGCTTCAGGAAATTCTCATCCAGAACTACATTCCTAACAATGCATCAAGAGAACGTCTTCCTTTCCCGACTATCTGCCTGGACGACTACCTTGAACTCATCTCCCATTGGAGAAAGATCGGGGCCGGTGTTCCGATTCAAATTCCCCCCAACCTGAACCCCTTTTGGCAGGAACTCCTGCCCCATATCGATGATCTCGGTGGTATTTCGCTCAACCGGGACGAAGTCAAT
>Ga0163155_10005905_pt1 | contig 12059 bp, 11 predicted proteins | sample OliLakLV19SP4G1_FD_148611 | JGI IMG/M metagenome (GOLD analysis project Ga0163155, IMG submission 148611) | Freshwater microbial mat bacterial communities from Lake Vanda, McMurdo Dry Valleys, Antarctica - Oligotrophic Lake LV.19.SP4.G1 | ecosystem: Environmental > Aquatic > Freshwater > Lake >...
GGCTTGAGCGGGGTCGATGACGCCGCCGTTGCCGGGGCGGCACCGAGTTCGGCGTCGATCTTGCCCATGACGTGCGCGGTCTTGGCTTTCATCACGGCGAGAAGTTCGACGCCGGCCGCCTTGATCCCATCGAGCCGGGCGCAGTCCGGGGCTTCCCCTGGCTTGACTTCGCCGAGTTGGTCGATCCGAGCCAGGAGTTCGTTGGAGGTCTTATCCAACTGCTCCAGTTTCGCGTCGCGGAGGTGATTGTAGGCCGCCTCCTCGTAACCCTCGTCACCCCAGCCGTTCTTGGCCGACAGCGCCTTGAGGCGGGGCTGCAGTTGCGGCTGCGTCTGCATGGTGTAGGTGCGGAGTTGGGCACCCGTTGCGTCGACCGCGGCTGGAATGGCATCGACCGTGCATCCCGCGGCCTGAGCCAACAGGGACGATGGAACGGCGCTGACAAACACGAGCGCGGCGACGATCGCCGCCGCCGAGGCACCCGTTGTAAACAGAGTTGACGTGCGGCCCATCGGACCCTCCGGTGAGATGTAGCGTCCCTGGCGTCGTCTTAAGGGCAATTGCGCCAAAATTCCATGTGTTGAGGCTGTGATGCCCCGCCTCGTCGGCAGATGGCGTATGGCGCACTTATCTTGTTAATCGCCGGACGCGCGTTCGGGTTGCTTCAATGGTGACAAAGGCGCCCTCGACCTGTGCTCCCAACTCGGTCAGGGCACCAATTAAGCGTGTTGCGCGAGCTGAACGGTCGAGCCCCTTTAAATCGACACGGACAACGCCATGCGTTGCCAGTCCAAATCGTATTGTGAGATCTCCGAAGTCGGTGTCCTCCGTCAGGAGTATCCGCCGTTCGGCAAAGGCTAAGGCGAGAACGCTTTCGTCGGGGGCCGAGGGGATCGTTTCGGCCGAACGTTTGACGTCGAACCCCGCCTCGATCAGAGCCACAACCAGTGGGCCAGCCAAGCATTCGTCTGCCAAGTACCCGACCATCACTCCGCCGCAAAAACGGTTTCGCGCGCGAGATGGTCCGCTGCAAATGCCTGCGCGGCTCGAATGTCTTCAACTGTCAGCGGCGGATAGTCCGCAACAATGTCCTCTGGAGCGTCACCGGCTGCCAAGGCTCGAAGGATGTGCTCGACACTGATCCGGGTGCCAACAATTACGGGTTTTCCAAACATGATTTTGGGGTCTGATGTAATCCGATCGTGCATGGGCTACCTCCTGATCCGTCGACACGTAGCACAATAGCGCGGAGTGATCTGCAGTTGCCTCTGTTCGACAGCCGCAGCCGCTGTCTTGTCTGCTTCTACGCAGGCACAACCCGCCTTGAAAGCGTTGACGGCGCACTTGCCTCGACCGCACGGCTTGTCTAGGTCGTTGCACCGGCATCGGACGCTTGGCGCCATCACCAAACTGGCTGACGGCCGCCCCTTTACGCGAATTGTGATCATCGACGTTCCGCCAAAAAGTCAGCGCGCTCATGTCATCGGGAAGTTTGGCCGGCACATTATCGAGCGCCAGCGATTACGTCGCCGGGCTGATGACACCGACCGTTCGGCTCGGCGTGACCGGGCTGTCGAGGTCGGGCAAGACCGTTTTCATCACGGCGTTGGTGCGGGCCCTGACGGAAGGCGGGCGGTTGCCCTTCTTTCGCCCGGCCGCCGAGGGCCGAATCTTGCGGGCCTATCTCGAACCCCAGCCCGACGACAGCCTGCCGCGGTTCGACTATGAGCGCCACCTTGCTACGCTGACCGGATTGCCGCCAGCTTGGCCCGATAGTACGCGGCGCATCTCGCAGCTTCGCCTGACGATCGAGTATGAACCCTCGGGCACGTTGCGGCGGATGCTCGGATTGTCGCGCATGCACCTCGACATCGTCGATTACCCCGGCGAGTGGCTGCTCGACCTCGCGCTGCTCGACAAACCGTTCAACCAGTGGTCGCGCGAAACGCTCGCCGTTCTAGGACCGGAGCGCGGGCCGCATACGGCTCCTTTGCTCGACTTCCTGGCGCGGATCGACCCGTCTGCCGACCCCGAGATGACGGCATTGCATGGCGCGGAGGTGTACAAGGCCTGCCTCGCTAGCGACCGGGCGAGCGACGAGGCGCAGGCGACGCTTGGCCCTGGGCGGTTCTTGATGCCGGGTGACCTCGACGGCTCTCCGTTGCTGACGTTTTTCCCGATGCCGTCTCCTGGCCCCGTCGCCGGGCCTGGGGCGAAACCAAGCGCGCTGCAAAACCTGCTGGCGCGGCGCTATGAGAGCTACCGGACGAAGGTCGTGATGCCGTTCTTTCGCGAGCATTTTGCCAAGCTCGACCGGCAGATCGTACTGGTCGACGCGCTGGGCGCGATCAACCGCGGGGCCGCCGCCATGGCTGACCTCGAGCGGGCGCTCACATCCGTGATGCGGGCCTTCCGCCCGGGCGCCGCGCCGTGGTTGCAGTTTCTGCTGGGCAGCCGGATCGACCGCGTGCTGTTTGCGGCGACGAAAGCCGACCACATCCACCATGGCGGTCACGGTCGGCTGGAGGCGATCTTGAAGCTGGCAACCGAAAAGGCCAGCACACGCGCCGAGGCCGCTGGGGCTGCAGTATCCGTTCTGGCCATGGCTGCTGTGCGGGCAACGCGGGAGGCCGAGATCATCGAAGATAAGCAAACGCTGCACGTGATCATGGGGACGCCAATGCCGGGCGAGCGGATCGCTGGCAAGACGTTCGACGGATCGGTTGAAGCTGGCGTCTTCCCAGGCGACCTGCCCGCCGATGCGGCCAAGGCGTTCGATCCGTCGTGGGCGCGCGCCGACGATACGGCATTCGTGCGGTTCAGGCCGCCGACGCTGGGCAAACCGGTTGGTATCCAGCCAGCGACCTTGCCGCATATCCGGCTCGATCGAGCGCTCGATATCCTGCTCGGTGACAAGCTGTGATGGCCCCCACGGTTCAACCTGCAATGGCTTGTGCCGTGACGTCTGAGGCGGCGCCATGACAGATGAGCCACGCCGCGCGCCGAGGGCTTTTGCCGCAGACGATCCACGCCTCAAGGCAGCTGCTGCCACCGCCAGCTCGGCCACAAACACTGACGATCCGGCTGACGAGCCCGCGGCCGCGGCCGCTGAGCGGTTGCCAACCGGGGGCATCAAGATTCCATGGCCGACTGCGGCGGGCGTTTCCAGCGGCGTCCGGATCGGCGCGCTGTTTGTTTCAGCCGTCGTGTCGCTGGCGACGCTGGCGGCGGCGGTCTCGTTCCTCAATTTCATATCGGTCGCGCTTGCCCGCGACGACTGGATCGGATGGCTAGCAGCCGGGCTCCTCGCCGTCGTGGCGGCGACCGGGATCATTCTCATCGGCCGCGAAATCGCCGGGCTTTTCCGTCTATCACGGCTCGGGCGGCTGCGGCGCGATCTCGACGCCGCGATCGCTGCTCGCGATGGCACGGCTGAGCGGGCGGGCATCGTGCGCATGAAGGCGCTCTATCCCGACCGGCCGGATATGCGCTGGCCGCTGGCCCGCCTTGCCGAGCATGAGCGCGACATCCACGATCCCGGAGCGCTTCTGGCGCTGGCCGAGCGGGAACTGTTGGCCCCGCTCGACGCTGAGGCCCGGCGGATCGTGCTGCGGTCTGCCAAGCGCGTCGCGACCGTGTCAGCGGTGTCGCCATTGGCGATCATCACCGTTGGTTATGTGCTTTCGGAGAACATCGGGTTGTTGCGGCGGCTGGCCGAGTTGTATGGCGGCCGCCCGGGCACGATCGGGTCGTTGCGTCTTGCCAAGCTCGTCGTTGCGCATCTGATCGGCACCGGCGGCGTCGCGATGACCGACGACCTGCTCGGCCAATTTTTGGGCCAGGATATCCTGCGCCGGCTATCCGCGCGGCTCGGCGAAGGCGCATTCAACGGGGCTCTGACGGCGCGGCTGGGTGCGGCTGCGATCGAGGTCGTTCGCCCGGTCCGGTTCATCGAGTGTCCGCCAGTGCGCGCGCGCGACATCGTCACGGAATTGTTCAAGTCCGAGCCCGAGGTCAAGGACGCGCCAGCATCGGGTGTCGGTACGGACGCTGGCAACAAGCGTGAAACGTAAGTGCTCGCGGTGCGGAGCTTGCCGCCTCATGACAGGCGGGTTCGCCTATCGACGGTCAATGAACCGGTGTCGAACCTCTGCGATCTGAAGGCGTGGCAGGGGGTGGCAACACGCGAGCGGCTCGACAGAATGGTACGATGAGCAGCGCCAGCCCGGTGAGAACAGCCATCATTGCCCAGGCTTCGTTGCCAGCTGTCGTTGCGGCCGAACGCTCGACAGCGTTCCGTACGGCGATTTCCGTCGCCCCATCGATGCCTTCCGCGAGCCCGCGCAGATACTCGGCCTCGGGGATGCCGACCTCGCGCGCGGCTGTCACATCGCCGGATTTTAAGCGCGCCGCCAGTGCCGTCGCATGGCCCGGCGCACGGCCATAGAGCACGGTGTCGATCAGAGCGAGGCCGATGGCGCCACCGAGATTGCGCATCAAATTGAACAACGCACTGGCATCGGGGACCTTTTCGAGCGGCAGCCGCCCGAGCGCCATGCGTGTTGGTGGCAACAGGCAAAACATGAACGCAACACCGCGCAGGATCTGCGGAAGCAGCATCTCGTCGAAGCCGGTGGCTGTCGTCTGGAACGCGCTGAGCCCGACGCCAATCGCCAGCAGACCGAAGCCGAATCCGGTCAGCAGGCGAGGATCGACGCGCCGTTCGAGATACACCGCGATGGGGGCAGTGGCGAGTTGGGCGAGACCGGTGACGAGCATGATCTGGCCGGCTTCGAACGCGTCGTGTCCCCGCACAAAGACAAGAAACACCGGCATCAGATAAACCGAGCCGAACAGGCTGATGCCGAGCACGAAGCTCAGGGCGCAGCCGATAGCGAAGTTGCGATCGGAGCAGTTCGTCAGATCGACCAGCGGGTTTGCCCGTCCTGACTTTCCCCGTCGCATCGTCCGCACGACAAAAATGGCGCCGAGGGCTAACGACATCCCGAGCAGCCCGAGCACCACGCCAGATAGCCAGCCGCGCAATGGCGCTTCCTTCAGCCCGATTTCGAGCGTAGCGAGGGCGACCGCAATGGTGACGAGTGCAAACACATCGAGCCGCGTCAGGAGAGCCAGGACCGGCGCGCCCCTGGGCAATAAGCGAGGTGCCAGAACGATCGAAACAAGGCCCGCTGGAACGTTGATCAGAAACAGCCATTGCCACGAGTAGGTGCTGGTGATGTAGCCGCCGACCAGCGGCCCGACGGTCGGTGCGAGCACGGCGAGTACGCCCGCGATCGTCGTGGCCAGCGCCTGCGAGCGCTCCGGGAACATCAAGAAGACCGCGCTGAACACGATCGGGATCAGCATCCCGCCAGCGAATCCTTGCACGATGCGCCACGAGACGAGTTCGGCAAATGTCGTGCTCGAAGCGCAGCCGACTGAGGCCACCGTGAAAACGGCGATGGCGGCGACGAATAGCCAGCGCAAAGATAGCGCGCGCGTCAGCAGCCCGGTCAAGGGAATCGCGATGACTTCGGCGATCAGATAGCTGGTCTGGACCCAGCTCATCTGCGATGGCGCAATGCCAAGTGCTGACTGAATGTCGGGCAGCGACGTCGCGACAATCTGGATGTCGAGGATCGCCATGAACATGCCGAGGCACAGGATCGAGAACCCGGCCCAGGTGGTGAGCGTCGCGGTCGGCGGCGCTAAGGCGACGGGGCTGGTATCAGCTGGCATGGCCCGCCTCAGCCACCCGCATCAATGTGCCCGGCCGGTTGGGATGATGACGCGCTGCTAGCCGATAGGTCGACAGCTCGCGAGGTTGCTTCCGTTAGCGCCGCGTTCTCGGCGCGGATGCGGATGGCCAGCACCAGCGCATTAAGCACAGTAAACACCACCGCGACTTCGACCAGGCCGAATGCCAGCGGCAACGCGATGAGCTCTCCGGCCACGACGAGGTAGTTTGGATGCGACACGAACCGAAACGGCCCGCCCGTCACCAGGGGTGCGCCGGGAAGGATGATGATGCGCGTTGTCCACCTTGAGCCGAGCGTGGCGATCACCCATACGCGCCCAAGTTGCAGCAACACGAAAACTGCAAGCCAGATCAGCGATACTGGCTGACCGGGCGCGAGCCACCACAACGCGGCGAGCCAACCGACGTGTACGGCCACGATCAGCGGGTAATGACCAGGGGAGACTTCGTAGGCACCACGGGCCAGAAGGGCCGCCGTATTGCGCTGGGCCAGCACGAGTTCGCCGAGCCGTTGCAGCGTGACGAATGCCAGGATTGCGATCGCCAAACTGGTGTCGGTCAGGCTCATGCGAGGGCTTCGAGTACGGCGCAACTTGCGGTGAAGCCCGGGCCCATGGCGATCATGGCCGCACGGGAGGGTGTCGCTTCGGCGAGCACGCGTTCGAGCACGAACAGAACCGTTGGCGCGGACATGTTGCCATATTCGGCGAGGATCGACCGTTCATGGTCGAGGCTTCCAGCTTCCAGACCGATAGTCTGTTCGAGCGCATCGACGACGCGAGCCCCACCCGGGTGGCAAACGAAACGGCCGATATCGCCAATTTCGAGCCCGCCACGGGCGAGGATACCCGACACCGCCGGTCCCACGTTGGTACGGGCGAACGGCGGAATGGCGCGCGCAAACACGACGCCAAAGCCGTCCGGGTCGACGTTCCAGCCCATCAGGTCGAGCGTGTTGGGCCACGTATGCTCACCGGTCACGGTGATCGCGAGGCCACGGTGGCGCGCGCTCCCCGTTGAGCGGGGTACTGCCCCAAGTCCCGGCATGCTCCCGTTGGCAGATGGGCCAGTTGTGGCGCGGCCGTCGGCCCGGATGACGCAGGCAGCAGCGCCATCGCCGAACAGGGCGGTGGCAACGATGTTTGATTTCGTCAGCGTGTCGAGCCGAAACGACAGCGTACAGACCTCGACCGCAACCAATAGCACCGTCCGTCCGGGGGCCGCGCGAGCAAGGTCGGCTGCGATCGACAATCCTGCGACGCCTCCCCCACATCCGAGCCCGAACACGGGAACGCGCCGCGTCTGCCGTCCAAGGCCCAGCGCATCGAGATAACGCGCTTCGAGACTTGGCGTGGCGATACCGGTCGACGACACCGTGACGATAGCGTCGATTTCCGTCGGCTTCAGCCCGGCATCATCGAGTGCACGGGCAGCGGCGGCCGCAAAGAGGGCGGTGGCGCCTTCTAGGTAAGCTGCCGTCCTCTCAGCCCAATTGCGCGGCTGCTGATACCATTCGATCGGCTTGACGGCGTAGCGCGAAACGATCCCTGAGGATGTGAAGACCGCATGCATTCGCTCGTATTCAGGGTAGCGGTCGGCAAACATGGCGTGGGACACCGCCGCAGCGTCGGACTGCATGAGTTTGTAGGCAGGCACAGCCGTTCCGATGCCGAGCAGCGTAACGGGAAGCGCGGACGGCTGAGCCAGTTTCGACGGCGCGATTTCCCCGCCCCGCCCAGCTTGGATGGGCGCGAGCACGGCCGCGAGTTTCGAGTGCGCCGAGCCGGAATTGACCGGGAGTGTCGTGCCGAGTTCGGCCGCCGATGGTGTTGTCATGCTCGGAGTACGTTCCTTGATGGTGGTCGGTTCCGCGCGACCCGGCGAATTTCGCGGATCAACGCCCGGCGTGATGGCTGATCCTCCGGCGATGTGAACCCCAGATGAAGAGGGCGCCCAGGCCGCGTTAAGTTCAACCCTGACAATGTCGCTGGCATGACGCAACTGCAGGGTGAATGCCGTGGCCAATGTCGTTCGAAGCGCCGTCGTCGTAATGATGTCCTTGACCGTGATGGCGGCCGGAATTTTCGTGGTATTCTACGGTTAGAGGCCCTCGAATTTTGCGGGTCACGTCGACCGGGTCTGCCACCTTTGGTTGCAGGACTAGGGGAATACCAAGGGCCGCACGGTCACGGCCGTCGGGTATCGTCCGCAGGCTGCTGACACTTTGTCGCGCGCGAACGCACGGTTCCGGCTCAGGCTTCGCCGCCGTGGGACACGTGGTTGTAGGTCAGCACCCGCCGCGACTTGGTCCACGGCTCAACCAGGAGGCGATGCTCGGCATATTCGGGGAGTTCGATGTGCTCGGTAAAGGCCTCGCGGCTCGTGTAGACATGGTACAGCAGGTACGACGTCCCATCGACGTCATCTTGGCCGACATCATAGCACAAGCAGCCTCGCCGCTTTTCGAGCGTGGCGCGGGCGATGAACACGAGGGCCGACCGCAGCGCGATTCGGTGCTCGGGTTCTGCTTCGATGAACTCGACCACAATGTGCATGACTGATGCCTCGCTGGTTCAAGTTGCACACGGAAACTGCGTGCAATTTAAAGCCTAATGCAGGATCGGCCGATCGGGAACCAGCGATTGCCGGCCCCAATTGCCGCCAAACTCAGCGATCGAACTTCTTGAACTTGATACGGTGGGGCTCGACGGCGGCATCACCAAGGCGGCGCTTTTTATCTTCCTCATAGTCGGCGAAGTTGCCTTCGAACCATTCGACGTGACTATCGCCTTCAAAGGCCAAAATGTGCGTTGCCAGCCGGTCGAGGAAGAAGCGGTCGTGGCTGATGACCACGGCGCACCCGGCGAAGTCTTCCAACGCCGCCTCCAGCGCGCCCAGCGTTTCGGTATCCAGATCGTTTGTCGGCTCGTCGAGCAGCAGCAGATTGCCGCCCTCTTTCAGCAGCTTTGCGAGATGGACGCGGTTGCGTTCGCCACCCGACAACATCCCGACCTTCTTTTGCTGGTCTGCGCCTTTGAAGTTGAACCAGCCGCAGTAGGCGCGGCTCGGCACTTCGCGCTTGCCGCCGAGCAGGATCTGGTCGACGCCGCCAGAGATTTCTTCCCAAACGGTCTTGTTGTCTTCGAGGTGGCCACGGCTCTGATCGACGTAGGAGATCTTCACGCTTTCGCCGAGGCGGATCGTGCCCTTGTCGGGTGTCTCCTGGCCCGTGATCATCTTGAACAACGTGGTTTTGCCCGCGCCGTTGGGACCGATCACGCCGACCACGCCGCCGGGCGGCAGCTTGAACGTCAGCCCGTCGACCAGCAGCCGATCGCCGAACGCTTTCTGCAGTCCTTCGGCCTCGACAACAACCTGGCCGAGCTTGGGCCCCTGAGCGATCTGGATCGACGTCTTGCCCATTTCGATGTTGTCTTGCTCATCGACCATCCGCTCGTAGGCCGTGATGCGGGCTTTGCTTTTGGCTTGGCGGGCTTTGGGCGAGGCGCGGATCCATTCGAGCTCTCGCGCCAGCAGCTTGGCGCGGCCCTCCTCCTGGTTCTTCTCGACCTCGGCGCGCTTGGCCTTCTGCTCCAACCAGCTCGAATAGTTGCCCTTGTAGGGAATGCCGTGGCCGCGCTCGAGTTCGAGCGTCCAATCGGTGAGGTTGTCGAGGAAGTAGCGATCGTGCGTGACGAGGATCACGCAGCCCTCATACTCGCGGAGGAACCGCTCGAGCCACGCCACGCTTTCCGCATCAAGGTGGTTGGTCGGCTCGTCGAGCAGCAAAATATCGGGCTTCGACAACAGCAGCCGCGTCAGCGCAACGCGGCGCTTCTCACCGCCAGATAGCATCGCGACGCCAGCATCTGGCGGCGGGCAACGCAGCGCGTCGAGTGCCTGCTCGACCTGCGCGTCGAGGTCCCACAAGTTATGGGCGTCGATTTCATCTTGAAGGCGCGTCATCTCATCGGCAGTCTCGTCGGTGTAGTTGGCCGCGATTTCATTGTACCGGTCGAGGATTGCCTTCTTTTCCGCCACGCCTTCCATGGCGTTGCCGAGAACGTCTTTGGTCGCGTCGAGCTGCGGCTCCTGCGGCAGATAGCCGACGCGGATGCCATCGGCCGGTTTGGCTTCGCCGAGAAAGTCGTCAACCGTGCCCGCCATGATTTTCAACAGCGTCGACTTGCCCGCGCCGTTGAGGCCCACGACGCCGATTTTGGCACCCGGCAAGAACGACAGCGAGACATCGCGCAGGACCTGCTTGCCACCAGGATAGGTCTTCGAGACCTTGTGCATGTGGAATACGTATTGTGCTGCCATGGCGGCTGGCGTCCTCGTGGGCTTTGCGGAACGGATTGAGACTGCGAGCGTCTAGACCATCTCGCAAGACGGCTCAATGGCGGGTTGTCAGAGCCGGTGCATCAGCCACCCATTACATTGGCCGTTCAACGTTGCACTGGGCATCCTCGTCCGCCACCTTGACATGATGGTGAGCGCACCGCGTCCGACCGGACAACTGCGGCAAGTCTGTCGCGCTGATGATATTTCCTCATTAAGCGCACAGGGATAACTCCGAATCGAACGGTGATGGTGTAGACTGGCAACACCATTCGAGGCAGGAGGCCCCATGAACGCTCGTTGTTTGGCTGGAGTGTCAGCCGTCGTCTTTATTGCCGTCATCACCGCAGTGCCAGCGCTTGCCGTCGACGCGCGTGTGGCTTCGGCCTGCGCTGGCGATTATCTTGCCATGTGCAGCCAGCACAATCCCGACAGCCCCGGCGTTCGCCGCTGTTTCCGCACGAACGGGGCGAACCTCTCGCCACGATGCCTCGAAGCGCTGGTCTCTGCCGGTGAAATCAACAAGGCGGAGACGGAACGCAAATCCGCCCGGCGGTAAATGTCTGAGCGTCGATACTCGGCATTGAATAACCGGCACACTTATTTCGCGCATCTTCTATAGTAAATACGGCCAGCCCTGGGGAACCGGGTTTGGCCGTACTTCTGCTGCCATCGCCCCTTTGCTGCCGTACCCATATCGGACTTCTACTTGTTGATCGGGCCGCAATTCTGTAAGACCGAAACGCCGCATTGTCTCAATATGTATAAATACATCGATACCAGATTTTGTTCTTAAAAACCCAAAACCACGGACGCGATTAAACCATTTTATGGTGGCGAGTTCCCAGCCCGTTTCGACGGCAACGATAACGTGGGTCCGCTGCTGAATTGTCGAGGGATGTATCGCCGTCGAATCATCCATTGTCAAAATCTTGAACACTTGCGCGCCCTTAGGTCGTCTGATGGCAAGAGCATGAATGCGCGCGCCTTCAAACGCGGTCGTGAAGCCCGATGTTCGAAGCGCTGTAACGTGGAGGAGCACGTCGGGTAATCCGTCGTCAGGTATAATAAAGCCAAAGCCTCTCGACACATCGAACCATTTAATCGACCCAGAAACTTCAAAGGGTTCAGGGAAAGCTCCTAGAGCGTCGTCGTTCGAATCGCACGGAATAGACTGAGACCTACCTTTTTCATTTTCGATTTGCGAAACCATTGCGCGCATTCTGGAAGTGCCAGAATCAATATCAAGCATTGCGACTATGTCTTCGGGGCTCGAATTGGCAATTGTTTCATAAAACGCAAGACGCCCTCTGATGTCACGCCGGTCGGACGACTGCGAACCCGGCGTCCAGCCATCGGGCGGTCGTCCGGCGGGGAAGCCTGGAGGGCGTCCGTCGGGTGGTTCGAGTGATGACAGTGGGGCGTCGGCGCCGGGCGCGCGATCCTCGGTCATGGCTTCGTCCTCCAACTCGGTCCGTTCAGTGGCATCTATGAAAGAATTTTCGTTACGGCGTCTACGATTTGAGTTTTCGCATTGTTGATCTCGGCCGTCGTCAAGTTCAGCTCCTGCCTCATACGGCCATGGTCGCGCCAACCGCAACCGTCTTGAAGCACGATGTAGAGAATGTTGGTCGCATCGCGCTTGCCGGCGAGGGCTTCAAAGCAGCGGTGGAACACCGTCGCTATATCGCCCTTGACCACGGCAGCGTCGAATACTTCCGACAGGGTCGGCTCGAGATCGGGTGCGAATACGGTTCTGCGGATGCGCGACTGGCGCAGGCTGGTCTCGAGGTACGTCTTCCACACCCGCTGCGCGCGGATCGCGACCCGCTGCTCGGCCTCAGCCTGCGTTGTCGGGCTGCCATCGGCCAGGACATCTGTCACCGCCTGCTGAATGCAGTCGGAAAGCGAGAGGCTATTGGGGGCGGGGTCGTACGTCGTCGTCGGCCCCCAGTAC
>Ga0163155_10005910_pt1 | contig 12046 bp, 5 predicted proteins | sample OliLakLV19SP4G1_FD_148611 | JGI IMG/M metagenome (GOLD analysis project Ga0163155, IMG submission 148611) | Freshwater microbial mat bacterial communities from Lake Vanda, McMurdo Dry Valleys, Antarctica - Oligotrophic Lake LV.19.SP4.G1 | ecosystem: Environmental > Aquatic > Freshwater > Lake >...
GTAATGTATTCTAGCACATGTTGTATTACACGCTACACCCTCCGGTGCGGGCGTGTTCGGGGCAGTAGGCTGGAATCATGCTCCGAAGCGGCGGAGGCCAGCGTGTCAAAGCTCAGCTTTCATTTGGGGACCGATGCGGGATAACCCAAGCGACTGGAGAGGCAGCCGAGGAAGTGCCGTTGTCTGGACTACCGTCCAACGCTTTGCAATTCACTGCCAGATCCTTACCATATGAAGAATCGGGCCACTGACGTGGCCGGGCGAGCCGCCGTGCCGGAGGAGTACTTATGAACCGGTCCACCATGCGATCATTCCTTCTTGGTGTTCTTGCATATGCGGGTGATCTTTCGTGTCACTCGGCGAACGCGCAAACGTGCGGCGGAATGCAGGATCTTGGCACGCTTGGTGGAACAACGGCGATTGCGGCGGACGTCTCCGGTGATGGAATGGTAGTTGTGGGCACGTCAACGAACGCGGCAAATCAGAGCCGAGCTTTCCGCTGGACCGAAACCACAGGCTTTTTGGATCTGGGCGATCTTGGCGGCGGTAGTTCATTCTGCAATGCGGTTTCGACTGACGGCCTCGTTGTCGTGGGATCGGCGCCGAACAGCTCGGGTAGATTTCGGGCCTGTCGATGGACCGCTGCCAGCGGTGTCCAAGACCTCGGGACCTTCGGGGGCAACGACGCCGAGGCGTACGGAGTTTCTGCAGATGGCTCTGTTGTAGTGGGATATGCAGCAGCCGGAGGCTTTCAAACACGGGCGTTCAAGTGGACGGCGGCGGACGGGTTGCTGGATCTAGGCATCCTTGGTGGAAGCAATTCGTCGGCATTTGGGGTGTCTGCGGACGGATCCGTAGTTGTGGGATTCTCGGAAGGCGTCGGCATCGAAACGCTCGCCTTCCGCTGGACGGAGGCCGACGGGATGCAGGAACTGGGAGTGCTGGATGGGGGAAGAGACTCACAAGCCCAGGGTGTCTCCGGTGACGGGCACGTGATCGTGGGAAGGGCCATAAATGGGGCCGGGCAGATTCGAGCCTTCCGATGGACGGAACTCGACGGCATGCGCGATCTCGGCACCCTTGGAGGGAATACTGCACGCGCTTGGGCTGTTTCCGATGACGGTTCTGTTATCGTGGGCAGCGCGCAGAATGCAGCGGGGGATACACGGGCGTTCCGGTGGACGACGACGAGCGGGATGCGTGACCTCGGTACGCTGGGAGGCTCTTCAGCGACCGCTCTAGGCATCTCCGCCGAAGGCACTGTTGTTGTAGGTCAGTCGGCGAACGCCGCAGGTGAGCTCCGAGCATTTCTTTGGACGCCTTCCCGCGCGGACATCAATTTTGACCTGGTTGTCAACTCTCAAGATCTGTTTGATTTCATCACCGCGTTCTTCGCCCTTCAGCCTGCGAGTGACTTCAACGCCGACGGGCTCATCAACTCGCAGGATTTTTTTGATTTCCTCGCAGCGTTCTTCGCTGGATGTTGAACGCTCGCTACTGCTCGCTACGCCTTCCCCTTGTTCCGTAGCCTTCATCTCTCGCGGTGCCGATGGGCATTCGTGTGGAAACAGATTGGACCGTCTCGGGGGCGACGGAGTGTCCAGTCCCTTTCCGCCCGAAGGTCTTGCCCGCCGGTCAGGCCGTGCCGAGCGGGACCATCCTTCATGGCAGTGTCGATGTGGACGGACCGAGTGCTGCTCCAGAGTTGGGGTGGCTTCCGAAGTTCACTTCACTCGGAGTGCTCGGTCGCGGTCATCAACTCGCAGGATTTCTTCGATTTCCTCTCTTGTTTCTTTGTCGGCTGCTGATGTTGGACAATCTGCTTGTCTGTGACTCAACCCTCGGCGGGACATGCCGGGGGTCTTTCCTTCTTTCACGCCTGCGTCTGAGGCTCGTGAAGATACCTTCAGGAAAAAATCGCGACGATGATCCTTCCTGTCGCGGACGGCGGATGTTGATCCGTACACCGTTGAACTTTCAGCACGAACGGGATCGGGGATTTTCGCGCCTTGCCGCGACCGCCCCCGCCCGAGCGTCGTGCCGCTCATCACTTCCCGCCCAGACGCGACCTTGCGCATTGCCATACAGACTGCATGAACGACTCGCGTCAGTTGGGACGTCACATACTGATTTGTCGCCGCGATTGTCGTGGGTACGTGCCCCGACCAGTCACGGCGGTGTCCTTCTCGAAGGAGCATCACGTGAAGAGTCGAACCAGACGAGTCCTCGCCTCGATCGGAGCGGTCGCCGTGCTGATGTGTTCGGGCATCGCGGCCGGACAATGTTCATTTCAACTGGAGTCCAACCTGAGGACCACCGGCGGCACGCAGGTCCTGCCGGGACAGAGCGTGCCCATCTCTCTGCAGGGGCGAGCGGTGAACGTGACGGGGTGCGCCGGGAACTGCGGCGTGGCCGCGTTCCGCGGGACGCTCACCGGATCCAATGCCGCCGCTCCGCTTCCCACGACGACGATCACAGGTCGGGCCCATGTGGTTCCCTTTGATTTCCGCGGCTCGGCAGGCCTGGGCACGCTCATGGGCAGCCCGCTGCGGATCGTCAACATGGATTCGGCGCGAGGGCCGAACGCCGGGGGGCCCGGCCCGTGCCTGGGAGTGGGAACGTATACAGATCTCTACACGTTCAACTTCAACGTTCCACCGGGCGCGACCGCCGGACAGCAGTTTACATTCTGCTTTGGTGGCGAGGGTGATCTTCTCACAGGGTGGACCCCGATCGGAGGCGGGATCTTCGTACCCAACGGCGTTGGTCCTGCGCCCATCACGGGCTCATGCATCACCCTGACCGTCGGCGCGCCGGGGCCGGTCAACGACAACTGCACAAGCGCCACCGCCATCGGCCTGGGGAGCTTCCCCTTCAGCACCACAAATGCGAACACCGACGGACCCGTGGCGTGCGGGTCTCTGGGGGCCGACGTGTGGTATTGCTTCACATCGCCAGTCACTGGAACAGTCACCGCCAGCTTGTGCAACGGGACCAGCGGCGACACCGCACTGGCGGTGTACAGCGGCTGCGCGTGCGCTCCGCTTGGTGCTCAGCTGGCCTGCAACGACGATTTCTGCGGGGTGCTCTCACAAGTGGCATTCCCCGCGGTGGCCGGTGGCCAATACAAGATCCGTGTCGGCGGGTTCGGCGGCGAGTTTGTGACGGGGTCCTTGGCCCTGACCGCGCCCACACCAGGCGATTCGTGCTCGCAATGTGTGCCACTCACGGGTACGGGCCTCTTCAACTTTGACACCACCAGCGCAGCGACAGGGCCTGATGGGCAGAACACCGCGTGCACCTATGAGGGAAGCAGCGCGGTGGAGCATGATACGTGGTACTGCTGGACCGCCCCGTGTACCGGGCCGGTCACCATCAGCACCTGCGGGCTGACCGCCGTGGATACCAAGCTGGCAATTTACTCAGGTCAGACCTGCCCCGTGACCGGTGCGCGGCTTGTGGCGTGCAATGACGATGAGTGCGGGGCACAGTCGTCGATGACATTTAACGCGGTTGCGGGAACGGGGTACCTCATTCAACTGGGAAGTTACGTGAGCACCCCGGGTGGTACAGGACAGTTCCGCATCACGTGTGAACCACCATCTGTGGCATCGTGCTGCCTGCCGTCCGGTTGCCAGAATCTCACGCCAGCGCAATGCACCGCGGCCGGGGGCGTGCCTGGTCCGGCGGGGTCCGTGTGCGGCGTGAACGGGCAGGCATTGATGGCGCCGCCGGAAGCACGCCTTGAGAACGTCGTGCCCGCGGCGTGGGTCAACAAGATTCAGAACTGGAGCCGCGACGCCAATCACAACTTCGTGGCCGATGACATCGAGGCTCGCAATCCGGGATCACGTGTGGACATCATTCTGTGCATGAACCGTGTACCGAAGAAAGGCGACTTCCGCGACTTTGCCACCAAGGGTCTCGTGGGCGTGACGGGCCAGTACATCCCCATGGTGCAACTCAAGAACATTCTGGTATCCGAGGCCATCGCGCTTGGTGAAGACCCGCGCGTCGCCGGCGTTGACATGGACCGGCCGGTGTATCCCACGACCAATACCAGCATCCAGGCGATGCGCGTCCAGCTCAATCAGACTGATTTTCCCAATGGCACCCTTGAATGGCTCTCCTCAACCATCGACGGCCTGGGATGCAACATCGCTGTGATGGATTCAGGAGTTGATGACGGCGGGACCGGGGCGGTTGGCGTGACGCATGCGGGCCTGCCGGCAAGTTGCTTCATCGGCGGCTTTGATGCGCTCACCAACACCACAACCAACCCTGACGACGTTGCCGGCGCCAACTTCTCCGGACACGGAACACACGTCGCGGCCATCGCGCTGGGCCGACCGGTGACGGTCAATGGGCAGACCTACCGCGGCGTCGCTCCGGCCGCCGGGCTGATTGACCTCAAGGTGTTTGACCCCTTTGTGACCACCACTTACGGCCACATCCTGGCTGCGGTGAACAAGTGCATCGGCAAGAAAGCGGCCTGGGGCATCAGGGTCGTCAACATGAGCATGGGCGACTGCGTCAACACCGACGGCCAGGACCCGCTCTCACAACTCGTCCAGACGATGGTGGCCAACGACCTGATCGTCGTCGTGGCCATGGGCAACTCGGGCAACTGCAGCCTCGCGCCCGGCACCAATCGCGTCATGGCCCCAGGAGCCGCCGATGACGCCATCACTGTTCAGGCTGCCTCGTACAACAACTCCATCCCCCGGGGTGACGACGCCATCGCCTCGTATTTCTATCTCACCGGGCCCCGGCTCTCCAACGGCAATCTCAGCACGCTCGACGAGCAGAAACCCGATGTCACCTGCTACGGGACGAACACCAACACCGGCACCTTCCCGCGCGGCATCCTGTCGGCGGAATATGACACCACGAACTCCTACATCCGAAAGGACGGCACGAGCATGGCCGCGCCGCATGTCGCGGGGCTGGCGGCGCTGGCCTGCCATATCAAACCAGCCATCACCGCCCTTGAGTGCAAGCAAGTGATCATCGCCACTTCCGACGACAGCGGCACGCCAGGGTGGAACCCTGATTGGGGACACGGATTGGTCAACGGGTTCAGGATGGCCGAGGCGCTGAAACTCTCGCCACAGACCGACCTCAGGTTCGACGCCTATGTCCCGACAACGTATTACTCCCCCGACGTGTACGCTGGAATCCCGGTTATCGTCGAGGGCACTCCCAACACGATCAGCGCTGTGGTTCATAACGCCGGCCCGAACACCGCGGGTCCTTTCACAGTCGATCTGGGCTTCTACGAATCCAGTAACAGCATCGTCCCATTCAACGTTGTTGCGACAATTCCGGTGCCGGGACTGGCCCCGGGCCACTACTTCACCGTCTCCACACCCTGGCTCCCCATCGTCCTTGCGTCCAGCGGCAATGTGCACTCCTGCCTGAAGGCCCGCATTAACTATCCCAACGACTCCGCCACCTTCAACAACTTCTGCCAGAAGAACACCAACATCCTGGCGACACGCGGCACCGACGTGGGAGAGTTCCAGCTCGTCAACTTCACTGAAGAAGATCTGATGGTCCGCCTCGATCACAACCTGGACACATGCCAGGCGCCCGACTTTGACGTCACCATCCCTCAGCGGACCTTCCAGATGAAGGCCGGCGAGGCGCCCCGGACCGTCGGCGTGAGGTTCGATGTGAATCCAAAGGCCACCGGCGCCAAGCTGATCGGGATCTCCGCAGTGGGCGTGCGACCCAACGGCGAGGAGATCAACCTCGGCGGCGTCGCGTTCATCCTCCAGACCGCGAACATCGTTGACTGCAACAACAACGGCCTTGACGACACCATCGAGATCGAGCTCACACGAAACTCGGACCTCAACAACAACGGCGTGCTTGACGTCTGCGAGCCCGACAAGTGCCCCTGCGACTGGAACAACTCCGGGAATCTCAACTCACAGGACTTCTTCGACTTCCTCGTCTGCTTCTTCTCCCCTCCTAATGGCTGCGTATGACACACGCTAACTGATGGAAACTGATGGCGACTTGCGGCCCCGGTCTTTCCGACCGGGGCCTTTTTATTTGAGCGCCCGGGCCGCCGGTTGTCGCCGCGCGACTGCCTGATCCCAATCAGCTAAGCCGTTTCGAGCGTTCACCTTTGCGGCCCCGTGATTCGGGGCTGCTTTGCGTTGAACTTCGCTCCTCGACACCGTTGTTTTATTTCATGAGCTTCCCGGCGCACCACGTCGGATGTTATTACGTCGAGGTTATCACCGCCGTGATGACCGGTCGAGAGCCAAGGACTGACACAAGCCCTCGGGTCGGGGATTTTGAACATATGAACTGCAACGAAAGGGCCTGTCTTCAAGTCGGCCGCTATGGCCGACGGCGGGTCACTCGGACCGCAGTGTTTGATGAATAGGAGCTTTACATGAATGCGAGCAAGTTGGCATTGGGTTTCACAGCATTTGCCTTCGCTCACGTCGGAGCGATGCAGGCAAACGCCCAGGTCGTGAACGTTGACCTGGCTCAGCACGTCTCCGCCTTTGGAGCCGCAACTGTCTCGGCGCACAAGCAGGGAATTACCGTCTCCAACGTGAACCAGCTCGATGCGGATGGCATCGCGCTGGACGTCTTCGGGGCGAGCGGGGGCCGGGGCGCTACCGGCTGGCAAATCGCCTTTGGTGGGGCTGGTCTGACACTGGCCGAGGGATCATCCATCAATCCTGTGGTGTTCGGAACCCGGGATGGACAATGGACGACGTCGCCGGCGGCGATCCAGATGGTGAACGGCCAATTGAACTTGTCCGCAACCGTCTACCACGACACCCCCATCGCGGTCGATATTCTGGACCGCAACGGCGCGGTTGTGCATACCATCGAGAACTTGGCGCCAGGCGACCTCCCTGTGACCGTCGGGCCGCCGCGAACGCTCGTGATTATTGTTATTATCGACTTCATTGCACAACCCCCGTCGGGAGAGAATATCTGCTCCTGGGTCTTCGACTTCTCCGGCCCAGAGGGACAGAGCGTTCCGTTCATAGATACGCAAACCGGGGAAATACTCGCTGAGGGAACCACCTTGGTGGCACGGGAGATGACTCCCAGGGGCGTCACCGTCGTCATGAATGCCAGCATCTCCGGTCAGAACCTCCAACCCTTCGACATCGACGGCATGACAATGACCCTAGCGCCAACATGCCTCGCGGACTTCAACCACGACGGCGTCGCCAACAGCCAGGACTTCTTTGACTTTCTGGGCTCTTTCTTCGCTAACGAACCGGCCGCGGACATCAACACCGACGGCGCCATCAACTCTCAGGATCTGTTCGACTTCCTCGGCGCCTTCTTCACCGGTTGCTGATTTTCCCGCCTGACCAGAACACGATTCGTCATGACCCCGGCGCAGCGTGCCGGGGTTTTTCATCTTTTCGGCAGAGCAAGGCAACTGGGCAACCGCCATGGTGTGGTGCAGGCTTCCGGCACGGCCAACAGCAGGCTGCTACTCAATCAGTGGACGGATCTCCTCGAGCAGCCCCCGGGTGCGCACCGTGGCGATCGAATCCTCGCCATTGGCCTCGCGCAGCACCTGCAAGGCTTCACCCAGTTCATTCCACGCATCCGCGGCAGCGCCGGATCGAAGGCGGCACAGACCATCGGTCACCAGCCAGTTCGCGCGCTTCTCCGCCAGATCCACCAGATAGGGACGCGTGGAATCAAGGACTTGCTGCGTCTCCTCCAGCGTGGCCCAGCCAAGCCGCAATCGCACCCGATAAAGCGTACACAACGGCTGAGCCAGCTTGTCAGGCCGACCGGGCCAGTTTCTGCGGGTGCATGCCACGTACCGGTCGAAAAGTTCTTCCGCTTCACGCAGCCGCCCCTGGGCCTCACGGAGGTTCCCCATTGACAGGAGCGTGATCGCAAACTCGAAGTGGTTTTCACCGTAGCGTTTCTGACGCGACTCCATGACCGTGGTGAGCCACGGCTCGGCAAGGTCATGTTTTCCAATCACGATCAACACGCACGCAAACTCGTACACCTCGGCGATCACTCTCGGGTGGTTCGTGTCGTTTGGATGATACCGCATCAGGGCCGCCAGCAACTGATCGTGCAGGCCGATGATCCCATGAGTCTGATGACACGCCGTCAGAACGCGCATTGTGTTCACCATCACGTCAAATCTCGTATCTTCATCGACACCTGAGCTGGCATCTGCGAGCCGCATCGCCGTGAACGCCAGGTGCACGGCATCGGGGTGCCAGCTTTCCAATCGCGAAAGCGATCGGCTCAGCTCGCTGAGGGCGCGGATGGAAAGCGGATCGGTCCAGGGGTCCCCTCGCTCCGGTCCGATTGACACCGCTAGCGTCGCGGCGTCCAGCGCTTGAATCCGCTCTTCAGTGAAGTTCTTGGCATTGGCCAGGCGGACCAACGCGTCCAGCGTCGCGCGATGCCGCGGGCCGTACTCGCGTGCCCGCACAAAGGCCTGGTATGACCGCTCCATGCGCTGCACACCAGTGGCATATTCACCGATGCCCACATACCCACGCCCGATCTTGAGTCCGATGCGAGCCTGCACTTCGTCGTCATCGGGAAAACTCTCGTCGAGCTGGCGGTTGTACGCGCCAAGCCAATCACGCGATGTGAACTCGTACGGATTCTGGCTCGGATCGGCGAAGGTGAGCACGTCTGAGAAGGTCTCCGCAAGTTTGGTCGCCCTCGCGTTTCGGTCCTTCACGCGCGCCAGAAGAACAAGCGACCAGATAAAGCCGGTCGTCGTGATGACAATGATCGCCGCAACGAACCCCACGACCGTTTTGTTGCGGCTGGCGAACTTGCGCACCTCGTACCAGGTGCTCGGCGGCCGCGCAGTGATCGGCTCGTTGTGCAGGTATCGCCGAATATCCTCGCCCATCTGTCGTGCCGACAAGTACCTGCGCGTTGGATCCCGCTCCAGTGCTTTACTGACGATGGTTTCGACATCCCCGCGCAAAGACCGATCGACCGAACCCAGCCGCTTGGGTTCTTCTTCGCGGATGATCCGCACCGCCTCCCAGTTTTGTTTCTGGCTCAACTCGTGCGGCAGCCGCCCGCAGAGCAGCTCAAAGAGTATCACCCCAAGGGCGTAGACATCCGACCGAACGTCCGCGAGCGCGGTCTCGCCCGATGCCTGCTCCGGGCTCATGTACTGCAGCGTGCCGAAGATCTGACCCGGCGCGGTGTGCATCGTGGTGGCCTCGATGGAGGCGTTGGTGAGGCGCGCGATGCCGAAGTCCAGGATCTTGGGTTGCCCCGCGGCGTCGACGATGATGTTCCCCGGCTTGAGGTCACGATGGATCACGCCGTGGTCGTGGGCGTGCTGGAGCGCCTCGCAAACGCGCCCCATTAGCTCCAGCCGCTGGTTGCACTTCAGGTTGTGGGCCGTGGCGAATCCGGTGAGAGGCTGTCCATCCACATACTCCATGGCGTAGAAGTGCCGTTTGACCGGGCCGTCGGCGGCGCCCATCTCGTAGAAATGAGCGATCCCGGGGTGGTTCAGTATCGCCAGCACCTGAGCCTCGTGGCGCAAACGCCGTATCCAGGTGGGGGTCGCCAGCTCGGGCCGAATCACTTTCAGCGCGACGTGCCGTTCCGGGTTTCGCTGCCTGGCCAGATAGACGACACCCATGCCGCCACGACCTAGAAGCCGCTGAATCTCGTAGCCGCTTTGCATCCCGCCCGCGGATTCCATTCCGAGTGTCTGCCCGACGAGCTCTTCTGAGTCGTCGGGTGTGGACGAATCACTCGCTGCGATGAAGTCGGTCGGTGATTCTTCAAACACATCATGGGTGCGAGCCGCGTTTGCAAGCAGACGCTCAAGGATCTGATGCATCGAGGCATCGTGTTCGCATGCCGCCTCGAGAAATGCCCCGCGCTGCCCAGGCTCAAGCCCCATCGCCTGGTAAAACAACTCATCGAGCTTGGCAAACTTGGATGGATCCATGCGAGAAGCACCAGTCAGACGGATCAGGACGACATGTCATTGTGGAGCCACGCCTTGGCAAACTCCCAGTCCCGCTTGACCGTCGCCGGCGAGATTTGGAGGATCGACGCGATGTCGTCGATGTCCAGGCCGCCGAAGAACTTGAGCAGGACCACCTCGTGTTTCCGCGAATCGAGCTGGGTCAGTCGCTCGAGCGACCGTTGGAGCTCGATGTAGTCGATTCCGGCGACCTCGGCAAGATCAGCGCCGTCGTGCAACACCACCTGCCGACGACCGCCCCCATGCTTCTCCCGGCCCTTGCGACGAGCCCTGTCAACCAGAATGTTCTGCATGGCCCGCGCGGCAGAACCAAAGAAGTGGGCACGTGATTCCCACCCCAGACCCTCAGCCTCGCCCCCCATGAGTTTCAAATATGCTTCGTGGACAAGCGCGGTTGTTTGCAGTGTGTTCATACGCGCCGGATCACGCATCGCCCTCAGCCGACTGGATGCGAGCGCGCGGAGTTCCGCGTACACCAGCGAAAATAAATCATCGGCGGCCTTGGGGTCGCCTGACTGCGCAGCCTTCAGGATAGCTGTAACCGTTTTAAGTGATGGGACGGGTGACATGGTCCTGAAGCGATCTTTGGATGAACTGAGTCGAGGCGATGAGCAGCACACTCGCCTCCCGAGATGAGAACACAGCCCTGATCCTACTGGGGATTTCCTCACCAAACCATCCAAGGAGTGTAGAAAATACGTTTGATGAGATTCTATTCAAGCAACTACGGATGAACGGAGAATCAAAGACGTTCAGGAGGGCGCAGCCTCCCACGCGCGTTCTTTTTTTGTACATGAACGGTACAAGCTCCGCACATTGCGCTTTTGCAAGCTGGCGTTTTCAGGTATGATGACTTCGTCTGGATCGCTCTACCAAAGCATTGTCGCCTCGTGCGAGCGCAGCTGCCGCGGCGAGTCTATGTCTATCCAACACTTGGTACTTTTAATCCATTCTGGGGAGCACTACATGACTCCGTCCTACACCCGCGACCACGTTGCCCGCGCTCTTACTTGCACATCCAGGATTGCATTCACGGCTGCCTGGTTGGTTGCCCTCGCTTTGGGCACGGAGGCATCGGGGACATCCAGTCGGCTCGCAGTTGTTGCCGCTGCTCAGGAGCAACCTGAACCACCCGGCAAACGTGCTGGGTCCTTGAAAACCACCGATCCACGGCCGTCCAATCCGCCCGTTCCGACGCAGGACGGCGGCGGGCCGGGCGGGCGCAGCGGAGCAAACGATAACTGCACAACCCCGACCGTGCTCACAGGCCCCGATGTCATCGTGGCGTTTGACCTGTCGCTGAACACCACTGGCGCGCAGGGACAGAACAATGCGGTGTGCAACTTTTTTTCCTCGCTGGGTGTTCACCGTGACGAGTGGTTCCGCTGGGTCGCGCCCAGCGCCGGCATGGCAACCGTCGAGACGTGCGGGCTCACCGCCGGTGACACCAAAATCGCAGTCTACAGTGGGTTTGGATGCCCGGCATCCAACTCCGCGATCGCCTGCAACGACGATTTCTGCAGTTTACAGACGCGCGTGACATGGGCGGTGACATCCGGAAGCACCTACACCATCCAGCTCGGTCGATTCGACGAGCAGGCAGGCTTCGCGGGCTCCATGCACCTGATTGGACCCGGCGTTCCGCCAAACAACAGTTGCGCGGCCGCGACCGCGATCGGAGACGGAACGTTCCCCTACACACTCGTGGGCTCAACCAACGACTCAGCCGCGAGCTGCGGGTTCTCCGCAACCTCGCCCGACGTGTGGTATCGATTCACTGCTCCCGGCACGGGCGCCACGACCGTCTCCACCTGTGGACAAACTGCCATGGATTCGGTTCTGGCCGTGTTCAGCTCGTGCGGCGGAGCCGAGATCACCTGCAACGACGACGCCTGCGGAGTCCAGTCGAGCGTGACCTTTGCCGTCATCGGCGGCACGCAGTACCTCATTCGCGTCGCAGGATTCAACGGCGAAATTGGCGCCGGAAATATCGTGGCCGCCACGCAGTTCGGCAATGACGACTGCAACACCCCGCAAACGACCTCAGGC
>Ga0163155_10005911_pt1 | contig 12044 bp, 12 predicted proteins | sample OliLakLV19SP4G1_FD_148611 | JGI IMG/M metagenome (GOLD analysis project Ga0163155, IMG submission 148611) | Freshwater microbial mat bacterial communities from Lake Vanda, McMurdo Dry Valleys, Antarctica - Oligotrophic Lake LV.19.SP4.G1 | ecosystem: Environmental > Aquatic > Freshwater > Lake >...
AAGGAAGCAAACTCAAAAGAATTTTTCCTCGCTTTAGAATACAGTCAAAGAAAGTTCCAAAAAATAAATCGGCTCTCACAGTAAGATGGGAGGATGTGAACTTTTTCGGCCAAGTGAATACAAGATTTATTCACTCTCACTTCGATCCCAAAGGAGAAGCTGGGGCTCAGGTCGCTCCGTCTTATACCTACGGAAGTCGTAAGTTCGACGCTGAATCATTTATTGATTACGATCGACAGCGCGGACCTGGAATTTGGTTAGAAATTCCGGATGACTTTGTAGGAACTTATGTTTTCATCCCCTTCGATGTAGGCCTTCCAGATTTATCCAGATACGCTCGCATTAGAGTTTACGAAGAAGTAATCCCAGCTCCCCGTTTAATCGCCGAATTGACCGGTCAAGATTTTCGCACTCGTGGTTTTGAAACTGCGGACGAATTAGCGGCTTTCCTTCGAACACGCTATCCTGACCAGGCTGATCCTTCACGAATATTGGGACACGTTCCGATCGAAATCGATAATGAAAGATTCCCTATTGTCTTCCCGTTGGAATTAAAAAATGGCCACCTCCTCTTCCAGTGGGTTGGAGGAGATCGGCCCAACTTGTTGCATATGGCGAAGCAAGGAGGACTGCCCGGTTATATGATCGAGCTTCCCGATATTCGTCCGCAACGTTATATATTTTATCCAAGCAAAGAGTTTATGCCCGATCTCAGTGGATTAGGCAGAGTACGAATTTATCGCCCAGAGGACTTGCAAGGCGAAATAGATTTAAAGGATATTCCTAAAGAAATTTTAGAAGTGGAACTCCCTAACAATGCTTCATGGCCCAGAGTCTCTGTAGACGCTTGGGTTACCTCCCAATTAAAACTCTATCCTAGCGTTGACACACTAACTTCAACACTCGAGTCGACGCCACCTGCTTGTGATGCCTCCTTAAGATTACTCCCGCCAGGTACAGGCGAAAATCATACCCCAGGTTCAGCAAGTCCCAAAAATTAACCAGGGCTAAATGGAATTGGATTTAAATTTTCTACTGCCCAATAAGAGTGAATTTTCGGGGTCCGTGATCAAATTGATAGACATCAGCTTTAGCGATATCAAACCACCAGCCATGAACTTTAAGCTTACCCTCGCTAAGACGGTTTTTGATTAGCGGATAAGTTTTTAAATTTTCAATTTGTTGCAAAACATTTAACTGCGAAAGTTGATTTACTCGACTGAGCGAAGAATCGAGTCCTCCTGATTGCACCAATTTTTTAAGCCCTCCCTCTCCGTTGCGAAGCCAAGATTTGAGATGAGGAAACCGATCTAAGTTCTGGTCATCGGCAATTGCAATCATCGCACCACAATCCGAATGTCCACAAATAATGATGTCGCTCACGCCTAAATTTTCGATGGCAAATTCAACGGCGGCCAATTCCGAACCATCTCCGGTGGTAACTCCCCTGCCCCCAGAAGCTGGGATAAGATTTCCAACATTTCGAATTACAAATAAATCTCCTGGATCAGTAGACGCAAACCAATTCGGTGCGACTCGACTATCCGAACAAGTAATAAACATGGTGTCCGGGCGTTGACCCTTCGCCAGCTCCGTAAACTTCTCTCTACAAGTGGGTAGTACGCGCTTCCTAAAATCGATAATTCCGTTCACCAGCTTTTGCATAACTCAACGTTTGTAAATTATTATGAGACCTCACGCCACTCAGAATGAGGCAGAAATAGCGCAGGCACCAATAGCCACCCCCTTGATTTCATTTCATTTTGAATAACACGAAACATGCATATACATTAACCTTATGTTCAACGGGCTACCCGGGCAGGTGGGGTTTGTTCTTTTTGTGCTGTTTAATTTTTCGCAAATTCTTGCCGCTACTCCGTGCCAAGAGGCTTTGGCTCAAATGGAATTAGCGAAGGATGGAGTCTTTGATAACCCCTCGCATGTCTTAGACTGGATGGATATCCGCTCCGAAGACAAAGGATTTCACGAGAAGCTTCTAAGTTTTACAGTTGGCAGAGAAAATGGAGCTACAAAAATTTACTTCTGGGAAAGCGGTTCAACGGGAGATCGCGGTCACGACGTCGTAAATCGTCTTTTGAAAACTGCTTATCCGAATTTTGAAATTCAATATATTGGGACAACTTTTTTAAGTGCTGCAAAGAGAGACCATGATTGGTCCAGTCGAGTCGTGGGGATTATGCTTTCAACCTCGCAAGAAACGTTATTTCCAGGCCGTCCTTACCGAGCGGAGGATATTAGGGAAATTGTTTCGTATTTATCTCAACAATACGGGGTTCAACTAGAAACTAAACGGCCAATTACTCTTCAGTGGCCCGAGTCTCCCTCAAGCGTTTCCATTCCCGAACTTCTCCACCCTGTAGGAGTTCCCTAATCCACGACTTTTGTTCTACACCTTCAAACATCCTCGCTTTAAATCTTTTATAAAGTCGACATTGGTCGGAAATTCCCGCTAAAAGTCGAGGCGGGTTAGTTTTAAGGTTTATTCAAATTTAGATTATTTTAAGTATATAGAGGACAAATCATGGCTGAGGATTTTAAGCCCTTCGTGGCGCCAGAACAAAGGGTTAAAGAACTTTCGTTTGTACCGCTACTGACTGGATGTATTTTAGGAATAATTTTCGGGGCCAGTTCACTCTACCTCGCGGTGAAGGTCGGAATGACCGTAAGTGCTTCGATTCCCGTGGCTGTAATTTCTATCACATTATTTAAAGCCCTTTCTAGAGCCTTCAAAATTCGCAAAGCGACTATTCTCGAAAACAATATCGTGCAAACGACAGGAAGTGCTGGGGAGTCTATCGCTTTCGGGATCGCAGTTACGATGCCTGCTCTTTTGATTTTAGGTTTTGATATGGAAGTTGGGCGAGTCATGCTCGTTTCTGTTTTGGGAGCCTTGCTCGGAATCTTAATGATGATTCCTCTTCGTCACGCCCTCATGGTGAAAGAGCATAATGCGCTACCCTTCCCAGAAGGTACGGCTTGCGCCGAAGTTTTGATCGTTGGAGAAAAAGGCGGCACCTCGGCAAAAACCGTATTCGGCGGATTTTTCTTAGGATTTTTGTATAAATTTTTCAACGTTGGCGCGAAGCTTTGGGTAGATATTCCTGAGAAAGCATTTGGATTTTTCAAGGGTTCTTCCGTCGGAGCCGAAGTTTCTCCTGAATTATTAGGTGTCGGTTACATCATCGGACCTCGTATTGCTTCTATTATGGTGGCTGGAGGAATTCTTTCAAGCTTCGTTTTAATTCCCATTATTAAACTTTTTGGCGACGGCCTTGCTGAACCGCTTTTTCCTGGAACCAAACTAATTTCTGAAATGAGCCTCCATGAAATTTGGAGAAATTACGTCCTCTACATCGGTGCAGGCGCGGTTGCTACAGGCGGGATTATCAGTCTCTTTCGAACTCTTCCTACGATTATTAAGTCTGCCAAAGCAGGCTTTGCTGATTTAGGAGTAAAAAAAGGTAGCAAGATTTTAAGAACAGAACAGGATCTTTCGTTTCGCTGGGTATTCGGCGGCTGCCTCGTTCTTATTCTTGCAATTTGGTGGGTGCCTACTTTTCATATGAATTTGGTGGGCGCGATCTTAATTGTTTGCGCAGGTTTTTTGTTCGTTACCGTAAGCTCACGCTTAACTGGAGAAATTGGATCATCTTCTAATCCCATTTCTGGAATGACAGTCGCGACTCTTTTGATTACCTCGCTAATATTTTTAGCTTTAGGTTGGACCTCTCTCGAGTATCGAGTCACAGCCCTTTCCGTCGCCGCCATCGTCTGTGTGGCAGCGAGTATCGGCGGCACAACTGCTCAAGATTTAAAAACTGGATATTTGGTCGGAGCCACACCCCGAGCACAGCAAATTGCGATCCTCATCGGATCTTTTGTTTCAGCTCTCGTCATCGGTTATTCTTTAAATGCCTTAAACGATGCCAGCACCATCTATTCGAAAAAAGCGGTTCCTGCTGGAGCGCGTATTGAGAATGTTTCAGAACTCACTGAGATGTCAAAAGTGAAGGGCCCCGAAGGCGCAAACGATCAAAATTTATATCATGTTCTTCGCGTTCAAGATCAAGGCGGCGCCTTACCGATGGGTCGCTACTTGGTTGATGATTCGGGCGATGTAAAATATTTAATCGATCCCGGAATCAACGGCGCTTTGAAAGAAAGAGATGATGGAACGACGGTTCCAAAATATGAAGCTCCTAAGGCTCGGTTAATGTCTTTCATCATCGATGGAATTCTGACTCAAAAAATGCCTTGGGGCTTAGTACTCTTAGGGGTTTCAATTTCTATTGTACTGGAACTCTGCGGCATTGCCTCTCTTGCTTTTGCCACTGGAGTGTACCTTCCACTTTCAGCGTCGGCCCCTATTTTTGTAGGCGGTATGGTGCGTTGGTTAGTGAATCTCTTTGAGAGAAAGAAGAAAAAATCATCCACTGAGGATGAAGCTTCTCCCGGAGTACTTTTCTCCTCTGGTCTTATTGCCGGGGGTTCGATCTGTGGCATCGCACTCGCAATCTTAGCGGTAAATGAAAGCTTAGGATCTGCTATCAATTTAAGTGCTGCCTTTCCTTTGTCTTCCTCCAATGGATTTAGCGCTCTTTGCTTCTTTGCAATGGCCCTGGTGCTATTCTTTGTAGGTCGAAAGAAGAAAGCTTAAGAATTTAGCGCGGGATGGAAACTGAAACGTCCCGCGCTTCAAGATGCCAGTCAAAGCGACATTTTTTGTAACAACAAGTGCTTAATTTTCTTGGAGAAATCTCCCGCTTTAAAATTTCCCATTTTGGTATCATAGGGAGATGGGGATTAAGCTTAGGGTTATCGCGCTCAGTTTTGCTGTATTGAATTTAATTTATTGCCGTGCTGCGTTTGCATACGCTGCAGAAACTCCTCCTACGGAATCCGTCAACGCAACCACTTTAATTTCACTAGACGGTGCCTGCCCTCAGATTGCGCCCATCATTGAGGGGGGAGAACTTCCACAACCTTTTTCAATTCCAAAAGCTTCGGAATGGAATGGAGATCTGGCAAGCCTCACGGACTTTCCCCTTCACGATTGGTCGTTGGGAGGCGGAAGTGATTTGGGCGCAATGTTCGATCTTGATCTGCAAGAAAATGAAAGACTGGGCTGCATAGAGGTAATGGACCAAAACGGAAGCCGCGAACTCGGGGCCCAAGCATCTGCAACTTTTAGCAATGGGCAAGTGCGGGCTGCTAACCTACCTCCCAGTTTCTACCGCACATTAAGGGCCCTTCCATTTGGTGTCCAAAAAACCGTGATCTTTCATGTTGTGAATTCTCAATTAGAAATCATTCGAAACCACGCCTATCGATTTAGAACCCTTCCCCCACTGGGAATTGTAGCTCGAAATCCTGGATCTAGCCGCTTGGATATGGGCAGCGGTCCAGAGGTACAAATTGCTAACGGCATGAACGGAATGAATGGGAATTCTTTTGCGGCCAACGGTTGTTCATCAACACACACGGCCTCTGAAAGTTCAAGGCTCAGCTTCATTCTCACCCTTAGCCTTTCTTTTATCTTACTTTTTAGAATGAGAAAAAATACAATACGGGGGTGAAAACCCTCGCCTTTGATTTTTGGAATTTTCGCCAGTACCTACGGGCCGTTTCGGAAGAGATGAAGGGCAACTTGCATTTGAAAGAATTGCAAAAAGCCCTACAAGACGAAAAGTATATTAGCGCTGACGCTATAAAGAAAATAAGCGAGCTACTTCATTTAAAAACTGATGAGAAAAAATATTTTCTTCTCCTTTGTAAATTCAACCAGTCCACGGACCTCGAGGAAAAGGATGAGTACTATCAGAAGCTCATCGTAATCCGAAAAATGCACTCGGTCGGAAAGCTAGACAAAAAGACCTATGAGTTCTTTTCGCATTGGTACGTGAGCGTAGTGCTGGAGGCCCTCGTCAAACCCCTCAATGAGAAACAAATTCCAGCTTTGGCGAAATCCATTGGCGTAAGCAGCATGGCCGTAAAGCAAAGTCTCGAACTTTGCGCTAAGTTGGGACTAGCAGAAAGATTTAAAGACCTATGGATTCGTAAATCTGTTCAGCTTGAGAGTGAGCGAGAAGTTCAAGAGCTTTACTTACGGCAATACCATCGTCAGATGCTGGCTCGTGCGGTTCATTCTTTAGAGTTTGACCCTGCCGACAGAAGAGAATTCACTGGCCTAACTATCTGTCTCTCTCCCAAAAAAATGTCAGAGCTAAAAACTAGGATTGATGAATTTATTCGGGAAACTAATGCCCTCTACTCGGAAGATCCAAATCCAAAAGAAATATTCCAAATTAATTTGCAGCTTTTCTCTTTGGGTTCATTGCCCGATTAATCGCTCGGTTGTATCGAATAGAAGACCAGATAGAAACTCCGATAAAAACCGCGCCGACTAAGCCCGTAACCGCCTCTGGAATTTTATGATGGGTTCCTAAAAACATAATCATCGCGAGCGCGCCGATTGCATAAAAAGCGCCATTCTCCAAATATCGGAACTGTGAGAGAGTTCCGCGATCAACCAACAAAATGGTAAGGCTCCGAACAAACATAGCTCCCACTCCTAATCCAATCGCGATAATGAAAAGATTATTGGTGATGGCAAAGGCTCCGATCACGCCATCAAAACTAAAAGAAGCATCGAGCACATTTAAATACAAAAACATCCCTATGCCAGCCCTCTGTATGGTCGCTCGGGTCTCTTTAGGAGATTCTAAAAATGCACTAATTCCATCCACGGCAACAAAAGTCAGAATACCAAAAATACCCGCGATTAGAAATGGAAGCTGCTCGTCCGCATGAAGTAAGCGTGAGTTCCCGTAAATTATTAAAAGTGTCATCCCGATTTCCACAGCTTCAATCTTTCCTAATTTTGAAAGTGGTTTTTCGATAATGGAAATCCAATGAACATTCTTAGCTTCATCAAAAAAATATTTTAGAGCTACCAATAATAAAAAGGAACCGCCATATGAAGCCACCATCACATGGGCAGAAAGCATAATGCTCGCGTACTCTTCGGGTCGGGTACCCGCCATAACGAGCGCGGCCCAAGGACTCAGGGACGCTACGACGCCCACTATTAATAAAGGGAAAATAAATCGCATTCCAAATACGGCAACCAACATACCCCAAGTCAAAAATCTTTTGCGCCAGACGGGAGTCATATCCTTTAGAACTGAAGCATTAACCACCGCATTATCAAATGAAACTGAAACTTCAAGAATAGTTAAAACCAGCGCCAAGAACAAAGCAGTGGAAGCCCCCTTTATAGAATTTGTATAATAGAATCCGACGCCGGCAGCTGCGGCTAGTCCCAGAATGGTTACAAAAACGGAATAGAAAAAATAAGAAATTAGTGATTTCTTCACGCCACAGATTCCAATCTTGGAAGCGCAGAGTAAAGGCCTTTAAAGTTAGAAATCGAGATCAAGTCGCGGAAAATCCCTGGACTCTGTTTGAATCCAGGGATCATTCCGAACACAGGTCCGGGATCGGGCTTAGCAACAACGGACCTGATGATGGTTGTGGAAACTTAAAAAATAACTTCCATTCAATTCAATCAATTGCAATTGGGGAGGAGAACTCCATAACGATAGATAAAGTACTGTTGAGGATTCTCAGACGGGGGGGGGCGATGCGCATACTTAACCATAATTTCACCATTGTTCGTTAAGCGAGACGCCTCATAGATTACAAAGTCGGTTAGATTAACAGCGGGTGAAATCATAGTGTCGAGCCGAAGGGTTTGACATTTCGAATGATTACCGCTCGAGCGAAATCCGAGAAAAATTTTGAGCCTACAATTTCTCCTCGATCATTCAGCGCAGAAGGCCCTTGCGAAAGGATATCCACTGAGGACAAAACGCCTTGCGACCATTTTTTTATTCCGGACGGAAGTATGGAATCGTGATCAACCAAGCCAAGTAGTAAATCATTTCGATTATTCATTCCTTTTACTGACTGACCTTCATAATCGTCGAGGCCACTGAGCATTTGCATCGCTCCAGTAGTGGATGAATAAAGAAATGCTCGGTAGTAATCGATGTAACCGAGACTGTTTAAGAACATTAAATTCCCGCCGACATATCCAACCTCGCATCGTCTCCAAAATTTGAAAGATCAAAACTCTGAACGCTACCATCTGCATTTCGTACTGCAGGCAGATGCCTTCCTTGCTCATCTATAATTCGACCGGCTTGTTGGCCAACCGCATTGTTGGCATTGGCGCGAAACTCTTGGTAAGTAAGATTCAAACGCACATCTTGAATTTGATTGGTTCTCGCATTCCATTTGTAGGCAGCGGATCCTACCCCAGCAGTGTAGACGTGGGCACTCATCACCGCATTTGAACTCATACTCAACTGCCAGAAACTGGAATCAATGGTGGTGGGAATAGGAGTCGGTAGCGGTCGAAAGCGAAAGCTCGAGCTAACACAAATCGGCGTTGCCTCAACCATACGTCTGGCCTGCTTAGAGAAAACCGATGAAGAACTACCGATGATTACCCCCACTGCCATTAGCATAATTAATTTTTTACATTGATTTAGATAATTGAAATGCATCATACGCACACTGCTCCTTCTCAAGCCTATTGGAGCAATGTCCGGGCCACTTAAAAAGTCGAATCATTTTGAACAAAATTTATCTAAAAATCATTAGACGAAGACCGAAGCTGTATCTTTCTCTGAACAGAAAATCAGCAAACTCTGCTTCCTCCCCAAGGCAATTTTGCCACGAATAAACGAGCCCATTCTGGTAAGTTAAGTAATTGAATGAACTTTCTAAACCCCTGAAAAAGGTCCAGATTTTGCAGTTTATAAACGAGTGCTCCGCCCATTGAAATATCGCCACTTTGGAACTCTCCTATCTATAGTCGCGCTTTCTGCTTGCGGAGATTCCGCCCCCTCACCTTCGCCCGGCCCTGGCCCAGGGCCAATCACGGTTTCAGGCATGAACTTCGAATTCAGCGATGAAGAGGTTTATCTTTTAGAACTTATCAACCGTACCCGTGCAAATCCAGATGCAGAAAGTACTCGGACGGGTGTTGATCTTCGCAACGGCCTTTCCGCCGATCAACTAAGTATTTACGGACCTCGCGAACCCTTAGCCTTTAACGAAAATTTAGAAACCGCTGCTCGCGCTCATACGGAAGATATGAACACTCAAAATTATTTTAGCCATACTTCACCCAACGGCGACGGTCCCACACAGCGCACAACAAAAGCGGGCTATGTCGGATGGGCGGCTGAAAATATTGCCGCTGGACAAGCAAGCATCTACCAAGCCCATCTCGGTTGGCTACAATCCTTGGGTCACCGATTGAATATTTTGAGTCTTTATCCATCAGGATTGAATGCTGCCTATACAGAAGTTGGATTAGGAATAAAAATTGGAGGCGCAGGACAATGGCGAAATTATTATACAGAAGTTTTTGGTCTCCCTCAAAATCAGCAGCGCTATATTTTGGGCGTAGTTTATGAGGATGCGGACAACGATAATTTTTATAGCATGGGAGAAGGACTCGAAGGCGTAACCATCGAAGTAGTCCATGGAAGCACAATAGTAAAAACTCTCCTCACCAAGAAATCAGGAAATTACCAAGTTTCTCTTCCAGATGGCGCTTACACTCTTAAGTTTAAAAAATCTTCCGGGGAGATTTATTCAACCAGCGCCCATCTAGAGGGCCAGAATATCAAAGTGGATGCCGAGTCTTCTCAATTTCAGTGAGAGGATTCAAAGCAAATCACTCGAAATCCACCCATTCCATCGGCAAGAAAAATTACTTTATTGCTTATCGAGTAACGAACCTGGTTAGCGCTTCCTCGATCATCGGGAAAATCCAAAGCGCCTAACAAACGAGGAGCTTCTGAATTTTTAACATTCACTACTTGAAGTCCGGCTTCTCCCTGCGCCAAGAAAAGATGATCCGTACTAACATCAATGCCATTTCCAGTTCCTTCAAGGTCCATTCTCGATACGATTTGATCGGCCTTAAGATCTACGATCGAAAGTCCGGAGTGTTGCGCGTTGATATAAATAGAATGCTCGTCCGACGCCATACGAGAAGGAGCGTCTGACCGATCTTTAGAAATATCCCATCGAGACTCAAAGCTTAAATCATTAAACAAAAAAGTCCCGTCGTAGCCACCCAAGGTATAGAGAGTTCCTTTCACTTCCGAAATCGAGAGGGCATTCTCTAACTTATAAACTTCTTTAATAGCGGGCATCGAGGGATCGGAAAGATCCACCACTACTACTCCGGCATCATCCCCAGAGGTTACATACGCCACATTTTTTTCAAGAATAATACCTGTAGCGTAATGCCCAGGAAGAGACACCCTAGAAACTTCTTCCGGTTTCTCTATATTGGAAATATTTACCACTACCAATACAGCACCCTCTTCGGCACCACTTTGAGCGCCCACCAAATAGGCAAATTCACCTTCAACTTTAACATCGGCAAACTCGGCGTTGTCAAAAAGAAGACTCGCTTTAATATCGACGTAAGATTTTTTCTCGACTATCACGATATCAAGTGCTCCTTCGATAATTTCCCCGGCGGTGTTGTAAGAAACAAAACCATACTTACCGGCAAAATCAAAATTCGTGGCCTGAAGAAGCTCACCAGAGATTGGACCCTTCGGTGCCGAAGCCGAAACTAAGTATTCAAATTCAACTTCATCTTTTTTGCCGTCGCCCTGAATGGCGCGTTCTTCACCTGAAGATTTAAGTCCTACTTTTGAACCCTGATAAGTAACTCGAGAATTCAGTTCGGGAACAACCGGAGCGTTCGAGACCTCATCTGCGGCTGGAGCGCTTACAGATGGCTTATCTTGACCACAAGCTGTGACGAAGAAGGTGAGAGTGAGAACAGAAAGTAGAGCGTTTATGCTTTGCTTCATGCCCTTAAGTACTTCAAGTTATGTACCACCTCCATTTGCAAAGGAGTCCCTGTAATTTCAAGCATTTAGAGAGTGGAGCTGTGCACTTTATTTAACACCAGATGTCACCCACCAAGCACAGCGTCAAAGAGCTAACGCTTTTGCTATCGCACCCGTTGTTGTGTCGCAAATTTAAAGACCTGCATTCTAATTCCCACTTCGCGATTCGGGGGCGCGAGGAGATTCTGACTATGCATGATCACTAAAAATTATCGAGACTGTGACGCTTAATCATATTTATTTAAAAAAATTCAAATTGCTTTTCTAAATCTGACTTTGATAACTCATCACGTGGAGTGTGGTGGGTATGAGAGGATTTTATAAAAATATTAATGTATTAAAGCGTCGCTATATTTTTGTGGCGATACTCTTACTGCTTCCGCAAGTTTCTTTAGGGGCAAGCTGCAGTTCGGATCTAGCGGCCTTAGGAAAACCGCATAAAGTTCTAGCCATGGCCAAAAAAGGTTTTACTCTCATAGAACTGCTCGTGGTCGTATCAGTTATTGGAATTCTAGTAGGAATTCTTGCTCCAGCATTAGCAAAGGCGAGAAATGCAGGAAGAAATACGATTTGCCTCTCGAATCTTCGACAACATTACATAACAACCAAGGCCTATGAAATTGATTATAAATGTTTGCCGGTGCCAGCTACCGGAAGTTTGCGAGACGTTTTAGATCTAACTCCTGTTCAAGCCTGGAGATGTCCTATGGATCCCGAGTACCGAACCGAAGCCTGGCATTATTCTTACGGCTTCGTCGGTCAGATTTTATTTTGGAGCGGAAATCCTGCGGTCTTTGCTCCAAAGATGGCCCCCAATCGCTTTGAAGCAGAATACCGACTACCACTATACGATCGAACTCCCGTCTTTGAAGATCGATTTCCATGGCATAAATATAAAAATGCCGTTTACTGGGATGGACATGTGGTGCAAAGGCCAGATCGACCCACAACACCGCCTACGCCTTAGAATATTGAGAGTTAAAATTTAGCGATACCTTATAAGGCTTGTCTTTCGATCAAATTTTTATCTAAATCAGAATTATTCATTAAGCCTTTTTAGGACGGGGAGAGAGA
>Ga0163155_10005913_pt1 | contig 12040 bp, 7 predicted proteins | sample OliLakLV19SP4G1_FD_148611 | JGI IMG/M metagenome (GOLD analysis project Ga0163155, IMG submission 148611) | Freshwater microbial mat bacterial communities from Lake Vanda, McMurdo Dry Valleys, Antarctica - Oligotrophic Lake LV.19.SP4.G1 | ecosystem: Environmental > Aquatic > Freshwater > Lake >...
AGTTCCCCCAGGACTCTTACATAACCCTTTTCTCTTTTACCCTCTTACTCTTTATCTTGGTTTTCGCGCCTTGCGCGATCGATTTTTTAGCGGTTTGAGCGGGTGCATTAAAATCACCAACCATCCCGTAGGGGTCAACAGTCGTTGACCCGGTTCGGATTGCGATCGTTGCCATTCAGAACAGGTAATTTCCGATTTCAAATAGGGCGCTTCCGATTCAAAACAGGAACAGTGCTGTTTCAAACAAGACCAGTGTTGTTTCAAACAGGAACGATGCCATTCAAAACAAGACCAGTGCTGTTTCAAACAGGAACAGTGCTGCTTTGAACAAGACCATTGCTGCTGAGAACTGAAAACTTGGTGTTCAGAACTCCATTCTTCGGGTTTTGAGCGTGGTTCGCACTGATCCAGAATGGATGTTTGCCTCAAGCTTGTTGGCTTTCTAACGCTGCTAGATTCCTGTAAGGGCGCTGGGCAAGGCACTTGAATGCAGCAACGCCACCATTAAGCCATTGAGCCGTTTAATCCGTCCCAATCTTTCGATAGCGTGCCTGCACAATGTAGTAAACACCGTAAGCAATCAGCCCGATCGCCACAATGCCCAAAATCCATGCTCCGTAGGGCTGCTGTGCCAGTGATTCTAAAGCACCTGCTAGCCCTTGTGCGTGGTCAGGGTTAGACTGCCGTGCTGCCTGAATCAAGAAAAAGCCAATTACCCCAAACACAACGCCCCGTGCCGCCAGTCCTAGTCTGCCAATCCGAATCGTCCACGTTTGTTCAGCATCGCTCATTTCATCAAGCTTCAACTTTTTCCGAAACGATGCTTTATAAGCCTGGTAAAACTGGTAAACGCCAAGCCCAATCACCAGCGCACCGATTGTTCCTACCAGCCATTGTCCAAACGGTTGAGCCAGCAGGCGTGCCGTCCAGTCCCGTGAGGCATTGCTGCTACTGCCGCCCGCACCCAACACAATTTTCACTGCGGTCAAGGCTAAGCTGGCATAGATCAATCCATTGACGGCATAACTACAGCGCTGAAGAATGCCTTTTGCATCGTTGCCCTTATGGTCTGGGTCGGCAGCAGCTTCAATCAATCGCCATAGGGCATACCCCAACAGCCCGATCGCCACGAAGCTCAGCAAAATTCGTCCAAAGGGTTGATTGCTGATCGTTTGTAAGGCACCTTGGGTATCCGTTCTTTTACCGCCTATACCAAATGCTGTCTGGGCTGCCAGTAAACCAACCAGCGCATAAACAATTCCCTTGGCGGCAAATCCCAATCGGGCAAGTCTTTCTACCCAGGGATTGACTGCCGCATCTTTCGCGACTTGTTCTGCTTGATCTCCAGCGCTTCCAGTGGGTAGATTTTGCCGCTTCACGACTGTTGCGTTCCCGGTTGTGAGTTTGCAGACTGGTGACAATCAAGCTGCGCTCAGTATAACAGAGGGCTTAGCATCGGCAGTGTACACACAACTCGCTTTTTCGTGGGTTCATCATGCTTGGAACTCTATCTGTCGGGGTTTGAGGGGGTCTATCCCCGTAGGGACATGCCACTGCCATGTCCGCATCACACGCGATCGCACATCCGACGGCCTGCACCCGTAGAGACATGGCAAAAACTGAGCCGTAAAACTCCCATGACAATGCGTGATACGACCATTGCAACATTCCGTAGAGACGCGATTAATCGCGTCTCTACCGGGAACAACCCGGTTGTAGAACAGCCAAACCGCTGCAACGGCAACCTAAATGTAGTCACTGGCGCTGCAAACATTGCCAACCACCGCTAAACTCAATCCTGATACACAGGTTCATTACCACGGCCACCCTCTCACTAACCCACCATGGACGATCTGACCGGATTTCTCAAACTCGCCCTGATTACCGCCACGCCGATCGCCCTAGGAGCTTACGCAGGCATTGCGTCCGAGCGGGCGGGGGTGGTCAACATTGCCATCGAAGGCATGATGCTAACCGGAGCGATGATGGCGCAGTTGATGGCCATGTATTCCTATGGCCCGATTCAAGCGCTACTGGGCGTTACTGCACCGGGTGACTCGATGGCGTTTGCGGCAAGGCTGATCAGTTTGCTGCTGGGGGTGATTGCTGGGGTGGCGGCGGGAGCGTTGCTGGGGGGCTTGCATGACATCACCTCGATTCGGTTTAAAGCCGACCAAATTATTAGCGGCACGGTAATTAACCTGCTGGCCTGGGGAGTGACGGGCTGGGTGTTTCAGCGCTGGATGACGGCATCGGGCGGCGCACCAACGTCGCCCGGCACCTTTCCGCGTCTGCCCATTCCGTTATTGAGCCAGTTGCCAATTGTCGGCGATCTGTTGTTCAACCATCAGCCGCTGGTCTATGTCATGTTTCTGCTGACAGGGATTATGTCCTACGTTTTGGCCTACACGCCGTGGGGATTGCGGGTGCGGGCAGTGGGCGAACATCCACGGGCAGCAGATACGGTGGGGATTGACGTGGCGCGGGTGCGCTACATCAGCGTGATTGTGGGAGGGGCGATCGCCGGATTAGCGGGTGTGTGGCTCTCACTGGAACAGGTTGGCTCGTTTACCCTGCGGATGAGTGCAGGTCGAGGGTTCATTGCCCTAGCCGCGATGATTTTTGGCCGCTGGCTGCCGCTGGGTGCATTCGGGGCGTCGCTGCTGTTTGGCTTAGGCATTGCCATCCAAATTCGTGCCGCCAGCCTCAGTTCAGCGACGGGTTCCTGGTTGGCGGCAATTCCATCGCAGGCATACCAGGCAATTCCTTACTTGCTGACAATTATTGTACTAGCCGGGTTTGGCGGCAAGGCTACCCCACCAGCCGCCAGCGGTCAACCCTACGAAGGCCAAAAGTAAAGGCGAAGCATTTGCATCGAGATCTCCGACAGGTATTGTCTGGTCGTCCCAGCGACCCTTAATCCTCGCCGATGCGCCCTTGCGGAGGGGGTGTGGGGGACGGGCTTCGTCCCCTGCTGGGGGTTTGGGGGAAGCCCCCAAGGCTGTTGGCTCGATTCCCCCATCCCCCGGCAAACCGACGGATTTTCCACCCTAAGGATTACAGAGAACAGGCCACCTCCCCACAGCGTCATCTATGAAGATAGAGAAGCTGCTTGAAACAAACTGTTACAATGCGTTACAGAGGCGTAATTCCTGCTCTTCCTCCCGCAAAACCCATGCAAACTGCCGAGACTGCCCAGACTAAAGATGTACCCACCCGGTTAGCGGTAGCTGAATCCCTCAAGCCAGAAGAGGGACATCTCAAATCTGCTCACGATGCGTCACTCACAGAACCACTCCGCTACGATCCAGTGGCGATCGCCCAGCACTACAAGTCTCGTCCCTTCCAGGTTGGCAGACGCATCATTGCCATCTTTGTGCCCTTCATCAATTTTGCGATCGGGCTGTGGTGGGACAAGCAACTTGGGCACACAGAGCGGAATCAGTCGCGTCGCGCCATTCGTCTACGGGAAATGCTGACCAACTTAGGGCCAGCATCAATCAAAGTGGGTCAAGCCCTATCTACCCGACCCGACGTAGTGCCTACCGTTTATTTGGACGAGCTGACCAAGCTACAAGATCAGCTGCCGCCCTTCCCCAACGAAATCGCATTTCGGTTTATTGAAGAAGAACTGGGCGATCGCCCTGAACATATCTACGCCGAGCTGTCAGCTGACCCGATCGCCGCTGCCTCCTTGGGGCAGGTGTACAAGGGAAAACTCAAAACAGGTGAAACAGTTGCCGTCAAAGTGCAGCGACCTGGCCTAGCCGAAAACATTACCCTCGACCTCTACATTCTGCGCACCCTTGCCAGTTGGGCAGGCAAGTTCTTTACGCGCATCCGGAGTGATCTGGTAGGCATTATGGACGAATTCGGTGCCCGCATCTTTGAGGAGATGGACTACACCCACGAAGGGCAAAATGCCGAACGGTTTGCCCAGCTCTACGGCCACATGACCGACATCTACGTCCCCCGCATCTATTGGGAATATACCCATCGGCGGGTGCTGACGATGGAGTGGATTAATGGGGTAAAACTGACCAAGCCCGATGAGGTGCGCGCCCAAGGCGGAGATGCGGCTTACTTAGTGGACGTGGGGGTGCAGTGTTCCCTGCGGCAGCTGTTAGAGCACGGGTTTTTCCACGCCGATCCCCATCCCGGCAACCTGCTGGCCACGCCCGATGGCAAGCTAGCCTACCTCGACTTTGGCATGATGAGCGAAGTCAAGCCTCAGCAGCGCTATGGGCTGATTGAAGCGATCGTCCACATGGTAAACCGTGATTTTGAAGGGCTAGCCAACGATTACGTTAAGCTCGATTTTCTCACACCCGATACTGACCTGACGCCAATTATCCCAGCCCTATCGACGGTGTTCAACAATGCCCTTGGCTCCAGCGTGGCAGAGCTGAACTTCAAGAGCATTACCGATCAGCTCTCCGACGTGATGTACGAATATCCGTTTCGGGTGCCTGCCTACTATGCGCTGATCATTCGCTCGCTGGTGACCCTAGAAGGGATTGCGATTAACGTTGATCCCAACTTTAAGGTACTCAGTAAAGCCTACCCCTATGTGGCAAGACGGCTGCTAACCGATTCGTCTCCGGAGCTGCGCGCGTCCCTGCAAGACCTGCTGTTCAAAAACGGCAGTTTCCGCTGGAACCGTTTAGAAAACCTGCTCAACAATGCTAAAGACAGTTCCGATTATGACCTAAGCACGGCACTTGACCAAGCTGCTAACTTTTTGTTCTCAGAGCGGGGCGACTTTATTCGTGAATACCTGGTAGACGAAATTGTTAAAGGGGTAGATAGTTTCGGTCAAACGACCGTGCAGCGCTTTACCTCAGCCATTCGAGATCGGATTGGGTTAGGCAATTCTACCCCCGTGGCGGCACCGCCAGAGCAAAAAAATCTGGAACATCTGGCTCGGATTATGACCATTTTGCGCGAGACGCCCGGTTTTGACCCAATGCAGCTAGTGCCGCTCGTGCCCAATCTGCTGCTGCGTCCCGAAACTCAGCGGATGGGTCAGCAAATTGCTGGCGGCCTAGCCCAACGGGCAGCGGCTCGGTTTATCCGAGAATTTTTGTTGCCCGCAGATCCAGGAGTGGCTAACGGTGGCCCAGCACCCGCAACCAACGGCAGCAAAGCCTTGCCTCCAGAGACGCGGCCTCCACTGGTTTTATCCGCCTCGCGCCGTTAGAAATCGTAATTTTTGGGAGCCATCCTGGGTAGTAATCATTGTTGGCGTTTTCGCGAAAATAAAGTCTGCCATCCACTTCGACCCCACCGGGAATCGTATGATGGGTGCAACTCTGTGAGCAACAGCGTGGTGTGCAGGTGGATCAACTGAAAGACCTTTGTTGGCTGGAGCAGGTGCAGCCCGGTGATCGCTCAGAGGTGGGAGATAAGGCGTCTAATTTGGCGCTGGTGATGCAGCGTGGGTATCGGGTAATTCCTGGCTTTGTGGTGCCGCATCGGGTGTTCCGTCGGTTTTTGTCAGACATTAACTGGCTAGAACCGCTGTTTGGCGATTTACCCGATTCGGCTTTCTATGTGGATGTGAACAATGCTCGACAGTTGCAGGCGATCGCCCAACAAATTCGTCAGGCGATTGTCACCACTCCGCTGGGGGACGACTGGCTAGCGCAGGTTGAGACCCAGGTGCAGGCATGGCAGGCTCCCATGCTAATCTTGCGCCCCTCACTGGCGCTAATGCCCGACCTAGAACCAGCTTTGACGCACAGCATACGGGGACTGCTGAGTGCCCAAGTATGTCGAGCCGAACGGGGGGCGATCGCTCGCGGATTGCGCCAGGTGTGGGCAGAGTTATTTCGAGCCAAAAGCTTGTTTTATTGGCAGCGATCGCGCCTGCAACTGCACCAGCTGCGCCTGGGGGTGTTGGTGCAACCGATTCAGTCGGCGATCGCGGCGGGTGATGCCCATATCGATAGCTGCCGCTTAGAAATTCGCTCGGTTTGTGGGCTGGGCATGGCGCTGACTTGGGGAGACATTACCCCCGACAGGGCGCAGCTTCATCCGGCTACTGGAGCGCTACAGACCCAAACGACGGGTCTAAAAACTCATGCCTATCGCTTGGCTGCTGCCGCAGAAATTGCAGAGGCCAAAATGGCAGATCAAGATCAGCCAGGCTGTGCGTCTGCTGTTTGTCTCAAAGCCGACCTGCTAGATTCGGGTGCCCAACACCACCCGGCTTTAACGGCAGCTCAGCGGCAGCAGGTTGCCAATTTGGTGCGCCACGTCCATGCCAGTTTGGGTCATGATCTAGATCTGGAATGGACAATTCCAGCCCTGAGTGCCGATGCCGCCGCTATCACCGCGATGCCTTACATTACCCAAGTCAACGTTCATCGCTGTTTGGTAAAACCCGGTGGCGATCGCGTTGCTGCCAATCCCGAACGGGCAGCGTCCGTGTCAACTCGTGCAGCGGCGCTGATTGCGACAGAGGAGCAGTCAGCGGCAGATGCAGCGCATCTGTCGGCAGGCACGCCCTCCATCGCTGCATCGAGTATTGCATCCCAGCTCTCGTCCAATCTTGGATCAATCGAACGAGCGGCGGCTCCTGACTTAGTTTTGACAGGTATTGCTGCCGCTCCGGGCGAAACCTTTGCCCGCGTGCTAGTGGTGGCCGATGGCTACCCGCCGCTGGATCTAATCCCGGTCGGCACGGTGCTAGTGGTACCGTGCGTCACCCCCAACTGGCTCCCCCAACTGCAACAGGTGAGCGGCATTATTGCCGAGCAGGGCGGCATGACCAGCCATGGGGCAATTTTGGCGCGTGAGTTGGGCATCCCGGCGGTCGTGGGCGTGGCGCAGGCGACGCAGCTGCTCCAAACGGGCGATATTGTGGGTCTCTATGGCGATCGCGGCTCAATTTATCGCTTAGCACCCGACACCACTCTGCTCGATCTAGAGCAACAGACCAATCACGACCCCCCAGTGCAGACCTGGGGCAGGCCAAATGCGACCCAGCTGATGCTCAACGTGAGTCAGGTAGAGGCGATCGCCCGCTCTAGCCAACTGCCCGTGGATGGGATCGGCTTGCTGCGGGCAGAACACCTGCTGCTGGGTGGGTTGCCGTCCGGCGCTGACCCCGTTGCCCAGCCGCCTTGGGCTACCGATCCGGCGGCGCTAACCCAACAGCTTGTGACTCAACTCCAGCCCTTTGTGGTAGCCTTTGCCCCTCGTCCTGTCTTTTACCGATCGCTAGATGTGCGATCGCACAAATTTTCCAGCCTCTCCTCAAACCCCCCTCTACCGCCGGAAGCAAATCCCATTTTGGGCTGTCATGGCACCTTCAGCTATCGGCTCCACCCTGCCTATTTTGAAGCAGAACTAGCAGCGCTGCGCCAGATCCAGCAGGCACAGGTACAGCAGGCGCAGGTACAACAAACAGAGGACTCGAACCTACATCTGATTTTGCCGTTTGTGCGCACGGTAGAAGAGTTTCAGTTTTGCCAGCAGCGCGTAGTCGAAGCAGGGCTAACTCAAGCGCCTAACTTTCAGCTTTGGATCATGGCCGAGGTGCCTGCTGTGCTGTTTTTGCTGCCCGAGTTTGTGCAGGCCGGAGTGCAGGGCATCGCCATTGGCAGCAATGATCTAACTCAGCTATTGCTGGCAGTCGATCGCGACAATCCGCAGATGGCAGACGCTTACACGGCGGCTCATCCGGCAGTCATGCGGGCGATGCAACAGTTAATTGAAACAGCGCGGCAGCTCGGCATTCCCTGCTGCATTTGCGGCGAAGCCCCGGTGCTGCATCCCGAAATCATCGACGACCTAGTCCGCTGGGGGATCAGCTCAATTTCTGTTAACCCTGCGGCCATTGCCCAAACCTATCGGGCGATCGCGCGGGCAGAACAACGACTGCTGCTAGAGGCGGCACGGCGATCGCTAGAATCCTGACCCGCCAAGGGCTGCTCTCACAACACATTGCCAATAGCGGAAAACCCGAGACACCTTTTAAGAAAGTTTACGTTTGTTTAAACTTTTGTCATCTTTCGTTTCGCTCCGCAACAGACTGTTATTGTTTTGGTCTTAACAGTCCCACAACAGAGTGATGCGATGAAAAGTGCTAATCATTTGGGTCAATCCCTTTCCTTCGCGCTTGTATTGGTGTTGGCCTGTGTTGGGGTGGTGGCTTTAATGGCTACTCAGGCCAATACGTTGCCCTAAAGACAAGAAGCTTTTCTGAGAAAAATAATTTAGTTTTGTTAAGGATTTGAGCCAGCTTTGACCGGGAGTAGATGTCATGCCTCTGACTGGAGCGATAGTTGGACTGGTTTCTCAGTCACGATCGCCCCAGTCAGAGGCATTTTTTTGGCTAAAATTCGCCAACCGCCTTAAACCGTTTCTAAGATCTCGCTGGGGCGATCGCCCACCCCTGACGTGGCAGCTAGCGTGTCGAGTATTTCTAGCATCTCGCGTTCAAATACTACTTGTGCCCGGTTAGTTCTGCCGCCTAGGTACAGCGTATTGCCCGCTTGCAACGCCCACACTTGCGAATGGGACACGTAGCTCATCATGACGCTAATCATCAGCAGGCCAAAGCCTAGGTACACGACGGGAATGCCCGGATCGGCCTTGATTTGTAGACCCGTACTGCCTACCACTTGCTCAATTGTGAGCTTAACGCCATTAATCTCGGCAGCGGTGCCCTGACGAATGGTCGCCAGCAGATTGCCGTCGTTGCCATACACCAGCACCGTTCCCTGCAAGTCTTTGGCCAGCACCGATACCCCGTCACTCAAGTCCGGTTTGGTCGGTACCCAGGTGCCCCAAATCCTTGCCTTGCTGCCATCTAGCCTAGACATCGGCAGTTGAAACACCGGGCTGTTGTTGAACTTCACCCTCAGAGCGGCGATCGCCCAGTCGGCCTGATACATCGTCACACCCTTGTAGCGCATGGGTTCGTTGACGTGAATCGTTTTCCGCTTGACTTCGGTGCCGTCGGCATCCAGCACCGACAGGTCTGAGTAAAACTGGTCGATGCCGCCCTCCGGCGTATAGTCAATCCAAAAGCGGTTAACCTTAACCGACCAATCCTTGGGGATTTGCGGCTGTGCCCAGAGACCCGCGTCAAAAATGTTTTGGACTCGGAAGGTTTCGCCAGCAGGCACCATTTCTTGGGCAAAAAAGCCAGTCATAGCGCCCAAAATTGACCCCGCCAGCACAAGCAACATACTGGCATGGACAATAATCGGCCCAATCCGTCCCACAATGCCCTTGCGCGCGTAGAGCGTATTGCCGTCGTGAAAAATTTTGTAGCGGTTTTTCTGGAGCAGCGGCGTCAGCGCCGCCAAAGAGACGGCATCTAACTCGGCACTCAGCGCCAGCTTTTCGTACTGTCGCGGCTGCGTGTAGTAGCTCCACTTTTGGGCGGTTTTGAGGGTGGGAAACTGCCGCGTAAAGGTGCAGGCCGTGAGGCTAGAGCCAAACAAGATCAGCAGCGCCAAAAACCACCAGGTGCGGTAAACGTGGTCTAACCCGACCACCTGGATTACTTTCCAGGTGAGAAAGCCAAACAGCGCCGGATGCTCAGGATAGTTGGATTGGTAAAAGGCAGGAGTTTCACCTTGCTCAATCACGGTGCCCGAAATGCTAAAGACAGCGATCGACAGCAATAGCATAATCGCCAGCCGCAAATCGGCCAGCAGCGGCAATAATTCTCGCTGAAAGTAGTAGCGGGGTACCTGTTTCCAGGTGGTGGGTTTAGAAGTAGGCAGATCGTTTGCAGCCATAGCACAGAAGTTGAGTCATTGTGGGGGGATGCGATCCCACTACTACTGTACAGGCGATCGCGTTTGTGCCGCTTTTTCGCTAGTCTTGGTTGCTCACCAAGACCTCCGACGTTTTTCAAAACCTCGGAGGTCTAAAATTTTGGCGACCTGAGCCTAGTCGATGGCGATTTCACGGATGGGGTCGCCTGCTCGGGGAACCGTGCGATCCGCGCTCTGCGCAGGCGAGCCACCGCCCTCTACCGTCGGATCCCCAAACCACTGATTCACCTGCTGCTTTGCCGTTTGTTTAATCTCAGGCGTAATCGACATCACCACAGTGCCCAGTGCGGTGGCCAAGGTGCCCAGGTCATCGGCATAGCCTGTCAGGGGCACAAAGTCGGGGATCAGATCGGTTGGCAGCACAAAATAGCCTAGGGCTGAGTAAATCACCATCTTTGCCCAGAGCGGAGTTTCAGGTCGCTGTGCCGTCAGGTAAAGTGTTAGTGCCTTCTCGACCACCTCGCGTCCGGCATAGATTGCCGCTGCCTTCAGTTTGCCTAAAAAGCTCTGTTCAGAATATGCGTCTGCCATCCTTAAAATCCTTCCGAAGCCTAGATAAATATGTTTGGGGTCGTGCAGCATGTACGCATCAACCTTAGCGCGGCCAAACTAATTTGTTGGCAGGCGAATAGGCGGCTAACCGATCACCGCATTTCAGCTCATTGCCGCTATGGCGATCGCCATACAATTTCACCCTTGGCATAGAGAGATGAGCAAGTTAATTAGTCAAAATATAAAAAATAACGTGTAGCTGACTTGCATTAGCTCCCGAATACATGATATCTAATACTTTTTACAGCAGATAGAGTTAATGTCTTTATAGCTGCTGACAATCCCGGCTCAGGTCTACATGAAAGACCATCCCAGGTGAAGATATTCCAGCAGCATTCGGGATTTGAGTCATCCTGTATTTCCTCAAGGTTCATCCTAATGCCGACGTTTGACAACGCATTTATCTCCTACGGTCGTGCCGATAGCAAAGGTTTTGCGATCCGGCTCAACCAGCGCCTGATGGCTGAGGGGCTAAAAGTCTGGTTTGATTCCGAAAACATTCCCCTAGGCGTCGATTATCAACGGCAAATTGATAAAGGGATTGAAACAGCCCACAACTTTTTGTTTATTATTTCGCCCCATGCGATTAACTCGCCCTATTGCCGCCTAGAAATTGAGTTAGCCGTCCGCTACAACAAACGCATCATTCCGCTGCTGCATGTCGATCAAATCAGCCGCGACATCTGGCAGCAGCGCCACCCTCAGGGCACCGATCAGCAGTGGGACGACTATGTAGCGGCAGGGCTAAACTCCATCTTCCCCAACATGCATCCAGAAATCAGCCGGATTAACTGGGTCTATTTTCGAGAGGGCATAGACGACTTTGAAGCGGCCTTGACAGGGTTGCTGGAGGTGGTACATCGGCAGGAGGACTATGTCTACCAGCACACTTACTTTTTAGACCGGGCGCTGGAGTGGGAACGGCAGCAGCAGCGATCGCCCTACTTACTCATTGGTGACGATTGCCAAAACGCCGAGGCTTGGCTGCGGCTGCGGTTCAAAGACGAACAGCCACCCTGCATCCCCACCGACTTGCACTGTGAATTCATTACCGAAAGCATCAAAAACGCCAATAATTTGATGACGCAGGTGTTTTTGGCTTACGCCGAAGTCGAGCGAGAGGTGGTGGATAAAATCCGCAAACGGCTGATGCGAGAAGGCTTTACCCTATGGCTAAACACCACAGATATTCAAACTGGGGTAGATTTTCAAGTTGCCATCAACCGAGGGATTGAAGAAGCCGACAATGTGATCCATCTCCTCTCTCCAGCGGCGCTGCAATCCGAATATTGTCAGAAAGAGATCGACTATGCCCTGTCGCTCAACAAGCGCCTCATTCCCATTCTGATTAAACCTACCGATGTCAGTCAGCTCCAACCCGCTCTACGCAACCTGCAATATATCGACCTGACCGACAACCTGGACGAGGTCACCTACCAACAAGACGAAAGCCAGCTGCTGCGGATTTTGCAGCAAGATGCGGCTTATCACGAAGAACACAAAATTTTGCTGGCAAAAGCGCTGAAGTGGCAGCGGCAGCATCAAAACCCCAGCCTATTGCTGCGGGGCTACAACTTGAGCCATGCCGAAGCTTGGCTCAAGGTAGCCGCCCAAAAGCCGCAATATGGCTCGACGACTCTACAAGCAGAGTTCATTGGTGCAAGTTTGCAGCAGCCTCCCGGCTTAGCGCA
>Ga0163155_10005918_pt1 | contig 12029 bp, 13 predicted proteins | sample OliLakLV19SP4G1_FD_148611 | JGI IMG/M metagenome (GOLD analysis project Ga0163155, IMG submission 148611) | Freshwater microbial mat bacterial communities from Lake Vanda, McMurdo Dry Valleys, Antarctica - Oligotrophic Lake LV.19.SP4.G1 | ecosystem: Environmental > Aquatic > Freshwater > Lake >...
CGTCTACACCGGTGGCGACGTTCTCACCATGGCCGGCCCCGAGCCCGTATACGTCGAGGCGCTGCTGGTGCGCGACGGCAAGATCGCCTTTGTCGGCAGCAAGGTCGATCTGAAGGGCAAGACGCTGCTGCCGGGCTTCATCGACGGCCACGGCCATATGATCAACTACGGCAAGAATCTGGTCGACGCCAATCTGGTGGGCGGCAAGGACATCGTGGACGTGCTGGCCCGCATGAAGGCCCACGTCGCGACGGTGGACCCCGATGAATGGATCGTCGGCTTCGGATACTCCGTGCCGCAGTTGGCGGAGAAGCGCCACCCGACCGTCGAAGAACTCGGTGCGATCTCGCCCGGCCGGCCGATCATGGTGGTCGACGGCTCGGGGCACGTTGGCGCCGGCAACTCCACGGTGTTCAAGCGCACCGGCTTCAGCGCCGACAGCAAGGACCCGGCGGGCGGCACCTTCAAGCGCAAGGCCGACGGCAAGTCGCTGGCCGGGCCGATGGAGGAGACGGCGCTGTTCGCGGTGCGCGAAAAGCCCCCAGCTTTCACCGGCAAGCTGGCCGACGACGTCGCCATTGGCGGCGCCAAGGCCTGGGCCAGTTACGGGCAGACCACCGCCCAGGAATTTGGCGTGGGCATCGGCAGCGATGACATCGGCATCATCCGCAACGCGATCGACAAGAACCTGCTGCCGATTGACCTGTACCGGTGCGCGAAGGACACGGAGACCGACAAGGTGGTCACGGTCGCGCAAGAGACCGCGCGCGACTTCAGTCAGGCTGAGGGAGCCGGCGCAGTGTCCGTCAATGAGCAGCAGGACCTGGTGGCCGCAGGCGCAGCTGCACCCGGCAACGGCGCGAGCCTGTTGCTGGCAGCACGCCCGGACCTCGACAAGCGCTACATCAGCCGTGTGCGTCTCGGCGGCATAGAGTTCTGGCTCGACGGCTCGTTGCCGACGGCCTGGATGACGCAGCCCTACACCAACAACCCGCCGGGCACAAAGGGGCCTATCGAGCCTTCCGCCAGATCACTGACGAAGCGCTGGTCGCCGCGTTCGAAAAGTACTGGCCGACGAACATGCAGATCAACATGCACATGAACGGCGATGCCGCAGTGGACCAGGCGCTGAAGGCGATCGAGACCGCTGTGAAGAAGTACGGCATGCGTGATCACCGCCCGGTGTTCATCCATGCCTCCTACGTGCGGCCAGACCAGATAGCGCGCGTGAAGGCCGTCGGGGCGATACCTGCCTTCACCGTGGGCTCGCTGCCATTCGGCGGGGACATCATTATGAATTTGTGGGGCGCGGCCCGCAGCAACACCGTTGCCGCCGCCGCGACCTACGATCGCAAGGGCGTCAAGTTCAGCTGGATCACGACACGCCGGTCACGCCCCAATCCGACGTCATGCAGCTGGTGGACGCCGATGTGAACAGGACCACCGCCAAAGGCACTGTGGTGGGCGAGGGCGTCAGCCCGTACGTGAGCCTGCGCGCCGTGACGGCCTGCGCCGCTTACCAGATCAAGGAAGAAGCGACCAACGGCACGCTCGAAGTGGGCAAGCTGGCAGATCTCGTGATCCTGGAGAAGAACCCGCTGAAGGTAGAGCCGACCACCATCAAGGGCATCCAGGTCGTCGAGACGATCAAGGAAGGCAAGACCATCTTCCTGTGCGAGGCAACGGTTTCGGCCGGTCATCGGTAGCGTTGGCCACGGGTCTAATGCAGGAGATGCCATGGGCAGGACAATACGGATAGGCGTGGTGTGCGCGGTCGTTTCGCTGGCGGGATGCGCGGCCATTCAGGGAGACACGAGCATGCAGAATGACATCACCGGGACCTGGCTCGTCGAGGATGTCGACAGGACCGGGGTCATGGACCGAGCCCGGCTGATGCTCATCTTCGATGCGCAGGGGCGCGTTTCCGGCCTCTCCGGGTGCAATCAATACTCCGGCACCTATACCCGCGAAGGTGCCGCGCTCAAGCTGGGCCCGCTGGTCTCGACCCAAAGAGCCTGCCCACCGGCGCTGATGCTGCAGGAAGATCGGATGCTGAAGAGCCTGCAGGCGGCCACGGCGCTGTCCTGGACCGGCGATGGCGCAGCCATCCTGTCGGGGCCAGCCCCGCGCATGCTCCTGCTTCGCGCCGAAACACTCCCCGCGCGCGACGGGTCGGGCTCCGGCCCTGGCCATCTGCCGATCACGCCGATCCCGGACAGCTATCGCTGCGGCGAAGAGGTCTTCAAGGTCGCCTTCGAGGAGGGGGTCGCGTATGTCACGCCGCCAGACAATTCCATGGTGAACCTGCCGCGCGACCGGGTCTCGGGTGGAGCGGACCCCAAGGCTCCGCGAGTGTTCAGCAATGGGCGCCTGACCTTCACGCAGGAGATCGAAGGCGGGCAAGCGGTCCGCTTCGCCCGCGGCCGGATGGTTCTGGTGCTGTGCGAACGCCTCTTACCTTGACGCTCACCTGAGGGGCTGGTGACACAGGGCAGATTGGCGCTGGCGTCCTTGGTTCTGCTGTCCCTCGCTCATGAGGCCTTGGCCGCACCGAAGGAATGGAAGATCCTGGCGCTGCCTGCGACGATCGAGACCAGAGAGGAGATCGCGGCGACTCCCGCGGGATGGATCGGTTCGATCGAATCCGTGCCGAGTCGGATCGCAGGCATCACGGTCTTCGACGGTCGGCCGGAACGCCGTGTTTCTCTGGTTCCTGACGACAGGGTGCGGGATAAGGCGAAGAACGCCCGCGTCCATACCTGGCGGCTCGCTCTTGCTGCGATTGACGGCTCCTGGATCACGGTGTCCTATTCTTCGACGACCGCCGTTGCTGGCTTGCCCAGGATCGGTCGGGTGGAATTCCGGTAAGGCGTCAGCGGCGGCCCGCAGGCGCGTCGCGAGGCGCAAGCTGCTCCAAGGGATTCATCCGGGCGCGATCCCAGCCCATTGCGCACCAGACCGACAGCTCCAACGCCGTTCGGCGGATCCTCGCCGCAAAGCGCGACAACAGACGGTCGCGCGGCGGCGCACTCCATACGGTAGCGGACTCGAAAGACGCGGCACCGGCCCTCCAGCCGATCCCGTAGTCTCCGACCCGTGTGATCGCACGGGCTCTCATCGCAATACAAGGACCTCCTCATGAAGAACCTCATCGACACCGCTGCCGACGCCGGCGACTTCTCGACCCTGCTGAGCGCGCTCTCCGCTTCGGCCCTGACCGAAACCCTGCGTGGCACCGGCCCGTTCACCGTGTTCGCCCCGACCGACGCGGCGTTCAAGAAACTTCCGCCGGGCACGGTCGAGGCACTACTCAAGGACCTTCCGAAGCTGAAGTCGATCCTGACGTATCACGTCGTATCCGGACACGTCGCATCCAAGGATGTGAAGTCGGGTGACGTCAAGACGCTCGAAGGCTCGTCGATCGTTGCGGCCGTTCACGGCACCAACATCACCCTCAATGGCGCCAAGGTCGTGAAGGCCGATGTCGCCGCCTCCAACGGCATCATCCACGTGATCGACACCGTGCTAATGCCGAAGTTGGACAAGCTGGCCGCAGTGGCCTGACCGGACCGACGGCGGTCCCGGTTGATTCCGGGGCCGCCGCCCTCGTCAGTGGCGCCAGAGCGTCACTGCCGACTCCCATTCTGAACCAGATCCGAGAGCCAATTCGTGCCTGCCCCGTACGCTCAACGGCGCAGTCAGGGAAGCCGAGGGCAAGACGCAGCATGCCGTCGGCGAGGCGAAGGAAATCATCAAGGACGCCGTCCAGAAACCGTAGGCGACTGACCGCGGCACCGCAGAGGAGAGGCGTCATCAAAGGCTTTGTGCAGGATATCGAGGCGGTCGCTATCGGCAACGAGCAGTGTCGTCGTGTGCTCTACACGGCAGGAAACTGCCAGCTGGTCGTGATGGCCCTGGAGCCGAAGGGCGAGATCGGCGCGGAAGTCCATAAGCTCGATCAGTTCTTTCGAGTCAAGCTCGGCACGGGCGAGGCGATACTCGACGGAGTGCGTACCGCGATCCGCGCCGGATTCGCCGTGCTCGTGCCCGCGGGCACGAATCACAACATCGTCAATACAGGCAGTGGACCGCTGAAGCTCTACACCCTCTACGCGCCGCCGAATCATCGCGATGGGGTCACGCACCGCACTCGAGCGGAGGCGGAGGCCGATAGCGATCACTTCGACGGCAAGACGACGGAGTAGATCCTGGCGCCCTCGCCGTAGTTCCAGGCGACAGCATGCTTGTTGGCCCGGCCCCGATGGTCGACTGGATCGAGGTCAGTCTCGTCGTCAGCGCGTCGGTGCTGCTCGCCGCCTGGTTGCTGCACAGCCTGCTCGACCTCGTCCTGCACCGCACGCTGTTCTCGCAGGACGACGAGCCGCATGCGCGGCGCCTGTTCGCCGACCTCGCGTCGGGCGTTATCTTTGCCGTCGCCTTCGTGGGCATCATGGACACGGTGTTCGAGATCAAGATGTCCGCGGTGCTGGTCACCTCCGGGGTGCTGGCGATCGTGCTCGGCCTCGCGTTCCGGAGCACCCTGGGCGACGTGCTCTCGGGTATCGCGATCAACATCGATCGGCCATTCGGTGCTGGCGACTGGATCGCGATGGTGCCGGACATCGAAGGCGAAGTAGTGCAGATCAACTGGCGTGCGACGTGCCTGCGCACCTGGCTCGGCGTGCTGATCTTGGTGCCGAACAGCATCATCGCGCGGTCCGTGGTCGCGAACCATTCGCGGTGGGTCCGCCTGCATCGCTCTGCCGTCCAGCTGCAGATCGACCACGCGTACGCGCCGGTCCGCGTGCTGGCCTTGCACGAGGGCGCCGCGAACGCGACGCCCGACGCCGCGGCGCCGCTCGGCGCACACGCATCTGCCCTGGGGTTCCGTGAATCGGAGGTCACTTACCAGGTGGCGTTCAGCGTCGCATCACTCGCACGCGTTCCCGCGACACGATCCGCGCTGCACGTTGACGGCGTGCTGGCGGGTTCGCGGACCACGGACGTCCGCCTCCTCGCGCCCGTTGCGGCCAACCCGACCACTTGATCGTTCACGGGCGAGCAGGCCCGCGGGCGAGCCGATCCCGCAGTGGGCCTGTTCGGTCCGGGCCGGCGGCGATCCCGGTCCCCGCCGAGAACAACAGCGACAGGAGATTGATCGTCGGGTCGAATTCCCAGGGGACGCCCGTCACCCCGGCGAGCACGTTCGACGCATCCGTGTCGTCCGCCACGCCGCTGAGACCTGCGGGCGCGGACAGCACCACCGACTCGATCAGGAACTGCAGAAGCATCTTGCGCTCGAGCGTCCCCGCGGCCAGTCGCAGGCCGATTTCGTGCGTTTTTTCGGTGACGCTCACCCGCATGTTGCTCATGATGCCGATGCCAGCGACCAGCAGGCTCGCTGCGGCGACCGCGCCGAGCAGTTTCGTGAGCACACCCATCGTGCCCGACAACGCTTGCACGAGCTGCTGCGTCAGTCCGCCACCCTCAGGCCGTCCATTTCCAGTTGCGAATCTCCGGCATGTCCTGGCCGTGCTCGGCGATGTACTGCTTGTGATCGATCAGCTTGTCCCTGAGTCGCCGCTTCAACGCCTGGCCCTTGTCGCCCGTGTGAGGGAGGCGATCGATCGCATCCATCGAGAGATGGAAGCGGTCGAGTTGGTTCAGCACCGTCATGTTGAAGGGCGTCGTGATCGTGCCTTCTTCCTTATAACCGCGCACATGGATGTTGTCGTGGTTGCGGCGGCGATACGTCAGCCGGTGTACCAGCCACGGGTAGGCGTGGAACGCGAAGATGACCGGCTTGTCGAGCGTGAACAGCGCGTCGAAGTCGGCGTCGTCGAGTCCATGCGGGTGTTCGCTCGAAGGCTGCAATCGCATCAGGTCGACGACATTGACGACGCGGATCTTCAGCGCCGTCAGATGCTCGCGCAGGATGGTCACGGCGGCCAGCGTCTCCAGCGTCGGCACATCGCCGCAGCACGCCATCACGATGTCGGGGGCGTCGTCGCCGTCGTTGCTGGCCCAATCCCAGATGCCTATGCCTGCGGTGCAGTGCCTGAGGGCGGCGTCCATCGATAGCCATTGGGGCGCCGGGTGCTTGCCGGCCACCACCACGTTTACGTAGTGGCGGCTGCGCAGGCAGTGGTCCATCACTGACAGCAGGCAATTCGCATCCGGCGGCAGGTAGACCCGCACGATTTCAGCTTTCTTGTTGACGACGTGGTCGATGAAGCCTGGGTCCTGGTGCGTGAAGCCGTTGTGGTCCTGGCGCCAGACATGCGAGGCCAGCAGGTAGTTCAGCGATGCGATCTTGCGCCGCCACGGAATCTTTGAAGTCACCTTCAACCACTTCGCATGCTGGTTGAACATGGAATCGATGATGTGGATGAATGCTTCGTAACAGTTGAAGAGACCATGGCGGCCAGTCAGCAGATAGCCTTCGAGCCAACCTTCGCACTGGTGCTCGCTGAGCATCTCCATCACTCGGCCGGTGGGCGCGAGAAACTCGTCGTTCGGTTCCGTTGCCGCGTCCCATTGGCGTGGTGTGAATTCAAAGAGTGCCGCGAGGCCGTTGGACAGCGTCTCGTCTGGTCCGAAGACGCGGAAGTTGCGCTGCTCGTCGTTGAGTCTGGCGACATCGCGCAGGAACGGTCCGAGCACGCGCGTATCGCCGATGCCCGGCGCGCCGGGTGCTGGAACCGCGCAGGCGTAATCGCGAAAGTCGGGCATTCGGAGGTCGCGAAGGAGCATGCCGCCATTGGCATGCGGGTTCGCGCCCATGCGCCGCTGGCCGATGGGGGCGAGTTCGGCCAGTTCCGGCATCAGCCGACCCTGTGTGTCGAAGAGTTCCTCCGGGCGGTAGCTCTTCAGCCAGGCGTCGATCAACGCGAGGTGCCCTGGGTGCGTGGCCGGGTCCGAGATCGGCACCTGATGGGCGCGGAAGCTGCCTTCGATCTGCAGGCCATCGACCATCTTGGGTCCGGTCCAGCCCTTGGGCGAGTCCAGGACGAGCACCGGCCAGCGTGGGCGAATCGAATGGCCCGTGGCGCGCGCGTCGCGCTGGGCCTTGAGGATCTGCGCCACGGCCCTGTCCAGGGCGGTGGCCATCTGCTCGTGCATCAGGGCCGGTTCCTGCCCTTCGACGAACAGCGGTGTCCATCCGCAACCGCGCAGGAATTGCTCCAGTTCCTCGCGGGTGATGCGCGCCAGCACGGTCGGGTTGGAGATCTTGTAGCCGTTGAGGTGCAGGATCGGCAGTACCGCGCCGTCGGTCACCGGATCGAGGAACTTGTTGGAATGCCAGGCCGTCGCCAACGGCCCGGTCTCGGCCTCGCCGTCGCCCACGACGCAGGCCACGATCAGCTTGGGGTTGTCGAACACGGCGCCGAACGAATGGCTGAGCGAATAGCCGAGTTCTCCGCCCTCGTGGATCGAGCCCGGGCACTCCGGCGATGCGTGGCTGGGAATGCCGCCGGGGAACGAGAACTGGCGAAAGAGCTTCCGCAGGCCCGCTTCGTCGCGACTGATGTCGGGATAGACCTCGCTATAGGTGCCTTCGAGATAGGTATTGGCGACGACTGCCGGACCACCATGCCCAGGACCAGAGACATAGATCATGTCGAGGTCGCATTCCTTGATCACCCTGTTCAGGTGCACGTAGATGAAATTCTGTCCGGGCGTCGTGCCCCAGTGGCCGAGCAGCATGTGCTTGATGTCGGACAGGGCCAGTGGTCTTCGCAGAAGCGGGTTGTCATAGAGATAGATCTGTCCCACCGACAGGTAGTTCGCGGCGCGCCAGTAGGCGTCCATGCGGGCGAGTCTTTCGGGGCTCAGGGTCCGTGTCGTCACTGTCATTTCTGGCCTTCCGTGGGCGGGCCCGCGGCCAACCATCGAGAGACCGAGCGAGCAATCATCCGTTCCTCGTCGGTGCGAATGACACGCACGATCGCCCGGCCTGCCAGCCCCGAGATCACGTCGGCATGCGCGGAATTGCGCGCAACGTCGAGTTCGATGCCAAGGAATCCGAGGTTGCGGCAGATGCGCTCACGTACCGGCGCCGCGTTTTCACCGATGCCGCCGGCGAATACGAGTGTGTCGACGCCACCGAGCGCTGCGGCGTAGGCGCCGACCCACTTGGCTGTCTGGTAGCAGAACATGGCCACTGCCTCGGCGGCGCGCTCGTCGTCGGCTTCGGCAGCGAGCAGGTCACGCATGTCGCCGCTCGTCTCGGAAACCCCGAGCAGACCCGATTCGTGGTTCGCCATGTCGTAGAAGCGCTTTTCGGACATGCCTTCGGTTCGCGCCAGGTGGGCGGCGATGCCAGGGTCCAGATCGCCCGAGCGCGTCGCCATTGGCAGGCCCGCGGTCGGCGTAAAACCCATGCTGGTATCTATGCAGCGCCCGGCGTGGACGGCGGCCAGACTCGCCCCACTACCCAGATGCGCGAGGATCACGCGCCCCTGGGCCGCGTCGGTTCCCGCGACACGAGCCAGTTCCTCCATCAGGTACGCATAGGACAGGCCATGGAACCCATAACGCTTCAGGCCCTGTGCCTGGTAGCGGCGTGGGATCGGCAAGAGCTGCGCGACGCGCGGCATCGTGCGGTGAAACGCAGTATCGAAGCAGGCCAGCTGCGGCAGCTGAGGGTACTTCTGCCGCAGCATTTCGATGAGCCGGATCTCGCCCGGCAGATGGTCCGGGTCGTCGGGCGTCAGGCGACGCAGTTCGTCGAGCAGCGTATCGCCGGCGGCTACCGGTTGGCTGTGGTGCATGCCGTGCACGACCCGATGTCCTACGCCCGCGATCGTCCGAAAGTCCGGCTGCGATTCCAGCCACGCCAGTAGTGCCTGGGCCGCAGATTCGAAGCTGCCGCAGTCGATCGGGTGCCGCGCGGAAACTGTCTCGCGGCCAGCCGTCGCGTTCGGCACTTCGACAACGATTGCAGAACCGCCGCGGCCGATACGCTCGACGTGGCCGCGCAGCAGGAGTTCCAGCGCGAGACTCTGCCGGTAGAGCGCGAACTTGATGCTCGACGAGCCCGCGTTCAGGGTCAGGAGTTTCATGGCTAGTCCAGTGCTTCATGGCCCGCGGGGGCTTGGATCGGCTCTTCGCCGATAGGATGCTGGCGAGGTCGATGAAAACTGACTCGAAACTGTTCCAACAGGTCATTCATTTTGCGCCCGGAGCGTGCCATCGCCGCCCTCCGGGACATGACCCACACTCTCGGCTGGCACGTGGCGTTGGTCTGTCTGTCGGCGCACCGACCTTGCGCGCCATGTCGCGCGCATTTGCCTCCGTCGATGAAGTGCCTTCAACACCGGAGATGCAATGAACGCCAACACCAGGGAACTGCACGACCGGGGCCAGAGCGTGTGGGTCGACAACATCAGCCGTGAAATGCTGGTCAAGGGGACACTCGCACGGTATATCGACGACTGGTCCGTGACCGGGCTGACGTCCAATCCGACCATATTCGAACATGCAATCAGCCACGGCGACTGCTATGACGAGGGGATTTCGCGCCAGGCGCGCCGCGGCGGCTCTGCCGAAGATGCGTTCTTCGAACTCGCGCTCGAGGATCTGAAGGCGGCGGCCGAGGCGTACCTGCGCGGCATGGAACGCCGTCTTAATGCGGGACTGGACCCGAAAGTCGCCTCGGTCGCATCGCTGTTCGCCGGTCGCTGGGACGTGGCGGTGCGCGACGCCGTCGCGCCTGAACTGCGCGATCGGCTGGGAATCGCCATAGCCACGCAAGCCTATAAGGCTTGTCGCGAGCTGCTGGCCTCAGCGCGGTGGCATAGGCGGGCGCAGGCGGGTGCGCGTCCGCAGCGGCTGCTTTGGGCCAGAACAGGCAGCAAGGACCGAGCTGCGCCCGACACGCTGTACGTGGACTCGCTGGCAGCGCCCGACACCATCAACACGATCCCGGAGAAGACCTTGTTCGCGTTCGCGGACCACGGCCGTGTCGGTGCCCCGTTGCCCGCAGATGGTGGAAATGCCGAGGCGGTTCTGGCGGAGTTCGCCCGTGCGGGCGTCGACGTCATGGCCCTGGCCGCACGCCTGCAGCGCGAGGGCGCCGATGCGTTCGTCAGGTCGTGGCGGACGCTCCTGGCTCGCATCCTCGAAAAGTGCGACAGCCTTGCGAGTGAGGTAGTCGGAAGGCAGCCAAGGTGAGGCTGGTCAGCCCGAGGATCCGGGTGCGGGCCCTGACCTGCAGCACCGAGTACTTCCGGGCATGCCGGCACGATGATCAGTGCACAGCCCCAATTGATTGCAGCAGGCGCCAGAGGTCATCGCGCAGTGCCGGCCACGCGGTTTGCGCTGTCTCCCAGACGACATCGAGGTTGATCTCAAAGTACCCGTAGGCGATCCGATCTCGCGTGCCTTTCATGCTGGACACAGCGATTTCTTGATGCTGCGCGATGAACGTGCCATGGTCGTTGATCAGCTTGGTCGCCAACTCGCCGATGATCACGAGGTTCATGATCATGTCCGGTTCTGTGCGCGTGTCCGCGACGAAGGCTTCGTTCGTCATCCCATCAACATACGAGCGGGCAAGCGAAGCCGCTTCTCGCATATGGTTGAGCGGGTCCGCCACCCTGGCGTCGGTCATACCGGCTGTGCCTCGCGCACGACGTGCTCGCGAAACTTGGCAGGAAGATCGCCCGGGGTCACCACATCGACCGGGACGCCCAGCAACGATTCAAGCGTGACCTTCAGGCCCCCCAGGTCAAACAACGTTGTGCCCGGCAAGGCATCGACCAGAAGGCCGAGGTCGCTGCCTTCTTGATCGCGCCCGGTGAGCACCGAACCAAACGCGCGCGGGTTGGCGGTCCGGTATCGACGGACGGCGTCGCATACGGCAGGTCGATGGGCGTTCAGAGCCGTTGACGGTTTCATGGTCTGGGACCGCGGGCGGGACTCTCGCCATTCATACCCCGGCCCGCGCTGGTTCCGTGCGTGCTCAGGCGCCCATGAGTGCCCGAGGCCGTTTCATGGGCTGCATCCCGCGCCGCAGCGCCGCCCGCGTGTCGCCGCTTGCGCGCACGATCCCGCCAGACTTAACGATGAAAGGGGGAATTCGCGATGACCGACCATGAACGCGACACGGATCCGCGCGACGCGGGCACGACTCGCGCCGCGCTCTCCAGGCGCGACTTCCTCAAGGGCGCGGGCGCCGCCGCCGCGACGCTCGGGCTCGCCGATTCGGCCGCGGCATCCGGCGCGCGCCCCTGGGATCTGATCGTGGTCGGCGGCGGCAACTCGGGCCTGCCGACCGCGCTGTTCGCCGCGCAGCGCGGCGCGCGCGTGCTGATCGTCGAAGCGGCGGGCGCACTCGGCGGTACGCTGTTCCTCTCCAGCGGACAGCTGGCCGCGGCTGGCACGCGCCTGCAGAAGCAGCGCGGCATCGACGCCTCGCCGCAGCAGCACTACGACGACATCATGCGCATCAGCCGCAACACCGCCGACCCGGTGCTGCTGCGGCTCGCGGTCGACCATGCGGCACCGCTCTTCGACTGGCTGGTCGAGCGCGGGCTGCAGCCGCTCGACGGCCAGCCGATCACCGGCACCACGCACGAGCCCTACAGCCGCCCGCGCTACGCCTGGGACAAGGGCGGCGGCATGAAGATCCGCGAGATTCTGATGGCAGAGCTGCAGCCGCTGATCGACTCGGGCCAGTTGCAGGTGCTGACCTCGACCCGCGTGGTCGAACTGCTGCAGCGCGACGACCGCAGCGTCGTCGGCGTCGTCACGCAGGACGAGCGGGGCGGCCGGGCGCGCCACGCGGGCCGCAACGTCGCCCTGACCGCCGGCGGCTATTCCGACAACCCGACGATGCACGAGAAATACGAGAAGGCGCCCGACTATTGCCGCAGCACCTGGCCATACAGCCAGGGCGCCGGCATCAGCCTCGGCCTCGCCGCGGGCGGCTGGGTGCGCGGCGGCCAGAATCACACGCCGCTGTTCGGCGCGGTGCTCGCTGACGACGAGCTGCCGAGCACCATCCGCGCGATGGTGCGCCACTT
>Ga0163155_10005922_pt1 | contig 12023 bp, 10 predicted proteins | sample OliLakLV19SP4G1_FD_148611 | JGI IMG/M metagenome (GOLD analysis project Ga0163155, IMG submission 148611) | Freshwater microbial mat bacterial communities from Lake Vanda, McMurdo Dry Valleys, Antarctica - Oligotrophic Lake LV.19.SP4.G1 | ecosystem: Environmental > Aquatic > Freshwater > Lake >...
CAGGAACTGTTGGAGCAGGAGGAGATGAAACAGAGCCAAGTGTCATAAACTTACCTTTTTATCAGCCTTGCGTCCGCTACTGCTACGTTCGTTAGAGTTGTAGATGAACAGTTCCAGACGGGGTATCATGATTCAGAACAGATGTTCAGAAGCAGAACAGAAATCCAGAGCAGGTTTGCAAGAGAGTGTAGGAAACCACTGTGTGATTGCTGTTTTGTGATGCGTCGCTGGATTTAAAGTTCTACCTGTTCGGAAAATCGCTACAGTAGGAGTCTATGCAAGTCTTACTTACATATTGAGCATAACAGCGCTACCGTTTAAATGCAAGTGCCACTTGCATCTGACATGACTGACCGCCAAACTCCTACTCGCCACCGCCTGATTCAAGCTGCGATTGAGCTGTTTATTACGCAGGGTGTGGCCGAAACCACCACGCGGCAAATTGCTGACCGGGCAGAGGTAAATGAGGTCACGCTATTTCGGCATTTTGGCAATAAGTATGGGCTGCTGCTGGCGGTGATGCACGATGCCGAGGCGCTGAGTCGGCTGGGGATGGCGCTGGGACAGCAGGCGAACCAGATGGGCAGTGTGTCGCTGGCGCTGAAGGATTATGCCAGTGTGCATTTACAGGCGTTGGAGCAAATTCAGGAATTTGTGCGATCGCTGATTGGAGAAGCCGGACATTACCCGATTGAAAACCGTCAGGCATTGGGGCGGGGGCTAACCCAGGCCAACCGCTACACGGCGCAGTATCTGGCTACCGTCATGCGTCACGAACAGCTGCAAACGCGGATGCCGACCGAAAAACTGGCCAGTCTGCTGAATAGCCTGCTGCTGGGGTATGCCGTGCTGGAGTTTACCAGCGAATACAACGAACTTTGGCAAAACCGCGACAGCTTTATTGATGGGTTGGTGGAGCTATTTCTCTATGGCGCGCTGGCTCAACCCGACTCGGCGCTGGTGCCAACAGTCGCTCAAGCTAGTTTGATGGCAGCGGAGGAAACCGATGCGGCCTTGGTGGATGAGGCGCGATCGGATGCCGCCTTAGCAGCCAGCTTGGGCAACGGGGTGCAAGATATTTCCACCGTGCTCGTGCATCAAATCTTGAAACGCGCCAAGAAGCTGGGTGCCCAAGATTATGCGATCGCCTACGTCTTATTTGGTGCCGGGTTAAACGTTGAAGAACTGGCGCGGCTGCAACGCGCCGATTCACTCAGTAGTGCCGACCAGCATCTGCTGCAAGTGAGCGGCGATCAGCGCTCCGTGCAGGCCAGCCAACGCCCCCGTCTGGTGCCGCTGAACCGCTGGATTTTGGGACGGCGCTACGGCACTTCTACCAACAATCCGCTGACTCAATGGCTGCATAGCCGCAAAGACGCGCAGCCTGCTGTGTTCCTCAGTCCTGCTGGCACACCGATGAGTGCGGCAGAACTGCGGCAGCGCTGGCAATGGCTAGTAGATGGCGTGCTGATTCCCGCTGGTTTCCCAGCACAAGCCCACCATACCTGGTGCGTTGAGATGCTGATGCGGGGCATGAGCCAGGATAATTTGAGTATTTTGACTGGAAGCAGCGCCGTCGAGTTGCAGCCCTACATCCAGCGTGCCCAAGAAAAAGCGGCTCTAGAACAGGCCATTCATCTAGATCAAAAAAGTGCTGGCCGGGTACTGCCGCCACCGTCTGCCCTGACGCCGCTCAGGGTCACCGATCCATAACACCAACCATGGCACCGAGCATGACACCGACCATGACACCGACAGGGCAGCGCGTACCCTAGGGTCGAGAGGTGCGATCGCTCGTGAGACTGAAGGCGCGAAAGTGCAGCGCCTGTTGTTCGATGCGCGTGGCGAGGCGATCGCACACCAAGTTACATAATTCAAAAATTAGGTTATCTTGCACGCTGTAATAGGCCGAGGTGCCTTCGGCACGACGGGAGAGAATCCCGGCCTGGAGCATAACTTTGAGGTGTTTTGAAACATTGGCTTGACTGGTCGCGGTAGCTGCGACTAAATCTTGCACACATTTTCTCCACTTTTCAGCACATCTAAAATGCGCAGTCGCGTGGGTTCACTCAATACACTGAAGTATCCGGCTACCTGCTGCACCACTTCACTCGACGTAGGCTCTACTCGGTTCATGCCAACTTAATTCTCGCAACGTGGTTGAAACAAATTAATTTCAAAAATGAGAATGATTGAACACTCCTCCGAATAATAACAACTAAACCATAGGAGGAAATAGAGTAGTAGATTACACATACGCCTAGAGATGTCATAAACCTGATGTTTCTTAATATTTTTTGCATAACGAGATGAATGACGGCTAGAGGAGGATTAAGATGCAAATTGCTGAACGGGTGCAGTGGTTGCAAGCACACACACCGCTAGGAGAATTATCGGCGGATGTGTTGGAGGCGATCGCCAGCCAAATCGAAGTTGAGCCGGTTGCGGAAAATCGCCGCTTGGTGCTCGAAGACACGCCGCCGACCGCGCTATACATTCTGAAATCAGGTCGGTTGGAGCGCTATCGCACCATCCCCGATCGGCTAGCCTCTGCCGTGAGTTTGCTGCCCGGTTCGGTGCTGCATTTGAAGCAATTGCTGCTTGAGCGACCTGCCGAGGAAACCGTGATGACGCTGAGCGATTGTGAGATTTGGACGGTGCCAGCGGCGGCATTTGCGGCGCTGGTGGTGCAATATCCAGAAATCAGCCAAACGGTGTCGCGCCAGATGGCGGCAGAATTAGACCAGATGGCGGCGCAACTGACCTTTGAGCAAGAGCGTCAAACGGCGCTGCGCCCCTATTTAATGCCCAAGGTGCAGCGGGGAATTATTGGTTCTAGTCGGTATGCCACCCGGCTGCGGCAAGATATGCGCAAAGCAGCAGGCGATCGCCGCTCGGTGTTAGTTTTTGGGGAGCCTGGGCTAAATAAGGACAATGCAGCGGCGCTGATCCATTTTGGCAGTCGCGATCGCAAACAGCCGTTAATCAAACTCAACTGCGAAACGCTCCAGCCCAACGGGGCAGACTTGTTTGGCCGAGCGGGTGGCAAAGTCGGCTTACTCGACTGGCTAGGCAGCGGCACCCTCTTACTCAACAACATTCAAGATTTTCCCAAAGCGCTAAAACCGCAGCTGATTCGGCTACTCGAAACGGGCGACTATGGGCCTGCTAGCCGCGAGGGCGAACCCGAAGCGACCCTGCACCACTCCGACGCCCGCATCATCATGACCTCGGAGAAAGTGTTGCCTGAGCTAGATCGCAAAAACCGGGTGGGGCATTTAATTAAAGTGCCGCCTTTGCGCGTGCGCAAGGCCGACATCGCCGCCCAAACGACCTACTACATCAACCTCTATTGCAAGTCGAGGGGGCTAACGCGTCCCACAATTGCGCCCGAAGCGCTGCGGCGATTGCAGGGCTACGATTTTCCAGGCAACTTGGCAGAGCTAGAAAGCTTAGTCGGTCGCGCCTTGATTCAATCTAACGGCGCGTCTGTGCTCACCGAAGAGGTGTTTTGGGCAGTGGGCAGCAAGGCGCGTCGGTTTCGGCTGAATTTACTCAATACCTATCCCAGGCTGCGGCAGTTTTTGCGCAGCCCTTGGTGGCCTGATCGGATTAACTACGGCCTGACGCTATGGGCATTTCCGCTGGTGGTGGCGCTGCTGCTGTTTGGCCCCCAAAGCCGCGATCGCAACATTGCCCTCAACTTATTTTGGGCGTGGTGGTGGCCGCTGATTTTGATTGCCTTCCCGTTTGTGGGGCGATCGTGGTGCGCCGTGTGCCCGTTTATGATCTACGGCGAAGTCACCCAGAAATTGTCCCTCAAGCTGTTTCCCAGGCAGCTACTGCCCTGGTCACGACCGGAAGCCGAGAAATGGGGTGGCTGGTTTTTGTTTGGCCTATTTGTGCTGATTTTGCTGTGGGAAGAATTGTGGAATCTGGAAGATACGGCCTACCTCTCTGGCTGCTTGCTGCTGCTGATTACAGCGGGCGCAATGATTTTTTCGGCGCTGTTTGAACGGCGGCTGTGGTGCCGCTACCTCTGCCCGATTGGCGGCATGAACGGCATGTTTGCCAAACTGTCGATGATTGAACTGCGGGCGCAGCAGGGCATTTGTTCTGCTAGCTGCACCACCTATCAGTGCTACAAAGGCGGTTCGCAAAAAGGGGAAGGGATGGAAACAGGCGGTTGCCCCGTCTATTCCCACCCGGCTCAGCTGCAAGACAATCGCGATTGTGTGCTGTGTATGACCTGCCTCAAGGCGTGCCCGCATCGCTCGGTCGAGCTAAACCTCCGCCCTCCCGGCAGTGAACTGTGGACGACGCACACAGCCACAGTCTATGAAGTGTGTCTACTGTTTTTACTCTTCGGTGCCGTATTTTTGCATCGGCTGCCCGAAATTAGCGCAGTTTTAGGCATGCCAAGCAGGTTGCAGCCAGCGGGGCTACAGAATGTCTGGAATCATTCCGCCGTCTCAGTTTTGGTGTTACTTGTACCGGCGGCGATCGCCCTCCTCGCCCACAGGTTAGTGAAATTGCAAAGTCGCTCTACCAAACCCAAGCCATTTGTGGAGCTTGCCTATGGCTATTTGCCGCTGGTGCTGGGCGGCAACCTGGCGCACTTTTTGCGGATGGGCTTAACCGAAGCCGGACGCGTGGTGCCCGTTTCGCTGGCGACCTTTGGCTATAGCGGCGTTGGCATGCCCGTGGCGATCGCCCATCCTGCCGTGGTGGCATTTCTACAGGCCGTGACGCTGATTGCCACCGCTGCCCTCAGCATTTTCCTCACCCAAAAGATTGCCCGTCAGCCCTTTGGTAAGTTGCTACCGCAGCACTTAGCGACGGTGGCGATCGCAAGTCTGATGTGGCAAGTTATCGTGGGCTTCTAACCGTCTTGACTCTGAAATCTTGGCTCTTATGGGTTTGCTGTGAAAGTCGTATAAGTAAGACACTTTACAAAAGGTGCATCTTTATGGATCTCTATCTTGACCGACTGCTTAATCTGCCGGGTATAACAATTGAAATGTGTCAACAGGCCGAAAAGAATATGGTCTTAAAAGTCGGTATTTTGGGCGAGAACAGTACCTGTCCTCATTGTACAAATTCTGGTGCTGATATTAATCAAAACAATCCTATCCTAATTCGTTACTTATCGATCTCTGGACAACACATTTACTTGGAAATACCTCGACGGCAATTTTATTGTAAAAATTGTCGAAAATATTTCACTGAACGGTTAAGCTTTGTCGATTGGGAACGTCGCTATACTCAACGCTATAAAGACTATATTTATCATCGGGTACAAGTGAGTACTATTGAACAAGTCAAGCCAGAAGAAGATTTAAGTTGGGATCAAGTTCATGGAATTTTCAAACACAAAAGAGAGCAGCTAAAACAGCCTCTTTTGGAGAGGTTAAACGTCTGAGTATTGATGAAATCAGTATGCGCAAAGGACATCAAGATTTCGTGACTGTTGTCTCTGATATTGACCGAGGTGAGCTGATCGACGTGATCGACAGTCGTCTTCAGGAGGAAATTATTGAAACCCTTATGCGGCCACCGATTGAGGTTCGCAAAACGTCAAAGAAGTTAGTGTAGACATGTGGGGATGATTTCCTAAAGTGATTCAAGAAGTCTTTCCGAATGCTCAAATTATATTTGACCGTTTTCACGTCATGAAGGGTGTTAATGAAGAATTAAATAAAATACGAGGAGAATGTGGCGTGGATGTCAACAAAAATCGGTTTATTATTCTGCGAAATGGCATAAGTTTAACAGATGATGAAAAAGTGAAATTAGAGTATGTTTTGGGACAGTCTAAGCAATTAAGGCAAGCTTATGAGCTTAAAGAGGAATTTAGAGGCATTATATAAGCGCTGCAACAATGTTGACCAAGGAAATGATGAGATTACGGCATGGCTGAAGAAAGCGCAATCGATTTATTGCACTGCTGCTAAAACAATTTGTAATCATTTAGATAGGATTTGTAATTACTTTCTGAACCGGACAACGAGTGGTGTCATAGAGGGAATTAGCAATAGACTTAAGCTTATTAAGCGCCAAGCTTATGGATTTGTCAATTTTGAGAACTTCCGAGATAGACTATTAGCTTCCTTCGCTAATTAGTTTTCCTTATTACAACAAATCCAAAAGACCCGACTTTTGTCAGTCAATCAGGTTCGAAACTAAGTATCGAGAATTTGAAAACTATAACTCAGCACATTCTAAAATCACAACTTTTTTTGTAAATAAGAATACTGTGTATAGAAAATAATCTTAGTAAACAAATCTAATACGAGGTACGCTATACCTGCAAAAGGATTAGTAATAATATTCAAGCCTTCTGGAGAAAGTAAAAACACTAGTGGAAATACTGACCATCCAAACAAAAAGTAAATTGATATTCTTGGTAATTCGGCAGATTTGGTTGAATAGTATATTTTAGCAATTGCCAAAAAAGCTACACTACTAATCACAAACCAGATCCATTTGTAAGTTCCAGAATACACAGATGCGAGTGCTCCAGTGAACATGACAATTGGGGTGAGTGCGACTGCAAGCCACTGAATACCTTTTGCAATATTTAGCTGTTTGGATATGTCATGAGTCAAAAGAGCGCAGCTAAGACCATAGAATACCCATCGCGTCCAATACAATCCCGTATCTGAATCACCAATCAAAAACCTTCCTTCGTACATTATGATGTAGCTGATCAAAGTAATGAAACTTACCAAAAAAGCCGAGTTGAATTCTTTTTTTGAAGTAAGCCAAAAATACAAACTCGAACAAGCAAACATGATAATGCCTGCAAGCAATATTGTAGTCATATTTCTTTTATAAGTAATGATTTCTATTTAGAGTAGCACTCTTATCCCAAATGGGCAAGTCAAAATTAAGATTTTTGGATCGCAGGCAATACTAGAATGATGAACACACATTCTCACACTCAATTTCAATACTTTCTTCATTTACACTTCTACGTACCATATCTACCAATTTTTCACGTAGTTCAAATATTTCCATGCTTAATTGAAAAATACCAAGTTGGCTATTTCTAATCCTTTTTTCTAGTATTACTCTTTTTAAGTAGTCAAAGTCTACTGGATTTTTTGGGTTTTTTAAAACTGTGTTAATCTGCAACCTTGATTAAACCCATTTGCAGACGATCGAGCACACCTCTAATTTGATCCACGTCTCCAGTGTCGAGGTACATGTTCGACACCATGACCTGATGCAGTGCCCGCTCATCTTCGCGGGTGATTTTGCCCGTCGCAAAAATGCGGTTAGTCACATCACGAATCGCTGGTTCATGGGAGCAGGAGGTTGATGTCTTCATAGAACCTTAATCGAATGGACTACTAACATCATCTCCAATCGCCCCCAGGCTGCCCTCCTCCAACTGACTCATTCTATTGGGGGCACTCTGACTCTAAGGAATGAGCCAGTTGTCGCTCACCAGCGGTTGAATGAGAGGCGTCACACCAAAGCTTAATTACACTGCAATGAATTAAATAGATTTTCGGCGGTTGATTTAGCGTCATAGCCGATCGCCATCAAAATTATCGAATAGTTTCTATCCTCTACCGTACTGCTAGATTCATACCGAACAGCGGGGTACGATACGCCATCAGACAGGGTTGCGATGCCATTGCGAATGGTGACAGTCGTGACCACTCCACACAAAGTGCTGCGGGAATTAATCGATCGCATGGCCTGAAAGTCACCTTGAATATCGTAGGAAATAGACAAGCCAGGTAGAGATAGCAAATCAAAATCTGAACCACTGTTTGGATTGCTAACTCGGGTGCGGGTGCCTAGTGGCGTGCGTGCCACGAGCAACTCTACCCGAGGGCGCAGAGTGGGGTTGAGCGCAGCAGTTTCTCGACTGCCGGCGGCGGGTGCATTGCTCACCACCGCCATTTTGATGCTGCCGATATTTAGCCCAAAGGAGCCTGTAACCTCGCCAGGAATTTGATAATTCATAATGCTATGGGCGATCGCCATCGCTCGGTCTGGGTCGGTAGCGTTGCGCGCCGCTTTGTTGCCCACCCCACCCAAGCCTGCCACGACCAACAGCAAGGCTCCAGTCGCGATCGCCATCCCTTCCCAGACGCTGACGTGATGCGGAGTAATTGGAGGAGAAGCCATAGGGGGAAGGGGGAAGGAGGAAGGAGGAAGGAGGAAGGAGGAAGGAGGAAGGAGGAAGGAGGAAGGATGAAGGATGAATGGGGAAGGAGGAATGGCGAAACGGAGGAGGAGAATTGAGTCTGCTGATTTATCCTTAAATTTGATTTCTTGCTTTCAATTGTAGATATCGATCGATCAGTTGATCGGAGATTTGATTGGCGGGAGCGTCTAGGATTAAGACGCCTTTGGCTTTGAGTTTGGCGAGGGCAAGCTGGCGTTGAGCTAGCAGGTCGAGAGCGACGGCGCGGCTGTATCCGTTGGCGATGTGGGGGATGGGGGTATGGGCGCGGGTGTCTACTTGGGGGTCGCGCAGGGCAACGCAAAAGGGCAAGTAGCGGGGGGCGAGGCGGCTCAGGGCGGCCAATAGTTCGGCGGAGGCGGTTTCGTCGATTAGGTCGGTGAGCAATACCACTAGGGCGCGGCGGCTTTGCTGCTGGGTCAGCAGGGTGACGGCACTGGGGTAGTCGGGTTCGAGCATGGTGGGTTCGAGCGGGGTGAGTCGCTCGATTAGTTTGGGCAGTTGGTGGGTGCCGCGCTCGGGAGGAATCCAGGTATGCATCTGGCGGTCGAACACCCCCATGCCAACGCGATCGCCCCGATTTAGTGCGGTCAGCGCCAGCGCCAGCGCGGCATTTAGCCCCCAGTCGAATCGGCTCAGCCCTCGCACCTGTGCCGTCATCAGCCGTCCGCCATCTAGCAAAATGATTAACGTTTGCTCCTGCTCTGGTTCTAGCACCCGCACCAGTAATTGGCTTTTGCGGGCAGTCGCTTTCCAATCGACAAAGCGCAGGTCATCGCCCATACTGTAGTCGCGCAGTTCGGTAAACTCGGTACCTGTGCCCATCCGCCGTGCCTTGCGAATGTTGCCCGTAGTTTGCAGCGCCAGCCGCACGGAAAGCGATCGCAGCCCCATCAAATCGGGATATACCGCTACGGTTACCGCCTGCGGAATCTGCCAATCGTGCCACGCCAAACCCCATGCGCCCAGCTGCCGCACTTGGATATGACCCCAACGATATTCGCCCCGCTTGCTGGGCAACACCGTGTAGGTCAAGGCTTCAGTCTGGTGAGGCGGCAGCGCCATTTGGAGCAGATCGGCAGACCCCGTAAACGCCGCAGGATAGTTATCTCGAATCTGCAACTGCGCGGCGCGATCGCCTGTTTGCACCGTTAGCTGCACCGGATTCTCCCGCCCAATCGACAGCTTTGAGAGCGGCTGACGGCTGACCTGCACCCGATGACCCTTCATGCTCCTGCCATCGCAAACCCCCAACCCCAGCACCACCAGGTCATATACCAAGGTCGCTCCCAGCGCGATCGCCAACATCGACGGATTGGTTCGCTCACCCCCAAGGAGCGCGATCGCCAACCCCACAGCGGTACCCAGCAGCAACAATTGGTAAAGACGAAGAGAGGGAAGCATAAGATCAGGCAGAGGAAGGAGGGAGGGATGTAGCTTGAGTTGAGCCAAGCTGTAGGGTGCTGTTAGCGCCAGCGTAACGCACCACCATGATGGGATGGGTGCTTGGGTAGTGCCGATCTGCCTGTCAAGATCCAAACCGGGTCAACCACCCAATCCAAACCCCAGGCTTTCATACCTAAGGCAGGGTTAGAGTTCTTCACGAATCGCTTGTGTTTCTAATCGGGGCGATCGCCCTCGCAGAATTCAAACTATCTTCTATAATTTGAGAACGATAATCGTTCTTTTAACTCAGAGAGATAACCTATGGTCACTGCTGATATCCCAAGTTCCGTCCCTGTTACCCTCCTGACTGGCTACTTAGGCGCAGGTAAAACCACCCTGCTCAATCGCATCCTTACTCATGAACATGGCAAAAAAGTGGCGGTGATTGTCAACGAGTTTGGCGATGTGGGGATTGATCACCAACTGATCATCAACGCCGACGAAGAAATCTTTGAGATGAATAACGGCTGCATCTGCTGCACTGTGCGGGGCGACCTGATTCGCATCATTGGTAATCTGATGAAGCGCCGCGACAAATTCGATCATCTAGTGATTGAAACGACCGGACTGGCTGACCCGGCTCCGGTGATCCAGACCTTTTTCATGGATGAAGATGTGCAGGCGCAAACGAATCTCGATTCAGTCGTGACTGTCGTGGATGCCAAACACATCTGGCAGCACTGGGAGGCGGAAGAAGCCCAGGAACAGATTGCCTTTGCCGATGTCGTGCTGCTGAATAAAACCGATCTGGTCACGCCGGAGGAGCTAGACGAGTTGGAGCGGCGGATTCGGGGCATGAACGCCCTTGCCAAGATCTATCGCACCCGCAACGCCGAACTGGAAATGGATGCGCTCTTGGGCATCGGGGCATTTGACCTGAATCGTGCCTTGGAAATCGACCCAGAATTTTTGAACGAAACGGCGCATCAGCACGATGAAACCGTCGGTTCGGTGGCGATCGTCGAATCCGGTGAACTCGATGGCAACAAGCTCAACGAGTGGCTGGGTCAATTGTTGCAAAACCAGGGACCCGACATCTTTCGGATGAAAGGCATTCTGACCATTGCAGGCGAGGATCAGCGCTTTGTCTTCCAGGGCGTGCATATGCTGTTTGATGGCAGAGCCGACCGCCCCTGGAAACCAGGCGAAACCCGCAAAAACGAACTGGTTTTCATCGGTCGCAATCTGAACGAAGCTCAACTCAGAGAGGACTTTCGGGCGTGTTTGGTCTAAAAACAAAAAAGCAAGGAGAATTTGGGCGGCACTGGCAGGGAACGCTGTCGGATTATGTGATGGCGATCGCCTATTCCCCTGATGGCAAAACCATAGCTGCCAGTTCTGCGGCGGGTGAAGTCGTCTTGTGCCAGGGTGCTGGAGCGTTGTCGGTCACGGTTCTTCAGGAAAGTGACGGGCGATCGGTAGACTGCCTTGCTTTTTCTCAGGATGGGCAATTCCTCGCGGTGGGAGGACAGAATGGGCAGGTCAAGATTTGGCAGTTGCAATCAGGAGCGTTTGAACTGGTTCGTATTCTGGAAAATACTCCTGCCTGGGTCGATCGCTTGGCATGGAGTCCGACGCAGAATCTACTGGCATTCAGCTTGGGAAAATATGTGCAGGTATGGGACGCTGCTTTGGGTGAGATTGCCACTACTCTAAATTTTGAGACCTCTTCTGCCCTTGATATCACCTGGCATCCTGACGGCAAACGCCTGACTGTGGGTGGTTATCAAGGCGTGAAAATTTGGACGGCGGACGACTGGGATGATGACCCCTATCTACTGACGATTCCTTCGGCCAGTGTGGCGATCGCCTGGTCGCCTGATGGTAAATATATTGCCTCTGGCAATCTCGATCGCACTATCACGGTGCTGGAGTGGGAAAATCCACATCCCTGGGTGATGCGAGGTTTCCCTGGTAAAATTCGTCAACTTGCCTGGTCAGATGTCTTCAATAAAGCAGGTACGCCGATACTTGCCTCTTCTAGTGCCGAAGGAATTGTCGTCTGGGAGAAACAGGAAGACGAGACCCTGGGCTGGGAAAGTCGCGTGCTGGCAGGACATGAAGCCACGATCCAGTCCGTCCAGTTTCAACCCAACAGCTGTTTACTCGCTTCAGCATCAGCAGACGGTTGGGTCTGTTTGTGGCAAAAAGCAAAACGTCAGACTCAAGTTCTCAATGGCGCACCCAGTGGGTTTTCCTGCCTATCTTGGCAGCCGCAAGGACATCAACTGGCAGCAGGAGGACAAAACGGAGAATTGCTGATTTGGTCAAAAAGTGTGCGGGGTCAAGGATTTGGCTAGGCTCAACGCAATCTCACGTTTCATCAAGATGCTCGATCACGGCTTGATAGAAGCTGAGAATGTGCTGATCTTGG
>Ga0163155_10005925_pt1 | contig 12020 bp, 11 predicted proteins | sample OliLakLV19SP4G1_FD_148611 | JGI IMG/M metagenome (GOLD analysis project Ga0163155, IMG submission 148611) | Freshwater microbial mat bacterial communities from Lake Vanda, McMurdo Dry Valleys, Antarctica - Oligotrophic Lake LV.19.SP4.G1 | ecosystem: Environmental > Aquatic > Freshwater > Lake >...
GTCGGGTGGTGACCGTGAGAGGCCGCGCGGACAACCGTCCGCAGCACGAGCCGAGCGATCGCCTGCCGGGTCCGCCCGGCCTGAACGCGCGCCGCGTGTCGAGATGGCTCAACCCGCCGATGATGCCGTTGCGGTGGCGGTTCATTCGGATACGGCAGCCGGGCAGCGTCCCGGTCGTCCTCCCCGCCAGCCGATGGACCGCGACACGGGGGCTGACGATGGTGCCAGCCGTCCGTCGCGTGGTGGGCGTGGTGATCGCAATCGTCAGGGTCGTTCGGGTCAACCGCGATCGGTTGAAAGCCGATCCGGTGAAAACAGGTCAGGCCGGAATTCTGATCGAAATGCGGGACGTGACCGTTCGCGGGTTGAGTTGAACCGGGGTGGGGATCGTCCTGCGGCCGGTCCCGACCTTGCTTTGATTGACGGCGCGAGCGCCCCGATGCCTGAGCGTGTGGCAACCCCAGTTCCAGCCGCGGCGCAGGCGGAGCGTTCGCCACGTCCTGCACGGCCTGATCGGGGGCAATCTGATCGGGCAAAATCTGATCGCGCGCGTTCGGACCGGTCGCAGTCTGATCCGGCTTTGAAGCCAACCCAGGCTGTGCCCGCGAACCGCCCGGCCCCACGCGACGCAACGCGCGACCGTAGCCATGCCGCTCCGGTGCCTCGCAACGATGCGACGCGGCGGCCTCACGCCCCGCCACAGCCTCAGGGAGCCCATGATGGCTCCAGGGATGACAACGGGTTTGCCGACAACGTTCCAGCCTTCTTGCGACGTCCATCAAGGCCGGCGAAGGCTGCCAACGATAGCTGAGTTGCTGCCATCGGGTTACCGGCGGTGCGCATTCTCCGCGTGCCGCCGGGTGATGATCGACGCGATGACCAAACAATCGGGATGACTTGGTTGTCGCGTCCTGGGTTGTCGCGTCCTTGGTTGTCGCGTACTTGGTCGTCGCGTCTACGGCAGTTCCGCTTTAAGCGGCCGTGTCGGACTCGCGCTTGCGCTCGTTCTTCTTGCGCTCGTGCGGATCTAGGTAACGCTTGCGGAGGCGGATGTTCTCCGGCGTGATCTCGACGAGCTCGTCGTCGGTGATGTAGCTCATCGCTTTTTCCAACGTCATCTTGAGCGGCGTGACGAGCGTCAGCGCTTCGTCTTTGCCGGATGCGCGCACGTTGGTCAGCTTCTTGCCTTCGACGACGTTGATGACGAGGTCGTTGTCGCGGGTATGCTCGCCGACGATCATGCCCTCGTAGACGCGCTCCTGGGCGCCGATCATGAACGGACCTCGATCCTGCAACTTGAAGATCGAGTAAGCGGTCGCGTCGCCGGTGCCGTTGGAGATCAGCACGCCCGTGCGGCGGCCCTGAATTTCGCCCTTCCATGGCGAATAAGCGTGGAAGATGCGGTTCATTACGGCTGTGCCGCGCGTGTCGGACAGCAGTTCGCTCTGGTAGCCGAGCAGGCCGCGCGTTGGGACCAGGAACACCATGCGGGTGCGGCCGCCGCCAGAGGGGCGCATCTCGCGCAATTCGCCTTTGCGCTCGGACAACTTCTGGACGACGACGCCGGTGTGGCCGTCATCGACGTCGATGATGGTTTCCTCGATCGGTTCGAGCTTTTCGCCCGTCTCCGGATCGGCCTGCATGACGACGCGAGGACGCGACACCGAAAGCTCAAAGCCTTCGCGGCGCATGTTCTCGATCAGGATCGCGAGCTGAAGTTCGCCGCGCCCTGAAACCATGAACGCATCCTTGTCGTCGCTCTCATCGACCTTGATGGCAATGTTGCGCTCGGATTCGCGCAGCAGGCGGTCGCGGATGACGCGGCTCTGGACTTTGTCACCCTCTTGGCCAGCGAACGGGCCGTCGTTGATGCGGAACATCATCGACAGCGTCGGCGGATCAATCGGCTGGGCTGGCAGAGGTATTTCTATCGAGAGATCGCAAATCGTATCGGCGACGGTCGCTTCGCTCATGCCGGCGATGGCGACGATCTCGCCAGCGCTGGCTTCTTCGACGGGCACGCGGTCAAGGCCGCGGAAAGCGAGGACTTTCGACACGCGAAAGTTTTCAACGAGGCCGCCGTCGTGGCGGATCGCTTTTACCGGCATGTTCGGCTTGATGGTGCCAGAGGTGATGCGGCCGGTCAGAATGCGGCCTAAGAATGCGTCGGCTTCGAGCGTGGTCGCGAGGATGCGAAGCGGGCCCTCATGGACGGTCGGCGGCGGCACGTGGGCTAGCACCAGATCGAACATCGGCGCGAGGCTTTCCTTCGGCCCCTCGGGTGACAGAGCCATCCAGCCGTTGCGGCCCGAGCCATACAGAATTGGGAAGTCGAGCTGCTCATCGGTGGCGTCGAGGTTAGCGATCAGGTCGAAGATTTCGTTCAAAACGTCGAGATGGCGCTCGTCGGGACGGTCGATCTTGTTGATGACGACGATCGGGCGGAGGCCACGCTTCAGGGCCTTCGACAGCACGAACTTGGTTTGCGGCAGCGGACCTTCGGATGCGTCGACGAGCACAACGACGCCATCGACCATGTTCAAGATGCGCTCGACCTCGCCGCCGAAATCGGCGTGACCTGGCGTGTCGATGATGTTGATGCGGGTGTCTTTCCACACGACCGACGTGCACTTGGCCAAAATCGTGATGCCGCGTTCGCGCTCAAGATCGTTGCTGTCCATCGCCCGCTCGGCGACTTTCTGGTTTTCCCGGAACGAGCCCGACTGCTTCAGCAACTCGTCGACGAGGGTGGTTTTACCGTGGTCAACGTGGGCAATAATGGCGATGTTGCGAAGGTTCATGACGGGTCCAGAGAGGGCTGTGATCGGCCGTGCGGCAGACGTATTGCGCCGCAATAAGATTGATTTCTGCCGGTCCTAACACAGTTTTGTAACACCCGTCCCACCTGGACTTGTCGCACCGTTCAGATCGCCGCCTGGAGCGCCGAACAAGGTCACGGTCACGCGACGATGGGTTTGCACGCGATGGCGCGAAAGCCTTTACACAAGCCTTTACACAAGCCTTTACACTAGCCTTTCAACTTGGGTCGAGATTGTCGCGTCGTCCGGGATCTCGGCGGAGGTTTGCGGAGGTCTCGACAGGCCGTGGTTTCTGGATTATGCGGAGCACTCGTGCCGCTGACCGAGGCGGCGCGATCCCGATTTGGGTGCGCGATCCCGATTTGGGTGCACGATCCCGATTTGGGTGCAAGAGCGAAGCGTGGTGGCAAACATCCACCGGCCGCGCTCCTCTGCTGTTTCACAATCCGACCAATTGGGTGCGGCAATTGCTGCAACCCGGTGGCGTAAACAACAACAGGACTGCGACGTGAACATTATCCAACAAATCGAGCGCGAGCAGATGAATGCCGTGCTGGAAAAGCGCGGCGTCCCCGAATTTCAGCCCGGCGATACCTTGAAAGTCATGGTCAAGGTCATCGAAGGCGAAGGTAAAGATCGCACCACCCGCTTACAGGCCTATGAGGGCGTGTGCATTGCGCGTTCGGGTGGCGGCATCAACGAGAGCTTTACGGTCCGCAAGATTTCGTACGGCGAAGGCGTCGAGCGCGTCTTCCCAGTTTATTCGCCATATGTCGCTGAGATTGAAGTGGTCCGACGCGGCAAAGTCCGCCGCGCCAAACTTTACTATCTGCGAAAATTGCGCGGCAAGGCTGCCCGTATCGTCGAGCGTACGGATGTTCGCGCGCGCAAGCTCAACGCCGCCTGGAAGGGCTTCAAGAAGCCCAAAGGTGAAGCCGAAGATCTGACGCAGATCAAGTCGATCTCGCCCGAACTCGCCATTCGTTTGAAGCAAATGAACCTGATCAAGATCGAACAGGTTGCCAACCTGTCGGGCGAAGATGTCGCCAATATCGAGGACGTGCTCAACATGAGCGGCCGTATCGAGAAGGACGATTGGATCGGTCAAGCCCGCGCGCTGCTCACAGCTGAGCCAGAGCCAGAAGCCGATGCCGGGGCTGAAGCCGAAGCGAAGGCCTGATTGGTCGCTTAAAAGTTAAATGTCGAGCCGCCCCGAGAACACTTGGGGCGGCTTTTTTATGCGAGGTTTCAGCTTCCATCCAAGACCTCAGTCCGCGTCACTGCCATGGCAGCGCGGTTGTCTTTACAGCGTCGAAGGCGTCCTCGAATTCCTTCACTCCGGGTTTGGTCATCGCGAGGTCCATCCGCCGGTCGAGTTCGGTCAGGAGGCCAGCGCCGGTCAGGCCGATGACCATCTTGTTCACGCCGTAGGCGCGCCTTGTAAAAAAGTTCGTCGTCGGCGCGGCGGCAGCAGCGGGATTGAGCAGGATTTCGAGACCGGTGCCTGGCCCCGACAGGTTCATGAGTTCCATCTCGCCGCCGGTCAGCTTCGGCTTGCCAGCCTTCTCGGCTTCGACTTTGAGCCCGTGGAGCTTCATCGCCTGCAACATCGGACCGATGTCGCCGTCTAGGTTCAGGACGTGGATCCCCTGGCCGTCGGGCGTGCGGGCATATTCCCGGTGACGCGCCCACGAATATGGCACCGATCGCGCGTTGGCGATCATGCGGGTCAGCACCGCTGCTTTCGCGCGGAGTTGCGCGACCCGTTCGCGCGGCTGGTCGGGCATTCGTGCGAGGCGGTCCAAGCGTTGCAGGAAATGGTCGCCGTGCTTGGCGACTTCGTTGACCGAGTTTGCGTCAAGCAATTGCGCATACCCGAGCGCAGATGAAATCGGCTTACCTTTGCCCGAAATGGGATTGATGCCAGCCTGCATATCGGCAGTTCCAATACCGCCAGTTTCCAGCGCATAAATACGTGTCACCTGCGATTTCGTCAGTCCGAGCGCAACGGCCTCCTCGGCGTAGCGGACTTTGAAGGACCGCTCCGAAATACGCTCTGGCGTGAAACCGTAGACCGACTTGGCGGTTGCCAGATAGACGTCCAGGCCTGGAATGTCCTTGACCGGCAGTGGGGGCAACTTGGCTTCCTCTGCGGCGACGAACTTTTGCCAGCGGTTGAGCAGGTCGGGAGGGAGTTGCGGTCCGTCGTAGGACGGGGGCAGCGACATAACGTAATCGGCTGTGGTCAATGGTTGTTTGGCGGCCTTTTTCTGCCGACGCTCGGCCCGCTTGGCTTCGACATCGGCCCAGTACGCGTCGAGGCGCGCGTCATGAACGCGGCGCGACACGCGCCATGCCTGAAACTGTTGCACTGATACGCCCGACAGCTGTTTCTGGAAGTCATCAGCGGTACTTGCTCTGGCCGGAGATGGCCATGCGATGAGCGCGGTTGCTATCGGGACGCCGACAAGTGCTACTGGCGCAATCCATGCGGCGAGCATAAGCGTGAGGCTCGACCTTACGATGCGAACGGCTCGGTTCGCGCTGCGGAGATGGACCTTCACTGTACCTCTCACGTTCTGACACGCCCTGGCCCAGCAAAACGGCGGCGGCGCATTCCTAGCTGGTAACATTCGTAGCTGGTAACTATGACAAAAATGGCCGAGGTCACCATAGCTGAAGCTGCGCGGTTCGAGTTTGGAACCGCGGCTGACTTTGCAGCTCACGCCCGGCCGCGCCTCGCGGGCCTCGATCGTGTTTCGTCGCAGATCGTGGCGCGGGGTGATTTTGATCTCAATCCCGATTTTACCCGGGATCTTAATCCCGATTTTACCCGGGATCTTAATCCCGATTTTACCCGGGATCTTAATCCCGATTTTACCCGGGATGTTTCCCGGCTGGTGCCCCTGGTTCCGGCCGCCGTGCTGGTCGCGATCGTCGCGCGCGCACCGTTGACCGTGCTGTTGACCGTACGCGCTGCTGCCCTCAAGACGCATGCGGGACAAGTTGCCTTTCCCGGCGGACGGATCGAGGCGGACGATGAAAGCCCGATTGCAGCGGCCATTCGCGAGGCTGGCGAGGAGGTCGGGCTGTCGCCGGGGATGGTCGATCCGCTGGGCCTGCTCGATCCGTATATAACAGTGACGGGTTTTGCTATTACGCCGGTTGTGGCGCTCGTCGACCCTGGTTTTGTTCCGCTATTGCGGGCAAGCGAAGTTGCTGAAGTCTTCGAGGTTCCGCTTGCGCAAGTGATGGACCCAACCAATCACAAATTGATAAGCGGACTCTGGGAAGGTAAACCACGCTTGACCTATTCGATCGCATGGCAGCCGCACTCCATTTGGGGCGCGACCGCTGGAATGCTGAAGAACTTATCTGAGAAACTTTCCACGCCATGATCCGCGTCGTCATCGAAGTCTTCCTGCTGTTTTTGTTGCCGTCAATCGTCTACTTCACGTTTGCGCTGTCATCGCGCGCCGACGGGGTAACGGTGGGGATGGTAGCTGCTCGCGCGCCGACACTGTTGCTTGGTGTATTGGGCGCAGCTCTGGTCTTCACCGTTATGGTGATGTTTGGAACCATGGCTGGAGAAGGAAAGCCTGGACAGGCCTACCAGCCGGCCGTGGTCAAGGATGGGGTCGTTGTTCCTGGCCGCATGCAATGAACCCGTCCGGCCGCGCCACGCGCAGCCCTGGAGAACGCGTTACCCTCTCTGCGCGCGGTCTCGACACCAGTTGGCTCGATGCGCCCGCGACGCAGGCGGTCTTCCAGGCTCTTAGCGCGGATGGACATACCGCGCGCGCGGTTGGCGGTACGGTTCGTAACGCGCTGCTGTGCATTCCTATTACAGATATCGATTTGGCCACAGACGCCACGCCGAGCGAGGTCCTTGCGCTTGCTGCTCGCGCCGGTCTGAAAACGGTCCCGACCGGCCTGTCACATGGCACCGTCACGGTGTTTTCCGGCGGTGTCCCCGTCGAGGTGACGACGCTGCGGCGCGACGTTGCAACCGACGGGCGCCATGCCGAAGTCGCGTTCACCGACGATTGGGCTGCAGACGCAGCGCGGCGCGATTTCACTGTCAACGCAATCTATTGCGACGCCGACGGCACAATTTTCGATCCGCTCGGCGGCATCGCCGATCTCGACCCCGTGCAGATCCGCTTCATTGGCGATGCGACGGCGCGCATTCGCGAGGACTTTCTGCGCATTCTGCGCTTCTTCCGGTTTTCGGCGGCATTGAGCGCAGGCGGCGCGCTGGATGAACCCGGTCTTATTGCCGCTTCGGCGGAACGCGGGGGGCTTGCTCGGATATCGGGCGAGCGGATTGCGTCTGAGTTTGCCAAGCTGATGGTCGCCGCTCATGCTGTCCCCGTTGTCTGGGCCATGGCTCATTCGGGTGTGATGGCCGCGGCGACCGGTATCGACAGTCGACCCGACGTTTTTGAACGCGTCGTCGAAATTGAAGCCGTCTTATCGTTGCGCGCCGATCCTATTTTGCGATTGGCTGCGCTTTTTATTAGCAAGCCCGCAGACGTTGCGGTGCTCGGGGCTCGGCTAAAACCGTCGTCTCGCGATTTGGCTCGGTTGGCCCTCTGTGCCGATGCGGGCCGTCACGGCATTTCGCCAGCGCTCGACGAAACATCAGCACGGGCGCTTTGCTATCGTCTTGGCGCGGATGCTTATCGCGACGCTGTTATCATGACGTTGGCGCAATCGGCGGCGCACACTGCAGCGCTGCCGGGTGAGCAATCGGCAGACCATCTTGCAGCACTGCGGTGGCGCCAGCTTGCCGCATTGGCAGTCGATTGGCCGATACCGGTGTTTCCAGTGTCGGGCGGCGACATCGTTACACTTGGCGTTCCCGCAGGCCGAATGGTCGGTGAGATCCTAAGCGCATTGGAAGCTTCATTTATCCACAGCGATTTTTCGCTCAGTCGCATGGATTTGTTGGAGCAAGCCGAACATCTTGCGCGCAACTGTCGCAGATGACCCACGCCATAATGGCGCGAAAAAGCCCGCCATCGGGGATGGCGGGCTGGATCAGTTTGGCGTTCTCGACTTGGAATGACTATCGAGATGAAATTGTCTTAGATCTCGAAGTCGTCGACGTTGGCGCCCTTTGCAAGGCGAGCAACGAGCCAATTCGGTTTGCGGCCGCGGCCCGTCCACGTTTCTGAGGGGTTGTCTGGATTGCGGTATTTGGCAACGCCGGAGCTCTTGCCACCACGACCTGCGACGCGCGTGGCGCCGAACAATTCGCCGACCGAGAAGCCCGAATTTTCCGCCATCTGGGCGATCTTTTGCTTCAGTTCGGTGCGCTCGCGCTCTTTCGCGATAAGGACGGCCTTTTGAACGCGCTGATTGAGCTCAACCAGGTCTTTGAGTGACATTTTGTCGACGTTGATAGCGGCCACGTTATTATCCTCTCCGTTAGGTTTCAATTTTGATGCGGATCTTGTTGGCATGGTCATGGAGTTGCCGTGCAGCCTTTGTTCGAATGCTGGACACCCAGCTGAAGCGATACGGTAGCTGCGTTAATCAAAGCCTACCGAACGCTGATTTGGTGATGCGTACAATTGCATGCCGCAATGCGCTGCCGAATTCAAGTCAAAAAATGACCGTAGTGATTTAAAACCGTCGTTTTTATGGCTGATCGATTGTTTTGGGGCTGCTGATAGCCAATCGAGTTGGAACGTTGGTGGAACGCATTGTACCGTTTTGAAGCGAGTGCAGTGGGCGGATGCGATCCTTTCGCCGCGTCGGCGCCTCGTATCAAACCGCTATCGAAACGGTCATTTCTGGCAATTCTCAGCGGCGTTGTTTTTCGTGTTTGGGCTGCGATGCGGATGCCGATTTGCAAGCTGATGCCGATTTGCAAGCTGATGCCTGGGGTTGTATGGTGAGCCCGCGCAGGGTCCTGGCGCTCGCGAGGATCCGCCGCGCCGCTTGCCAAGTCTCCGTCCTGGTTCGAACCCCGATGTGACACGCCTGCCTATGTCACAATTCAAGGGTTACATCAGGGACTGCGCGTATGGCTCGCGCCAACATCTCGCGGCGCTGTTCCCTCGCTCTGGTGCCGCCGACCTTTGAGAAAGCTTGATCCAATGTCGTTCAAACTGCCAGATTTGCCGTACGCCTATGACGCGCTGGCACCCTATATGTCGGTCGAGACGCTACAGTTCCATCACGACAAGCATCACCTTGCCTATGTCGACAATGGCAACAAATTGATCGTGGGGTCTGGGCTCGAAGACAAGAGCATCGAGGAAATCTGCCGCGTGGCCTACGAGACGAAAAATGCCGGGCTCGTGAATAACGTCGGGCAGCACTACAACCATATCCACTTCTGGAGCTGGATGAAAAGCGGCGGCGGTGGCAAGAAAGTTCCCGGCTCGGTCCAGAAGATGATGGACGATGTCGGCGGTTTCGACAAAGTTCGAGCCGATTTCATCAACGCCGGGTTGACGCAATTCGGTTCGGGTTGGTGCTGGCTTGCGATCCGCGACGGAAAACTCGAAGTGATGAAGACGCCGAACGGTGAAAATCCGTTGATGCACGGCGCAAAACCGATCCTCGGCTGTGACGTTTGGGAGCACAGCTACTATATCGATTACCGGAATGCCCGGCCCAAGTATCTCGAGGCGTGGTTCGACAATCTAGTGAACTGGGAGCACGTCGAGACGCTGGCGAGCTAATCGCGGCGGTGGCCATATAACAATCAAGCCGCCCAGGTTGTCGCCTGGGCGGCTTTTTTATGCTTGGATTGACATCGCGCACATGGCTATCGACGGCTGAAGCTTCAAAAAATCTTTGGCTGCCATGCGTGCAGGAACGGTTTGATCAGATCTGGAGCCAGGAAATAAGCCAGCAGCAGCACGGCGACAACTGCCAAAATTGTGAACAATATGGCTCCCGTCAGCGTTACGCGATAGCTGAGGCCTGTGCCCGGAATGCCAACCGTGAACGTTCTCGATCGCGTTCCAACGTTCATCGTCGCGCCATTGCCACCGAGACTGAAACTGATCCCGGTTTTCGATAGATTGAGCCACAATCCGGGAAGGATGCGGATCCGTTTTTGGAAGCGTAAAGCCATCGGCGTCTCCTATCGGGTCACGGGCGGACGCGCTGAACCGCGTCGGGCGTGTGCAAGTCGCACCGACAACTACGTGGTTTGTTGCGAGTCGCCAACCGAGAAACGGAATTGCACAAACTGTTTCCAAGCCGCTCGCCAGGTAAACTGGCGCGAGTTCGGCCATCGGCATGAAATCGCAGCTCAAACACAGGCCTACCGAAGGGTGGCCTACCGAAGGGTGGCCCACCGAAGGCTGGCCCGCCGAACACTGGCACACCGAACACTGGCACACCGAAGGCTAGCTTGACGGCAGTCGGGCGCCACTCGATACGCCGCTCATGCAAATCCGCATCATCCCGATCGTCGTGGCCAGCGCACTGTTTATGGAGGGGATGGATGCGACCATTCTCGCCACGGCGTTACCGACGATCGCACGGGATCTCGGCGTCGATCCCATTTCGCTGAAACTTGCGATCACGTCTTATCTCGTCGGCCTCGCGATTTTTATCCCCATCAGCGGATTTGTCGCCGACCGTTTCGGCGCGCGTTCGACGTTTCGCGCCGCGCTCGCGGTTTATTTGATCGCGTCGGTGGGGTGTGCGTTCGCGGCGTCGCTCGAGGCCTTCGTGTTCTGGCGCTTCATCCAAGGGATCGGCGGGGCAATGATGACGCCGGTCGGGCGAATGGTGATTGTCCGATCGGTGCCGAAGTCCCAACTCGTCGACGCACTTGCAACGCTGACGATCCCGGCGCTGTTTGGACCGATCCTCGGCCCGCTCCTCGGCGGCGTTATCGTCACCTACGCCGACTGGCGGTGGATCTTCCTGGTCAACATTCCGATCGGTCTTGCCGGAATGGTGCTTGCCACGATCTATTTCGACGATACCCGCCCCGAGCGGGCGCCTCTCGATTGGCGCGGCTTTATCCTGTCAGCCCTTGCCCTGACCGGGCTGATTGCCGGGGCGAGCGTTCTCGGCCGCCCGTCCGTGCCGTTGTGGGCGGCGGGGCTGTGTTTGTGTGTCGGAGCTGTCGCTGGCGTGGCTTACGTCCGTCATGCGCGGGCGACGGTGCGGCCGTTGCTCGATCTGCGCCTGTTCGCCTTGCCAACGTTCGATGCCGGTATTTCGGGCGGCGCGCTATTCCGCATCGCGATCGGTGCGGCCTCGTTTCTGCTGCCGCTGATGCTGCAGATCGGCCTTGGCTACGATGCGCTGACGTCTGGCCTCGTGACGTTCTGGGGGGCGGCTGGCGCGCTGCTGATGAAGTTTGCCGGCAGGGCTATTCTTGACCAATTCGGCTTCCGCAACGTGTTGATTTGGAACACGCTGCTTGGCGTCGCCAGCGTTGCCGCACTCGCGCTGATCGGCCCCGCGACACCGCTGGCGGTGATCTCGGCGATGATATTCATTGGCGGGATGACCCGCTCGCTGCAATTTACCAGCATGCACGCGCTGTGCTTTGCCGACATCGAGGGCCGCGACACAGGGCCAGCATCGGCCATTTCCAGCGTGGTGCAGCAGGTGTCGTTGAGCCTTGGCGTTGCGCTCGGCGCGTTGGTTCTCGAGATTTCCCAGCATGCGGCGGGCCGCCCTCAGCCGGCCGTGACGGATTTCGGCGTGGCGTTGGTTGCCGTATCGCTGATTGCGGCTCTGGCGATCATCAAGATGCGCGCTTTGCCGCTCGACGCTGGCCGCCAATTGACCGCACGCGATGGCGTCGAGTGATCGTTAGAGGCCTTCCGCTTAAAATGGAATCGCGGAAGGACTCTAACTTATTGGTTTGTCGTGCTTCTTTTCGAAAAACCGGTTCCCACTTTTCCGGAAGCACTCTTGCCGACGTGCATGTGTGGCCCGACATGTGTGCCCGACTGAAGGCGGGCCTGAGCGGGACGGGCTGGAGCTGAACTAAGCCGTCATTGGGTGCAATCGCAGACCGCACCGTCCAAATATGCAGACCCACAGTCCCAGCACATTCGGTAACTGCCTTCGGTAAGGCCACTTCGAACGGCGACCCGGCGGTCGAAGACATAACATTCGCCGAGCCAGGAGCTTCGTTCGGCCGGTATCATTTCCAGGTATCTCAGGATGCCGCCTTCAAGCTGGCTGACGTTAGCAAACCCTTTGGCC
>Ga0163155_10005926_pt1 | contig 12018 bp, 9 predicted proteins | sample OliLakLV19SP4G1_FD_148611 | JGI IMG/M metagenome (GOLD analysis project Ga0163155, IMG submission 148611) | Freshwater microbial mat bacterial communities from Lake Vanda, McMurdo Dry Valleys, Antarctica - Oligotrophic Lake LV.19.SP4.G1 | ecosystem: Environmental > Aquatic > Freshwater > Lake >...
TAACAGTAATGCCAGTACTACTATGCTGCTTATTGCCTCAATGCTCATCTTTTGTATCAGTTGGGGCACTACAAGCTTGCTGTTAACAAATAAGAGATTCGCTCAGATTTTGTAAGATTTAGCATCGACAGCAATTAGACAGGTGACTAAAGTCTCATGATACCTGAAACCCGTATTTTCAGACCTATCGGCTAGTTCTCAAAAGGTAATTAGTCAGCGCAATAAGAAAGGTTAAATGAGAATCGCCAAATTGCAGTTGATGGGGTAGGTTGAACGGTATGGAAACCAGCGACCCCAATCTGGAAGCAATAATGGCAGCCCCCGACTTTGACCCAGGTGATAAAGATTTCGGAAGTTGAGTTTTTCACACTTGAGGAACCAGGTTATGAGCCAGAAAATGATCAACCAGAAAACACGAACTACAGATCGATCATTTCCCAGGATAAGTTTATTCCTGGATAATCTAGAGGAGGGTGGAGTTCAGCGTGGAGTTGTTAACTTAGCTCGTGGCTTCCTTGATCGAGGGCTGAAAGTAGACATTGTTTTACAGCGATCTGAAGGACCTTTCATTCAACAGGTTCCGGATGGAGTAAGAATTATTGATCTTAAAAACCCTCGACTACGAGCAAGTGTCTCTACTTTGGCGAATTACCTCCGCCAGGAGCAACCGCATACGCTCTTCGCTAGCCTGCACTACAGTACTGAAATTGCTATCCTTGCAAAGCGTCTGGCAAAATCGTCCACAAAGATAGTCGTATGTGAGCATGGTTCCCTCGCTCCTTTGCAGCGAGTACGCCTACCCTTGAGAAAACCATTAACATTTCTGGGTCTAACCCCAGGTCGTCCGATTTCATTAGTCCGGTATTTTATCCCTGGGCTGATGGAATTGTGGCGGTCTCGAAGGGAGCAGCTAAGGATCTGGCACGTATCGCTAATCTGCCTTTGGAGCGTGTGCAAGTGATTTACAATCCAGTTATCACCCCTGAATTTGAAGCCAAAGCGAAAGAACCTATTGAGCATTCGTGGTTTACGAATAAGGATGTTCCAGTGATTCTTTCGGTGGGACGATTAGTAGACCAAAAAGACTTTCCTACCCTGATTCGTGCCTTTGCTCAGGTAGTAACGATCCGTCCTGCTCGGTTGGTGATTTTAGGTTCTGGACCCGATCGCCCTCACATAGAATCGCTGATTAACCAATTGGGGTTAGCAGAAAAAGTTACATTGCTCGGTCATGTCCAAAACCCGTATAAGTACATGGCTCATGCATCTATATTTGTACTGTCTTCAATCTGGGAAGGATTAGGAAATGTTTTGATTGAAGCAATGGCTGCAGGGGTGCCTGTTGTCTCTACTGATTGTGAGAGTGGACCAGCAGAAATTTTAGCTGATGGGACGTATGGTTGGCTGACTCCAGTTGGAGATAGAGACGCGATCGCAAACGCAATTTTAGCTATTCTATCTGGTCAGGTTAAACCCGTTGACCCTTTGTGGCTGGACCAGTTCAAGTTAGAAACGGTGACATCACAATATCTTGACGCTTCAGGTATTTTGCTTAGTGGTGCAGAAAAGTCCTGAAGAGCCGATATATTGGAAATCTCACAGTGGGACAGGGGTGACAGAGTGGAGGGCAACATGGGATGCGCAAGTTTCCACACAAAAAACAATCCATGGATGACACGATTCGGCGGGACATTGCCTTCGGGGTTGCCGATCATCTGGTGGATGAGAAAAGGTTAAGTTACGCTATCGAACTAGCTCAGCTATCAGAGCTAGTCAGAGAATTGCCAGAAGGTTTGCAAATATCAGTTGGAGAGCATGGTGTTCGTTTATCGGGCGGTCAACGTCAGCGAATTGGCATCGCTCGAGCGCTCTATCATGAACGGGAAATTTTAGTGTTGGATGAAGCGACTTCTGCTCTCGATAACAAAACAGAAGCACTAGACCTCTTCAAAAATAAGAAAAATCAGCAGGTGAATCTGTCTCCAGCCTCCGGAGGCTGGATTTTAGACATACTGAACCCGTAATCGTACTAATCCACAGACACAACCAATCACCACCTCATACATCCGGGAGCGCATCCGAAACTCTTCCTTAGCAATGCGAAAGATTTTGACCACTCGGATCAGATGCTCCACATACACTCGCTTTTGACTGACGGTTCGATTGAAGTCCTTCTGGTCTTGGGTTAACTCCCCTCCCCGAGGTTTTTTAATCGGGGTCGTCGTATTGCGACTGCCCACATACGCTTTATCCCCGATGAATTCTAGGGTTTCCGGTAATTCTGCTTGTGTCTCTTCAAGCAGTTTGCTGTCACTGCGCGGTCCCTTCTCCCCAATCACCACATCGACAATATCAGTTCCCTGGGGCAGGCAAATCAGTTGATTCTTGCGGGTATGATCCTTCTTTTTGCCAGAGTAGTGCGCTTCCTGCTCGGCATCATCTTGCGGACGGGGAATCGGTTGCTCCCAAGTATCTACTAGCAACGCTCCCTCCGGCAACTCCGCCAACCACGCTTCCAGTTCGGCTCGTTCGACGCTGTCACACTCTTGTTGCCATTGCTCCAGCAAACTGGCAGGCAGTTCTGCCCGAAAATAGGGCAGCATCTCATGGATGTAGTTCCAGACCGTGGATTCGCCGCACCCAATCGCTTCGGCTAATGCCTGCATTGTCCAATGTTGCCTCAGATACAGCAGGGTCACCAGGAGCCGACAGAGTACTTCTGCCTCCTTCTTCCGCCCTCCCCCGGACTGCCGTTTCCGCTCCGGGGCATTGGCGCGTTGGGCTTGAACCGCCTGATCCAATTGATTAATCCGTTGCCATAGCTCCCATAGTGCCACTGCACCTAGACCAATCATGCGTCTGCCCTCTTTAGGACGGGCATGAATCAGATGCAAAATTCGGTTGAAGAAGTTCTGATCCATGATTTGTACTAGTGACCTCGGCTTTCTCATTCTCCCATTTTTACTTATTCTTGAAGAAGTCTAATGGATAGACCTTAAAAGGAGGGGGTAGTTTTTTGTCTACTAGCTTTATTTTTCTCGAAAAACCGTCTGAACTATTGATCTATAAAAGGTGGCACGCTCCCGAGTTCAAGATTTAGGTTGCACCTGTGACTTCTGAAGTAATTCAACAATCCGCTCACTCATTTCTATTGCTGATGCAGGGTTCTGTCCAGTGACGAGTCGTCCACTCACGACTACTTTTGGTTCATAAATTCCTGCTTCTACAAATATGGCTCCTCGATCGAGCAAAGCAGTTTCCAGTAAAAAAGGTACAGCTTCAATCAAGCCAGCAGCTTCCTCTTCCTCATTAGTAAAAGAGGTTACTATCTTGCCACTCACAAGATGCTGCCCATTGGCGAGCTTGACATTCAGTAATGCAGCTGGGCCGTGGCAGATCGCTGCTACAACACCGCCTCTTTCATAAATATCGGTTGCGATTCTTGCTAGCTCACTATTGTCTGGAAAGTCCCACATCGTTCCTGGCCCACCAACATAGAAGATCGCATCGTATTTGGCAGGGTTAATCTGACTTGGATTGAATGTGTTCTTCACTTTAGACATCTTAAAAGGGTTTAAGAAAAATGCCAGATTAATCCGATCCTCTAAGTCCACATAATACTGTGGAGCTTCTCCTCCTTGAGGGCTGACAAAGTCAACTGTAAAACCAGCACGGGTAAAAACATCATAAGGGTGGGTTGCTTCTGAAAAGTGAAAACCTGTTTTTTGCCCAGTATCACCGAGTAAACTATTACTGGTTAAGACCATCAACACTTTTTTGTTGGGAGTACTATCTTTCTGTGCAACCGCCACTACACCTGCTAGAAACATGATTAGAAAAAGAGAAACACTGAGTATAGGTTTAGATTTGAACATAATTCATTGACTGTTCTTGATTTGGTTACTCTTGCCCTTGTTTCGTTAAAACGGGCTCATTTTTTTATTGACTAAGAAAACGAATATGGAAGCTAGTTCCTTTAAGGCTGTGCCATCCAACTGCAGAGAAATCATCAGGAATTTTTTCTGCAACTACCGCTTTCACTTCGGATTGTTTCAGAACTTCGAGAACACGATCCTGGATTGAAGCATCCGCTTTCCAGTAATTAATCTCTTGCTTGAGAGATGTATCAACCTCAGCAATAATTTTAACTTTTGCCAATCTGGCCCAATACCCACCCCAGTAATTACCGGGAATTTCTCCAATTCTTGCGACTTGATCTCCCGGACGAATTCCTAAAGAGTTCAATTGATCGGCAATTAACCACTCAGTATGAATTGTTTCCTGAAATGAAGCTTTCAGGTTACCAATCGTTAGTGCAGAAAAGTTGTAGGTGGCACCTACGAACACAGCCAGTGTGATACCTACCATCAATCGTTTCGACTCTTGGGTGTTTGGTAACCGGAGACTGGCTAATGCCCCTACACATAGTAGAATGAGGAATGGGGCAAAGTACCGTATTTCTATCCACACGGGAAGATAAACAGCAGTACCAACAAATGCCGGTACTAGCAATCTCCAGTTCTCTATTAAGTCTTTCAGAGCTATCGCAAGAAAAAGTCGGTTACTGAAATATGCGAGAACTAGATAAACAAGCAGGAATGCTCCGATGTAATTGGCGACATATGCGAAAGATGTTTTCAGCGCACGAATTTCTCCTTTAAAGTCAAATCTGGATTTAATTCCCTCATACCAGTAAGATGGGTCGTACCAAAGAGGATACGTCCCACCTACAGGTGTACCAAATTCAAAAACTACCGGGGCATCAAAAATTTGTCTAACAGGATGTTTTGGAGTGCCCGTTTCAGGTTGTGCTCCTTGCCAATGAACATAGGGTCTATCAATTCCATTGGTATACCATACGTAATTTAACTTGCCAGTATCTCCAAACGTGAAGTGGCCCTTTGCCACAGACAATGCAGCACAAAAAGGCATTGCAACTATCAAAAATACCACAAATGCCACTACAACTCGCGACAATGCCTGTCGCCGATTTTCAACCGAAAAAAAGCTGACTACTAGAAAAACGAATGAAAGAGGAAACATCACCGCCTTTGCTAGATAAGCCAGCCCAAGAATGACACCCAGCAAAATGAAGCTAGCCCAACTGGCAGACTGTGTACGGACGCGAAGAATGATACCAGTAGCCAAATAGACTAGCGCTGCGACACAGCCGTCTGGGGTCAGTTGGCATAGCCTTTGATCATAATCTTTCCAAAGCCAATACAAAAAAGACCAGATGAATAGGGTGTAGCCGAGAGTTAACCACATCCACTGGGGTATCTCAAAATAACGACTTTGAGAAGTCTCCCTCCGCCTTTCTTGGTAAAAAACAATCAACTGATTCAGAAAAAACTCAAAGCAGACTAAAGCTACCAAGTAGATAAAAAAGTTGACCAACTTAGCGACAGGAAATTCCCAATAAGCTGAAGGTTTAATCACAGCCATCGCGAAACCTAGAAGCCACGAATAGAGAGGACTCCAATATCCGTTTAAAGCTTCGCTCCAGTCACCCCGAAAATAGGCATCACCTATATCCAAGTAGGAAACGCCATCTGGGTTCATAGTGAAACGATTTGCCCAGTTATGCAAAATACCTAATACAATAGCCAGAATCCAAAAAAATGTTCGGATTGGGAAGTTTGCAGTAAGCTTATCTAGCTTATCTAGATGATTCACTTGTGTCATAATAAAACGCCTAAAAATTTAAAAATCGGGCTGAAAACTAATACTGCATATCAGAAATTCCAAATTCAAAAATCTCAGAGGCTGAGATCCTGGATTTCCCGTTCTGTTCAAGCTTCACAGAGGGATACCGATCGGCTGGAATGACGTAAACTCGTTCCGAATTTGGAATTGCTGACTGAACATAATAGCTACTGCCGATATGGAAGCACTTACGAAGTAATACCAATTTTTTATGCAGTCGCGCACATAAGAGGGCTTAAACTCTTCGCTCTACAAGGAGTTTACTCCATGCAACTTTACATTGAATCGGTATATAGATAAGATTCTCCTCTCATTTTCCCTAAAGTTATCTTTTTACTAAGTATTCTTCACAAAAACTTTAAAATTCCGTAGCTAAATTAAAGAGTTCACTAACTTCTTCTCAAAAGTATCAGCTTTTTCTCTGTCTCCCCATAAGCTTCTAGACACAAGGGATAGGCGAGATACGTAAAAACCTGATTTTTTTATTTTTGAGCGTAATCCTAAGGGCTCTTTAGGGATCAGTATGTTAAAGCGAATAGAATCAACGGGCTTACAGGGCTTTAAGCCTTCTGCAAAAACCTTAAAATGTTTGCTGTGAGCATTTTCATACGGAATACTAAAGAGCTATCCTAAGCTAGGTTGTATAACCTCACTGAAGGAATAGTTCTAACAATTTACGGTTTCGAATTTAGCTATAACAGGAAATGGAATAAGGTAATGCTAGAAGACAGTTTGCGCTTGAGAGATGATTGTTTGCCCACAAACAAAGAAGCCGTTCTTGAAGTTTCCATTGTAATGCCTTGTCTAAATGAAGCAGAGACTCTAGAAGTCTGTGTTAGGAAAGTACAAAAATATTTAGCTCAACACGATGTCTTGGGGGAAGTCATTATTGCTGATAACGGCAGTACAGACGGCTCTCAGGAAATTGCTATACGACTAGGGGCACGCGTTGTTAATGTTAAGGAGAAAGGATACGGAAGTGCTCTCAGGATTGGAATAGCTGCCGCGCGTGGTCAGTACATCATTATGGGAGATTCTGACGACAGCTATGACTTTACGAACCTAACTCCATTTCTCAAAAAGCTGCGAGAAAGTTATGATCTAGTCATGGGCAATCGCTTCAAAGGCGGGATTATGCCGGGTGCCATGCCACCATTGCATCGGTACTTAGGCAACCCAGTTTTAACCTGGATTGGTCGGCTATTTTTTCACAGTCCCTGTACGGATTTTCATTGCGGACTCCGAGGTTTTAATAAAGCTGCGATCGAATCCTTAAATTTGCGGACAACAGGCATGGAATTTGCCAGTGAAATGGTGGTCAAGGCAAGCCTAGCCAAAATGAAGATCACTGAGGTTCCTACCACCTTGTCGCCTGATGGTCGAAGTCGTCCACCCCACTTACGAAGTTGGCGAGATGGGTGGCGGCATTTACGATTTTTGCTGCTCTACAGCCCACGTTGGCTTTTTCTCTACCCCGGCATGCTAACAATGTTGGTCGGGCTAATCATTGGACTTTGGCTCTTACCTGGTCCCAGAGGCATTTTTGATATTCATACACTTTTATATGCAGGAATAGCGATAATTATTGGTTTTCAGGCTGTCTCCTTCGCTATCTTCACAAAGATATTTGCTATTACAGAAGGGCTACTTCCTGAAGATCCTCGTTTCAATCGACTCTTTCATTATATCGATTTAGAGAAAGGTTTGATACTGGGTAGTACGCTTCTATTGATTGGAATTGCTGGTTCATTCTATGCATTTTTTGCCTGGGAATTCTACGCATTTGGATCACTCAGTCCATCTCAGATGATGAGAATTGTCATTCCATCAGTTATATCTCTTTGCCTTGGCTTTCAGATTACGTTGGCGTCTTTCTTTTTAAGCGTATTGGGTCTAAAACGTGGGTAGATGCGATCGCAGGATTGAATTGAGGTCAAATGATAATCCAGCTGTCCTCAAGGGAAACCTATGTTCTCAGCAGGCTTTCATCTTTCCTGAAATCAGATGGGAGCCTGATGTTTACTATCAATTATGTTCTCTCTCTTTAGGTAAAATTGCATGAAATTTTTGAGACACAAGAAGTCTGATTCAAAGTTTTTTATTGGCTTATCCAAGAAAGCAAAAAATGTTTTATATAGTAAGCAGTTCACTCTTTTTTTCTCGGTTGGAGCATCCTGCGCATTACTCACGTTAACTTTAATGTATTTGCTGACAAGTCTACTAAATATCCACTATCTGACTTCAACTTCATTCACCTGGTTTTCCACTAATTTCATCGGATTCTATCTAAATAAAAAATATACATTTAAGACAAGTGGAAGCCTCTTTTGGCGCGAGTTGAGGAAATATTATGGAGTTATGTTTTCAAGTTTTTTAATCAACCTAGCTTTGATGTACTTTTTTGTGAGTCTGATCTCAATGTGGTATTTATTTGCCAACGTCCTTGTTATTGGAATTTTATTTTTTTATAATTTCGTAATGCATAAACGTTTTAGCTTTAGATAGAAGCTGTTCAGAATGTATTCTTAGGACACTTAATCATACAAACCTAAAATAACAGATGCGTTTACTCCTGACTAACCTATGGCTTTGTGGATTCAGACATACGCTAATTGCCAAGTCAAACAACCAAAAGGGCTATATAGAACTTCAGTCCTAATTAACCTATAGAGTATTGATGATTCAGACTTAAAACCGCACAAGAAAGTCACCGCTAAAGGTATCATTACAGTGTTTAATCTTAAAAAACTCATTGTCTCGACTATTAATCAAAAGAACTATCTCGCGATTCGTCAATATTGGCAGGACATTTTAATTGTATTTGTCTTAGGTGCCTTAGTTATCTTAACCTCATACTATCTTGCACAGTTGATTGATCCTGCTATTGTCAGTTTTGAATCCGTCAATGCATGGTTTGATAGTGACGCTGCGCGTATATTTAACGTCATGACTAGTTCTGGTAGCTATGAGCATAGCCGAACCAAGGTACATCCTTTGTTTTCGTTAATTGCTTATCCACCGACATTTATACTAAGAAAAGTTTTAGGCATCGAATCTTTGATAGCAGTAAGATTCGTCTGTGCTGGAGTTGCTGCACTTTGGATCAGCGTCCTTTTTATTATATTAAGGCTGATTGGTTGCTTTAGGTTAGATGCGATTCTTTTTAGCACTCTTGGTGTAACTAGCGCAGCAGCTATATTCTGGTTTTCTGTTCCAGAAACTTATCCCCTGGGTTCACTAAGTATTTTACTGGCTCTTGGCTTTGTCGTGCTAACGGAACTTCGCCAGTTTTCCTCGATTTGGTACATAGCAGTTAGTACCTTGACGCTCAGTTTCACAACCACTAATTGGATGCTAGGAATCCTGGCAACAGCTGTTAATTATCGATGGAAGAAGGTTCTACAAATCTCCGGCTCTGCTTATTTCCTCACAACTGTGCTGTGGCTTGTAGAAAAGGTAATTTTTCCTCATACACAATTTTTCATTGGTGATACAGAGGAAAAAAGCTATTTGATGCGGCCTCACTTTGGGCATCTATTGCAAGTTATCCAATCCTTTTTCCTTCACACAATGGTTATGCCAGCCATCAAGCTGGTTGAAAATGACAAAGATTTTCAGGATTTGGGTTGGTTCATAATGTCTACCCAAACTTCATCTCCAGGCTCGGGCAGTCAGTGGGGACCGGTTGCACTTTGGTTGTGGACAGCATTATTAGGCTTGGGTATATGGGGGTTATTCTCGATCAAAAAACATCTCAAACTCCGAATTGTACTTGGATTGGCACTCTTGGGGCAACTCGCACTTCATTCGGTGTATGGGCGTGAAACATTTCTCTACTCACTACACTTTGTTCCATTATTAGTTGTGTTAGCAGCCTTGAGTGTGCTCACACAAGCACGCCCACTCGCATTAGTGTTGGTGAGCATGCTTGTGCTGACTGTAGGGGTAAATAACGGGATGCAATTTAGTAGGGCTATAGCGATTATGCAGAACAGTGGATCGCAACGCCACCAGGTTCAGGCACAAATGCGCCTGCGGCCAACTGACCCATGGTCTCGTGGGGTGGGGCATGTGATACTTGCTGCACCGGGCAGTCGCGAAATTGATAAAGCTTATCATGAACCTGGCGGCAGCTTCAGTCCTGCTGTTGGTAGCTTTGGTGTTTCACTTTGGCTGACAGATGACTCAGGGAATCTCAAGGCTACCAGTGATAGCATTCCATTAAACGAAATTAAACAGCAATTCAACTGGAAGGATGATCAGAACATTCCAGGAATTCTGACTAAAACAAAATATTATCAGGCTCTTTGGTCTGCTAAAGAGCCAAAGTCTTGGACACTCGATCTCAAAACCACGACAGACGCGACTACTAAGCCAGTTTTGGCGGTTCGCAGTCTTGGGCCGGCCGGCAGTCCGATCAATGCTCTAAATTGGGATGGAAAACAGCTATTGATCAACGATCGCTGGACTGTAAGTGTTAACCCAACGCCAAAGGTCTATTTAGGTGAGGAGGGGCACCAGGGTTGGACGAACGAGCACTTGGCGATTGCTCAATGGAAAGGAGAAAAGGGTTGGGGTTACGCCCGGTTTGAATTAGGCGATCGCAATGACTGGCATATTGTCATTCATGACTTATCTCCCCCCAGTCCGCTCAATAACCTAGCTGAAACCAATACAAGGGCCAATGTAGAACTGAACCTGCCTGATCAGCAATTTACCGAAAGCTTAAATGCTCAGGTTGCCCATCTCCAGATGGGTTTGGTAGGGGTAGAGACCCGTCCTGGTGACCCTACAAACTATCCCCTTGCATGGCAGCGTGATGGAGCGTATAAAGTAGTTGCGCTTGCTCGTTCTGGGAAGTTACAGGTGGCAAAAGAACTTTCAACTTACTTTGCTGAAAATGACTTCTTTGGTGGTTTTGGGGCTGAAGCAGATGCCCCTGGATTATCGCTTTGGGCATTGGAAGAAGTAGCTGCGCGACTCAATCAACCAGAATATGATCAATGGTTATGGTTCCATGTTCGTCGTAAAGCTGAATTTATCTTGAAGATGATGACAACAACCGAACCGATTCACCAGCCCTTTGAGGGTCCGGTTGTCCCACAGCATAAAGATAATCCTGATCTGACTTTGGTGGCAGAGCCAGCACAAAACGGTTTGATTGTTGGTCGAATGGACTGGCACCGTCCCTTGTTATTTATCAATGCGGTAAGCTATCGCGGGCTAATGGATGCAGCATCACTAGCAGAGCGGGTGAATCAAACTGCCGACGCCCAACGGTGGCGCAACGCAGCAATGAAATTACAGCAATCTTGGGAGCAAGCGTTTAAATCTCCAGAAATTGAAAATGACCGAACTTTTAGCAGCAGCCTGTGGCCTACCTGGGTAGCAACATCGGATGATAATCAAGAGAAATTTAGTCAGGCTTTGCAGAAGCGATGGAGCCAGCTAAGAAATTCTCAAGGTGAGTTTCTTGTCCCCCCATTATGGACTTATTTCGACATTGCAGAGGCGCACCAATGGTTATTGCTCAACCAGCCTGAGCGGGTATGGTCAACGTTGCGTTGGTTCTGGAATCATCAAGCCTCGCCTGGACTATATTCCTGGTGGGAAGGCAAAGGGGAAGAAAATACTTTTCACAGGTGGAAGCATATCCGTGGATGGGTGAATCCTCCCAATGTCACCCCCCACTACTGGACTGCTGCTGAAATGCTATTGCTGCAGTTGGATATGCTAGCCTACACAGACTTGTCAGCCAAGCAACCAACCGTAGTGCTTGGGGCAGGTATTCCTAAAGATTGGTTAAACCAGTCCATGAGTGTTCGCGGACTGCCCATGGCCTTCGGCAAACTGGATTGGAGCTGGGACGGGCAGCAGATGCTGGTAACAATTTCGGGTAAACCAGTGAATGTGCAGCTTGGCTCTATTTTCCCCAAGGATACACTACTGAAAGTTGAGCAGAAAGAGCTATGAAAAGACGGAGATTCCTAACGATTCTGGGTTCAACAGCGACCATTACGATAGTAGGGGCGATCGCGTGGCGACAGCACTGGCATCGCGGAGCCGTTGCTCAAGTCCACGCTCACTACATGGCGTTGAAGAATAGCAAGGAAACCCTAATAGATGCCCCAACTGGCTCACTCACTGCTCAAACCCTGAGCGTCTTGCTGGCAACCACGGAGGCTTTGCTTCATGATACCCCTCCCAAAGAAATGAGCCACTATGAGGATTTCTTCCGCTGGCACGCCGAGCATTTGTCTGGATATAAGAGGCTGTATGAGCAATTTGCTGCAACGGTTGATCAAATAGCAA
>Ga0163155_10005932_pt1 | contig 12006 bp, 14 predicted proteins | sample OliLakLV19SP4G1_FD_148611 | JGI IMG/M metagenome (GOLD analysis project Ga0163155, IMG submission 148611) | Freshwater microbial mat bacterial communities from Lake Vanda, McMurdo Dry Valleys, Antarctica - Oligotrophic Lake LV.19.SP4.G1 | ecosystem: Environmental > Aquatic > Freshwater > Lake >...
ATGCATCGTTACCGGCCGGCCCCCCATGGACGACCCTATGGAAGTTCCAGAAATGGGCGAAGACATGCCGCCAGAACTTGGCGGCCAGCCTTTACCGCCAGCCGATGAAATATTTCCACCGGGCGCCGAAAACTTAGGCATGGAGCCAGAGCCGGCACCGATGAATGAGGGACTAATCTAATGAACGTTGAACCAGCCGCACCAATTACGTCTAACCCAAATGTCCCCGTGCAGTCTGAAAGCTCAACGGTAGCCGCCGCCGGCGATGCCGTATCTTTTGATGACCTTGACGTCATTGACGCCGTAGCAACCAGGAAAGCCCCCAAGGCCGCCGCAACAGAGCGCCAGGCGCAGGACGACAAGCCCAAAGATCTAGCCAAGGCCAAAGAGCAGGGCGAGGGCGACGAAGACGTAGACGCTAAGCTAGGCCCACAAGATGGCGCGGCCGAGGTCAAAATGCTCAAGGCCAAAAACGGCGATGACGACATGCAGATTCCGGCCGACCTAAAGTTCACCCATAAGGTAGACGGCAAGCCGGTAGAGGTTACCGTTCAGGACCTTTTAAATAACTATTCTGGGAAAGTTTCATATGACAAAAAATTCAATGAATTTTCAAAAGAAAAGAAAAGCTTTGACGATAGAGTGACGACCCTAAATTCGAGTATACAAGAAATGTTTGACCTCTCAAAGTCGGACCCAACAGCACTTTTAGACCGGATGTGCCAAATGGCCGGCGTCGATCCAGGGCAGTTCCAAAAAGACTTCCTAAAGGACCTAGCCGAATTATCCGATAAATATGCTACGATGACAGAAGTCGAAAAAGAAAACTACGAGCGCGGCTTAAAGCTGGATAGATACGAAAAAGAGAGAGAACGCAATACGAAGCGCCAAGCTGATGAGCAATCCCAAAAGGAACTCACAGCTAACGAGCAATCCGTACAATCGCAGTTTTCTATGACTCCGGATCAATTCAATTCAGCACGCATAGCCATGCAAGAAGCCGGGATAGTCGATAATCCAACAGCAACCCAAGTAGCGCAGTATCACTGTCTATCTACGGTTGAGAGCGTGATTAAAGAACTAGCACCGGACATGATCGAGAGTGACCAACTACTTCGCGATCTAACGAAAGTGGCGTATGAAAATCCGTCATTTAGTAGGTCCGATATAGCTGACATTCTTAACGAAACTCTAGGCATGAAAAACAAGGAAGCCAAAACTCTTAGCCGGAAGCTGCAAAAAAGCCAAACCGTTACTAAGCAGAGCGCCAAGCCTTTAAAATCGGAGTCTAGGGAAGTTACATCTTGGGATGACCTATAGTTTTAGGCTGTCTTAAAAGAACTTTTCTAAATTAATTTTATCGGGGGCTTTCCATGGGCGAATATTCACTTACATCCGCGTCTAATTTGTTTAAGATTAAATATCTTAAGCTGTCTGAAAATACCTATAACTCTGCAAACGTCATGCTAGCACGTGCAAAAAAGTCCTACAAATTTGTGGGCTCAAAGCAATTTGTTAGCGTGCCTCTAGGCTTTGCCGGCGGCGTAGGCTCTGGCACTTTGCCAACGGCCGGCGTTGCAAAGTATGAAGATGCTTTAATCGAAGCTAAGAAAGTCTACGGCGTGTGTCAAGTTGAGCGTGAGGCTATCAAGGCTTCGCAATCGTCCGAAGGCGCTTTCGTGGAAATGACCAAAGAAAGCGTTAAGAAAACCGTTGAGTCATGGATGCGCAATTATACCCGCATTCTTTTCGGCACCGGCGACGGCTCTTTGGGAACTGGCGACAACGTTACCAATGTTACCGGTAACGGTACTGTCGGAACGCCATACATCGTCACTATTTCAGCGGCTAGCTGGAAAGAAGCCAATTGGGAAGAAGCGGACCTTGTAAACGTAGGCGCTGAAACCACTAAGCTAGAAGTTGTAGTAGTGGCACCGGCTACTAAACAAATTAGCCTAGTAGGCGCTTCGGTAATCTTGGCAGCGGCCGCCGCAGGCCCGGCAGCAACCAACGCAATTGTTTATATGCAAGGTTCTAAAGATAACGACCCTATCGGCTTTAAGGGTATATGTGACGCGTCTTCGGGATCGCTTTACACTATCCCGGTACAACGCCGCTGGTCTGCTTACCAAGCCGCATCGGCTGGCGCTGGTATTACTACGGACATGCTAAACCAGGATTGTTTGGAGATTCAACGCCGTTGCGGCAAGTCGCCAAAAATGATCGTCATGGGTTACACGCAATTTCGCAAGGTTCTAAACCTTCTCGAAGACAAAAAAGAATACCTAATTGAGCCGCGCTCGCAAGATCTAAAGGGCAAAATTAGCTTTCGCGGCATTGAGTTTCTAACGGATGCCGGAGCTGTTCCGCTTCTCGTTGAGCGCTTTGTTGATGACGACCGAGTCTATTATATCAACGACGATATGATGGAAATTCATCATCGCCCGGACTTCGGCTGGTTTGATGACGACGGTACCGTGTTTTTGCGTAAAGACGGTGCAGATAGCTATGAGGCCCGTTACGGCGGCTACATGCAAAACTACATCGTTCCTAGCTTTCAGGGCGTACGTACCGGACTTGCTACCTAATTAGTTTGGTGTGCCGGAGGTCTTAAGGATGAGACTTTCGGCACCTCTTTATTTACCGGCCAATGAGCCAAAGGAGACATAATGTTACGAGACGTAAAAAGTACTCAAAGATTAATTCGCATGCTGGCATTTCGCGTAGACGGTAGCGACGTAGCAGGCGGAACACTGACAAAAAACGGTTTGCTCGAAGGTACGTTTGATGCCTTGATTACCGAAAACTCGGCGGGTAACTACACCCTTACTTTTGCAAAGCCTTTTGCGAGAGTGCCAGTCGTGACATCGATGACGGCTACAGATGTTAGTACTTTGCGAATTATCGCGGTATCGGCAAGTTCTGTGCAAATTGAGCAAGTGGCCGCAGACCAGACAACGCCACTAGCTGACGGTGATTTTCACTTGTTGGTTTTAGGCTTTGACGCGGCCGATCAAGTATAGCTTACGCCCCCCCTTGGGGTATTATTTAACTAAGACCACCCGATCAGGAGTGCGAGAAAATGACTACCCCAAAGGGTTATCCAACCCAAGAAAAAGAAGACCGCCTAAAAGCGGAGCATGTCACTGTAAGTCCTAAGGGACTTTTGCAGCATGGCCTAGACGTTATATCTCATTCCTTTAAACGCGTGAAAGCTTCTGACGCTGTCGAAGCTAATTCAACAACAACTGTTATCAATGCAACCGCTCACGTAGCGGCTAAGGGCGACGTGATAAGAATCACCTCGGGCGCTTTGATATATAGTGAGATAACGGTTTACTCTGTAACGGCAAACTCAATTACACTCTGCGAAAAGCTATCGGCAGCGCCAGCGGCGGCCGTTACGTTTGACGTATTAAAATATGCATCGCCGGTAATTAATTCCCTTGGTGAGCTGGTCACTACAGGCGGCGGCGGCGGCGGCGGAGCTGTTTCCTTTACCCTAGACGGCGCTAGCCAAGTCGTCACTGAAGACACGGCAGTACCAGCCAACAATAGGCCCCTACCTGTGAAGCTTACCGGCTTTGATGGCGATGTTATCATTAACCCCGCCAATCTTAACTTAGAGGTTCAGATTAGCCACTCCGGCGCTAACTTTGATTCAACTCGGATCGGCGATGGCGTTGACCTACTGCTTATCAACGGCGATGGATCAATTAACGCTAACGTGGCAGTCGTTTCATCAGCCTTGCCAAGCGGAGCATCTACCGAGGCGACACTCGCCACAAGGGCCAGCGAGACGACGCTAGGGACACGTGGCACCGAGGCCACACTAGCTACCAGATCAAGCGAAGCCACACTAGCTACCAGATCAAGCGAAGCCACACTAGCGTCTCTTAGCGCAAAGTTTTCGTCACTTGGCCAAAAAAATATGGCTAACTCGGCGCCTGTAGTACTGGCTTCTGATCAGGCGGCTATTCCCGTAAGCTTCTCCTCGGCTACTTCCGCCGCTACTTTGCAGGCTAGGGGTAAGATTGTTGGGGCGGCTTTGACGGGAACCTACGCGACTTTGTTAACCGCTGGCGGCGATCTTAGAATTATCCAGCTATTTAATTCGTGCGATCAGCCGATATTGATTTCTTTAGACGGCGGCACTACCGGACACTTTGAGCTGGATGCACAAGAGCAATTTTCTTTAGACCTAGCGGCCGCTCAAAGGCACGTAGCAACGGGCGTGGTTATTTCGGCAAAGCATGACGGCGTAGCGCCTGCTAGCGGCAGCGTTAGGGTTTCAGTAATTTACTAGGGACGTGAAAGGAATTAAAGCCCATGTCAAATAATACGAGAAGGGTAAATCTAGACTTAGCCCTTCAGGCTGGTAGCACCTCTCTCAGATCGGCGTCTATTGGAGCGCTGGCGCTGACAAGGGGCGGCGCTGAATTTAGTAATGCGACAACGGCTAGTAAAACCGTAATATCTGGTTTAACTTATTTTCATCCTAATTTGGAAATACAGAACGGCCATATTTTTACGGTGAGCTCTGGCGGGCTGTTGCTAAGTGCGGGATATCTAACAATTGTATCGGGCGGTAGCCTGGTCGTTAATTCTGGCGGGGAGGCCATAACACTATGAGTACCTTAAAAGTTAATTCGATTACTAACGCGGCCGGTACGGCCGGACCGTCATTCCCGCTAGGGTTTGTCAGTATTTCGCCCACTCTTCAAAAGTTTTTGAGCGGCTCTGGAACTTACACCACACCGGCCGGAGTTTCTTATATCCGCGTGCGCCTAGTTGGAGCTGGCGGCGGCGGCTCTGGCGCGGGTTCTGCAGCGGTTGGTGTTGGTTTGGCGGGAACAGATACAGTTTTTGGAACAGCTTTGCTTTCTGGCGGCGGCGGACCCGGCGGCGTTGTCCCTACGACTGCCGTTAATCCTGCCGGCGCCGCGGCGTCTTTGGGCGCAGCAATGGGCTTAGCCGTAATCGGCGCTCGCCCAAATCAAGGCTCGTTTTTGTCTGGTACGTCTCAATATCTTACGGGTATGTCTGGCTCTAATTCTTATTTTGGCGGCTCTGGCGGCGGCGATGCTAATGGTGTAGGCCACTCCGGCGCGGCTAATAGCGGCTCTGGCGGCGGAGGAGGAGGAGGAGGCGCCACAGCTATTTCCTACGGCGGCTCTGGCGGCGGCTCTGGCGGCTATGTTGAGGCCCTTATTACTTCGCCCTTAGTTACCTACGCCTACACAGTCGGAGCAGGCGGAGCCGGCGGCGCAGGCGATACAGGCGGCTTTGCCGGCGGCGGCGGCGCCGCTGGTATTGTAATCGTCGAAGAATTTTACTCTTAGGGTTTAAATGCATCGTCTAATCATATTTTTGCTTGTGTCTGGATGCGGCTGGTTGCCTAAAAACAACCATCCGCGCCCTAACGTAGATCCCCACTTACAAGTGAAGGAGAAATATGATTTCTACCTTACAGAAAGTTTTCGGTCTGCTGACGCTTACGGCTTTGTTGGCGGCCATTGTGATAGCTTGTTGTTTACTAGTCTTGCTGTCCACTCGGGACTCACGGCGGACGTATTCAAGGCTGAAAAATCTCCAGGCCTATGGGAACGACATCCAGCCTTTGACTGCTATCCAGGCGGCGGCAGCGACTCCACAATATCGAAAGACATGTTTACGGGACTTCTCATATACCTTGCCGGCACCAAAAACAGCGCCGCGGCCGGGCGAGTAATTGCTTACGGCAAAGCTAACAATTACGTAATGGGCTCTGCCAAAGACACGGCGACACTTGTTTCTAAAACCATTCTAAGCGCAGGCCTGATTAGTGATTTCAAATACCTTTCTGGCCTGTCGCTAGCGCCGCCGCAATCAGATGACGCCGGAGGAGTTAAAAATGGGTTTCTTGGACATCTTGACGTTTTGCGGATTTATACCAGCTATTTGTTGTATGGTGGTATTAGTTCTTCTCAGCTGGCTACAACTAAAGCCTACTGTCAGCACTCGCCTAGAAACGCTCTGTTCTGTGGTGTGTTTCATCGCTTTAGTGACGGTGATTTTTCTACCGTTGTGCCCATTCTTCTCAACGAAAAGCTGTTCCCTTCCGACCGTCTCCCAACTTCCGCCGACCGCTGCACAGACTACCTTTGGCAAAGAGAAGACGAAGCACGCGACTGGGAAGCGTGCTCAGAAGACCAAAAAACACATCAGGCAGTCGACTTTTTAATTGCGGCCAAAATAATTCTAAACCTGTGAGGGCGTTGCACGCATGCCATACTTAACTACAGCCGGCTTAGTACTAAAAGTCCCAACTAGGGCAACAAAAAATTGGGATCAAACGGTTTTAGATTTTAATTGGAAAAAGATTGCTAGCCACGCCCACACCGGCACCGGCGACGGTAATCAAATAACCGCAGCGGGATTGTCTTCAAACTCTGTAACAGAAGACAAAATACGCCTGTCAAATAATGCTTGGCTCAAGGCTAGAAACGCAACCGACTCGGGCGACGTAAACATTGTCAGAGTTAACGCAGTTAACGCTCTTGAGTTTGGCATGCCAGTTGTGTTTGAGCTTATCCAGACACCTAACTTGTCTACGAGCAACGTGACGGTTATCAGCGGTTTTAGTTTTTTAAAAGCTAACGCCACAATACAGCTTATTCATACTTATACGGTCAATTCTGGCGGGTTTCTGGAAGTTATCGATACATTAACGGTACTTGGTACGCTTGTCGTCAATTCTGGCGGCGCGGCCCGGGCCATATAGGAGAATATTTATATGAGCGCTGGAGCAATGGCGGCTGGCACAGCTATTACAGGTCTTCTCGATAATATCCTAAAGCAAAAAGCTGACGAAGATAAGTATCGCCGAGACAAGAAAATGTCGGCCGAAGAAACGGCACAAAAAGCACAAATGAACTCCATGACCATGGGAATGGATCAGGCGCGCACAGCCGGCAAAGACGAGCAATCAGCTTTAAATAATTTACTTGGCATTTTTCAACAATCATATACTTAGGGGCTTTCGATGAAAGAGAAACTAAAAAAGATCATGGAACTCGCCGATGAATTGAAAGCATGCGTTACCGATGCCATGGAGCAGGGCTATGACGGGCCTAATAACGGCGACGATGACACAGGCGAAGAAATGGGTATGGACCAGGGCGAAGACGACACCGAGGAAATGGGCGACAACAAGCCGGCTAAGAAGGCGCTTATCATTGCGTCTCTAAAACGTAAGGCTTACTAAATGCGCAGAGCAGAGCAGTTAATCAAGCAGATCAGAAGAGGCACCGAAAACGAGCGGGCGCCCGGAGTTACGGGCTCGGCTGACGGTATTTCTGACGAGGACTTTTTGCAGGCCCTTAACTCCGCTCAAGAGCGCATTGAGTCGATGATTATCAAAACCCACGAAAAGGTTTTTGCAAAAACGGCAGTCTATGACTCTGTTAGATCGGTAGATTTTCTGGCTTTGCCCGAGGACATTTTCACGGTGCATCACGTCATTTTAGTTGAGTACACTACCACCGGCCAGGCGAAGGATTACTATGCACTTAATCGCGCTAAGCCAATTGAGCGACGAAGCTACGAAGGCACTCCGGCGGCTTACATTCCTTTCAGCGATAAGATTATTCTTAGTCCTATCCCTGATACTTCAATCGGAAATAGCGTGCGCGTCACTTATAACGAAAAGAAACCGAGAATTGATAAGCGTAGGGCTTTCATTGACACCGCAATCTTGGATAGCGCTACTAAAACAATCACGTCCCTCTCTCTCTCAACTTCAAGCGATATCACTTTCGTTGAAGATGATTTTCTAGAGCAAGATTATTTGTGCGTGGTTGACAGAGACGGCAACATTTTAATGGAAAAAATACCGTTTACTAGCGTTAGTTCTTCCGGCGTTGTGACGGTTGCGCCGGGGTTTACTTACCAAACAGGAGAAACCCTACCGGGCGGCTCTTATGCTGTGTTAGGAAAAAGATCCACAACTACATCGAAACTGCCTGATACCTGCGAAAAATATTTGATTGCTTATGCTGAATGGAAAATCTTTAAAAGAGACAGTTCCTCGGATGCCGGCGAGGCCATGATGGAGCTGCAAATGATGGAAGCCGACATTGTAGAAAGCTTTGCGCAAGTAAGCGGTGATTTTGATCATATCCCGGTCGTTAACCTAGATTACGTTTGGTAAACAAATTGGCCACTCAGTATCAACATATTAAGAATTTTTCAGAGTTTAGGGGCGTAGACCTTAAAAGTTCTGACATCGAGCGCATGCATATTTATGCGTCGGGCGGTAAAAATAGCGCCCACACCGAAAGAACGGGTATCGTAAAAAGATACGGCTATCAGTTCAAAATTAAATCGGCTGGCGGTAGCGGAGCGTACGCCTACACTAAGATTAACCAGGTAACGGGCGCCGAAGAGCCAGAAATTATACTCATATCTGACCGCGTGCATAAGATGGCTATTTCATCGGCTACCATTACCTATGCCGGCGCCGCGTCTGAAATTATTTTCAGTATGTTTTACTCTGCAATCGATGCATCTTTTAAAGCTGTGATTACTGAAGACGGCGTAGATAAGCTGGCTAGTCTTTTAGGGCTTGGCTATGACTCGCCAGCGGTTAAGACCATGGCGCAGCTAGCGGCGGAAGTTAACGCTTTGACAGGCTATACCATGACCGTTCCAGGTAGTGGATCGCCGCCGGCGGCCTTTATGCAAATTGCTAGAGGTATTAGCTTTGGCGTGTCAACGCCGCTGGTCATTGAATTCATGTATGAGGTCGAAGTAAATAAAACGGTTGCCTCGCCCTTGGCCGGATCATTGTCTAACCGCACAGCGCCTGAGTTTGAAAATGCTTCGGCGGTCAACCGCAACGGCGTTATCTATATCACTAACGGCTATGACGACATGGTGAAGTATGACGGACAAACTCTTTTTAAAGCTGGTCTACCTAACCCTGTCACCGCCATTATCCCAACGTCAGTAGCGGCCGGAAGCATTACCGATACCGGGCTGGTTTGGGCCTATAGCTACGTCCAAATTGACAACTCAGGCCAGGAAGTTGAGTCTGCCATTAGCCTTGACTCCGCCGCTCTGTCGTTGACGTCTGAAGACGCTAGCCTAGTTATCCCGAACATTCTCGCCGGATCGGGATATAACACTAATTGCGCCATATGCAGCAGCACGGTTATATCCACTAACGCAATTTCTGTTGATAACGGTAGCGGCGGAAACCATACGCTACAAGTTGGTGATAGCGCCTACTTTTACGATGGCGTGTCGGCTAGCTATGTCTCTAGAAAAGTAACGGCGCGATCAAATACGTCAATCACTATCGCCGGATCGCCGATAACCATTATAAATAACCAGCCGATATCAAACAATCTTAGGATTGCTATCTGGAGAACTACAGCTTCGGGGTTTAATAAGTACTTAGCGGCCGAAGTCCCGAATGATTCCTTTGCGGCTACCCAGACCTACATCGATGAGACGACGCCCGCCGATCTAGGCGCTGAATATTTGGAACCCATCTACCCGGCCGCACCGCCGCCGAAGTGTAAGTATATGACGGTTTTTTCTAATTTAATAATGATAACTGGAAACCCAGCGGCGCCGAACACCGTCTATTTTAGTGACGTAGACGGGCCAGAAAGCTTTCCAGTAGCAACGCATGCTTTTGATTACCTAGCCTCTAACGGCCAAGTTAACAGCGGTATTGGCGCCAGCAATGACCAGCTATGCATCTTTAAAAAGAACGCCATAACGGCCGTTTCCGGCGACATCGGGAATTTAAACTTTCGTCTAAGTCCCTTGACCTCAGGAGACATTGGATGCGCCGCGCACGCAACCATTCAAGAGATAAGAGAGGGCGCCCTATTCTTTTTGTCTGATCGAGGACCGTATAGCGTTTCGGGCGGACAAAGTCCTATCCCTGTCGGCGTAACACCAACTTCTACCGGTCAGGCTAGTAGCCGTATAGAGCCGTATTTTACCAAAAAAAGGCTAGGCCAAAGCGACACTCCAAAATTAAGGCGTGCGGTTGCGGTAAACTATGCGCACCTTAACCTGTATCTTTTATTTGTCCCCATAGAAGACGCCGCGGCTAACTCGGCGGCTAACGGTGATAGCGCGGTTTGGGCTTACGACTATTCGCGAGACGCTTGGCTACCGCAATGGGACTCTATGAATGCGGCCGGCGGTATGGCTATTTTAAATAACCGCTTTTTTTGGACTGAGAGAAAATATTCAACGGTAGACCTTGCCCTTAGGTCTAAAACTGCTATGCAGCTAAGAACGGTAGACCCTTATGATTTTGCTGACCATGGGGCGCCAATTTCGTGGGAATATAGTTTTCATTGGGAATCCCTTGGTGAGCCAAGCGTGTTTAAGAAGTTTCTTAGATTAAAAATATTTGCTTTAGAGATCGTAGAAAATGATTCCTACACTGTTGGCATTAGAACAGAGGCTAACTACACCGAGGGTTTATTATCTACGGACTCACAACTAAAATTCGGAGAGGATGATTCATTCGGCTATGGAATCTCAGAATATGGTACTGCTCCTTATGGCGATCCTGTCGAGCAATCCAAAAAAATAAAGCTTAAAAGCGATCATTTAAACAGCATGCGAATCTTGCTTTCTAACTCAGAACTTCACAGAAACGTTATCGTTACGGGCTATGAGCTAGAAGTAGCCGCGCCGTTTAAGGATATTAAAGAGTGAAAACCAGAGAGTTTAAAGAGTTCATCGGCGGCAGTATAGACCAGGTATTAAAGTATCTGTCTGTCGAGATGGTTTCCATTCTTAGAGAACTTTCTCTTGCCTTAAAGTCCTTAAGCTTTGGCGATAACTTTGAGTCTTTTCAGGCAACGCTGACGCTTGCGGCCGGAGAAGAGGCTAAGATAAGAAATGCGCTTGCTACGGTACCAACCAAAAAGATCATTGTTAGACACGCTGGGGATTCGTCGATTATCGACGGCGCCCCTTGGGACATTAATTTTGTGACACTAAAAAACACCGGAGCCGCGGCGGCTACTGTAACCGTTATTTTCATGAGGTGAAAAATGGCATTTTTAAAAAAAGCTTATAAAAATACGGTAGGAGCGACTGATACAGCTCTTAAGAAAGCATCCGGCGGAACCGTGGGCGTTCGCGACATTATATTGCCCGGATCTACCGTGGCCGGAAAGGCGCTATCGCGGGCTGGCGTTTCGTTTGGCGGTGCGGCTGGCAAGAGCACGCAAAACAACCGCACAGAAGCCGGAACACCTGGAGACCCTACCGGAGCAACCGCACCGGCAGATAATATTATCGATGCGGCCGTTGCCAAAAATGTAGCGGCAAGAAACGCTTCGATGGCCGAAGGCAGAAAAAGAGGCCTTGAGCTGTTTGGCTCTGGCGCTCTTGGCAGAGAAACCCAAGAAAATGCTGGCATGTCGTCAGACATATTAGCGCGAAGAAAGTCGGCTCTGGCCGGCTTAGACGCCAAAGAAAACCAAGCACTAAGAGAGCGCGGCGTAGGCGATGTTAATAGGGGCCTGCAAACCAACCTGAGAGCGCTCAGGTCGTCTCAAGGAAATAGCGGTGTAAGGGGCGCGGCGGCGCAGGCCGGAGCCTTAGCGGCAGCAAAACAGGCCCAGGATGCCAAGCAAAACCTTGCACGTGAACTGATCCTAGAAAACGTCAATCAAAAGCGCTCGGCTCTTGGCGACTACGAGGGCTCTGTTGGGCGCGATGCCGCGGTAAAGCAGGCGATCCAACGGGCTAACCTTGAGAGAGTTAATAAAGAAAAACTAGGCCAAGTAAGCACAGAATTAGGCTATGGATCACTGGGCGCTACTGACCGCTCTAACGCCCTCGGCAACTACTGGCAACAAGCTTACCTAAACTCGGCAAATAACCAGGCGGCTAACGCTGGCAGATTGCCAGACGAAGACCCTAATCAAATGGGCGGCGTAATGGGTAATTTATTTAGAAATATTGGATTAAAGGTATAATCAC
>Ga0163155_10005936_pt1 | contig 11995 bp, 10 predicted proteins | sample OliLakLV19SP4G1_FD_148611 | JGI IMG/M metagenome (GOLD analysis project Ga0163155, IMG submission 148611) | Freshwater microbial mat bacterial communities from Lake Vanda, McMurdo Dry Valleys, Antarctica - Oligotrophic Lake LV.19.SP4.G1 | ecosystem: Environmental > Aquatic > Freshwater > Lake >...
CGCGGTGCAAGGGATCGGCTGAGGTGAAGCTGGGTTCATGGGGCGAAGAGGGGGGAAACTGCATTCATCAATGATCGGCCCATGAATGCCCCCAGCCCATACACGGGTTCCAAGTGGCCCTTTGGCCGCAAAGCGGGGCGGGAGTGGCGGGATTTGACCCGGCCGCGGCCCGGGATACTGTTCTGTCCCTTCGAGCTTCACCGAGGCTCGCGGGGAAACGCCTTGAAATCCTGCCTGCCCTCCCAAGGTCAGGCCCGCCCCGCCCGGTAGGCGGCGAGTTCCCCCCGCCCTATCACGGCATGGAAGCGTTGCCGCTCCCCCACTGCCGCGAGATGAGTCAGGAGTTCGCGCAATGCGACAGACCTACTTCGCCACACCTCAGACCGTCCCCGCCAAGAACTGGCGGCTGGTGGATGCCACCGATGTTTCGCTCGGCCGCCTGGCCGTGGATGTCGCCACCGTGCTCATGGGCAAGCACCGCCCGGAGTACACCCCCCACGTGGATTGCGGCGACTTCGTAATCATCATCAACGGCTCCAAGGTTGGGATGACCGGCTCCAAGGCCGATCAGAACATGAAGCAGCGCTACTCCCGCTACCCCGGCGGACTGAAAGAAGAGTCCTACGGCGATCTGCGCGAGCGTCGGCCCGAGAAGCTGATCGAAGACGCTGTCCGCCGCATGCTCCCCAAGAACCGCCTGAGCCGCCACATGCTCAAGAAGCTCAAGGTCTACCCCGGCGCTGAGCACCCCCACCAGTCACAGCAGCCCATCCCGATGGCCATCTAAGGCCCGGCACCGATCTCCCCCGCCTCCCGATCCGCGGCGATTTCTCCCGATCCATTCCAGCCTTCAAAGAGCTGAACCATGACGCAGATGACGACGATCAATCCTGGCAGCATCACCGGCCTGTCGACCGTGAACCCGGCAGACATCGCCAAGCCCGAGCAGATGAAGCGCCGCGTTCGCACTCCGACCGAGCCCAAGCACGGCTGGTGGTGGGGAACCGGCCGTCGCAAACGCGCCGTCGCCCGCGTCCGCCTCCGCCCCAACACCGGCGGCAACGGCGTTGTGAAGGTCCAGATCGGCAGCGACACCTACAAGACCGTCGAGCAGTACTTCGCCGAGGAGCGCGACCGCAACGACGCGGTCGCCCCGCTGACCGCTACCGGCACGCTCGCAAAGATGGACGTGATCGTCCGCCTCTCGGGCGGCGGATTCATGGGCCAGGCCCAGGCCCTTCGCCTTGGCATCTCCCGCGCACTGCGCGACTTTGACCCACAGACCGAAGAGGCCCTCCGCAACGCGGGCTTCCTGACGCGTGATGCACGCGAGGTCGAGCGTAAGAAGTACGGCCAGGCCGGCGCTCGCCGCCGGTTCCAGTTCTCCAAGCGTTAAGCCGCGAAGAGAGCAGGCAGAACAGTTCGGAACTCCAAAGCCCCGGCCGCAAGGTCGGGGCTTTTTCGTTTGGCTCAGCGCATGCAAGACCGATGCAACCGTGCGCAACCGCGACACACCATCAGTTCTCAATAGTCGGCTCGCCCACCCCAACGACGCGCAGGGCGATCACTTCAGCTTCGTCGGATCTTCGCCCTTCTCGATGGCGTGGATCTTCCGGACACGCCGCTCGTGCCGTCCACCCTCGAAGTTCGTATTCAGCCAGACCTCGACGATCTTCTCGATCAGCTTCTGGCCCAGCAGATCGGCCGAAAGGCAGATCACGTTGGCGTTGTTGTGGCCGCGGCTCATCTCGGCGGTCAGTTCATCGTGCACGAGTGCAGCGCGAACCCCGCGGACCTTGTTTGCCGCGATGCACATGCCGATGCCCGATCCGCAGATAAGGATTCCCAGGTCGGATGTCCCGCCCGCGACTGCGCTGCCGACATGAAAGGCGGGCTCCGGATAGTCGCACATCTCGCCAGACATATCGCCGACGAGCTTCACCTCGTGGCCCATGCTCCGGAGGCGATCCGCGAGCTGCTTGCTCGCACTTACACCGCGGTGATCGGCGCCGAGGGCGAGCTTCATGGCTGCAACTCCTTGAGACGGCGAGAAATGAGGTCCGCAAGTCTGCGTGCTGTTTCAGTGTAGACCTCCGGCCCCTGACCAATCGGGTCGGGCACATCGCGGCCGGTGGGGTCGAGCGTTTGCACTTTGTCCGTAGCGCCGGGCTCAAGCTCCAGCACCGCCGCGGCGTGCGATTTCGTCATGGTGAACACCACATCGGCTTCGGCGATGAGCTTGCGGGTGAGGGGGCGCGAAGCATGGACGCGAGAGGTGATGGCCATGTCCCGGAGCGCGGCCGCGGCCTCCGGCGTGATGGGCATGCCGGGGCCCGCTCCTACGCCGGCGGATTCGAAGCGCACCAGCGCGGCATCGCCCGCGCTCTCGCCGCTGCTTCTCAGCAGTTTGGAAGCGAGTTCGGTCGCGATGGCCTCGGCCATCGGGCTGCGGCACGTGTTGCCCGTGCATACGAACAGCACCGTTCGCTCGCTCTGCTTGCCGATGAAACGTGCCTCGTACGCGCCTTCCTTCAGCACTTTGTGTCCCCCTTGCGATCGAAGCAGCAGCACGGTGGTGCCCGATCGCATCCGCACCGGGCCATCATCAAGCACGATCACGCGCTCGAGCCGGGGGTCCTTCAGCCTGTCGACGGTATCCTCGGCTGTTTCCGCCGCGGCTGCGCCGCGGGAGAGTTCGACGCACACCAAGGGACGCGCAGCCCGTGCGGCAACAGCCGCGGCGGTAGCCTGGCCACTGACCCGGAACGCGATGCGTTCTCCGTCATCGGCCGCGCCTTCGGGCAGGCCCAGCGCGTGGAGCGTCGCGGCAAACTCGGTCGGCGCGGATTCGACCACGAACACCGCGGGTCCCGGCGCAAGGCGATGCACGATCCCGCGATGACGCGCGGAGGTAAATGGCCCAACGCCCAGATCATCCGGCACGACTAACCGCTCGACACCGAGTTCGCCATCGACGGTCGGCGCGAGCCAGACGGCGGATCGCACCGCACCGGCGGATGACCTCGCGGCCCCCCGCAGGCGCGCGACCGATCCGGCATTCTGCGCCAGACCAACCAGGATGTACGCGGTCTCTGTCGGCAAGGCCACCAGGCCGCCACCCGATAGCGAGTCGACCGCCCGGAGAATGGCTTCACGCCGCTCGGCCGGCTCCATCGCGCGGAGGTTCTCCACAACGATGCCCTTGGCGCTCGAAGATGCAGGCGGTAGTGATGAGGGAGGAAGCGTCACGTTCGCAGTCTCCATCCGTGTCGCCGCGAAACCCCAACCTTGCCGCCCCGCTTCGGAAGGCCACCACCGGTTCACTCCGGATTCTCTCGGGACGTTGAGAGCGGGCTTGTCGCCGAGTCTACCCGAGCAGACTCCCGCAGAATCGTCTGGCAGGTGATCGCGAGCTTGCCATCGGCCGCGGTCATCGCGAGGACCTTCACCTTGCGGCCATCGCCGAGCTTGATCGTGGGGTTGAGCATCGCAGCCTGACGACCCGCGAACGCCGCGAGCACCTGCTTGGTCTCGGCGAGCTCGGCGATCTCATCGGGCACGCGATCCGCGCTTGCCACATCGTCGGGCTCGCTGAGCATCCAGCTCGCCGGCAGGGTGAGGCGGCCCATCGCGACCCACTTGGCGGGCATCCACAGCGAGCCATCGGCCTTGAACTGTGGGGCGACCGCTGCGGAGAAGTAGTTGCCAGTCCGGGTATCGGGCTCAACGCGTCGTGCAGCCGAGACTTTCGCGCCGACATGGATCATCCCGTCGCGAAAATCGACCTGGAGTTCCTGGAGCGATTCGGGCCACTCGAACTTCACGTCTTCGCGGCTTTCCATCCACGTAGGCAGGCGTGCATTCAGCCAGGCATTGACATCCGCGGCGGCGATACGCACCGTCCACGGCTTGGCGGGGTCTCCGTCATCTGTCGGTGGCCGCGCCTGCGTGAGGATTGTGGCAACCGCGTTCTCCAGCCGCTCGGCGATGGCGACGATCTCCGGATCCTTGGAGTTCACGCTGTTCCACCATGTGGGTCGCTCCTGCGAGAGCGCAACACAAACCAGGCTGATCGTGGTTCCGACGACGATCAGCACGAAAAGCCCCGCAACTCCCCACCGGCGAAGCCATGAGCGCGGCGCGCGAGCAGCGGTGCTGCCCTGCGGGGCGATGGGTGGAGCGGGCGGATGGGCCGCATGGTGGCGAACCGGCAGACGGCGGGCGGCCCTGCGTGCGATCGCCCAGGTTCGCCGCGCGAGCAGTCCCGCCCGAACGCGGACGGCCAATGGCGCGGAGGGGAGCTTTTCCGTAGCGGCACCTGCGACGTCTGTGCGCACGATCACGTCGGCGACCGCAACGTCGCCGGGGGCAAGACTGCCCACCGGTTCCGCCGCGGCATCGGCCACCGGGTTGTCGGGGCTGCCCTTCATCGCGCTGGAACTGTAGGGTTCGTCCCCGGCGATCCGCCCGACATGAGATGAGAACGGGAGAGATCGTTGCCGAGCTTCAACCGCCGCCGCTGGAAGGAGCGTTTCGCAGCGGCTTTCCGGTGGAAACATCCTGGCCGCGGAGGTGGCGGGTGACATCGCGCATGAACTTGGTGACGCGGCCGCGCTGCTCGGGGCCGGCGACCTGATCGGCATCCTTGCGGAGGAAGCCGATGAGGTTTCCCACGCGCTCCTGGTTCATCTGCGTTGGGGCATTCTCGCGGGCGAAGTCCTGATCGCGTTTGGCTTGGCTGCGCAGAGCAGCGAGCCGCTCCTCGGGGCTTTCGGGGAGGCGGCCGGATTCACCGGAAATCTCTTCCATCATCCGGGTGAACTCGACGATCTTGTCATCGAGGAATGCGCCAGCGGATTCGGCAGGGACGCTTTCGTAGTCCTTTGCGTACTTGTCCATCACGTCGACGGCAAGACGCTTGATGTTCTCCTCCATCTGCCGGCGCATCTCGCGCTCGATGGTCGCGGCGAACATCGCCAGCATCGCCGAGTCTTCGCCGGACATGGTCCTCACACGCTCGATCAGGTCTTTCACGATCGCGAGCCGCTGATCAATGGGCAGGTTGTTGAAGTCATCGGTAAGCAGGACATAGCCCATCACGTCATCCATCGGATCCTGCGCGATGTTGGGGATCGGACGGGGAATGAGGGCCAGAACGCCGAACACGCCACCGGCGAGGACCGCCAGCGCGAGGGCAATCGCCCCGACGCGGCGGACCCACTTCATGTCGGCGTCGTTTCGCAAGCGGCCGGCAAGGCGTGCGAGCGTTACAGAGGCGCGCTCTTTCGGTGGCTTACGAGCGGGCCTCGACGTGGACGCGAGAACGGCGTCATCGACCAGCGGCGAGAGCCCCTCAAAGTTTGCCTTTCGCGGATCGTGGCTCATGGGGGGCCTCCGGGGAAGCCGCCGGGCGGCTGCGTCTGGGAACTCGGATCGAAGGTCAGCCAATCGGCACGCCAATCGCCGAAGAAGAGCGCGTTCTGTGTGTACCGGCCACCGGGGTGCCAGGGCTTGGCGTCGGCCAGCACCGGGAAGCCCGGTGTCTGCTCGTAGAACCTGGTGACGGAGCCCGCGGGGTCGCGGTCGGCCGCGAACAGCTCGCGGAGCAGCATCAGGCCTCCGGCCCAGTACTCGTAGCTGAAGCCGGTTGCGTACGCGGCGTCATCATCCTTGTCCGATGGGCAGACATACGGGGCGTACACGATCCACTTCCCGGAATCATCGCGCTGGTTGGGGGGCGGGACATCGATGTAATCGATGAGGACATCCAGAAGCTGCGGATCGCCCTCGACTGGGGGCAGATCGGCGTTATAGAACGGCATGACATAGGGGAGCCGCTCCCGGTTGCCGTTCATGTACAGCTGGAAGGCGACGCCGAAGCCCTTCAAGTTGGTCAGGCACTTGAGCCGTCGCGAGGTTTCGCGGGCCTTGCCCAGCGCGGGCAGGAGCAGACCGATCAGCAGAGCGATGATCGAGATCACCACGAGCAGTTCGATCAGCGTGAACGCGCCGGCACGTGTGCCACGGTCCCGATTCCACTTGGCAAGACTGCTCATCATCGCCCGCTCCGGGACTCCCCACCAACCCACCCACCCGCTGCCGCCGCCGACACAATCAGAGGACACTCTGCCCGCTGGCTTCGAACAAGCCCAGCCTTCGGATTGACTGATGGTGGGTCAGTCTGCTGCTCGATTCTTGGGGGTCTGCTCTCCGAAGCAGTGCCTGCATCCCACACCGGTCTGGAGACCGGTGCCACCTTTTCCGGCCACTTCACACCGGTCTGGAGACCGGTGCCACCGTTCCTACGCCCCGAAACCTCGGCTGGTTACAGCCGCGAGCGGAGAGCTACCCCCTTGACACCCCGCCCATCTCCGCAAGCCTTCGGGCCATTGCGTGATTCAGGGCGTGTCCGCTGCGCCAGGCGGTGATGCGGCCGCGAATCGGCCGGCCGACGCCGCCACCGGCCAACGCAAGATCCCCCAGCATGTCGAGAACCTTGTGGCGTGCGGGCTCGTCCGAGAACCGGTACGCATTCTCGACGGGACCATCAGGCCCGATGACGAGCATCTCCGTGGCTGTCAGGTGCCCGAAGAGGCCCATCTTCCGCATCGCCTGCGCTTCGTCGAGCGTTGAAAAAGTTCGGGCGGGGGCGACTGCCGCGGCATAGGCATCAGAACCTGGAGTCGACACGAACCGCGCGGTTTGTGCGGGCAGGGGCGCGGCGGAGCCATAGTCAAGGTGGTAGATGAGTTCGAGCCCGGTCGCGTCGCCCGGCTCGGCGACGATCCGGCCCGCGGCCACGCCGCGCGGATCGATGATCTCGATGGGCTCCCGGATCACAATCGGCTCGACTACCCCGCCGCCGAGATTCATGATCCCCGCGGCAACGATCGCTTCCACGAACGGGAGCGCGGAGCCGTCGGCGATGGGGAGTTCGGGGCCATCGACCTCCACAATCGCGTCGGTGATGCCCAGCCCCGCCAACGCGCTCATGATGTGCTCGACCGTCTGCACGGAGACCGAGCCCTTGTCCGCGGCCGAGGCATCGTTGACGTTGACCGCCAGGACGGTCCTGCGCGTCTCGGGAATCACATGGTCAACCGAAGCGGGGATCGGCGTGTGGCCGCCCATGTCCGCGCGCGAGAACGTGATGCCATTCCCACGATCGGCGGGCTTGATGATCACCCCCGACTGCACCCCTGTGAACAGCGTGATGCCCCGTACCTCCGCCGCGGTGCTTACCGTCCGTCGCTGCATCACACGCCCTTCCTCTGTCATGGGAAAGGTAGGTTTGCGCAAATGCAAAAGCCCGCTGCGCGACCAACTGCGACGAGTTGACGATGGTTGTGCGCTGGATAGCTGCCCTCGGCGGATGGCCCAGGGGCGTCGGAGTTGCTTGTGACATGGGGCGTGGACGAGGCCGCTTATGGGCAACGGCCGGCGAACCACTCCGCCAGGAAGAGGAAGATGTCCGGCACGCTATAGCTTCCGTCAAGATCCATATCGGCGAGGCAGTCGGGCTCGGCCGCGGCAGGGGTTCCGGGGCCTGTGGGCAGCGGGGCGGCAGCGAGCCGGAAGGCCAGGTCGCGCCGCTCGGCGGGGTCGGCGTTGGACCAGTCGGAATGCGGATAACGAGGGTCGTCGCGCGCGCCACGCGGCCGTGCCGAACGGGCCGGACTTGATCCCGCCCTTGCTGGCGACCCGGACATCCGGCGGGCCATTGTCATGGAGGATGGGGCAGGAGACTCCGTCGAGCTTGAACACCATGTTCACGCAATCCGGGCAGCTCGTACACAGCGATGTCCACTCGCCCCAGGAGTAGGAGTCGAAGCCGAGCTTGATGCCGTCGAGTCAGGACACATGCCTGATATCGGTGAACACTCCGCAAGCCTTGTATTCAGAGAGACTTGGATGTGCCGGAGGTGGCGGAACCGCTCAGAATTTTTTTGATGGCACGCAGAACTTCTGGAAGTTCCCGCACCGCGGACCATGTGCGGAGCTGCGCGCGGGCGGGCTGGGACGGATAGCCCAGCCAGGTTTCGCCAGCAGGCACATCGTGCATCAGCTTGCTGCCGGCGCCGAGAATGGCGCGGGAACCGATCTGAAGGCCGTCGGCGATGCCACACGAACCCGCGATGGTCACACCGTCACCCATCTTCACCGAACCGGCAATGCCGGTCACACCGCAGATCACGCAGCCGCGGCCGATCACGCAGTTGTGCGCGATCTGCACCAGATTGTCGATCTTGGTGCCATCGCCGATAATGGTCGCATCAAACTTCGCCCGATCGACGCACGAGTTGGCGCCGATCTCGACGCCGGTGCCGATCCGCACGATCCCCGCGTGAGCAACCTTTGCTACGCCGCCGGTGGCCGGGTCGGGCACGAAGCCGAACCCGTCCGCACCGATCACGGTGTTCGCATGGAGGATGCTTCGCGGCCCGATTTCACAGCGGTCGTAGATGACCACGCCCGGAAAAAGCTCCACGCCCGCGCCGATTCGTGCTCCCGCCCCGATGGTGACGCGGGGATGGATGATCGCGCCCGCATCGATGGATGCGCCCGGGCCGATGTAAACCAGCGCACCAATGCGGGCTTCGGGCGAGATGAGAGCGGTTGCATCAACGACCGCAGAAGGATGAACGCCCGCGGCGGGGCGCACCGGCTTGGGGGCGATCCTTTCCAGGAGCGCTGCCATGGCCAAGTCGGCGCTGGGCACGAAGATCAGTGCGCGGGTGGCGGGGTCATGGCCGGGGACTTCAACGCCTTTGGAGACCAGGGCCGCTCCGGCTTTGGATTCCGCCCAGGCGGCCGCAAACTGGGCGGACCGGATGAACGTGAGATCGTTGGGGCCGGCCCCTTCGATGCCGCGGGCACCGGTGATCCGCAAGGTGGGAGGGCCGAGCAGCTCCCCGCCGAGCAAGGCCGCGAGTTCTCCAGAGAGGATCTGGACAGAGCCCACGGACGCGGCGGTATTGGGGCTGGTGGACATGCAGGGACATTCTAACGCATCCGCGGCGATTGGCTCGGTGTGGTTGCTGCAATAGCGGTGAGCGGATGGTGGTCAGGATCGGGGTTTCACTGGCCACCCTGGCGCGCGGTGGCCATCGTCGGGCGCGTTGCTGTGGCCCGGGAGGGGTAGATGAAACCAGGGGGAGCTTCACTGCCGCTTCGGAGAGCGCGTCGGACGGATTGGCACGGACCTTGCAAAGTGACTCTGGAGCTTCCATTGCGGTTGGCGTCGAGCCGTTCAGGCGCCGCCGATTGCAGAACATCCCGGGCCGCGGCAGAGATCGGAAACGAACCGCCGCGACCTGATCAAGTCGGGACACGTGTGCAACGTGCACACGTGCGCCGCCCAACCTGTCACGGACCAGGTTGGGCGGTGTTGTTTTTGGGACAGTTGACGAGCGTGGGAGGGCAAAAAAGAAAGGGCCCCCATCTTTCGATGAGGGCCCTTTGGAAGTTGTAGATTCTGGAGCCGGATCGGATCCGGCTGTCAGAGATTACGGGGTGCAGGGGCCTGTGCCGGTGGCGAACCACACGGACAGGAAGGCGAAGATCGCCGGGACGCCGTTGGTTCCGCCGTAGTTGCGGGCAATGGGGTCGTTGGCGAACCAGTCAGACAGGAAGCAGAAGATGTCGGGGACGCCGACGCTTCCATCCTGGCACCAGTCGGCATCGCAGAACGCGGGGCCGCATGGATCGGTGACGGTCGGGTTCACAACGATGAACCACGAGTTCAGGGTGCCGACGTCGCCACCGGCATTGTCCGTCACGGTGAGGGTCCAGCCGCTGTTGGCGTTCAGACCGGTGAAGGCCGAGAGGGGCCCGAGGTCCGACTTCCAGGAGCCGGAGACGTTCGGGATGCCGGGGGCTGCAACCTGGGGCGCATCGTAGGTGGTGGCCGCGTTGTCGTTGACGACGAACGGGGTACCGGGGGCGCCGTAGTTGTCAGCCGAGAAGCCGAAACCCTGACCAGGGCCGGGGGTGCCGGGCTGGTTTACGAGGGTGACGGTGGTGCCCGAGTTGACGTGGGTCAACTCGATGCGGAGGTCGCCCTGCCAGGTGTGCGCGATGTTGAAGCCGACGTTGAGCGCGGAGATGGTCCCGCCCGCACCTGTGAGGGTGTCGGTCAGCGAACCAGCGCCGGAGTCGGGGATCGCCGCATTGGGGGTGCTGGTCGTAACAGTGCCGCCACCGCCGGAGTTGCAGTTGCTGCCATCGCCAAGGTAGGTGCCGGAGCAGCCAGCCTGGGTGGTGATGGAGCAGACGCCCGCGACGCAGCAGCCACCGGTCGCGCCGGGGGGATCGCCGATGCTGAGGATGAAGGTGCCGGACTGAGCAGCAAAGCCGCCGACGCGGATGATGTAGGTGGTGCCGGATGTCAGGGAGAGAGTGAAGCCGGACTGGAGACCGCAGAAGTCGTCGTTGCAGGCGAGCTGCGTGGCGAAGGTGCAGTCGGTATAGACGGCCAGGGAGGTGTCGTAAGCGCTGCCGCAGGTGTCAAAGTTGTAGGAACCGGAGACGGGAGCGGTCAGGGAGTAGAAGACGTCCGGGGCGACACCGAGGCACGCGGCGTCGGAGCCGGTCGCGGCGATGGTGGTGCCGGGGGTCGAGGACGGGGCGCTGACAACGGTGGCGTTCACGCAGTTGTCGTTCGCCGGGGGCTGGGTCGGGGTGCAGGGGACGCCGGAGAGGGCGGCCACGTAGCGGGTGCCCGCGCCACCGGTGCAGCCGAACTGCTCGGTGAACTGGGGAGCAACGAAGGCGTAGTAGGTGCCAGCCGGGAGGCAGGCGGTGGAAGAAGCGATGGTGATGCAGGGCTCGGTCGTCGTCGCCACGGTGCCGTCGATGAAGGCCGTCGCGGGGCACGGAGCGTTAATGAAGCCGATCAGGACATCGAACTCCGCCGTCACGGTCCATGTCACCTGGGTATCACTGGCGAGCGTGAACTCGTACCAGTCGGTGTCACGAGTTGCGCCATCGAACGCGCCGGTGCCGCAAGCGGTCTGGCCGACAGCGATCGAGGTGAACACGGGAGGAATGGAGTTGCAGCCGCCGTTGACGAAGTCGCCGAGGAGGCCGCAGTCGGGCTCGTTCTCGTTGATTCCGCCGGGGGGGCAGGCCGCACAATCGGCCGGGGGCGGCGCGATGTCGACCAAGACCACAAACGTGCCCGAGGAGCCGTTCCAACCCGCAACGCGGATGGTGTAGGTGACGCCGGCGGTCATCGCGACGGTGACCTGCGACTGGAGGCCGCAGAAGTCGTCGTTGCAGCCGACCATGTCGACGAACTGATCACCGGGGCAAGATGTGAAGACGGCCAGGACGGTGTCCAGGGCCGAGCCGCAGGTGCTGACGATGTAGCTGTCGGTGGTGGCGGGGGTGAAGCTGTGGAACACGTCGCCGGTCGAAGGCGCACCGCCGAAGGTGCAGGTGTTGACGACGGTGGAGGTGTTGGCGTTGGTGTTGTCACCGAACTCCGTGACACCCTGGGTCAGAGCGATGGAGCCGCTGCACTCATCGTTCGGGGGGATGACGGGGAAGCAGGGGATGCCGCCGAGGGCCGCGGTGTAGCGGTTGCCTGCGCCGATGCCGCAGTTGAAGGCCTCGATGAAATCGGGGGCGACAAAGGCGTAGTAGGTGCCGGCCGGGAGGCAGGCAGTCGAGATGACCTGGGTGCAGGCGCCGGCCGTCAACGCGGTGCCGGGCAGGAACGCGGTTGCGGGGCACGGAGCGGCGATGAGGCCGACCAGCACCGGGAACTCCGCCGTCACGTCCCACGTGACTTCGGTCGGAGCAACGAGCGTGAACTCGTACCAATCGGTGTCACGGGTTGAGCCATCGAACGCGCCGGTGCCGCAAGCGGTCTGACCGACAGCGATCGAGGTGAACACCTCGGGAACCGAGTTGCAGCCGCCGTTGACGAAGTCGCCGAGGAGGCCGCAGTCGGGCTCATTCTCGTCGATCGCGCCGGGGGGGCAGACAACGC